>Ga0228703_1000300_pt1 | contig 38612 bp, 39 predicted proteins | sample McNCre217_Aug_MG_3_FD_178020 | JGI IMG/M metagenome (GOLD analysis project Ga0228703, IMG submission 178020) | Freshwater microbial communities from McNutts Creek, Athens, Georgia, United States - 29-17_Aug_MG | ecosystem: Environmental > Aquatic > Freshwater > Creek | place: USA: Georgia...
GTAGTTGCAGACGTCACAGACTCAGCATCGCTGGATGCCGCCTTTGCGGAAATTGAAGCCAAACTAGGCTCGATCGACATTTTGGTGGCAAACGCTGGCATTACCAAAGACACACTGCTTATGCGCATGAGCGATGAGCAGTTCGAAGATGTGGTGAACACCAATCTAAATGGTGTGTTCCGTGTAGTGAAGCGTGCGAGTTTGGGCATGATCAAGAAGAAGCACGGACGCATAGTTCTAATCGGTTCCGTAGTTGGACTGCTTGGTTCAGCGGGTCAAGTTAACTATTCAGCAACCAAGTCAGCACTGGTCGGAATGGCTCGCTCAATCACGCGCGAATTGGGAGCGCGTGGGATTACCGCGAACGTAGTTGCTCCAGGATTCATCGACACCGACATGACCGCGGCACTGCCTGAGGATGTTCAAGCCGGCTACAAAAAGCAAATCCCAGCTGGCAGATTTGCCGCCCCCGAAGAAGTCGCAAAGGTTGTTACCTGGTTGGCAGGCGATGACGCGAGTTACATCAGCGGAGCAGTTATTCCAGTCGACGGTGGACTAGGAATGGGTCACTAGAGCCCAAGCACTCCGATTAGGTCGGCTAAATTGCCCGACTCGAGCACGAGGTTTGCTTTTTCTTTAACGATTGGCTTTGCATTAAATGCAATCGATAGTGCAGCTGCTGCCATCATTTCCAAATCGTTTGCCCCATCGCCAACCGCGACAGTTTGCTCCAGTTTGAAATCTGCTCGTTGAGCCCACTCGATCAATGCTTCTTTCTTGGCGGAGCGATCAATAATCTTTCCGAGCACTTTGCCAGTTAATTTTCCATCGACGACCTCGAGGTCATTCGCACGAGCAAAATCAAGATTTAGCGTTTCGGCTAGGGGATTGAGCACTTGAGTAAATCCGCCGCTCACTGCGCCAACACGGCCACCGCGATTATGAACAGCGTCAATCAGTTCTTTAGCACCACGCGTGATTCTGATGCGAGCTCCTACTTCAGCAAATACCGATTCCGGTAACCCTTCGAGTGTGGCTACTCGGGCAATGAGGCTTTCAGCGAAATCTAGTTCGCCGGCCATTGCTCGCTCAGTTACTGCTGCTACTTCTGCGCGCTTTCCAGCCACATCAGCCAATAGTTCAATTACTTCATCTTCGATGAGCGTTGAATCAACATCGAAAACGACTAGAAGTTTGGTCACGGAGTTACGAGCACACCCTTAGCTACAACAGTGATACCGGTGTCAGTCACGGTAAAACCACGAGCAAGATCACGCTCGCGGTCTACTCCAATTGAAGCACCATCTGCCACAACTACGCTCTTATCCAGAATGGCTTTTCTTACAGTGCAGTCTCGGCCGACTTGAACGTCGTCCAGAAGCACTGAGTCGGTAATCAAGGCTCGCGAATGGACGCGAACACCAGGGGAAACTACGCTTCGTTCAACGATTCCGCCAGAAATTACGGTTCCAAGCGAAACGATCGAATCGGTGGTTCGACCCTGATTGCCTTCACCATCGTGCACGAACTTTGCAGGAGGTAGGTTTACCTGCTGGGTGTGAATTGGCCACTCAGAGTTGTACAGGTTGAATACCGGCATTACCGAAATTAGGTCCATGTGGGATTCGTAGTAGGACTCGATGGTACCGACGTCTCTCCAGTAAGAGTGGTCTCGTTCAGTGCTGCCTGGAATCTCGTTAAAGGTGAAGTCGTAAACGCTGGCATCTTCGCGAGACACCATGTAAGGAATGATGTCGCCACCCATGTCATGAGATGAGTCTTCCAATGTGCCATCATGCTCAATCGCATCGATCAGAGCCTGCGCAGAAAAAACATAGTTACCCATCGAAACCAGCGCCTCGTTAGGCGAATCGATTAGTGGTTTCGGATCAGCAGGTTTTTCTCGGAACGCTGCAATCTTGGTGGCATCGTTATCGTCGACTTCAATGACACCAAACTGTGTTGCCAGGCTAATTGGCTGACGAATTGCCGCAACTGTGACGCCTCGACCAGATTCAATATGCGCTTGAATCATTTGATCAAAATCCATACGGTAAACGTGGTCTGCGCCGACGATGACAACGATGTCTGGTCGTTCGTCGCTAAGTAGATTCATGCTCTGCAGAATTGCATCCGCAGAACCGGAGAACCAACGTTTGCCAAGTCTTTGCTGCGCTGGAACTGAGGCCACATACGAACCGAGCAGCGGAGACATTCGCCAGAGCTGCGAAATGTGACGGTCGAGTGAATGAGATTTGTATTGCGTTAGCACCACGATGCGTCGCAAACCCGAATTGATCAGGTTCGAAAGAGCGAAGTCGATCAGTCGATAACTTCCACCAAACGGCACTGCAGGTTTTGCTCGGTCTGCGGTCAGCGGCATGAGACGCTTGCCCTCGCCACCAGCTAGGACCATTCCAAATACGCGTGGATTGCTCATATGCAAAATGTTATTGCGCTTTGCCAACACCAGTAACATTTGGATATGAGGATCGACTTAATCACTAAGGAATATCCACCACACATTTATGGTGGAGCGGGCGTACATGTCGCTGAATTAGTGAGAGTGCTGCGCAAACAGACAGAGGTCAAGGTCCGGTGCTTCGGTGAAGAACGTAATGAAACCGATACATTCTCTTATCGTCACGGAGCCGGTTTTGACGGCGCGAACGGTGCACTTCAAACCATGGCAACGGATCTGAATATGATTGCCGACATAGCCGGTGCCGACCTAGTGCACAGTCACACCTGGTATGCAAACTTCGCCGGGCAGGTAGCAGGCACACTTCATGGAATTCCTCACCTTATTACTGCGCACAGTCTCGAGCCATTACGTCCCTGGAAAGAAGAACAGCTCGGGGGAGGATACCGCCTCTCGTCTTGGGTTGAACGTACCGCTTACGAAGGCGCAACCAAAATCATCGCCGTAAGTGCCGGCATGCGCGAGGACATTCTTCGTGCATATCCACAAATTGATCCAGCTAAAGTGACCGTGGTTCACAACGGCATTGATCTAGAGGCGTTCCAAGCCGCAAGTAATCACGATCTTGTGCGAGCTAACGGCATTGACCCAGATCAGCGAAGCGTAGTTTTCGTAGGGAGAATCACACAGCAAAAGGGTCTTCCTTATCTTCTAAAAGCAGCGCGTGAGTTGCCAGCAGATGTTCAACTCGTGCTTTGCGCCGGCGCTCCTGACACTCCACAAATACTTGCCGAAGTCACTGGCTTGGTTGAAGAACTTCGTAAAGTACGCAACAACGTGATTTGGGTTGAGAAGCACTTGAGTCGTGCGGAACTCATCGCAGTTCTTTCTGCCGCAACCGTGTTCGCCTGCCCAAGCATTTACGAACCACTCGGAATTGTGAACCTCGAGGCCATGGCCTGCGGCATTCCAGTTGTGGCAACAGCAACTGGTGGAATTCCTGAAGTAGTTGCTCACAATGAAACTGGATTGTTAGTACCAATCGAACAGCTCATGGACGGCAGCGGTAAACCACTTGACGAGAAGAAATTTGTCAGTGATTTCGCCAACGCTCTAAATGAAATGTTGGCTAACCCGAGAATTACTGAATTCGGCCAAGCGGGCAGAAGCCGAGTGGAGAAGCACTTCAGTTGGGACAGCATTGCCGAACAAACCTTGAGCGTGTATCAAAGCGCAATTCAAGATTTCAAATAGGCTCTTGGCATGTCTCGCGTCATCAATCTCAACAACGTAACGGTTACTCGCAACGGAAAGTCGATTCTTGAGAATGTCGACTGGCAGGTTGAATCGAATCAACGTTGGGTGATCATTGGACCAAATGGGGCTGGGAAAACCACCTTGCTCAGGGTCGCAGCCGCGCAAATCCATCCTTCATCTGGGCAGGCAAACATTCTCGGGGCGGAGCTGGGCAAAGTAAATGTCTTTGAACTCCGAACGCGCCTTGGCTTTGCCTCGACGGCTCTGGCCAATCACATTCCTAATTCAGAAAAAGTTTTGAACTCCGTCCTGACTGCCAGCTACGGGATTACCGGTCGCTGGAACGAGGAGTACGACGAAGTAGACATTCGACGAGCTCATCGCGTACTGAACGAGTGGAAGCTCGGGGACATGGCTGAGCGCGCCTTTGGCACCCTCAGTGATGGGGAGAAGAAGCGCACTCAAATTGCCAGGGCGGTTATGACCGACCCTGAATTACTACTCCTGGATGAGCCGGTTGCCAGCCTGGATCTAGCCGCGCGAGAGCAGACCATCGCCCTAATCAGTGCCTATGCCACAGAACCGGCGGCCCCAGCCATCGTCATGGTGACCCATCATCTGGAAGAAATCCCAGCGGGCTTCACCCATGCGCTGATCCTGAGTGGCGGACAGGTCTATGCGGCAGGCGAGATTGCAACGACGCTTACTAGCGAAAAGCTCTCCGAAGCCTACGGACTGGGCATCAATGTGGACTTCTCGGAAGGCCGTTACCGCGCCAGATTTAGGGGCTAAACCGCTGGCATTGGGGGAAATGCTTTGGTATGCTTGTCCCTTGGTGCCATTGCACCGACAATCTAGAAAAATCAAGGAAGTTTCGCATGAAGGCTGACATTCACCCAAAGTACGAACCAATCGTTTTCCGCGACTTGGCTTCGGGTGTAGCGTTCTTGACTCGCTCAACCGTTACCAGCAGCAAGACCATCGAGTGGGAAGACGGTAACACCTACCCAGTTTTCGACGTTGAAATTTCATCACAGTCACACCCGTTCTACACCGGAAAGCAGCGCATCATGGATGCTGCAGGTCGTGTTGAGCGCTTCAACGCACGTTACAAGAACTTCAACTAAAGACTTAATTGAAAAACCCCAACCATTGGTTGGGGTTTTTTGTTTTAACTCTTTATTGGCCAGCCTGGGCTCGGCTTGAAGTCCTTGTCGACATTTTCGATCATCCACTTGCTAAAACTTTCGTCGATTTCTTTAGCCCAGGCGATTTGCGAATCGTGCAGCTCGGTGGCGGTTGCTGGAAGTTTGTCCACGTGATTCTTTAGTACCGCCAGCGCAACCCGGCCAGCAGCCACAGCATCGGCTTTGGAATTATGTGCGTCATCTAGCGGCACCTTATAGAACTCTGCAACTATTTCTAGTTTTCGCTTGCCACGACGATATTTGTCGTAAGTCTTGTCAATCACAAGTGGATCAAGCACTGGAGTCGGGCTAGAAATTGGTTCTAGCCCAAGCGCGATTGCTTGATGTAGCAAAATTGTGAAATCGTATGGCGCGTTGTACGCCACAACGGGTATGCCGCGCTCGAAACAATCCCTGAGTGTCTCTATAATTTCGCTGACTACTTCTTTGTAGTTACGTCCACGCTCACGCGCGATGGCGGTGGTGATGCCATGAACGTTTGATGCAGCTTCAGGAATTTCGATTTCCGGATCGGCCAACCACTCGTCTCGATCAACCACTATCTGCCCAGATTCATCCAACTCGACCACACTGGCGGTAACAATGCGTGCGGTTTGTAAATCCAGACCAGTGGTTTCGGTGTCGAATACGGCTATGCGCTTAGCCCAAGCAGGCAACTGAGAATCATTCACAAACAAAGGCTACTTGCCAACGGTGACATCAGCACAAACCTGCGCCGCGTGCCACTTCGAGTGCAGCTTTAGACAAATTCAAACTGAAGATGTGCACACCTGGCGCACCTGCAGCGATCAAGCCGCGAGTTAACTCAATTGAGTAATCCATTCCGATAACTCGAGCTTCATCTTCGCTCGCGTTTTCCAACTTGCTCATCAGGGGAGCAGGGACACTTGCACCACTCATATCCGCCATGCGCAGTACTCTGGCGGCGTTCGAAATTGGCATTACGCCGGGAATTATTGGCAATGTTGCACCTGCTGCTTTTGACGACTCTACGAGTTCGACATAGGCCTCAACCGAGAAGAACAATTGCGTCATTGCGTAGCTTGCTCCGGCGCTCTGCTTTAGCGCCAACACCTTGGAATCGTGTTGTAAATCTGGTGATTCCGGATGTACTTCCGGGAAAGCCGCTACGCCAATTTCCAGGTCGGTTTCGTTTCGAACTAGCGACACTAAATCCAGGGCAGTTTTTAGTTCGCCCTTAGCCAGAGCGTTTGGGTCGCCAATCGGAGAATCACCGCGAAGTGCAAGGATCGATTTGACCCCGGCATCTTGAAAACGTGCGATTGTTTCGCGAGTGCCATCGAATGTCGAGCCGACACAGGTGAGGTGACCGATGGTGAGAATGTCTTTAGCCATGCGGTCAACCACGCCTAGTGAGGTCTCGCGGTTTGATCCACCGGCGCCATAGGTCACCGAAACGAAGTCAGGGGATACCTCAAGTAATTTTTCGTAATTGCGCCACAGCGAAGCTGCTCCGTCTTCATCCTTAGGTGGAAAAAACTCAAAAGACAGCGAAGGCTGCTGATTCAGGCCACGTGCGGTAAGCACTTCGAAAACCGAATCCGCCTTCATGGTTGATGCATCAACCGGGCGAATTAGGGGGTAATCGGACATTCGAACAGTTTAACCGACCTTTATCTTGATTAATGTCGAAGGTAGACTTAGAAATCCATGTTGAATTCCAGGTCTCAAGCTCTTCTAGACGCAGTTCGTTCGCGCGTCGTTATCGCCGACGGCGCTATGGGCACCATGATTCAAGACGCGGCTCCAACCCTTGAAGATTTTCAAAATTACGAGGGTTGCAATGAAATCCTTAACGTCACCAGACCGGAACTGATTGCCAGTATCCACGCGCAATATTTGAAGTCCGGGGCAGAGGCTATTGAAACCAACACCTTCGGGGCGAACTTTGCCAACCTCGCCGAATACGACATCGTAGATCGCGTATACGAACTGGCCTTTGCTGGCGCCAAAGTGGCAAGGGATATTGCCAATGATTTTTCCACTGACGAAAGGCCTCGTTGGGTACTTGGATCGCTTGGACCTGGCACCAAACTGCCATCGCTGGGACACGAAAAATTTTCAGTGCTTCGCGATGCTTATCAGGATGCAACCAGGGGACTGATTGACGGTGGTGCCGATGCAATTTTGATCGAAACCGTGCAAGACCTACTGCAGGCAAAGAGTGCTGTAATTGGCGCAAAACGCGCAATGGTGGATCGTAAAGTTCCTATTTTCGTTTCGGTAACCATCGAGACAACCGGCACCATGCTGCTCGGAAGTGAAATTGGTGCTGCACTAACCGCAATCCAAGCTCTCGGAGTTGACGCAATCGGTTTGAATTGCGCAACCGGTCCAACCGAAATGAGCGAACACCTTCGCTATCTATCAAAGTTCTCGCAGCTTCCAATCGTCTGCATGCCAAATGCTGGCCTACCAATTCTGGGTCCGCATGGTGCGCACTACCCGCTAACTCCACTCGAACTTGGCGCGGCTCACTTGCAATTTGTCAAGGAATACGGACTCGGATTAATCGGCGGTTGTTGCGGCACTACACCAACTCACATAGAAGAACTCGCAGCAATCGTTGCCAGCCAAGCGCCGGCAGAGCGCTCAGTCACCAATGACCCAGGTTTGTCATCGCTGTATCAGCACCAACCGTTTGATCAAACCATGACCTATCTCTCCATCGGAGAGCGCACCAACGCAAACGGTTCAAAGGCCTTCCGCGAAGCGATGCTCGCTGAGAACTGGGATGAATGTATTGAAATTGCTCGCTCCCAAACCCGCGAGGGAGCGCACCTTCTGGATGTTTGCGTCGACTACGTCGGCCGCGACGGTGTTCGTGATGCTCGTGAATTGGTGAGCCGCCTAGCTACTGCAACTACTTTGCCACTGGTACTGGATTCCACCGAGCCAGCTGTGCTTGAAGCAGGACTTGAATGCATGGGCGGTCGAGCCATGATCAACTCGGTCAACTACGAAGATGGCGACGGTCCAAACTCACGATTCGCTCGAATCATGCCAATCGTGAAGGAGCACGGAGCAGCCGTAGTTGCGCTAACCATTGACGAAGATGGTCAGGCCCGAACCGCGGACACCAAGTTCGCAATAGCCAGTCGACTAATTGAAGACCTCACCAAAAACTGGGGAATGAATCTGGTAGACATCACGGTAGACACGCTTACCTTCCCGATTGCCACCGGCCAGGACGAGACCAGACGTGACGGCATCGAGACCATACAGGCCATCAAACGCCTAAACGAGGCCTACCCTGGCGTGCAAACCACGCTGGGAATTTCTAACATTTCCTTTGGACTTTCACCCGCAGCACGCCACGTTTTGAACTCGGTATTCCTACACGAGTGCGTGCAAGTTGGACTAACCAGCGCAATTGTTCATGCTGCACGAATCATGCCGCTAAATCAAATTCCCGAACATCAACTTTCAGCCGCGCTTGACTTGATTTACGACCGTCGCGAATACGACTCTGATGGCAACGTTTCTTTCGATCCACTAACCAAGTACTTGGATGTTTTCGCCGGAGTCGACAGTGCTTCAGCAAAACAAAGCCGAGCTGCAGAATTGGCTGCGCTGCCTATTGATGAAAGATTGGAGCGTCGCATTATCGATGGCGAGAAAAAGGGTCTTGAACCAGATCTCGATGAGGCGCTTTCCAACGGACGAACTGCACTAGAAATCATTAATCAAAACTTGCTCAAAGGTATGCAAGTGGTTGGCGAGCTGTTCGGTAAAGGCGAAATGCAATTGCCTTTCGTTTTGCAATCCGCAGAGGTTATGAAGGCAGCGGTTGCTCATCTTGAGCCACACATTGAAAAAACCGAAGACACCGGTAAGGGCAGAATCCTGCTTGCGACAGTGCGTGGAGACGTACACGACATCGGCAAAAACCTAGTTGACATTATTTTGAGCAACAACGGTTTTGAAACAGTAAACATCGGAATCAAACAGCCGATCAATGAAATCCTCCGTGCCGCCGAAGAAAATAACGTTGACGTTATTGGTATGAGTGGACTTCTGGTTAAGTCGACTCAGATTATGAAGGAAAACCTTGAAGAAATGAACCAGCGAGGTATTTCTACTCGTTGGCCGGTGATTCTCGGTGGAGCGGCACTAACGCGATCGTTCGTAGAGCAAGACCTAGCTGAAATTTACGAGGGTGAAGTTCGCTATGCGCGCGATGCCTTTGAGGGCTTAAAACTCATGGATGCCCTGGTCCGAATCAAACGCGGCGACGACACCGTTACTCTTCCCGAATTGAAAAAGCGAGTGGTTTCACCGCACGCAGTACTCGCTCGCACCGAGCCGGATTTGATTCCAGATCGAAGCAACGTAGCCAGCAACAACAGCATTCCAAACCCGCCATTCTGGGGAACCCGCGTGGTCAAGGGCATAGCCCTGCGAGACTACGCATCGTTCTTGGATGAGCGAGCTACATTCATGGGGCAGTGGGGGCTGAAACCGGGACGCGGAGAAGCCGGAGCAAGCTACGAAGAGTTGGTCGAAACCGAAGGGCGCCCACGACTCAGGTATTGGCTTGAACGCCTGCAAACCGAAAACTTGCTTGAAGCCTCAGTGGTTTACGGTTATTTCCCTGCTGTGAGTGAAGGCAACGACACCATTATTTTGCATCACGGAGCGGAAGGCGCTACCGACGGTGGCTCAACCGGAGTAGCCGGCACCGAACGCACGCGGTTCTCATTCCCGAGACAAAGTCGCGACAGGCATTTGTGTCTAAGCGATTTCGTGCGCAATCGTGAAGTTGGCCAAGTTGACGTTATTCCTTTCCAGCTGGTCACAATGGGTTCAAGGATTGCCGAAGAAGCAAATCGCCTCTATAAAAACAACCAGTACCGCGATTACCTTGAACTACACGGATTAAGCGTGCAGCTAACCGAAGCATTAGCTGAATTCTGGCACTCGAGAGTGCGCGAAGAGCTTGGTTTCTCCGCACAAGATCCAAACGACGTCGAAGGCCTCTTCAAACTCGAGTACCGAGGAGCCAGGTACAGCTTCGGCTATCCGGCATGTCCAAATCTCGAAGATCGCATCAAATTAGTGGAACTACTAAAGCCGGAACAAATCGGCGTAGAACTTTCTGAAGAACTGCAGCTGCACCCTGAGCAGTCAACTGATGCCATGATTCTTCACCATCCAGAAGCGAAATATTTCTCGGTCTAATGAGCGAATCACTGTTGCAGGCAAAGCTCGCTAACATCGCAAGAGCTGCATCACAGCGAAAAACCGTCTTGATCAATGACGAAGAAACCACTTATTGGTTTTATCCAAGACGTAATCAAAAAGCCAAACACAAGCGGGCAATTGTTTTCATCCACGGCTATCGCGGCAATCACCATGGCCTTGAGGCAATCGCCGGTGCCATTGAAGACTTTGACATTTACATTCCAGACTTACCTGGATTCGGCCAGAGTGCGCCATTCCAAATTAATCACTCGGTTAATCACTACGCGGACTGGCTGGCAGCATTTATTACTTCATTGAAACTCGGAGCCAATAAACCGCACCTGCTTGGTCACTCCTTCGGCAGTATCGTGGTTTCTGCCTACGCCTCTAGGTATGAAGGAATCGCAACCTTAATTCTGGAGAATCCGGTGGCTAGCCCAGCCCTGAAAGGCCCTAAGGCCCTAATGACCGCCGTAGCCCAGTCATTCTTTTGGCTGGCCGGCGTAATGCCTGAATCAGTCGGCGATTTCCTGCTCAAGAGCTGGCCAATGGTTCGAGGTATGAGTATCGTCATGACTAAATCCCGAGCTAAGGAACTTCGAGCGTGGGTTCATCGCCAACACGATGAGAACTTCAATGACTACGCAAGCAGGCGAGTGGCACTAGAAGGCTACACAGCGTCGATCTCCAACTGTGTATCCGACTTTGCGCCAAAACTCAAAGTTCCAGTTTTGATGATGGTCGGAGAACGCGACGACATAACCTCTGTAGCTCAACAAGAAAAATTGTTCGCACTCATCCCTTCGAGCCAGAAACAATTAGAGCGGTTCGGCAAAGTTGGTCACCTAACCCACTATGAAATCCCAACTCAAATCGGGGAAGCAATATCAAAGTGGGCGGATAGCCATGACTGAGCCAATTTACTTCGATGCACGATACATAAGAATCGGTCATCACGATGGCATAAGTAGATTCTCTGCCGGTGTCTGTGCAGCGCTTGCCAAGAAGACTGAAGTCATTGCGATTATTTACGATCTCCGACAGCTTGAAAAGCTTCCCACAGGAATCAAGCATGTGATCTTAAACGACCCGACCAAACCTTTGGCGGAATTATTTATCGCTCGAAAGCTGAACAAGCTGGGAGCTAAGCGAGTATTTTCACCGATGCAAACCATGGGAAGTTGGTTTAAAAAATACAAACTCGTACTAACCCTGCACGACTTAATTTATTACTCGCACCCAACGCCTCCACCAAGTTTCAGCTGGCCAATTCAACTTGGTTGGCGACTATTCCACCTGACCTATATTCCTCAACGCCTAATGCTGAATGGTGCCGATCATGTGGTGACGGTGTCTCAGACTACAAAAACGTTAATGCTTCAGCATCGACTAACTAAACGCCCAATCAGTGTTGTCTATAACGCTGGCTCGGAGCCCAGCACCGTAGGCAATCGCCAGGTGACTAAAAACCTGGTTTACATGGGTAGCTTCATGGACTACAAAAACGTCGAGTGCCTAATCGATGCAATGGCATCACTCGAGGACTTCCAACTTCACTTACTAAGTCGAATAACCGATCACAGACGAACCGAGCTCACCACGCGAGCCGGTCTGGCAGCCAGCCGAGTCATGTTCCATAACGGGGTTAGCGACGATGAATATCACAATATTTTGAAAGACGCTTTTGCCTTGGTTAGTGCCTCACTAGACGAAGGCTTTGGCATTCCGGTGGTCGAGGCCATGGAACTCGGCACCCCAGCGGTAATTAGCGACATTGCAATCTTCCGCGAAATTGGCGGTGATGCTGCCCAGTATTTTGATGCAAAAAATCCGAAGGATTTGGCTATGAAGCTCCGCCAACTTGAGAAAACCTGGCAGTCGGTCAGCCAACGGTCCATTTTGCAGGCGGAAAAATTTACCTGGGAACACTCGGCCGATGCATTACTTGAAGTAATGACTGAACTCTAGGGAAGTCTCCTAAGCTAGGGCCTTTGGGTTGTAGGACTCGATTTGCCAGCCATTCGAACCGTGCTTAATCACGGTAAGAGAAGTATTTTCAAATCGCTCGCCAGCCAATGGCAGTTCTCCACGACTCACTACTCGCACGAGTTTACGAATCATTGCGCCATGACTAACCGCCAGCACTCGCGTGCCGCGATACTGATTTAGCAAATGATCAAGCAGAGCATCGGCACGAAGTCTTAGTTCATCCAACGTTTCACCGGCGGGTGGAATGCCGTCTGGGAAATTCTCTGTCCATTCGCTATGTGTCATACCTTCTGCCTCGCCGAAGGAGCGTTCAAGCAGTAAAGAATCGACTGTAACTTCGGGTATTTCGATGGCATGGGCTACGATCTTGGCAGTGTCTAACGCACGCGAGAGTGGTGAACTCGCCACAAAATTCCAAAACGACTTTGGTATTGCGGCGGCAGCAGTTTGGGCCTGCAGGATTCCGGTTTCATTTAGTGGAATGTCGGTAATACCCTGAAGGCGGAAATCAATATTCCAATCAGTTTGACCGTGCCTAAGTAGGCCCACAATGGTCTCAGTCAAAAAGTAGCCTTTCGAGTGCAATTGAAGTATTCGCTTCTATTTTCGCAGAAGCCAATTCATCGCCCTTAGTTGGACCAATATTTACAATCACCACTGGCTTATTTGACTTTGCTGCGGCTCTAACAAAGCGCAACCCGGAATTCACGGTAAGTGAAGTTCCGGCAACTAGGAGAGCGCCAGATTTTTCTAATTGCAACATGGCAAATTCAGCTCGCTCCTGCGGAACGTTTTCGCCAAAGAAAACTACGTCCGGCTTCAGCACTCCGCCACATTCCTCGCAACCAGGAACTTTGAAACTCTCAGTTGCTTCGATTTCGGCGTCTCCGTCAGGAGTGAACTCAACCTGAACGTCTTTTTGAATAGTTGGATTAAGTCTGCTCAGCATGACATCTATTTCAGATCTAGTGATTTGCTTCTTGCAGGACATACAAATGACACGATCCAAACGTCCGTGCAAATCAATTACGTTTTTTGAGCCCGCCGCCTGATGAAGGCCATCAACATTTTGCGTAACCAAGTATTCGAGTTTTCCTGAACGTTCGGCTCTAGCCAACGCTTCATGCCCCGGATTTGGCCTAGCGTCGTTAATACGACTCCATCCAACGAAACTTCTTGCCCAATATCTTTTTTGCGCCTCGGCTGAACCCATAAACGAATCAAAAGTCATCGGGTGGCGCGCAACCCGGCCTTCGCCTCTATAGTCGGGGATACCGGAATCGGTTGATATACCTGCCCCGGTAAGCACCAAAGTTGACTTGCCACGAAGAATTTCGCGCGCAAAATCGAGGCTGTACGCGGCAGCGGCGCTTAACACTGGCTCCATGGTTGCTCTCTCCAACTCCCATCAATATTAGGCAGGAATACAACGAATAGATAAAGGCAGGCTCAAACTAGACCGAAACCGAATAGATTTCGAGGTAAATATCGAAGGTTTGGAACCACTGTGGAGCATGTAACAACCGCTGTACTGGAAATGAGAGCCCAGCTCGGTAAAGCGCTTGGGTCAAGTCGCGCAGCTGCTGATTTGATTGATCGTTTTGATCGATGGGGAACCGACATGGTTTCGGCGCTCAATGAGGTTTATCAACTCGACGCGATCTTGCCGGAACTGGTCAAAATATTTACCTCAGCCAATAAGTCGCGACCAGAGAGCTTGCATCAGCGAGATCGCGACCGAGTGCTAGAACCGGATTGGTTCCAGAGTGAAAAAACTATTGGTTACGTCTGTTACACCGACCTGTTTTCCGAAGATCTAGCTGGTCTCAAAACTAAAATTCCATATTTGAAAAACTTGGGAATTAGCTACCTACACCTAATGCCCATCCTCGAACCTAGACCTGGCGCTAATGACGGAGGATATGCGGTAAAGAGTTACCGCTCTATTAAGTCCGAACTAGGCACCATGAAAGATCTGTCTTCAACCTCGGCAGCTCTCCATGAGGCTGGCATATCGCTAACCCTGGATTTAGTACTAAACCACGTTGCCAAAGAACATGAGTGGGCTGAAAAGGCTAAGGCTGGCGACAGAAAGTACCGGGATTATTTCTACATATATCCAGATCGCGAAATACCTGACGAGTTTGAAAAAACCTTGCCTGAAGTATTCCCCGATTTCGCACCGGGCAATTTCACATTCGACAAAGTGTTGGACGGATGGGTCTGGACCACCTTCAACGAATATCAGTGGGATGTGAATTGGAGCAATCCAAATGTGTTCTGTGAGTACGCGGACATCGTCGCCAATCTGGCTAATCATGGAGTCGATTGTCTGCGCCTAGATGCCATTGCCTTCATCTGGAAACGACTGGGAACTAACTGTCAAAATCAGGACGAGGTGCACGCCATCACCCAAGCACTTCGTTCATTCACCAGAATTTTTGCCCCATCGATGATATTCAAAGCCGAAGCTATTGTTGGCCCTGCGCAGGTAGGTGCCTATCTTGGCGAAGGGGAGCGAGCTGGGAAAGTAAGCGACTTGGCTTACCACAACTCACTCATGGTTCAGATTTGGTCGGCAATTGCTAGCAAAGACACACATTTGCTCGAGCTGGCAATGTCTCGATTCAAGGCAATCCCAACTTCGAGCGCGTGGGGAATCTACATTCGTTGCCATGACGACATCGGTTGGGCAATTGACGACACAGACGCCCATCGCGTAGGTATCAATGGACACGATCACAGAATGTTTCTGGCTGATTATTTCACCGGCAAGTTTTATGGCTCTGAAGCACGCGGCGTTGACTTCCAGATAGAAGAACACAGTGGCGAACGTCGAACCTCTGGCACCACTGCAAGCTTGACGGGAATCGAAGGCGCTGCAGCTCGCAAGGACGAAAATGCTTTGAACCTGGCCATCAGACGATACTTGTGCGCTTACTCGATGGTTTTTGGCTTTGGCGGAATTCCACTGCTTTACATGGGGGATGAGCTTGGTCTATTTAACGACAATGACTTTGTCCTCGATCCGGAGAAAGCGGATGATAATCGATGGATTCATCGCCCTCGCATGGATTGGAATTTGGCAGAGGATGCTGCCCAAGGTAAAACCCAAATTGCCTCGCGAATATTCAATGGCATAAGCCAGATTGCGAATGCTCGCCGCACTAGTCCAGCACTGCATGCATCGGTGACTACAAAAGTGCGGTCCGGGCGAGGAAACGGTGTTGCGATATTCGAACGCAATCATCCGGCAGGGCAAATGATCCAGGTTTATAACCTGAGCGAAGACAGTCGTTGGATTTCAAAAGATGAACTAGGGGACTTGACCGGATTGGTCGAGGATCGACTCACTGGTAAAAGTTTTGATTTGAAGGATGGCTTGACACTCAGTCCTTACGCTTCTCACTGGCTGGTGCAGGCGTAAAAAAGCACCCCTCGGAGTTACCAAGGGGTGCTGGCAGCTGTCTCAAGCTACGTGTCCGAAAGGGGACTTGAACCCCTACCCCCTTGCGAGGACTAGCACCTCAAGCTAGCGCGTCTACCATTCCGCCACCCGGACGAGTGAATGTCTAGGGTATCACGAAGGCCTGATGCCTGTCTCGTCCAGATGCTTCACTTATCCGGAATTGCGGGGTAGTTTTGCCATATGGCTCAAGAACCGCGCATTGCACTGCAGCAATTTATTGCTGCTCTAGAACGTCACTTTGAAGCAATGAGTTCTAAGCACGGAAGTGACGACCCCGCGGTGAGCCAAACGTACTACAAGCTTGAAGACGCATTTTTGGATTATGAAGAATCTATCGGGGAAAAATTCGAGGAACTACTTCCTTTTGAGCTGGCCGATGACCAAGGAGAATCCAACTGAACATTTTTCAATCATTAGTGCTTGGAATCATTCAAGGGCTAACTGAATTCTTACCAATTTCCTCAAGCGCACATGTTCAGATCGCTACGCAGCTGCTCGGACTTGGCGCGATGCCAAAACCTGAACTCACAGCCTTTATTGCCACCATTCAATTGGGAACCGAAGCTGCAGTATTAATTTATTTCTGGAAAGACATCGTCCGGATTGTCAAAGCCTGGTTTGGTTCGCTTACCAATCGAGGAATGGTTGATGAGGCAAAAAAGCGCGATTCAAAATTGGGTTGGCTCATTATTGTTGGCAGCCTTCCAGTAATTGGTATTGGCTTAGTTTTCAAACATCAAATAGAAAACAATTTGCGAAACCTTTGGGTGATTGCGATTATGTTGATTGTTTTCGGTCTGCTACTTGGAGTGGCAGATCGAGTTGGTAAACGCCAAAAATCAATTGATCAATTAACCACACGCGACGGATTGCTATACGGACTCGGGCAAGCCCTTGCCGTAATTCCTGGAGTATCCCGCTCTGGTGGCACCATCACGGTTGGTCTGCTACTTGGATATAGCAGACAGGCGGCAGCCAGATACAGCTTCCTGCTTGCCATCCCAGCCGTTGTGGCTAGTGGTCTTTTTGAATTTGTCACTAGCGTGGGCGATTTACCTACCGACCTTTTGATTGGCGCGGCAGTTGCATCAGTCTTTGCTTTCGGGGTTGGCTTCTCTGTGATTGTGGTCTTGCTGAAATATCTTGCGCGTGGATCATTCGCACCATTTGTGATCTGGAGACTAATCGTTGGAATTTGGTTACTGGCAATGCTCACCAGTGGTCAATTCGTAGCTTAATTACTGATCGTCAGTTTCCGGCTTCGCATCATCTTCGAGCTTGAGGAAGCGTTCAAATTCCTGGGCCAGCGCTTCACCTTGGGCGGCCTCGGAATCAAGCGCATCGCGAGTAGATTCCAACTGCTCTATGTAACCAGCCATATCTTCATCGCCTTCAGCCAATTCGTCGATGCTTCGCTCCCAGGTGAAAGCCTCATCGGCCAAAGATCCATGTTCGAACTCAACTTTTAGTAGTCGCTCGATTTCAATCAACATTGACAGCGTTGCTTTAGGGGATGGCGCATTCTGTACATAGTGAGGAACGGAAGCCCAGACAGCGATTGTCGGAATGCCAGCTTTTTCAAATTCCATGCCGAGAACCGACATGATTCCAACCGGCCCCTCATAGTGACTGCGCTCGACGTTCAATGCGGATCTAGCAATTTCATTTTGACTGGTAATAGTTATTGAAATTGGTCGAGTATGGGGGACATCTGCTAACTGTGCGCCGAGAAAAATAACTTGATTGATTTCGGCATCTTCAACAAATTCAACGATTTCTTCGGTGAATGCTTTCCAGCGTCTGGCAGGTTCATTGCCATAGAGCAGATAGATATTGGCAAACTCAGGATTCTTAGCGGCAACTCCTCGAGACGGCTTGAGTAACTCGGCAGTAGGCCAGGTGAGTTGACGTTTACCATCAGGGTCCAGGGTCACGAAAGGTCGGCTGAATTGGAAATCAAAGTATTCTTCAGGATCGACCGCATTGATTAGCTCAGCATCTAGTTGCTCGCCAATGAACTTGACTGCACTACTGGCAGCCTCGGCTGCGTCATGCCAGCCTTCAAATGCCACCAATAGCGTGCGGCCGTTGAAGAATGTTGCGGACAAGTTCACCCCTTTATTTACTCCTAAACTCTAAGCGATTAGGGAACGGTAAAATTTCAAGCATGACTATTCCTGCCGCGGTGCTATTTGATATGGACGGCACGCTAGTTGACTCTGAGCACTACTGGCTAAGCAGTGAACAGGAATTGGCTGCATCTGCGGGAAAGCTATGGACCGAGCAAGACGGTATCAACATGATCGGCATGAGTCTTTACGACAGCTCAAGGCTCATCAAACAAAAATTGGAACTAGAAATACCTGCGGAAGAAATCATCGACCGCTTGACCAACTCAGTCATCTCAAAACTGGAAACCTCATTGCCTTGGCGCCCAGGGGCCGAGGCGTTGTTGCGTGAAATCCGCTCTGCCGGAATACCGACCGCACTTGTCACTATGTCGATGCGAAGGAACGCAGACGCGGTGGTCTCCAGAATGGGCTTCGATGCATTTGACTTGGTTATTGCCGGAGATGAAGTTACCCACGGAAAGCCACACCCGGAACCATACTTAAAGGCCGCAGAGAAACTCGGGGTCGACATTGCTGATTGCATCGCCTTTGAAGATTCCATTTCAGGTTTACATTCTGCAGAGGCGTCTGGTGCGATAGCGATTGGTGTACCTAACTTGGTACAAATCCCAAGCAATCCAGCCAGAATCCTTTGGCCAACGATGCAAGGCGTTACGGTTTCAGACCTCAAAAATATCTATCAAGAAAAACGAGCAACCAAATGAAAAAGAACTTACCCCGCGGCGTTTTTCGTGTAGGCGATCGAGTTCAACTAACCGGGCCAAAGGGCCGCCTTAACACCATCACTCTTGAGTCTGGCAGTGCATTTGGTACGCACCGAGGTGAATTAAAGCACGATGACATTATTGGTAAACCGGAAGGTTCCGTAATTTCTAACCACAACGGAATTGAATACTTGGCCATGCGTCCACTGCTCACGGACTTCGTCTTATCAATGCCACGTGGTGCCAACATCATTTACCCAAAAGATTCAGCACTGATCGTAACCATGGGAGATATTTTTCCTGGCGCGAAAGTAGTTGAGGCCGGTGTTGGTTCCGGCGGATTAAGCATGTATTTATTGCGAGCTATTGGAGACGAAGGCTCACTAAATTCTTTTGAACGTCGTGAAGAATTCGCCGAAATTGCCAAGGCCAATGTGATTACCCAACTCGGTCGCGAACCAAAAAACTGGAACATCCACATAGGAGATTTACAAGATGAGCTCCCAAAAGTTGTCAAACCTGGCGATGCCGACCGCGTAGTACTCGACATGCTGGCACCATGGGAGTGCGTTGAGGAGACCGCCGAGGCATTGGTACCTGGTGGGCTAGTTGTGGGTTACGTAGCAACTGTCACGCAGCTATCTCGCTTTACCGAGGCTCTACGAGCGTCCGGACACTTTGCGGAGCCCGAAGCATTCGAAACCTTATTCCGCACCTGGCACTTGCAAGGCCTTGCTGTGCGACCTGACCACCGAATGATTGGTCACACCGGCTTTTTGGTTACCGCCAGACGACTTGCACCCGGCACGATATTGCCAAAATTCAAGGGCAAACAAAAGCCAGAATTCAGCGATGAAGATATCTCCGCCTGGAACCCAGACCACCTGGGCGAACGTTCGGTTAGTGCAAAAAAGCTGAGAAAAACCATCCGAAACGCTAACTCGGCAGCTGAAGCACGGCTCGAGCAAGAGTAGACGACCTAAACTGGTCAGAGTTAATCGAAAGTAGCTGTTTTGCGCAAAATAATCGCCGTCCTTGCTTCCTTACTTCTAGTGCCAGTGCTCACAGCATGTACACCTGAGTCAACCAAAGCCCTTTGCGATCCTTACACAACCGGTTCAGCGCTGGACAAAGTGCAAATCAGCGGTGGAATTGGAACTAAACCAACTATCGATTTCACCGGTGCATTAAGTGCCAAAAAGATTGAAACCAAGATCCTCAGCGAAGGTAACGGTCCAAGTTTCGGCGGAAAACAGTACCTAAAGTTCGATTACACAATTCTTAACGGCACAACCAAAGCAAACCTGGGTCAGTCAAAATACGATGGCACCGGTGGTGAAGCTCAGTTTCTAACCGCTGGCAATGCAGTAGATATTTGCCATGCACTATCAGGAGTGAAGCAAGGTTCACGTGTTGCCATCATCTTGCCGGCTGGAGTTGCCGGTTCTCAAGACACTGATCAACTCAAGGCAACTGATTCGGTACTTTTCGTAATCGATGTGAACAAGGTCTACCTTCAGGGCACCAGCACAAACGTCAAGTCAACGGAATCAGGCATGCCAAGCGTGGTATTTGCACCGGATGGAACACCTGGTGTCACCATTCCAAAGGTTGCCGCACCTACATCCTTTAAATCAAACATGCTCCTTGACGGTTCTGGCGAGACCATTAGCCTTGGCGATACCGTGACGCTGAACTACTCGGGATTCCTATGGGAATCGGGCAACGTCTTCGACTCATCTTGGTCAAACGGCAAGCCGGAACAGTTTCAAATCACTAATGGTGGGCTTATTGAGGGCTTTGTGAAAGCCCTGGTAGGCGCAAAGCTTGGTTCGAAAATGGTTGTAGTCATTCCTCCGGCCTTAGGTTACGGAGCACAGGGGAACAGCACTATTCCTGGGAATGCGACATTAGTATTCGTAATTGAAGTACTTGGAATAGATAAAGCAACCAAATAGTAGGGGACTATGGCTAAAGCCGAATCGCAGGTGGAAAAGGGGGATGCCGCCGAGCGCCTCCTGAACCTAACCCTGGTGTTGCTCTCTGCCAGCAATGGCCTCACTAAAAAGGAACTTTTTGAGGCTGTGCGAGACTATCGGCAGTCCATTGCCGAGGGCGTCTCTAGCGAAGCTCTTGAGAAGAAATTCGACAGAGACAAAGACACCCTCAGATCCAACGGAATTCAACTTGAGGCCACCATTCCACCAAGCGACGGCGACGACAATCAACAGACCCGATATGTCATTAATCCAAGTGAATTCTCTTGGCCGAAGGGAATTCAATTAACCGGAAAACAGCTACAGCTACTTAATCTTGCTTCTCGGGTCTGGCGCCATGCATCTTTATCGAGTGATGCCACAGCCGGACTAGATAGGTTGCGCGCGCTTGGCGTGGCAAATCAATCGAATTCGTTGGCCGGTTTCGCACCTCGAATAAAGACACATGAAAATAGCTTCATACCAATTACCACAGCTATCGCCGATCGAGCCGAAATCAGCTTTGAGTATCGCAAACCGGGCCAAGATGCCATCGCCACCAGGACTATGCAGCCTTGGAAATTGAGGAATATTTCGGGGCAGTGGTTGGTTGCCGGCTGGGATACTGATGCTGAGGATGTTAGAAATTTCATGTTGCGACGCATTGTGAGTCGAGTGAAATTGACTGGCAACGAGTTCCCTAAAGTTTCGGAAGAAAAAGTCGCTGAGGCGAGCGCTTCGCTGGATAGCCACATCGAAAGCCAAGTCGCAACACTTTCAATTAAGAAAGACTCGATGGCTTGGTTCCATTTTGAGATTAGGTCCAATTCCGAATGGGAAGAGATTCAAATCAATTACATGGATCTTTGGCTCTTAGCCGAGGAATTGCGAACCTATTCCGGCGAATTCAAGGTGATAAGCCCTCAAGAATTGGCTGCCGCTATCCGGAGCGGCTACGAAAAGGTGGCGGCTTTACATGGCTAAAAATTACCGACCATCTGGTCAGGATCGCTTTAATTTCATCGCATCACTAATTGCATATGTCATTCACAACGACTACTCCGCTGTATCTGAGGTCGCTGAACACTTTGAAGTATCTGAGGATTACGTTCGCGATGCTATAAGCACGATGGTAAACACCGCCAGCATGCGTTCGTCGATGGAAGAAACGTACTACATGTACGACGAGGATGAACTTGAGGAAGGTTTCATCCATCTCATCCAAGTGGATGGCTTCGCGGAGGTCCCGAAATTATCTGGCAGGCAAGCATCTGCCATTGCAGCCGGCCTAAATTATTTGATTGCATTACCGGAGTTCACTAACAAAGACGAAGTTGCAGACCTTTTATCATTGCTAAGTCAGGGCTCGGCATCCGATGCAGTGCAGATCATTGAATACAAGCCCGGAACCGTTGATGCAGATGCCGCAGTGATTCGACGAGCCATGCTTAACGACCATCGCATTACCTGCGAATACATCAACCAACGCGGAGAAAAAAGCACGCGAGAAATTGACCCAATTCGACTTGACCCTAATGGCGATCTTTGGTTCCTTAAGGGCTATTGCTTGAAAAACAAGGAGCTTAGAAACTTTAGGCTCGATCACATGCGATCTACTTCGGAGCTCGACATCCCAATCTGTAACGAGGCAAAAGAAATTGGTTCCGAGATTGAGCAAGAGTATGTTGCAGCCGAGACTGACGTAACCGTTGTTATTGAAGTTGAACCAGAGGCCTACTCGATCATCCCTGACTTTGCCGCTGAGGTGGAGCACGCCGACAGCAAAACCGGAGTAACCCGAGCCAAGATCAAGGTGGGTTACCTGCCAACCCTTGGTCGCGTTATAAATCAGTACGGCGGAGCGGCAAGGGTTATATCTCCGGAGTCAGCCAGGATTGTGGTTCGAAATTATGCCCTCACCGCGCTGGGGCAGCCGATTGACACTGCATTGAGCGAGGACTAGTGCCAGGCTGGATTTGGTGGATAATTTGGGCCATTCTGGTCGTCGGTGGAGCAATTTATCTTGGTCTCATTGCCGCAGATTTGGTCGCCAAGGCTAAGCGCGCAGCCAAAGCATTGGAAAAGCCGATAAAACAAATCGAGGCACTTACCGAGCGCCTAGCCACATCTGTTTCGCTCCAAGAATTTGAAGGAAACCTCCAGGACGACCCCGGGCCACTTGCTGCCGAATACGCCCGTAATCTAAAGAAACGCGAGACCAGACGGCTAGCCGAACAGCGTAGGCTTATAAGCAAGCTAGTTGATTACAAAGCAGACGAAAGCGAGTTTCACCAATGATTGGTACCCTCGAGCGCCTATGGCCAATCATCATCCTGATCGTGGTTTTGATTTGGGGTGGACCAAAGCTTCCTGGCATGGCCAAGAATTTGGCACAGTCTTTGAAGGCCTTTAAGAAGGAAATCAAGGACGAAGACTCGACCAAAGACGACAAAAAAAGCGATTCCTCGAAGGAATAACGCCATCTAGCCCATGGCACGTCGAAAAAACCCAGAAGCAACTATGAGCCTCCGAGGGCACCTTGGAGAACTAAGAAAACGTCTTTTCTGGTCCGCGCTGTTTTTTGCAATTGCCACAGTTGGCGGTTGGTATTTATTCGATCCAGTTTTTGCCGCGTTACAAAAACCAATTGTCGATCTCGCGGCAAGCAAGGGAATTAACGCGACCATCAACTTCAACTCGGTGGTTTCTGCATTTGATTTGCGGATGCAAATATCCATGTTTATCGGTTTGATAATTTCGAGTCCTTTTTGGCTTTGGAATCTATGGAGATTCATTACGCCAGGTTTAAAAACCAATGAACGTAAGTACAGTCTTGGCTTCTTGCTCACCGCCTTTCCGCTATTTCTTTCCGGTTGTGCTTTGGCCTGGTATTCACTTCCAACTTTTGTTAAGTCGTTGTTAGCATTTACGCCTCAGGGGAGTGCAAACATTATTAGCGCAAGCGATTACATATTGTTTTCACTTCGCATACTTCTAGTTTTCGGCTTGGCCTTCGTGATGCCGGTGGTGCTGGTGTTACTCAATTTCTTGGGAATCCTAACTTCAAAATCAATTCGAAAATCTTGGCGCGTAGCCGTTTTCTTGAGCGCATTACTAGCAGCAATGGCCACTCCAACTGCAGATCCAATGTCTATGTTCTTCTTGATGATTCCGCTGATTGCCCTTTTCTATCTTGCAGTCGGTGTAACAGCGTTGAGAGACAGAGCCTCGAAGCGCAAAGTTGCCAGTGAAGAGTGAGTACCGAACTAAGCCCTGCTGAGCGATTCGCCAAGGCAAAACAAAATCGAAAGCACGCGGCGGTAGCCGAATTCACATCACTGTTGAATTTTCCTCTGGATGACTTTCAGGAAAAGGCTTGCCAAGCCCTTGCCGAAGGTAATGGCGTGCTCGTTGCAGCTCCGACCGGGGCTGGCAAAACCATAGTCGGTGAATTTGCCATTCATCAGGCAATTACTGAAGACCAGAAGGTTTTCTACACCACACCAATCAAGGCCTTGAGTAACCAGAAATACCTTGAATTAGTTAATCGCTACGGGCAGGAACGCGTCGGCCTACTGACCGGTGATACTAACCAAAACAGCGATGCACAAATAGTCGTGATGACTACCGAAGTGCTTCGAAACATGATCTACGCCAACAGCAATAATTTGATCAGCCTGGGTTATGTGGTGATGGATGAAGTTCACTATCTCGCAGACCGATTCCGGGGCGCTGTCTGGGAAGAAGTAATTCTTCATCTGCCAAAGGATGTGCGCATTGTTTCTTTAAGCGCGACGGTTTCGAATGCCGAAGAGTTTGGTGCTTGGCTTGATGAGGTTCGTGGAAACACCAAAGTTATTGTTAGCGAACATCGTCCCGTTCCGCTGAATCAACATGTGCTGTTCGGCGATGAATTACTAGATCTGTTTGATGGCAAATCAAATGCGGTAAACCCAGAACTGACTCAAAAACATAACAACAAACTTCGTCAGCATTCTTCACGCCCAAATCGTGGCGGGCGTGGATACGGCGCACGACAAGAAAACGTGATTGCGCGAATCAGTAAACCTGAAATCGTGGACATTCTTGAGGACGCAGATCTACTACCGGCAATATTCTTCATTTTTTCTCGAGCTGGATGCGAGGCCGCTGTACGAGCTTGCATGCATTCATCGGTTCGCTTAACTACTACAGAGGAAAAGCAGACGATTAGGCGCATCGTTGAAGAAAAGTGTTACAACATCGCTGATGAGGATCTGAACACTCTTGGCTACTTTGAATGGTTAGCGGCTCTGGAGCGAGGAGTAGCTGCACATCACGCAGGTATGCTTCCCGCGTTCAAAGAAGTGGTCGAAGAACTATTTTTGAAAAAATTGGTACGAGTGGTCTTTGCCACTGAAACCCTTTCCCTTGGCATCAATATGCCGGCGCGAACCGTGGTACTTGAGCGTTTAGACAAATTCAACGGTGAAGGTCGCGTTCAAATTACACCGGGGGAGTACACCCAGTACACCGGCCGAGCTGGACGACGAGGCATCGATACCCAGGGACACTCGGTGATTCAGTGGGCCGCCAATCTAGATCCGAACACGGTTGCCGGACTAGCCAGTAAGCGCACCTACCCGCTGATCAGTTCTTTCCGGCCGACCCACAATATGGCGGTAAACCTTCTCGAAGCATTTGGTCGTGAACGAGCCAGGGAAGTGCTTGAGACGTCGTTTGCTCAATTTCAGGCGGACCGCTCGGTTGTAGGGCTTGCCCGAGGACTGCGGGAAAAGCAGGAATCGCTGGCCGGTTATGAACAATCGATCAAGTGTCACCTCGGTGACTTTATGAAGTACGCCTCAATGCGCAGAGAAATCTCAGACCTTGAAAAAGAATTTGCTTCAAGTCGAGTGCGTGCCGAACGCGGAAAAGATATCAGGACCAGCCGCGGACGCCATGAGAAGGAAAGACATCTTGCTCAACTCAAGAAAGACTTGAAGCAACATCCTTGCCATCACTGCAACGATCGCGAAGCGCATTCTCGCTGGGCTGAGCGCTACTTTAAATTAAAGCGCGAACTGGATTCTTCACTGGCTCAAATCGAAGGGCGCACAAATCAGGTTGCACGAACTTTCGACAGAATATGCTCGCTGCTTGAGGAGCTTGGTTACATAGAAACTCGTGGTGATGATACTTATGTGCTTGACTCAGGAAAAACTCTTTCAAGGATTTATGGCGATCGTGACTTACTAATCTCCGAAGCCATCCAACAAAAAACTTGGGAAGGCTTGGATGCGGCTGGATTAGCTGGAATGGCGGCGGCGATGGTTTATGAAGCACGCAGAGACGAAGACCAGGAAATTCGAATGCCAAAAGGCAACTTTGTAGATTTCGCGGAAAAAACTGCTGATCTTTGGTGGGAACTCGAATCACTCTCAAAAAAGCACAAACTGCCCGCTACCAACGGTTTGGATTTTTCAATCAGTTACGCATTCCATCGCTGGGCATCTGGCGGAAAACTGGATCAGGTCTTAACCATGGCCGATTTACTGCCAGGTGACTTTATTAGGTGGGTAAAACAAGTAATTGATGCGCTTGACCAAATTGCGCAAAATGCTGAAGGTAAATTGGCGGAAACTGCAAAAAACGCCATTGACCAGGTGAAGCGAGGGATTGTTGCCTACAGCTTTTACGGTTAGAAATACTCTTGTTCTCTGCCTATTCGGTCTCGCTGGAGGACTGATTTCCTCTATGGCGTATCCAGATAATTCAATCTGGATTGCCATTTTCCCGGCAATGGCTTTGATGATTTACGCCATAGTCTGTGGATCATTGAAACAAACCATTGCGGTTGGGCTCGTCACTGGTTTTGCTTACTACGCTTCACAGATTCCATGGATGACGGTCTACCTGGGCCCGGTGCCTTGGCTTGCCCTCTCAGTTTTAGAGGCAGTAATTTTTTCAGCGGGTGCTCTGGCTATAAACCGCTTGTGGAGACGCATGCTTCATCACAAAGCCAAAAACCACTTTATTGTATCTGCAGCAATGGCAACTGTTTGGGTTGCCCGTGAATGGCTAGCCTGCAATTTTCCTTACGGTGGATTCCCTTGGTCACGCTTGGCGCTTTCGCAATCAAACTCACCTTTGGCCAACTGGGCATACTGGGGTGGTTTATCGCTGGTTAGCTGGATAGTTGCCTTCACATCGGTGCTAGTAATGCTCACCTGGCAGACCAAACTTAGACCGGCACATTGGTCAAATAGCCCCGTTGCCGCAACGTTAGTTCTGATTTTCCTCATTCCACAAATGACAAACCTTTCACTTGCTCCAACATCGAAATCAATCAACGTTGCAGCCGTTCAAGGTAATGCCAACGCAGGTCTATTTGCAAACCCTGTGCCTGGCAGTATTTTGCAAAATCACTTGGCAGCATCGCACCAACTTCTAGATTCGACCTCAAAACCAGATGTCGTAATCTGGCCTGAAAACGCAGCAGACACAAACCCACTTTCCGGAGGCACAGCGAAAAATCTAGTTTCCAACTTTGTCAATCAAGTCGGTGCTCCCTTGATATTTGGAACTATTACCACTCGTGGCAACGACATTTTCAATAGTTCGATTCTTTGGTTGCCAAATGTTGGTGCAGTGGATTGGTACGACAAAAAACGGCCAGTTGCCTTCGGTGAGTTCGTGCCAGACAGAGAATTCTTCCATGCACTCGCACCTGAATTGATCGACCTAATTCCTCGCGGATATAGCTTTGGCACCAGGGATGGGATTTTTGATTTCAAAACTAAAGCAGGTAATCAAACCAAATTGGGCACCATGATCTGTTTTGAAGTAGCGGTGGACGACATAACTCGTGACTTGGTGAGGCAAGGAGCGCAGGTATTAGTGGTGCAAACCAATAACTCCGACTTTGGAACCACGAATGAATCCACTCAGCAATTTGCAATAGCAAAGATGCGCGCCATTGAGTCCGGTAGGGCAGTGGTGAATATTTCAACCGTTGGGCTATCTGGTGTCATACTGCCGAGCGGCGAGGTTGTCGACACGCTAACTCCTTATCAGCCCGGCGTCATGCGAGATCTGGTTCCACTCAATAACACGCTCACTCCAGCAATGCAGTTTGGTACCTATGTGGAAATGGCAAACAACTTTGCGGCAATGGGTGTACTAATCTTTCTCGTGGCTCGACGCAGGGGAAAGAATGTCGAATAAATATCTGGTAATCATGCCTACGTATAACGAGAAGGCAAACCTTCAGCACTCGATTGATGAGCTATTTAAGTTCAACCATGAAGTGGACCTACTAGTGGTTGATGATGCCAGCCCCGATGGCACTGGAATTCTTGCAGATGAAATCGCCAAATTGAATACTCGAGTAAATGTCTTGCACCGCAAAGAAAAACAAGGACTTGGCCCTGCGTATCTCGCCGGTTTCGACTACGGGTTCACTAAAAAGTATGAGTTCATCATTGAAATGGATGCCGACGGCAGTCATCGTGCAGCAGATTTACCTGCTCTGATTAAGGCCAGCCAAGAGGCCGACCTGGTTATCGGTTCCAGATGGGTTACTGGTGGGGCAGTAGTCAACTGGCCGGTAAATCGAATCATGATTTCTAAACTTGGAAATTTGTATACGCGATTCATGTTGAAAAGTAGTGTGAAAGATATGACCGCTGGTTTCAGGATTTACCGAACCAGTTTGCTCAAATCAATTGACTTGCAGTCGGTAGCATCACATGGATATTCATTCCAAGTTGAAATGGCTTGGCGAAGCATAAAACTGCAATCTCGAATTACCGAAGTTCCGATCACTTTCATTGAACGAGAACAAGGCGTTTCAAAAATGACAGGGTCGATCGTATTCGAGGCACTTTGGCTGGTCACCAAGTGGGGACTAGCCAGAATATTTATGAATTAAATCTCGGCTTTACCAGTTGCGCGTCGTGCCTTGATGTAGTCAATACGTTCCTGCAAGATCTCTTCAAGTTCTTCTTTGGTGCGACGTTCAAGCAACATTTCCCAGTGGCTTCGGCCAGGACGGTCGTGAGTGATTTCTAGCTCAACGAACTTGCCGTCTTTAACCAGGGCAGCTTCTTCGGAGCACTGACGGCACTGCCAAATTTCTGGTACTTCGGCTTCAGCAGCAAAAACTAGTTCGGTAGTGTGTCCGTTTCCGCATCGGTAAGAAAAATTCTGTCGCTCGACGAAATTTACGCCTACTTCGTTTTCCAGGCTCTGAGAGCCAAGTCGCATTCCGCGCATTGTTGATTCGGACATCTGTACCTCCAGTTACTGCCATTTTGTGGCTCTTTGTTTAACCCGATTGGTTGCGGTTTTATTCCGCACTTAGGCGAGTTTGAGTGCCGAAACCATCAGATCGCTTCGATCCGTGACGATTCCATTGGCACCGATTTGCTGAAGTCTTTTGGCTTCAGCTGGGTCATTTATAGTCCAGTAAACCAATTCGACCCCATGTCGTTTCACCGACTCTACGAATTTAGGGGAGTCGAAGCGAATCGGGCCGTAAGACACTGGGATTTGCAGAACATTAACAGTTTGCACAAGTTTCTTGAAACCAATTTTGAATCGATAACCAAACCATATTTTCAAAAGCAATGAAGCCGATGGGGATGTGGCGACACCTGGAACTGCACGCAAAACCTCTGAACGGCGAGCCTCACTAAAGCTGGTAAGCAGCACACGATTTTTAGCTGAATAGGAATTCACTGCCGCAACGATATCGGGAATAGCAGCTTTGTCTTTTACATCGATATTTATCTTGCATACGTATAGAAATTTTCCGAATACCTCTGCCAGCGTGCTGATGTGCCCACCGTGCAAGAGTGAGATTGCCTTCAGCTCAGTCAGCGTGTAGTCAGCTACTTTTCCATGACCGCCCGAAACTCTGTCAATGGTCTCGTCGTGAAAGACGACGGCTTGCCCATCGGCTGTGCATTGCACGTCTAGTTCCAAGTATTCGATTCCGAGATCTGCCGCCGCTTGAAATGCTGGGATTGTATTTTCGTCATAAACAATCTGATCATTTGAGTAAATCAATCCACGATGAGCGAAAATCTTGAAGGTGTGAGCCGACTTCAGATAGTCGTGTTTCGACATCTCGCTGAACTTACCCATGCGTCTAGGCTAGGGGAATGCCAACCTGGAAATCTTTTGGACGCCTAATGCTAGGGCTTTTCATTTTCGGTTTGGCGCTGGCGATGATGATCAAGGCGCACATCGGCATTCCACCTTGGGATGTTTTAGGCCAGGGAATCTCCAAGACCTTTGGCATAAGCTTTGGCCAAGCCACGATTGTGGTTTCGGCAATAGTGCTGCTGGCCTGGATTCCACTAAAGGTTAAGCCCGGGCTCGGCTCAATCATGAATGCGATCTGCATTGGTCTATTTGCGGACTTATGGATGCAATACCTACCTGAATTCGAAAACTATTTCGCCAGTCTGGCTATGTTCGTCGTGGGAATTTGCACAATTGCCTTCGCCACTGGGCTTTATATCAGCGCAAACCTAGGCAGTGGGCCGCGTGACGGCCTCATGATTGGCACCCAGAAAGCTCTCGACTGGCCACTTTGGCTCGTCCGCACGGTCTATGAGGGTTCTGTTCTGATTATTGGATTCCTGCTTGGCGGTCAGGTTCGCGAAGGAACCGTGCTGTTTGCGGTTACCATCGGCTTTTTGATGCAGTCAGCCCTGAAATTCTTCAAAATCCAGAAATAAGCAGAGATGCAGCCTGGACAACACCGCGAAACGGCCAGAGTGCTGTTATTGGATCCAAATCAACGCATTTTCTTGCTGAAAACTCATTTTGATCCGGAGGTTCAGCTGCCACCGCGTTGGATAACACCTGGTGGCGGAATTGACCCTGGTGAAACCACAATCCAGGCGGCAATCCGCGAATTGGCTGAAGAAACCGGAATTCAGGTATCAGGTGAGCAACTTGGCCAAGAAATCTGGCGTAGCGAAGGAATATGGCGCTGGGGCGACGGAATTAATCAGCACAGCTATGTGGACTATTTTTACCAGCTCGAAATTGACGATCTGATTTTGGACAATTCAAACTGGACCGACGATGAACGACGAGACGTTTTGGAATTTCGTTGGTGGAAACTCGATGACCTAATTGAATCCGGCGAATCGGTGGGGCCGTCCGATTTGGTTGAGTTTTTGAAGCACCACCTGTCCTAGGCATTATCCCTTTCGCCGATAATGTACATTATGTCAAGTAGTGAAAATGTAGCCCTTAGCGGTACTTCCCTTGGGTTGCTTTGCTTAGGTGACTATTCCGCCTGAGAGGCTGCGGTCCACTTAGACAATTTGTCTGCCGCTGCGCCTGAGTCAATTGATTCGAAAGCTTTGGCTAAAGCTGAAGCAAATGCCTGGTCTAACTGATCCTGAGTTTTGACTGAGGTGCTCTTGAGCTGATAGGCCACGATTCCCCCGGCTGCATTCAAAGCCACCACATCGCGAACCGCCGCTAAGTTACCCGACTTGTCGCCAGCAAGCAGCGAGCGCGTTACCTGTGCGTTGTGCTGTGGGTCGCCGCCTAGCAGTTGCTCGATTTTCACGGTATTTAGCCCAAAATTGCTTGGATTTAGGTCGAATTGGTGAACCTCTCCCCCTTGAACCAGCCAAATTTCGCTGTTACCGGTGGTGGTTAGCTCGTCCAAACCGTCTGAACCCCTGAAAACTAGGGCATTTCGGCCACGGGCCGCCACTTCTGCGGCCATCAGCGGGGCAATTTGACGGTTGGCAACACCTAGTGATGTGGCCTGAGGCTGGGCTGGGTTGGCCAACGGGCCCAAGAAGTTGAAAGTGGTCGGAATTCCTAGTTGTTTACGCACTGGACCGACGAATCGCATGGCCGGGTGGAAGACCGGCGCGAAAAAGAAGGTTATGCCTACCTCACGGAAGATTTCGGCCACTCGCTCAGGCGATAAATCTAGGCGGATGCCCAAAACCTCGAGCATCTCCGATGATCCAGTTTTTCCCGATGCTGAGCGACTTCCGTGCTTCATCACCGGAATTCCGGCTCCAGCAGCCACAATCGCTGCCATTGAAGAAATATTGACCGTGCCAACCATGTCTCCGCCGGTGCCAACGATGTCAACGGCGTCTGATCCGGTATCGAGGATTACAGAGTGCTGCAGCATGACATCTACCAAGCCAGCTAGTTCATCGACCGTTTCACCCTTGCCACGAAGAGCCAGCATGAATGCACCCATCTGGGCCTCACTGGCATCGCCAGCCATGATTTGGCTCATTGCCCAGCTAGCCTCTACCCGACTTAAATTACCCTTTTCGAGTAATTTGCCAAGCAATTGCGGCCAGCTGTTTTGTTGAGTCATGCGTGCAAGTTTATTGGGAAAAATCCGCATGAAATAGCGCGAATTAGCCCATTTTGGCACTTTGTCTGGGTTAGCATAAAAGCATGTCAACAGCGACTTTTTCTTCGCCTGGAATCCACCGCCCAAGTGCCACATCTGTAGGCACTATCGTCTGGCTCGGCAGTGAGGTGATGTTCTTCGCCGCATTGTTCGCAATGTATTTCAGCCTTCGTGCCAATTCACCACAGATTTGGGAGCACGACACAGCCATCCTGAATGTGCCGTTCGCGCTTACCAACACCCTGATCCTGGTGGCATCATCGTTCACCGCTCAGTTTGGTGTGTTCGCGGCAGAGCGCATGCAGCCACGTGCTACCGGTTGGTCACCTACCAAATGGGGCATGGTTGAGTGGTTCCTACTCTCCTACATCATGGGTGCGATGTTCGTTTCAGGTCAGGTTTGGGAGTACTCGAACCTCATTTCTGAGGGCGTAATGCTGAACTCAAACTCGTATGGAAGTGCCTTCTACATCACCACAGGTTTCCACGCATTGCACGTGACCGGTGGTTTGGTTGCCTTCCTATTGGTAATCGGTAAGACCTTCGCTGCTAAGAAATTCGGCCACTACGAGGCCACCAGCGCAATTGTGGTTTCCTACTACTGGCACTTTGTGGACGTAGTTTGGATCGGTTTGTTCCTAATCATTTACGTATTGAAGTAAGAAGTGGCAAAAATGAAAAACTCTCGTCGCAGTCCATTCGCGGCAGCAGCGGTAATCGCAATTGGTCTAATGCTTTCAGGTGCTGGCTATGCGGCTGCATCAACAGCAATCAACAGTGCACCTAAATCTGAGGCAGCATCTGCGGCTCAGATTGAAGAAGGTAAGAAACTATTTCTTTCTAACTGTGCCAGCTGTCACGGAGTAAACGGAGTTGGCACCAAAGCTGCCCCTACCCTAGTTGGAGTTGGCGCGGCAGCAGCGGAATTCCAGGTGGACTCAGGTCGTATGCCTGGTCAGGCAAGCGGACCTCAGCTTCAGGTTAAGCCAAAGCAATTTACAGCGGAGCAGATCGATGCAATCGCTGCATATGTCGGATCACTTGGCGTTGGGCCTGACGTTCCAACCGAAGACATGATTGCTGCAAACGGAAACGCAACCCGCGGTGGAGAACTATTCCGAATTAACTGTGCAATGTGCCACAACGCAGTTGGCGCAGGTGGAGCTCTCACCGAAGGTAAGTACGCACCTTCACTAAAGGGCGTTCCAAACGACCACATCTATGAAGCCATGCTGACTGGCCCACAGAACATGCCGGTATTCAACGATGCGAACCTAACTCCAAAAGACAAGAAAGACATCATCACCTACTTGAAGTTTGTGGAAGCAAACCCAAGCGCCGGTGGTTATGAACTTGCTGGTCTGGGCCCAGTAGCCGAAGGTCTATTCATTTGGATTCTTGGCCTAGGTGTAATCGTTGCGCTAACCATTTGGTTGGGCGCGAAGTCAAATTAGTTTTAGAAATTAGAGGAGCAACCAAGTGAGCAAAGAGCACCGCTACGAAAGTGGCTTAGCTGTTGTCGCGAGCGACAAGGTGAAAGATCCTGGCATCGAGCCACACCGCGTTCGCATGACTGACAAGTCACCTGCAAAGGAACGAGTTGCAAACCGTCAGGTTGCTGCGTTGTTCATCGCATCGGCCGTTGGAAGCGCGTTTGCAATCTTTGCCTACTTCGCGTTCCCAATCACCGAAGATCTAGGCACCGTGCGCTCAAACACCTGGTGGCTCGGAATCGGAATCACACTAGGACTATTCGGAATTGGTATCGGTGCTGTGCACTGGGCAAAGACTCTTATGCCAGATACCGAAGTTTCTGAAGAACGTCACCAGACTCGCGGTAGCGATGAGGTGCGTGCACGTGCAGTTGAGATCATCAAGCTAGCCGACAAGGAATCTGGTTTCTCTCGTCGTAAGTTGATCCGTCGCACTCTTTACACTTCGCTTGCTTTGTTCCCACTACCAGCGATTTTCTTCTTCGGTGACCTTGGGCCAAACCCAGCAAACACACTTCGTCACACAATGTGGAAAAAAGGTACTCGCCTAACTAAGGATCCATACGGTACTCCAATCAAGGCTGCCGAAGTAACTCTTGGTTCTGTATTCCACGTGATCCCAGAGGGATTGTCAGAACTTCCAGAGCACAAGCTAGAGGAAAAAGCTAAAGCAGCGGTCCTTCTAGTTCGTCTCGACCCTAAGGATCTGAAAGAAGATCCTGCCAAGAAGGATTGGTCATACGACGGCATCGTTGCGTACAGCAAGATTTGTACTCACGTAGGTTGCCCTGTTGCTCTGTACGAGCAGCAGACACACCACCTACTGTGCCCATGTCACCAGTCGACTTTTGATTTGACCGAACACTGCAAGGTGATTTTTGGTCCGGCTTCTCGCCCACTCCCTCAGCTTCCAATCACGGTTGATGCTGAAGGTTACCTGGTTGCGCAGAGCGACTTCACTGAACCTGTTGGCCCTAGCTTCTGGGAGCGTTAAAAAATGGCAGCAACTACTAAAGAAAAAGGTAGCTTCCTAGCTAACCGTGCAAACTACCTCGATGAGCGAGTTGGCGTTGCCGGCATCCTTAAGGAATTCGGTCGCAAGATCTTCCCTGACCACTGGTCATTCATGCTCGGTGAAGTTGCCCTGTACAGCTTTGTGGTCTTGTTGATCTCCGGTACTTTCCTTACTTTCTTCTTCCAGCCTGCAATGACTCCGGTCATCTACGACGGCGTATACGGCCCACTAAAGGGCGCAGAGATGTCGATTGCATACGCTTCTACCCTTGATATTTCATTCGAGGTACGCGGTGGTTTGCTGATGCGTCAGGTTCACCACTGGTCCGCGTTGCTTTTCGTTGCCTCAGCCGGACTGCACATGCTTCGAGTGTTCTTCACCGGTGCGTTCCGAAAGCCTCGCGAAATCAACTGGGTGGTTGGATTCTTCTTGTTCGTACTTGGTATGGGTGGCGGATTCACCGGTTACTCACTTCCAGATGACTTGTTGTCTGGAAACGGTCTTCGAATCATCGATGGAATGCTCAAAGGTGTTCCTGTTATTGGGTCATACGTTTCATCACTGCTATTCGGTGGCGAATTCCCGGGCGAAAACATTGTTGCTCGCCTCTACAGCTTGCACATCATGATTATTCCGGCTGCGATTATTTTGTTCCTCGCAGTTCACCTATTCATGGTGGTCATTCACAAGCACAGCCACTACCCTGGCCCAGGTCGCAAGGACAGCAACGTTGTTGGCTATCCATTGATGCCGGTATACGTTGCTAAGGCCGGCGGATTCTTCTTCATCGTGTTCGGTGTGATCATGTTGATCTCGAGCACCTTCACCATCAACCCGGTTTGGAACTACGGTGGCTACGACCCATCTCCGGTTTCAGCTGGTACCCAGCCTGACTGGTACATCGGTTGGTTGGATGGTGCACTTCGCCTTGCTCCAACTCACCTGGAGTTCACCGGACTCGGTGGAACTTGGTCTTGGAACATCTTGCTCCCGCTTTTAGTTGGTGTTTTGTTCCTCGTAGTCGTGGGTGCCTACCCATTCATTGAGAAGTGGATTACCGGGGATGAGCGTGAGCACCACGTGCTAGATCGTCCACGCAACGCACCAGTACGTACCGCTGTCGGTGCTGCCGGAGTTACTTTCTACGCAGTGCTTTGGGCTGGAGCGGCTACCGACTTGATTGCTACCCAATTCAAGATGTCGCTGAACCAGGTGCTAACCAGCTTCCAGATTCTCCTGATTGTTGGACCTATCGCAGCGTTCTGGATCACCAAGCGCACTGCCCTATCGCTTCAGCGTAAAGACCGCGAGATTGTGCTACACGGTCGTGAGACCGGCCGCATAATCCGTATGCCGCACGGTGAGTACATTGAGGTTCACGAGCCGCTAGACAAGTACGAAATGTACAAGCTAGTTGAGTTCAAGAGCTACCAGCCGACCCTCGCTCGTCCAAACAGCGAAGGCAAGATTACGGTCAAGGCTCGCATGCGTGCATCACTATCGAAGTTCTACTTCCAGGATCGCGTTGCTCCGGTGGGACAGCTCGAACTAGATGCCGCTCATCACGACCACGCACCTGCAATCGAAGCTGCACCGGCAACAAAGAAGCCAGCAGCTAAGAAGACAGCTACCAAGACAGCCACAGAGAAGGCTCCTGCAAAGAAGCCTGCGGCAAAGAAGACAGCTCCAAAGAAGAAGTAATCAATAACTGAGAAGGCCCCGCTTCGGCGGGGCTTTTTTATTGGCGCGGTTAGAGTTGACTTATGCGTGAACTAGATGGCCCAGGATATCGCGCCGATCTCTATCAAAATAACTACACCAAAGAGCAGAATCAACAATTTACTGCAACCTTTAGTGCCATAACTAAGGCATTCAAGGAACAACAGGTATTAGGCACTGCGCCATCGGATCCAGCTGTTCAAGAACTTGTGAAACAGCACTATGAGTTCTGTCTACAGTTTTGGACGCCCAGCAGAGCCGCCTACAAGGCACTAGCGCAGAGTTATCTGCTCCCCTCTGGTTATCGGGATAGCTATGAATCGGTGAATCCGGGTTTAGCAAAGTACCACCACGATGCGATAGTGATTTGGGCTGACCAAAACTTGCAATAAAAAAGCACCCATCGCTGGGTGCTTTTTTAGAAGAACTACTTAGTGTGCGTACTGGCCGCGGCTGTGCTCGAATACAAATCCGATTAGTGCCACCAAAGCTAGTGGGAAGCCGATGAAGAACAACCACCAGCCAACTGCTAGTGACGCGAAGCAAACTGCACCAAAGGCACCAAGGAAGAATGGCCACCAGCTCCAAGGAGCAAAGAAGCCGATCTCGGTGTCGCCATCTTGGATGTTAGCGTCTAGGCGGTCCTCAGGAACTGGTCCCTGCGACTTGGCAGTCTTCTTTAGATAGAAGCCGAGGAATAGCGACATAACGCCAAGCATCGCAATTGCGGCCGAACCGATTGGCTCAAATGCGTGGTTGGTGTTTGCCTGCCAAACAATGTATCCAGCAGCATCGACTAAATAGAAGACTGTTAGGAAGTAAAAGAGATTTCCGTTGAACTTCATTTTGAGTTAGCCCTTCTTAGCTGCAGCTTTTGCCTCAGGTGCGGCAAATTCTGGGTGGTTCAAGTCGAAAGCTGGTGATTCTGAACGAACACGAGGAATCGAAGTGAAGTTGTGACGTGGGAACGGTGAAGCAGTTGCCCACTCTAGAGAACGGCCATAGCCCCAAGGGTCATTTAGTGTGGTCTTCACTCCACGCTTGTGAGTGATGTAGACATTCCATAGGAATGGAATTATCGAAATTGCAAGGATTGCTGATCCGACAGTCGAAACCTGGTTCATCCAGGTGAAGCCGTCTTCAGGCAGGTAGGTTGCGTAACGACGTGGCATACCGATGATTCCGACCCAGTGCTGGATCAAGAAGGTTGTGTGGAAGCCAATGAACAATAGCCAGAACTGAATCTTGCCAAGGCGCTCGTTTAGAAGCTTGCCTGTCATCTTTGGGTACCAGAAGTAGATTCCCGCAAACATTGCAAATACCACGGTTCCGAAAATTACGTAGTGGAAGTGTGCAACTACGAAGTAACTATCTGACAGGTGGAAGTCCAAGGTAGGAGAAGCCAAAATCACACCGGTCAAACCACCGAAAATAAATGTGGTTAGGAAGCCGAGAGAGTAAAGCATCGGGGTGTCAAAGCTAATTGAACCCTTCCACATAGTTCCAATCCAGTTGAACACCTTCACACCGGTTGGCACTGCGATCAACATTGTGGTGAACGCAAAGTATGGAAGCAATACGCTTCCGGTCACATACATGTGGTGAGCCCATACGGTCATTGACAGTGCCGCAATCGAAATTGTTGCGTAAACCAAAGTCTTGTAACCGAAAATTGGCTTACGGCTGAATACCGGGAAAATTTCTGAAACGATACCGAAGAACGGTAGCGCCAAGATGTAAACCTCAGGGTGTCCAAAGAACCAGAACAGGTGCTGCCAAAGCATTGGGCCACCGTTTGCTGGGTCGAAGATGTGAGCGTCAAAACGACGATCCGCACCAAGCGCGAACAGTGCCGCAGCTAGCGGTGGGAAACACATGATTACCAAGATTGAGGTGACCAATGTGTTCCAAGTAAACACAGGCATACGGAACATGGTCATACCTGGTGCACGCATGGTCAAAATTGTGGTGACGAAGTTAACACCACCCATGATGGTTCCGAAACCACCGAGCGCCAAACCAAAGACCCAAAGGTCTCCACCGATTCCCGGTGAGAATGAGGTGTTTGAAAGCGGCGCATAAGCGAACCAACCGAAACTTGCTGCACCCTGAGGTGTGAAGAATCCGGCAACAGCTACGAAAGATCCGAAGAAGTAGAACCAGTAAGCAATCGCATTCAAACGTGGGAATGCCACGTCCGGAGCACCAATCTGCACCGGCATAAGAATGTTGGCAAACGCAGCGAATAGCGGAGTTGCAAACATCAAAAGCATGATGGTGCCGTGCATAGTGAATAGCTGGTTGTACTGTTCCTTGGTGCCAACCACACTAAGCCCAGGAGCCGCGAGCTGTGCACGAATAACTAGAGCCATCACACCTCCGATAAGGAAGTAGATGAACGAGGTGATGAGGTACAAGTAACCAATCTTCTTGTGATCAGTGGTAGTCACCCAATCAACGAGAATGCGACCCTTTGACTTCTTGGTAGTCGAACCAGCAGTTGCAGTTGCAGTAGCGGTAGCGGTAGCGGTAGCCATTTTGCCTATCCCTTTGTCGATTCTGATGCAGGCTTGTCACCTGGAAGGTTTTGGTTTCGGTCGTACTTCGAGTCGAGCTGACCAACGTTAC
>Ga0228703_1000302_pt1 | contig 38540 bp, 41 predicted proteins | sample McNCre217_Aug_MG_3_FD_178020 | JGI IMG/M metagenome (GOLD analysis project Ga0228703, IMG submission 178020) | Freshwater microbial communities from McNutts Creek, Athens, Georgia, United States - 29-17_Aug_MG | ecosystem: Environmental > Aquatic > Freshwater > Creek | place: USA: Georgia...
AGCGTGCTCTGTTTTCGATGGAGCCCCCGTAAATGTCTTGGCGCAGATTGGAGTTGTCTTCGAGGAACTGTTGAAGCAAGTAGCCATTGGCGGCATGGATTTCGACACCATCAAAGCCGGCTTTCATGGCGTTCTCAGCAGCCCGCTTGTAGGCGGCCACGATGTCCTTGATTTCATCCTGCTCAAGAGCATGTGGCACTTCATGAGGGACCCGCCCGAACGTGCTGGTGAATGCGTTGCCCTTGGGCGCTATGGCTGATGGTGCAACGGGCAATGCGCCACCTTCTTGCAGTGAGGAGTGCGAGATGCGACCCACATGCCAAAGTTGCAAGACAAAGTGAGCACCTTTTCCTTTGACGGCCTTCACCACTTGACTCCAACCGTCGATCTGTTGATCGGTATAGATGCCCGGTGTCTGCGGATATCCCTGGCCCTGCTGTGAAATCTGGGTGGCCTCGGCAATGATCAACCCACCAGGGGTTGCCCGTTGGGCGTAATAGGCGGCAGCAAAAGGCGACGGCACCCCATCTGCCCCGGCACGCATGCGGGTAAGAGGTGGCATAACGATGCGATGAGACAGTGCCAACGCACCAAGTTTGAATGTTGAGTTGAGTTTCACGAGATGACCGGTCGTCTTGGTTTTGATTAAAAAAACAAGGGGCATCAGCCCCTCATGCGAAAAATCCCGCAAATACGACTTGCTCGAAGTCTTCCATTGCTGATCCGTTGAGTTCTACCTTTGAACGCAGAACAGCCCCTTCCCAAGCATTTACCAAGAATGCGGCCAAGGCTTTGGGTGGAATTTGAGCTTTGAGCTTGCCCGCAGACTTCGCATCCTCAATACAGCGCTCAAGCGCAAGACTCCAGTCTGCGTAAATCTTGGTCAGACGTTCCCTGAATTCAGGGTTTCCGGACATTTCTGAGCTGAAGTTGCCGATCATGCAGCCGCGCTCGTATTTGATTTTGGCCAATGCTTTCGAGAGCTTTTGAAAATGCTGACGGAGTCGCTCAACAGGGTCAATCGAATCATCGGCCAGCAAGGCACGCCGGGCCGTTCCGTTGACCCAGAACATTTCCAGCGCCGCCATAGCAAGCGCCTCTTTGCTTTCGAAGTGGTTGTAGAACGAACCCTTAGGCACACCCGCAGCTTGGGTAATGTCCTGAACTGCACAGCCATTGAACCCTTGCGTATGCAGGGTTCGTAGACCAGCTTCAAGCAGTTGTTCGCGCACGTTTGGCTTAGGCATGGATCGGATAATATGACCAGTCGTCTTGAATGTCAATCAACCACAAAACCCACTCCAAAACGGGATAGGCACAGGAGCCATCAATGGACCATCTTCAACTGCTGCAACAGATCAACGCCACTGCTCAGTTCAATAAGTGGGCTGGGTTAGAGGTACTTCGCGCAGGAGAAGGACACGTTGAACTGGCCCTCAAATGGAAGGACGAGTTGGGCCAATATTCGGGGTTCTTGCATGCTGCTTTGATTGGTGGCCTGATCGATACCGCATGCGGTTTCGCCGCGGCAACAGTGGCAGGCCCGAAAGTCTTGGCATCCAACTTCTCGGTCAATTGCTTGCGTCCTGCGGTCGGTGAAATTTTCCTCGCAAGAGCAAAAATCATCAAAGCAGGAAAGACCCAAGTGTTTACCGCTTGTGATCTGTTTGCAGTTAAAGATGGCGTGGAAAAGCTAGTCGCAAACGGACAAACGATACTGACCGTTGCAACTTGAGTTCCCTAAGAACTCCCTTCTTGACGACTAAAAGGCCGCAGCTACTGTGTCAGAAAGGGTCTGTTGCTGGTCTGTCCCAGCCAAGGGATTAGGCCGAAAAGCATAAAAATTCCGTGGCAATCAGGCAATGAACGCCAATTGGGTGTCTCATGCCAATTCAACGGCAGCCTTCAATTGACTCGGACTGCTGTACAAATAAGCGGCAGTGGTCGCAATGTTCCGGTGACCGGCAAGGGTTTTGAGGATGTGAATCTTTGTGCCTTTGTTTGCCAGGGATGTCAGGAATGTCCTACGGCCACTGTGACTGCTGGCTCCCTCAATGCCTGCGCCTTCGTAGAGTAGAGAAACAGTCTGAGCCAAACTGTTTGCGCTGAACCCGGTTTTGATGCTCTTCTGGCTTGAAAAAAACGGATACCCCAGATCAACGCACTTCGCGGCGTTAGCGTAGGACTGGAGTTCCTCGCGCAGCCGCTTGCTGATAAATGCTGTGCGTGCGTGCCGTCCTTTGGTCATGTCGGGCAGCAAGCGGATTTCATCTTTCACTTTGCCGTCTGACGTAACAACGTCTGACCAGCGCAAACAAGCCACTTCCCCGATGCGCAGCCCTGCGAGGTGGGTGAGCAGCAGGATTGCTCTGTTGCGATGTGCGTAGCGGGTGGATTTGATGTAGTCCAGTACCCGTGTCAGTTCCTCGCTTGTTAGTGTTTTAGCTTGTGCCATTGCTGTTCTCCGATATCATGTGTTTCCGTTAAATGCATTGTGTTTTCACATATTTATTAGGGCAACCGGAGTCCGTCCAAACTATCGGGTTTCAGATTGAAAATAGGGCTAGATTGAACAGACTGTGGATAACTTTTTCACAGAAAAAATGTTCAATGTTTTCAACGCTCAACTACGGAAATCTTGTAAAAGCACACTTTTCATAGATTTCCGCCCCGCGCACGCACTCTTTCAGTGCCCAGCAGCGCAAAGCGTCTAGCAAGCCCTACAAGCGTTTTTTCGCCGTTCCAGCACCCCAAGTGCCCGGGACCGGACGTTTTTGCGCTGTAGGGCGTTTTACGCGGACGATTTCTGTATGCGCTCTGCTGCGTGTATGTGCATGTACATCTAAAAGTGAGATCTGAAACACGATCAGCATCTCGCCCCATCTCCAGTGCTAAGAGCGGAATTGGCTCGGTATCCGTCCAGTCTATCGGGTCTCTGGAAATCGGTTGTCCATCTGCATCGTTGAAATAACACTTAGTCCATACGCAATACAAAAGGAACGCGAAATGGACAAAGAAATGCAAGCGCAAGCCAATTCACTCAAGGCGAAGCACATCCGCAAGCAGGCACAGCAGCGCCTGCAATCTGCAATCAACACTCTGCAGCGCAACATGTACAACATGGAGTGTTTGCTTGAGCGGCTGGAGGAAGCCAAGGACGATGCTGAGCGGGCACAGGTGATGAACTCCGCCATCAATCACTTGGTTTGCAACATCCAGCCCAATCTGCGCATTGATTTGCTTGCACAGAGCCAAGCTGAATTGATTCAGTTGGGAGTGTGAGATGGACAAAAATTACGATCTTTCCCGGCTGTGCCTGTTCACAGGAACCGAGCACTACTACCGAATCAATCGCAAATGCCTGCTGACTGATGGCACCAAATACCTTGCGGAAGGCGCGGGAGCGTTTTGGCTCATGGATACTGCTGCCAGCTATCTCATTGAGCTTGGGACCGACGACTGGTTTGTCCAGATCGTGCTGGTCGTCACAGGATCAAAGGCTGTACTGACGCTGGAAGATGGAAATGGTAATGTGCGTGCTCGGCAGGAAATTCCATATACGGATTTCCCGATTCCCCAGTACACCCTATATGCCTGCTGGAATGGCGAGCATTGGGTGATCATGTTGCCAAGCGAATATTAGGCGGTACCATCGCGGCAAAGGAGCCCCGTCAATGTCTACGTTTGCCAATCAACTCAAGAGCGAAATTGCCCGTCTTGCCAAGAAAGAAGTGCGTGCAGAAACGCAAGCCTTGAAAAAGGCGTCAGCGGCATACCGTGGCGAAATTGCCGCGCTCAAGCGACGCATCACTGGGCTGGAGACTCAGATCAAGAAGTTGGGCAAGGGCGCTGGCCGCGCGAAAGCAGTAGAAGCTGACGAGGAAGAGGGCGGTACTGCACTGCGATTCCGTGTGGCTGGCTTTGCTGCACTTCGCAAGAAACTCGAAATCAGCGCTGCTGAGATGGGCAAGCTGCTGGGCGTTTCCGCACAGAGTGTCTATCACTGGGAAACAGGCAAGACAAAGCCCCGTGCAAGCCAGTTGGCCGCTATCTCGGCTGTTCGCAAGATGGGTAAGCGCGAGGTAGCTGCCAAGCTGGGCCAGTCATCTGAGGGTTGATTCACTTAACTTCGGGAACTGAAAAAATTGTTCCATATTTGTACTTGAACCAATCAATGAATTTTTGCTTGAAAGTGCTGTCCTTCAGCGCATCTTCCATCCACTTTTGCTGAAGCAAATCTTGCAATGGTGATGCTGGATGAACGTCGCTCAAGAATCGAACTGGATTTGCATCTAGCTGGGTAACAACGGTTGCGAACAAGCGTTGCTGCATCAATGGATCAGCGTCCTTTACTGAGTCTCTGTAGCCTTGATACGCTTGTGCTATTGCTGCCTTGTAAGCGTAGTCCTCGCTAATTGCGAAAGTATTTGCGAGGCGTCTTGTCGCAACCCATGAAAGCCAAATTGGTCCAGATAGCGAAAAAACGCTGACCAACATCTGGAAGGAAAGGTAGGGAATTTCGGCTCTTTCTCTAATCAATTCAGTCATGACCGGATAGCGCAGATATCCAAGGCAAATGATTGATCCAATGCCAATAAGCAATACAACGAGCCAAGCCAGATCCAGTTTCTTTGCGTTGTCGGCTTTCTTTTGGAATGCACCTCCAAGCGAAGAGGTAATTGATTTTTCAAGGGTTGAGTTGAGTTCTTTTAGTTTTTCGGCTGCGACTGCAGCTGCGTTTTTCGCTTTATCTCTTTCGGTCTCACTTGCATCTGCAGCGGTTTTTGACCTGGTATGTTCGGTAGTTGCATTACCAGCTGCCGCTGCAGCTTTCGTTTGATCTGTTGCAGCAGCATTGGCTAATGATGTGGCTCGAGCGTGTTCTGCAGATGCATTTTCCGCCGCTTCCTTGGCATTGCCTTGTTCATCAGCAGCGGCTGATGCTGCTGATGTAGCGCGAGCTTGTTCTGCAGTTGCTTGTTCGGCTGCTGCTTTGGCTGTAGTTTGTCCATCTACGGCCGCAGACGCTGCAGTGGTTGCACGAGCATGTTCGGCCGCAGCTGCATCTGCAGAATTTTTGGACTTACCGTGCTCGCTAACTGCAGCGTCTGCGGCAGTACTTGCACGTTCTTTTTCACTGATTGCGGAATTGGCTGCTCCATGTGCTCGCACCTGTTCATTGGCAGCCTGGTCAGCAGCAGTTTTGGCGTTAGTGTGAAGTTGTTCTATATTGGGCTGATTGGACTCGTCTTGGATGCTCATCAGTTAGCTCGTTTATGACGTTAGTACAAAGATACGCGCATTATGATCGCGCATAAAAAGTATTTCAAGTTTTTGAAATGACTAGGAAGTGTAGACAAATCAGAACCAGTATCGATGTAGATGTGCACCAACTTCACGCCAACCAAACGCGCTCCTTGGGTCAAGGAGAGGTTCGGTGTTGATCTTCCAACGGGGTTCCCTGACGAGTCCTATCCAGGATTTGCTGCACCTGTCGTGGTGAAAAGCCACCAGACAGGTCGCGTGGCTTGCGGGTTGGCCAGGTTTGGTTTGATCCCATCGTGGGCGAAAGATGACAAGATCAGTCGCCATACCTACAACGCGAGAAGTGAGACAGCGGCAGAAAAGCCCAGTTACCGCGCTGCATGGCGTCACCGTCAGTACGGTTTGGTTCTCGTGGATGATTTCTACGAACCCAGCTACGAATTCGGCAAGGCTGTGCGTTGGAAGATTGGTCTTTCTTCGGGTGATCCGTTTGGCATTGCCTGTCTCTGGGATCGCTGGACTGACCCTGCATCGGGTGAGTTGGTTGTCAGCTTTTCTATGCTCACCGTCAATGCTGACGATCATCCTGTCATGCGCCAATTCCACAAACCGGGGGACGAAAAGCGCACCCCAGTGATCATTGCACCTGAGCTTCATGACGCGTGGCTCAGCGCTGAGCCTGCGCAAGCCGCCGAGCTGATGACTTGGGCGCACATGCCTGAATTGACAGCTGCACTAGCTCCCCGAAGCGTCAAGCTTGCGATGAAATAGAAGGCAATCTATGCGAGTCTCACTTGTATCCCTGCTTTTCGACCGCACGGCGTACTGAATCGAATGTCTTGCTCCCTCCGGCACGTACTGTGGGCCAGTCGAAATAGACGGGTTGCGTGGCGAATTCTGACCAGCACTGCATCAAGTAGTCATCGAACATTTCAGTTCGATGCAATCGCTTTGCGATGTCAAAAGAATCAATTGATTTGGAAATATCTTGTCGAACTACTTGCTCCATGATTGGAGTGTCAACGAGCATTGCATCCATATATGCAAAAGTTGAGGCCCAGCGATTACAGTGATAGGACCCAACCGTGGTAGCACGAAACGCCATAGGCATATCTCCTACTAGTCCTTGCAATCCTTCATCAAAAGTTACACGCTCAGTTGTTTCGATAAGCTTCTTATTGGTAAGCCTGCGGAGAGTATGTTCTATTTGATCAACGACAAAACCAAAGCGACATAGTTCTGTGCAAATGTCGCCAGTAGGAACAAATCCCTCCGCTGATTTACCTGGAGCATCACTGAGCAAATAGTGAATAAGCATTAAAGATAAAAAATGCTCTTTTTTGTCTGGATAACGAACATCAAAGAGATTCAACGCCAACGACGATTTTGAGTCGTAATGTGAATACTCACCAAGAAGTGCTGCTTTGCTGAATTCGTGCAATGGAATGATGTAATCACTATCGCTTTCCATGATTGCGATGATTTTGTCTGAATCCACGTTTGGACTTCCAATGAAGCCTTTTGTGAGTTCAAGTACTTCGCGAATGTTTCCGCCAGTAATGTTACTCAGAAATTCACCCAGTTCTTTACTTCTTTTTAGCGAATGAATTAGTGCGCGAAGAAAGTGTGCAATAGAGTCTAGACGGATCGTTATCCCGTCTAACCGTTCGAGAGGCAAGCGACCTTCGGCGAGGTCAAGAGAGAATTTAAGTCGTTTTTCCAATACTAAGTCAACGCGCGGTGGTGAAATTGTCAAAATGCGCTGAGGGTAAGCGGAAATTGACCCTGCATTCTTTGATGCGAAATAGGTGCGAGGTCGGATAGACACTAATACAAGGGCCTGCCACACGCTTGCAAACTCTTGGGCTGCAAGAAATGCGCGCTGCTGATCTTGTAATTCCCGCTGATCTGAATTGTCAATGCAGATTACGACTTGCTTTTGACGTCCTTTAGAAAGATGCTGAATGCATTTTTGAAGATGCTGCACACGGTTTGCCGTCAACTCCGCTAGTTGTTCGATTTGCTTTTCGAGAAATTTTTCAGGTGAAGATTCCTTGAGTCTTCCGTAGATGCCTTTCTCGAAACGTATTAGTTCGCCATGATAGACCCCTCTAACAAAGGCATCTTCAAAGAGATCCACGTGATGGTTTTCTAATAACTGCCTTTCAATATCTTCAATCAAAAATTCTTGAATGTCCTGCCCTAAGTTTGCCTGACTGCCTAAATCAATGTAGATGAATATTGCATTTCGCATTTCCTCTGCAGCACGCACATAAATGAGATTTCGAATGAATGATGTCTTGCCAACACCAACATCACCAATAATGACAATGGGGCGCCGTCCTAACGCTTCAGCAACAACCTCTTGAGAAATTCCATACTTGTCGCTGGCGTCTTTTTTAACACCTTTAAGTGAAGGACTTTGTTCAGTAGGAGGAAACATAGCTGCATATCTGGCTGCCAATATGTTTTTCCCCAGCAAAGCATCACGCGCTAAGGCCCCACTTTCACAATAGCACTCCTCTAAGAACCGTTTACGATATTCCGGGGTGTTCGGAACATCTTCAATTAGTAAGTCACTCAGCATCCGCAGACTTTGCTGTGAATCGCTTGGATAGCGAAAACTAGGATAGCCTGTGATGTAGCTTGAAAGCTTTGTAGGTACTCCAGTTGGGGCAATTGAAGTTAGCTCCTTCAAAAGTGCGCGCTGCTGTACTGCGGCAGGAGATATCGCCTGCCAAAGTCGGTGAAAGTTTTCTCTAATTGCCGCATGATTTCCAAATACTAAGCACTTGCCTTCCAGAATCGGGATTCCGTCTACGCGTGCTCCGAGAAATACAACGATTTGAGAGGAGGTGGAAACGACACCAATCTGAATTCCGCGCCTAGCGCAGTAAGAGGCAGCTTGTTCGAATGCAGCTTTGAATTCCCGAGACATGGCTGTTAGGCTTCGTATCGACCTAACAACGCTTGTGTTTTTTTCATGAGGAATCTCAAAGCACACCCCTGCTCGCTTTGCCTCAATAACCACTTCCGCAGGATTACCAAGTTCATAGTCGCTGTATTCGCCGCCTTCATGCCTTTCAAGACGGGTAACGGCCCTGTCCCAGCCAAGGACATCGTGAATCAGAACATCGATAAAACGATGTCTAGTGTCCGCTTCGTTCCACGTGGCCGAGTCTGATGACATTGTGTCGATCAACACATTGAGCGCTGTCTCCCCGGTCGCCATATCATGGGCCTGCTGCATATCGACGTTCCCTTTCAATTTGTAGGATGCCACAAAAATCGTGACTGTGGCAGGCTGGGTTGCGAAGTCCAAATTCAAGCAACCTGTGGAAGTTCAAGCTGAAAATCACCTGTACTTGCTGATGACCAATAGACCATTGGCGTTGCTTCATTTCAAATTAGCGAGATTTCAAAAACATTGGCCCGCGAGAGTGAAATGCGAACCTTTTTGTGACACGAGAAAGTGAGCTGAGAGTTGCACTCGCCCCGGAGCGCAAAGCGACATTCACGTTCCTCAGGCAAGTAGCGTACTTGAAATGCTGTATGAAAGCACAGTATATTCGGTGGCATGAAATCCATCGCCGTATCCCGTCTTTTCCGTGTGCTTGTGCCTGAGACAAAGGTCTGGCTGCAGGTGTGTCCTTGGCGTGTACCTGCTGGTTTTCCTTCGCCTGCAGCCGATTACGCACACAAGCGCATCGATCTCAACGAGCACCTGATCCGCAACAAAGAAGCGACCTTCGTCTTTCGGGTCAAGGGTGATTCGATGAATGGAGTGGGCATCAACGAAGGTGACGAATTGCTGGTGGACCGCTCTATCGAGGCACGACATGGGCACATCATCATTGCAGTGCTCAATGGCGAATTCACAGTGAAGCGCTTGTACAGCCGTGGCGGTGTCGTGAAGCTCATTCCGGAAAACCCTCGTTACCCAACCATAGTGCTCAAGGACGGGCAAGAGTTGGCCGTCTGGGGTGTAGTCACGCGCAACTTGCCCAAACCGTTCTGAGTCAGCAATGGAACCCGAAATCCCCCCACGGCCACACCAGATTGATCCAGCTTCGCTGGATGTACTGCCGCGCACTTCGGGTGTCTACATCTTCAAAGGTGAGGGCACGCTGCCTGTCTACATCGGGAAAAGCGTGGACATTCGAAGCCGTGTATTGGCGCACCTACGGGCGGAGGACGAGGCAGAGATGATTGCTCAGTCTCGACGGGTTGAGTTCATTGAGACCGCTGGCGAGATTGGTGCACTGCTTCTGGAGGCCAGACTGATCAAGCAGCAAAGCCCCTTGTTCAACATCCGTTTGCGTCGGCTCCGCAACCTTTGCTCCATACGCCTGGAAGAGACGGCAGGAGGTGTTTCACCGGAAATCGTCACGGGCAAGGATGTGACGTTAGGGGAGACGGATGGTCTGTATGGGCTTTTCAGTTCCGTACATTCGGCCCAAAGCAAGCTGCGAGAGCTGGCCGATCAGAACCGACTATGCCTTGGCTTGCTGGGACTGGAGAAGATCAGCAAACGCGGCTGCTTCGGCCTTCAGGTCAAAACCTGCCTTGGTGCATGCGTGGGCCGAGAAAACCGGCAAGAGCATGACCAACGGTTGTTCTCCGCGTTGATCGACTTGAAGGTGGAGGCGTGGCCATTTTCTGGTGCCGTAGACCTGATTGAACAAAACGAGGATTGGGTGCAGCGCCATCGCATTCAAGGCTGGAGGCACACGGGGACATGGTGTTCTCGGTCTGAACAATTCAGTCCTCTTGACCAGCAAGGGTTCGATCTGGACACCTACAAGATTCTAGTCAAGCCCATCATGCTCAACACTGCAAGGGTCGAATTGGTATGACCCAGCAGTTGGCCTTGGTGGACTGCAATAACTTCTATGTTTCCTGCGAGCGGCTTTTCAGGCCAGACCTTGCAGGGGTGCCCATGGTCGTCCTATCGAACAATGATGGATGTGTGGTGTCCCGCAGCAATGAGTCCAAGGCATTAGGCGTGAAGATGGGGCAGCCATGGTTCGAGTGCAAAGAACTGGCCGAAGAGCATGGCATCTTGGCTTTCAGCAGCAATTACGAGTTATATGCCGATCTGTCCAACAGGGTGATGAATACGCTCAGTGGCTTTTCGCCTTCGCAGGAGGTGTATTCGATTGACGAATGCTTCGTTGACTTGTCGGGGATGCCCAAGCTGCGAGAAGTCAGCTATGCCATGCGCCAGAGGGTAGGGCAGTGGGTTGGTATGCCCGTGTGCGTAGGCATTGGCCCAACGAAAACGCTGGCCAAGTTGGCAAACCATGTGGCCAAGAAGCACCCACGCTCCAAGGGCGTTTTCAGCTACAACGCACTCACCGCCGAGCAAAAGGCGAGGCTGCTAGCGCAGCTTCCAGTGGATGAGGTATGGGGAGTAGGGCGCAAGCTGACCAAGCGACTGGCCTTACATGGCGTGCAGACCGTGCTGGATTTGAGAGATGCACACATCCCGACGCTGCGCGCCGAATTCGGTGTGGTCATGGAAAAGATACAGCGAGAACTGCAGGAGGTTGCTTGTATCAAGCTGGAAGAGGTACAGCCAGACAAACAGCAGATCATTTCCAGCAGGTCATTTGGGGGCATGGTCACTGAGTTGCCAGTGCTGAAAGATGCACTTTCCACGTTCGTAGCCAATGCCTGTGCCAAGCTCAGAGCGCAGAACAGCCACGCTGCTGTGATCCAGGTGTTCTTGCAGACCAATAGGTTTCGCAAAGACTTGCCGCAGTACATGCCCAGTCTGGCAGTGCCATTGCCGTACCCGACAAATGACAGTTTGGAGGTCAATCGCTGGGCAGACTACCTGTGCGAACGCATGTTCAAGGACGGGTATCAATACAAAAAAGCAGGGATCATGCTCAGCGAAATCAGCCCAGTGACACGGCAGCAGGGCGATTTACTGGAGACTGCGCCAGCAGGAAATCAACGTCTGATGCAGGCGCTGGACATGCTGAACAAGCGGTATGGCCGAGGCGCAGTGAAGATTTCCACTCAAGGCGCGTACAAAGATTGGCAGATGCGGCAAGAGCGAAAGTCACCTTGCTACTCGACGAGATGGGATGAATTGCCGTTAGCCTGAATTATTCAGGCCAGTACAGGGCCGTTTTGGATGCTGTGAAAGCCGTACATCGCCCATAGTAGCCAGCGAGCATCTTGAGCAGAAGGTGCCCGAATTTCGGTCCTGACGATCTGGCTGCGACCATCAACTTTGACCCTGACTGATGCCTTGTAGGTATGCATCATGTATTTATTGGTCAGAGGGCTCGTCCAGATACACCAGCCAGATCAGTCAGCAAGCAAAGGAATTGCTTCGCCTTCGGCATGTGGTCACACATGCCTACTGGTTTCCCATATGTTCCATTTATTTCATCTGGTTGATCATCTAAATTACTATATGCGTGTGACTTTTTTCGAAAACTTCGAAACCTGTAGAAACCAGCTAAATACTCTGAAATTCATAGATTTCCGAGAGCAGGGTGAGTGCAGACGATGATCAAAATCACGGTAGACCAGTCAGTCGAAGAAGCTTTAGAGCGGGCATTCCCCACGCCCTACGGGGCTGCCTACCGTGCGCTCAATAAATACATCAGCGTAGTCGAGGCCATGATCAATGCAGCACTGCTGCGTGGCCTTAGCCCTATGGAGAAGAACCTAGGGCTCTACAACATCTCCACCAGTGATCTTGCCAACAAGGGTGGGCAGATCGGTTCTCGAAAAGTACGGGTCCACAAATGGCTGCGAGAGAACAATCTGGAGATCGTTGAAACGGTTGTGACGGGTTCGAAATTCACAGGCAAATATTCACAGGTCAAGCTCTCCAAGCTCGTCACGATCAAAGATGAACTCAAGACCGTGTCCAGTGGACTGGCCTATGCAACTTCCGATGAAGAGATAGATGCATACCTCAGTGGTGACGATGTCAGCAATGCTGCCTTGTTCGACTATCTTTATCCAGAGTACAAGATGGAATGGCGTCCGGGAAAACTGGAAGAGCTGTTCGACTGGGTGCCTGTCGATATTCCATCTGTCAAAGCCTACGTTTTGTGGCTTGAGAACGAATCAAAACACATCAAGGGTGCGAAAAAGGACGCTGCACTGCGTCAGGCGCTGACGATCATTGGCGTGGCAAGCCATACGAAGGGCTATTTTGTTCAGCGTAGAAAGCTCAGTCCTTTCGGTCGCATGTACTACGAAGGCACCAGCGTACAAAACATCAACAAAGAATTGCGCCGCGCCATGCTGGGCAACTGCTGGGAATATGACATTCGCAGCAGCGTCATAGCTTGGAAGATGGGCTTTGCCAGAAGCTACCTTCAGGACAACGGCCTTGAGTTGAACCTCAAAGCGCACTTCAGATGGTCGCTCCTGTATTTGGAGCACAAGACGGATTTCATGACCACGCTGCGTTACTACGTTTTCGCCAAAGACAGCCCTGTTCCCAAAGACCTCCAGCCAATCCTGCTCAAGCAGGCGTTCACAGCAATCAGTTTCGGGGCCCGTCAATCAGCAACCGGGTGGCTCGATGCGTCAGGAAACTGGAATAACCCAGCCCTTGTAGAAATCATCAAAAACGGAGAAGACCGAGATCGGTTCTTGAAGGATGAGTCTGTCCAGGGATTCATCAAAGAGCAGAACACCTTGGATGACTATTTGTTTGCGGCATTCAAAAAGTACCAACCGATGCTCTGCAAAGAGACATACTTGCAGACCGAGAGTGGTCGTCTGAGCAAATCCAAGGTCATGGCCTACTTGTATCAGCACGATGAGACCTCTGTTATGAACATTGTTCGCCAAGCTGCGCTAGCCAAGGGGCGTACACCGATTGCCTGCGTACATGACGCCATATTTTTCAAGCCACGCTTGGGCGCAGATTTGAAGGAACGTATTGAATGGCAGATGCGTGAGCAAACGGGGAACCCCTATTGGCACCTTACTCCTGAAGAACTCCAGCGATACCAGCCCAGATCACTGAACGTTGAACGAGAAGAGCAGGAGCACAAGCTGCGCATTGCTGCAGAAGAGGCACTTGCGAAAGGCTACGTTGCGCAATGGCCGAAGTTACTCGGCCAAGAATGATGTGCCAGCCAAGAGTCCGTCCAGATTGTCGGGTTACCACCTAAAAGGTTGCTCTGATCGTAGGTCTGAAAATAAATTAGTTACTCCTGCAACACACTTTAGGAGCAACTCATGTCAGGTCTCAGCGCATTGAAATTCGTAGTCACTAAGCGTCAGCAGGGCAGCAGCCCAGCACATGCAAAACGCCAAAAGCTCAGCAACAAAATTCACGAACAAATCCAGATGGCCAAGGCCGTGCAATCGGGCACGGAATTTCGCCCCGTGAAGCTTCGCAAGGTCGTGGATGAAACGACGGGGGAATTGCGTCAAGTTGAATTGCCGAAGCGACTCAAGCCTTGGTGGTGGCCCAGTGAGGGCGGAAAAATGTGCATCACTGTTCGCTACGGTGCACGCACACTGGAAGTCATCGAAGGCAAGAATGCCATTGAAACAGACAGCCTTGCTGGCGTGATCACTACGCTTGAAGTGCTGCGCGGGGCAGTAGATGCCGGGGAGCTTGATGCACGCATTGAAGCTGTCAGCGGTCTTGTGAAAGCGGGATTCGATAAAGAGGAATCGGCAGGCAAGCGCCCCAAGCTCAAGCTGCCAGCAAAGACGAATTGATCAACCTGCGCATACATAGCCGACCAGTGCGTCGGCTTTTTCACGGTTACACGGGCTTGATGGGTTTGAACGTAGCGGAGGAGGGCTGGCGCAATGTCTGCAATGTCTTCTGCGCCTTTTGTATCTTTTGACGCTGGCGTTCTTGCTTGACCGCATTGCTTGCACGGTCGCTGGTAGCCTTCAGCTGATCAAGGCGCTGTTGCTCGGGTGTTTTGGGTGACTCAATTTCCGTGATTCGCATACAAATATTTATACGCTCCAGCACTACCGGCAGCAGATCAGTCATTTTTCCCGTGAAATCGTGGGTTTTCCGCCTGAAAACTGTATAGATTTTGAATCGAGCCTCGAGGGGATGAGAGGTATAGCAAAAATACTTTTTAAACTGATCGTGGGCTTTTCGAAACGGTCTGAAGGGTACTCACATACGCTGTAGATCAAGCGTAGCGCTGTCAAAGAGAATTCCTTTAACGGAGCGAACTAATGGCCGGTATACGACGCGCTGTAGGGCTGATTTGATGTGCTGCAGGCGCGAACTCTTGGATCATCCAAAGATACGCTTGGGTTGCTCAAAGATTCAGCAGCGTAAAAAGTTTTGACGCTTGCGCTGTAGTATGGCCGTCAAGCAGTGCTCCATTCGAATCTCTAAGTAGCCTGCAGCAGGGTCTTTGCCGCGTCGGCCCCCACGAAGACGAAAAGTCCAAATGGATCCACTGGTTTGCTAGGGGTGCCTATAGCGCCAGCCAGCGCCTGGCCCACGACCACTTCCCATGGCTTCTTTGTTTCCGTGATGGCCAAAATGATGTGGCGGATGTCTTTTATCTTCACGTTCCGGAGCCGATCGCCCGACGCGAGAAGGTCGTTTAGCTGTGGGACAGCCTTGTGACCCGCATTGGCGGCGATCCACGCTGAGGTCTTGGTCATGAAATCCGTCCAGCTGCCGATGTTCATCTGTGCGAGGCACTCGTTTGTTAGCAGGGTGTTTTCAATGGCGTAGCACTGCAACCTAAAGCGCTCGACACACCCGACCTTGTTTAGTGGCGCCGACACGCCGTCGCCATCCCGTAGCGAATAGGCTTGTGGCGTGTCATAGATCGCGGTCAGCATCTTGTCCGTAAACGTTTCCAATTCGGACTGCTGATAAACCGAGGTTGCCAGTACCGGAAACAGCCGGATTTTTCCTTGCGAGGTTCGAGCCGCCTGCTGCCAGACACGCTCGTCATCCTCGCCTTCAAGGATTAGCATCGGGTCGCTGCTAAGGCTCATGGAAAGCGGATGCCCAAAGAATGGCCCAACCTTGCGCAGTGTGTCGCCAGGAGTTCCCATGGTCACCGTGGTGCTGTCGTACTCCTTCGTACCGATCGACGTCAAGTTACTGCTCGCGAGCGCACATACCAGCGGTGTGCTGTGCGTGGCAATGCAGATGATCACCCTTTCGCGTTCTGCTTCGCTAAGGCGGTTCATTCTGTCCAGCAGGTACTGTCCAAACCGCGCCTGCAAATCGGGATGTTGGTGCACGTCCGGTTCATCGAGTAGCAGGACGTTGAGCTTGGTCTGATCGATGTTGGAGAGGAAGCTAAGGACCTCAGCTGCTAGAGCAATCGTTTCCGACTCTCCACTGCTGAGTTGATTCGCCTTGACAGTAGCTCCTGTAGCTGTGACGAACTCGAAGTCGATCTCACTTCGGATAATCGAAACGTTACTCAACATCCGGCTGATCGGGTCTAGGCAGTCCCTCTGGAAGCTCATGCCGCGCGCGTCTTGGTCTTCCAGCTTAATCAAATACGCCCGCTCGGCGTTTCGCAGAGCTAGATGCGACATTGACTTGAACCCGGACGCTTGATTGGCACGCCGTACCTGCGGTGCCCAATTGGTGTCGTTCGCCACACTGGACTCGACGCTGGCGTCCCTTTGGAAGGAGCCTGCGCGCTCTGGAGTGACGTAGCTGACTCGAAAGTCCTCAGGCGCTGCGACCATGCCCAGATCCAGTCCACGCAGGAACCGACTTTTCCCTGCACCGTTTCGACCGAGGATCACGTTAATTCGATTGACCTCTTCAAGCGCAACCGGCCCACCATCGTGCGAGGTAAGTTGAATATTCATCGTTTGAGTCTGGTTCGAAGAGAATTGCGTATTGTGGCTTGGCCTCCCTTTGCCGTCAGCGAATTGCGAACTACCGTTACTTATCGGCAGCGGACTAAAGTTGTGTGCAGGGGAAGTCCACGATCCCTCCCAATTTGGCTCGCTGAATGCACTGGTTGCCTGATCCATTGCTACAATGGAATCTCGCGTCACATAAATAGTCAATAAGTATTATATAACTATACTACTTCTATACTATTTGCAGGGGTCGGCTTTTGGCTAAGTTGTTGAATTTGCTGGGGAAAAGTGCAAAAGTCCGGCGTATTCACACTGCAGGGGTCACAAGTTCGAAACTTGTACTGCCCACCAAAATTACCCAATTAAAAAGCCACCTTCGGGTGGCTTTTTTGTTTCAGATGTCGTTGGGGTTAAGAAAGCCATCGACCAATTTCGGAATCTGACCGAGCATCATCTCTCGTCCTCTGACAACGGTGCAGCCGCAGTGTTCGGCTAGCGCCAACAGAGGGGTCTGTTCGGGCATCACGATGGCATCGAACACCACCAAATCAGAAGGCAAGGCCTGCACCTCGAAGGGCAATCGTGCGTCATCGAGCATGCCCACCGGTGAGGCATTGATCAAAATATCCATGCTCTCAATGGTGGGTGGGCCGATTTCAACCACCGTCGTCGGACTGATGCGCGCGATGCACGATTGAATGAACGCACACCGCTGTGCATTCAAATCATGCAGTCGCATACGCTTTGGCTGTCGGGCTGCCATGGCACAGGCAATGGCCCCGCCGGCGCCTCCCAGGCCCACGATCATGAGTCTGCGACCCTCGATCACAATGCCGCGACTCTGAAAGGCTGCAACGCAGCCCATGCCATCAAAAATATCCCCGCTCCAGCTGCCATCGGAGCGTCGCACCAGTAAATTCAGACTTCCCAAAACCTGCGCCTGCAAGCCCAGATGATTGGCAAAAGCCAGCGCCCGGGTTTTGAAAGGAATGGTCAGCACAAAGCCACCGAAATTAGGCAAGCGCATCAAGGCTGGCATGACGGCATCAAACTCTGCGGTTGGCACATGCACGGGCACGAGCAAGGCATCCATGCCTCGACGATGAAACTCCCAGGTGATCATTTCAGGCGAACGCACTTGTGCGATCGGATCGCCGACGATGCCGAACATCCGGGTACGGCCTTTGATGAAATCGACTTGAGTCATCAGCCTATGTTAGTGCCCATGACACGCTAGCTGACGAGGGGGCACAAAAAAGGGGCCCCTGCAGGGCCCCAATACCTTGGAGAGGCATGAACTGTGAACAGTCCATGCGAGGTTGTCACGATCAGAATGTGTAGCGCAAGCCAACCATGGTGGCGTTGTTGCTCTTGCCAGCAGGTACGGGGCTGCCAAAGATGGGGCTGAGGTTCATGTTGTTGCCCGTGTTGCTGGTGCTGGCAGTTTGAACATAAGCAGTGGTGTCCTTGAACATCAGGTAGTCCACGCTGAGTGCAGTCTGACTGGCTTTGCTGTCGGCGTTGGTTTTGTCTGCGATGGTGTAGTAGCCACCAGAAATGGTGATCTCTGCATTCATCTTGTAAGCCAAACCATAGGCATTCGCTGTTGCGTGGGTCGTACCAGCCACTGCAGAGGCCGTGGCAGGCACTTGTGCACCTGAGGGAATCTTGCCATCGAAGGTGGCAAAACTCATGGTCCATGGGCCCATGGTGTAGAGCGCGCCGAACGAGGTCAGGCGGTTGGTGTTGGCTGTGGTGGTGAAGCCGTTGGCTGCGGTGCCCGTCGCATTACCGTTGCCGTTGCCAGTGTAGTAAATGGCAGACAAACGCAAGTTGTCTTTGTTGTACATGGCTGTGACAGAGTTTTGTGACCCAGCACTGTTGGAGCCGCTGACGTTGCCAAATGCGTGCTGCACGCTGACGGTGGTGTCCGCAAATTTGGGGGCCGTGTAGGTCAGCGAGTTGTCGTTGTAGACCGTTCCGAACAAAGCATTGCCTGTGCCGTTCCATGCGCGGGTGATGCTGTTCATCCCCACCAACGTGGTCAAGGTCGAGCCGAAATAGCGAGCGCCACGCGCGTCGGTGCTGGCCATGGCGTAGTACATGGGGGCCACTTGGCGACCCAGTTTCACATCACCAGCATTGCCGGACAAACCAATCAAGGCCATCTGGTTGAAGTTGGTGGTGGTGCCTGTGGAGTTGGCTCCGCCGGTGCCGCCGTCGTTGAGCTTGATGTTGCCTTGCAACTGGACGTAGGCCTTGCTGCCATTGCCCATGTCACGCTCACCTTTGATACCGAGGTTACTGCCGCCGATACCACCGTCCTTGATGCCTGAGGAACCACCTGCGTCTGCGGTTGTTGGGGTGTAAACAGGCGATGCTGTGGTGGTGGACATTTTTAAAACGCCCGCGTCCAGTGCGCCATAAAACGTGATGCTGTTTTGTGCCTGAGCAGTGCCCATGCAGGCCAGTGTTGCTGCGGCCAAGAGGGTGAGTTGGTTTTTCATGAAGTCTCCTCGTTGTGTGAAAGTGATGAAATTGAAATTGAAATTGGCGTTTGATGTCTTTCAAACCTTGCCAATCGCAGGACTCTATTTTTGTTGAATTGACGGATGCCTATTTACCAATTTACGTCACATGATTATCTTTTCGTGACATAGAAAAATGCCAACTCTAAGATCGACGGGTTATCCCCTAGGCGTGTTGAAGGGGGAGGCGAGTTGTTCGATCAACAACATGGCCAATGGCCATTCACCGTATCCCGACGCAGGATTCAGATGACCCACGGCCCCCAGATCGACTGTCTCGCTCCCCCAGTCTTTGGCTAACGCCAACACGCGTTCGCGTTGCGCCAGCGGATCGTTCTCGCTGGTGGCGACCAGGCTGCGAAACGGCAGCGGCTTGCGCGGCACGGGTAACCAGCCGCCGACTTGCAAAGCAGACAGCGTGGGGTAGCCCTCGGGCATGGGGTGTTCAAAGTCGGGCGGTGTGGCGAGCAAGGCGCCGATCACGCGGTGCGCATGCGCGCTGGTGTGCGCCCAATGCGCCAGCATCACACAGCCGCCGCTGTGCGCTACCAGAACCACGGGACCGTCGATGGCGGCCATGGCCGCTTCAATGGCTTGCACACGTTTGCTGCAATCAAGGTCTTCGCGGCCCATGGGCGGCACCGTGTGTACTTTGGGTAATTGCGCAGCGAGCAGTGTTTGCCAGTGGGCCTCCACATGATCACGCAGACCGGGGACGATCAATACAGTAGGGGACATGACAACTTTCACAGAGGTGTCTGCAAGCTGGCCTGCATGGCGGCCAACAAAACTTCAGATGGCTGTGCGCCAGACACCACTTCACGTTGATTGAAGACAAACAGTGGCACACCCGATGCACTGCCGGGCAAGGCCCAAACAGGTGGCGCATCGAAGGCATCGACTTCGCTGCTGTCCACCTGATGGGCTTGTGCCAGTGCTGTCAGCACCTGTTCGTTGCCCAGGTCAAGGCCTTGCACAAAGTAGGCTTCAAACAAGTCGTTCAGCAGGGCTTCGTATCTGTCGGAATGTTGTTGTGCGGTGTGTGCCAGCAGTTGGTGGGCACGCCAGGTGTTGGGGAACACGGCGATACGTTCATGATGGATCGTCAGACCGGCGCGGGTTGCTGCGGCTTGTACCTGTGCACGGCGTGCACGTACGGCATCAGGGCCGCCGAGCCGGTGCTCATAAAACGCCTGGTAAGGCCAGCCCTGCGGTGGCACTTGAGGGATCAGCTGCACCGAATGCCAGCGCACCTCAAGCGGCACGTCAGGCTGATGTTCAGTCAGCATGCGGCGTGCCGTGTCCAGGTGCGTTTTACCAATCCAGCACCAGGGGCAGATCAGGTCGAAGTAGACATCAATCTGCACCGAGGTGCTTGGTGCGATGGGCATCAAGCGGCCTTGCGCAAAAAGCCTTGGTTGCCGCCGTTGCGGTTGGGCGAGAAGCCGTTGGCGGCCAACGATTCTTCGACGGTGTCGTAGAACACGCCAATCTTTAAGATCTCGCGGGCTTCTTTGCCAGTGGCGATCTCGCGACCAAACTCACGCGAGATGCGCACCAGCTGCTCGATCTGCTCGACGGTGCTCATCTTCGCCGTGCGAGACTGATTCCACAGGTTGTCTTCGATGCCGCAGCGCACATGCAAGCCCATCGACAGCCCCATCATGTTGATAGGCAGCGTATTGCGCATGCTGCTCTCCACCGTCAGCTTGGTGCCGTCAGGGATGGCGCGCAGGAAGTTGGCCAGGTTGTAGACATTGGGCGCATCCATGCCGCCGCTGATGGCAACCCAGTTGCAGACCAACGGGCCCTTGTAGACGCCACGACGCATCAAACGTTCCACGGTCTCAAAGCTGTTGAGGTTGTAGAACTGAAAAGCGCTCTGAATGCCCGCTGCGCTTAGACGACGGATGTGTTCTTCGTACCAAGCTGGGTTGGAGGGCACCACCATTTCGCTGTAGGCGCGGCGGCCTTCGGGCGTGGCCATGGAGGTGCCTGCAATGTCGGCCTCTTCCATGTGTTCGGTCACGTTCATTTGCACGGTGTTGATGGTCACCGTCACCTGGTCGGGCTTGGGGTCGAGCTCGGCCAGCATGTGGCGCGTGTCGTCCGACAGCCATTTGGCGACTTCGCCTTCACCGACTGGCGCGAACGAGATGGAGCCACCGACCTGAATGACCATGTCGGGCACGGCCTTGCGCACGCCGGCAATCAATTCGTTGAATTTGGACAGGCGCTTGCTGCCCTTGCCGTCGAGTTCGCGCACATGCAGGTGCAGCACGGTGGCGCCGGCGTTGTAGCAGTCCACGGCTTTTTGAATCTGTTCTTCCATCGTGACCGGAATGTCCTCGGGGTAGTCCGAAGGAATCCACTCGGGGCCGTAGGGGGCGGCTGTGATGATGAGTTTTTCCTGGTTTTCAGGGAAGAGGTGGCCGTCGAGAAAGTACATGGGGTATCTCCAAAAAAGAATGAGGTTCAGAAAGGTTTGGTGCCGACGATGCCTGCACGTTCCATCTTGCGGTGGCAGGGTGGGTAGTCCATCACGGCGTAGTGCTGGGAAGCCCGGTTGTCCCAAATGGCCACGCTGTAGGGTTTCCAGCGCCAGCGCACCTGGTATTCGGGGATGTAGGCCTGACTGATCAGGTACTGCAGCAAGTCGCCTGCACCTTGGTTGAAGTCCTGGCCGTAGCGCACCTTGTCCTTGTTGTGAAAGTTCACAAAGTGGGTGGTGAAGCCGTTGACGAACAGCACTTTTTCACCCGTGTCGGGATGGGTCCGCACCACGGGGTGTTCCGAGTCAGGGTATTGCGCTTTCATGGCCAAACGCTTCTCGATGGGCATGGCGGCCGCGAACGTCGAGTTGAAGCTGTGGTTGGCGATCAGGCCTTCAATCTGTTGTTTCACGCCTTCGGGCAATTTTTCGTAGGCCAGCACCATGTTGGCCCAGATGGTGTCGCCCCCCACAGGCGGACATTCGATGCAACGCAACACACAACCAAGCGCAGGTTTTTCGCGGAAGGTGCCGTCGGTGTGCCAAGAGTTTTCGTAGCGGTCGATGGGGCTGTCGGGATTTTTGTAGATCTGTACCAATCCTGGTGCTTCAGGATGGCTGGGCACCATGGGGTGAGTTTCGAGTTCGCCCAGCTTTTGCGCGAAGGCCATGTGGTCCAGGCGCGAGAGCTTGTCCAGTGTCTGGTCACGCGCAAACAGCACCTTGTGCTTGAGCAGGGCCGCGTAAATTTCGTTGAACAGGCCATCGTCGCGCACGGCGTCGGCCAGGTTCACGTCGATGAGTTCGGCGCCGATGGCGCAGGTCAGGGGTTCGATGCGCATGGTGTCTCCTTAGATGACAAAGATGGACGAGCCAATCGTCTTGCGCGCTTCGAGGTCGCGGTGGGCCTGCACGGCGTCTTTGAGTTCGTAGCGCTGGTTGATCTCGATCTTTATGCGGCCTGCGGCGATGTGGCCAAAAATTTCGTTGGCCAATTCAGCCTTCTCGGCTGGGTCGGCGATGTAGTCGGCCAGGGCGGGGCGTGTGAGGTAGAGCGAACCTTTTTGCGCCAGCAGGTTGGGGTTAAAACCGTCGATGGTGCCGCTGGCAGTGCCCACGCACACCATCAAGCCACGACGGCGCAGTGAGTCGAGCGAGGCGATGAAGGTGTTTTTGCCCACGCTGTCGATCACCACATCCGCACCCACGCCGCCCGTGAGTTCGCGCACGCGCTTGGCAATGTCTTCATGGCTGTAGTTGATGGTGTGGTCGCAACCGTGCGCGCGGGCCACGGCAGCTTTTTCTTCGGTCGAGACCGTGCCGATCACGTTCAGACCCAACAGCTTGGCCCATTGCGACACGATCAGGCCCACGCCACCGGCGGCGGCGTGCAGCAAAATGGTTTGACCGGGCTTGAAGTCGTAGATGCGACGCATTAGGTAGGCCGAAGTCAGGCCGCGCATGGTCATACCGGCTGCAGTTTCGAAAGGGATGGCGTCGGGCAGCTTGATCAGCGGCGCGGCGGGGATCAGGCGTTCGGTGCTGTAAGCGCCCAAGGTGTTGATAAAGCCTGTGTAGGTGACGCGGTCGCCCACTGCCACGTTCGTGACGTCGGGGCCGATGGCTTCCACAACGCCTGAAGCTTCCACGCCCATGCCGTTGGGCAGTGGTATCGGGTAGGTGCCGTTGCGAAAATAGGTGTCGGCGTAGTTGAGGCCAACGGCCACATGACGCAGCCGCACCTGGCCAGGGCCGGGTTGGCCGACTTCGACGTCGCCGTATGTGAGTACCTCGGGTCCACCGATGCGGTCGAATGTGACGGCTTTGGCCATGGGGGAGTCTCCTGAATTGATGTGTGGTGAGGAATGAAATTTAGGTGTCTTTGGGTAAATCCCATTTGCCAATTCATGACTTTCAATTAGCATTTCATGACATTTCAAACGCCATGCATCGCCTGCTGGTTTTATTCAGGAGATTTCATGAGTCCTCCTCATGGCCTACAAGTCCGCGCAGCGGTGCTGTCGCATTACAACGATGTCGCCAACCAACTTGGAATGAACCCGCAGTCCATGTTGCGCAAGGTGGGTTTGACGCAGCGCATGCTGGCTTCTCCTTCGCAACTGATTCCACTCAAGAGTGCGCTGACATTGCTGAATATTTCTGCCAAGGAAAGCGGCTGCGACACGTTCGGTTTGCATCTGGCTGAAGCTCGGCTGTTGTCGGACTTTGGGCCCATCAGCCTGTTGTTGACCCATCAACCTTCGGTTCGCATGGCCTTGCAGACCATTGCGCAATATCGGCATTTGCTCAACGAATCGTTGGGCATGCACATCGAGGATGTGGGCAAGACCACGCTGATCCGGGAGGAAATTACCAGCGAAGGGGTTGCAGGAACGCAGCAATCCACCGACATGGCGGTGGGGGTGTTAATGCTGATATTTCGCGCCATCCTGGGCCAGCACTGGCGGCCACAGGCTGTGCACTTCACCCACTCAGCCACCAACGATCTGCAGATCCATCGCCGCCTGTTTGGTTGTCCCCTGCACTTTGACAGCGAATTCAACGGGGTGGTCTGTCTCAAAGCCGATATGGATCGTGCCAATGTGCAAGCTGATGCCGCCATGGCCAGTTATGCGCAGTCTTTCATCGAGGCCATGCCCAAACGCGGGCAGAGTTCGGTGGTGCAGGATGTGCGCCGTTCGGTCTATCTGTTGTTGCCGATGGGGCGTGCGAGTGTGGAGCAAATCGCATCCGGCCTGGGGGTGAATGTGCGCACTTTGCAGCGACGGCTTGATGAGAGCGGGGTGAGTTTTTCGGACGTGCTCAATGAAGTGCGCTGCGAGCTAGCCCAGCGCTACATCGCCCACACGTCTTACTCGATGGGGCGTGTGGCCGAGCAGCTGGGGTATTCCAATCTCAGTTCTTTCACGCGTTGGTTCACCGTGCAATTCGATTGCACTCCGACCTTGATGCGGGAGCGCGGTCAATAAGGCCGAGCATCTGTGTGCGATGGATGTGACGCGTAAAGATAAATGGCTGTCGTGAAAGGATAAACAAGTGCAGGGCAGCTTTGAGAACAATCACCACGTTATTGACACCACGGGACGTCCGATCCCGCCATCCATCACAACTTTTGGAGACAAACCATGTCACTGTGCAACACCACGCGTCGGGTCTGCCGAGCGATCCTGATTTCCCTCACGGGAAGCTTCATCATGTCGGCCGCACTGGCTTGGACCGACAAACCCGTCAAGCTGCTGGTGCCTGCACCTGCAGGCGGCAACATTGATGTGATTGCCCGCTTGGTGGCAGATCAATTGGCGACCGACCTGGGCCAGCCGATGGTGGTCGAAAACCGACCTGGCGCGGGCGGCGCGATTGCGGTGCAGGCGCTGCGCGCTGCACCGGCCGATGGGCAGACGGTGCTGGTCATCGCCAGCAATGTGCTGACCGAGATTCCTCATGTGCTCAAGGGCGGTTTCGATCCGCTCAAAGATGTCAAACCCGTCGGCATCGTGGCGCGTGGCAACTTGGTCATGATTGCTGCGCCCAATGTGCCGGCCAAAGACTTCAAAGGGTTTGTGGCCTATGCCAAGAAAAATCCAGGCAGCTTGAGCTTCGCCTCCTACAGCCCCGGCACGATTTCGCATTACGCAGGCATGATCCTGAATCAAAAAGCAGGACTTGATTTGCAGCATGTGCCATTCCAGGGTGCGCCACCTGCCTTGGCGCAGGTGATGGGCGGGCAGATACCCGTGATGTTTGATGGCTATGCCACGTCGCGCAACCTGATTGCAACCGGCAAGGTGCAGGTGTATGCGGTGGCCGCCAAGCAACGGCTCAGCCAGTTGCCAGACGTGCCGACGCTGACCGAGCTGGGCTATCCAGAACTGGACTTCTCCAACTGGATGGGTGTGGTGGTGTCTTCGAGCATGTCGGCTGATCTGCAGGAAAAAATCCACAAGGCCGTGCGCAACGTGGCGCTGAACCCAAAGTTCCGTGGCCGCATGTTCGCTTCTGGTTTTGAAGGTGCGGAGGACTGGAGCATTCAGCAGCTGACGCAATCGGTCAAAACGGACTTTGACCGCAATGGGGCCATCGTCAAGCAGTTCAACATTCAGCTCAACCAGTGATGTCGTTGTACGCCCGCTGTGCTGTGCTCTGGCCAGGGCTGGCGATGTCAGCTGTGGTGGCTGTGGCTGCGCTGTTTCTCGCCGAGCATTACGCAGCGCCTGTGATGTTGTTCGCATTGTTATTGGGCATGGCCGTCAACTTCTTGTCTGAAGATGAACGCTGTAAACCAGGCATTGAATTTGTAGCGCGCCAGGTGTTGCGTTGGGGCGTGGCTTTGTTAGGCTTGAAAATCACCATTACCCAGGTACAGGCCCTGGGTTGGCAGTCTGTCTTGATGGTGGTGTTGGCCGTGACGCTGACCATCAGTCTTGGCGTGGTGGTTGCCAAATGGATGGGCTTTAGGCCCTTCTTTGGGTTGCTGTCAGGTGGTGCGGTTGGTATTTGTGGTGCGTCAGCCGCCTTGGCCATCGCTGCTGCATTTCCGAACCATCCCCAAAAAGACCGTGCGACCTTGTTTGTGGTGATCAGCGTGAGCACGCTTTCCACCATGGCAATGGTGTTGTATCCGATGTTGGTTCATTGGCTCGAATTCGATGCCCAGCAAGCTGGTTTTTTTCTGGGCGGTACGATTCACGACGTGGCGCAAGTGGTTGGTGCTGGATACAGCATCAGCCAACAAGCGGGCGATACAGCGACGGTGGTCAAGCTGATGCGGGTGGCCATGCTGGTGCCCGTGATCATGGTGGCCGCCTGGATGACACGGATGGCGCACATGCAACAAGCGCAAGAGCAAGAGGGCCATGTCGAGGTGGGCGCCGCTGCAAACCGTCCTCCTGTGCTGCCTTGGTTTGCGGTGGTCTTCGTGTTGTTGGTGGTTCTCAATAGCTGGCTTCATATCCCCGATGTGATGGTCACTACAGGACATACGCTGTCGCGGACGTTTTTGGTGACTGCAATGGCCGCCATTGGCATTAAAACCCATTTGAAAGACATACTGAGCGTGGGCTGGAAGCCTGTGGCCTTGGTGTTTTTAGAGACGTTCTTTTTGGCTGCACTGGTCTACGGCCTTCTTTGGCTCCAACAAGGAGGTGTCTAAAACGCGGCTTCATCGAATTTGTGAGAATGCTTGCACCATGATTTCACATTCCAATCCGATGGATGCCAAAGGCCATCACAAGTTGATCGCCAATTTGATTGCCCAAATTTCGTTTGGTCTGATCGCGATGACGATCTGTTTGCCCTCAATGCAAGAGTGGGGGCAAATTTTTCAAGCCACCCAAGCAGAGGTGCAACTCACCTTCAGTTTCTATGTCGTGACCTACGGCGGGTTCCAGTTGTTGTATGGCCCTTTGTCCGACCGCTACGGGCGCAAGCCTGTGTTGTTAATTGGTTTGTTGCTCGCGTTGATAGGGTCGGTGTGCTGCGCGGTCTCGACCAATTTATGGATGCTGTCCATGGCCCGTGCCGTGCAAGGGGCAGGCAGTGCCGCAGGCATGGTGATAGGCCGCTCCATGGTGCAAGACTTGTTTCGGGGTGCAGAGCGCACCCGCGTGATGGCCTACATTGGCATGGCTTTGGGCCTGTGCCCGCCAATTGCCTCCATCATTGGTGGGCAAATTCACGTGCATCTGGGATGGCAGGGTAATTTTGTGGTGATGGCCGTGCTGTCTGCCTTGCTGATGGGGGCAACGTGGCGTGGTCTGCCTGTCTTGACGCAAGCCACAACGCATGACACACATTGGTTCGACCACATGATGGCTGCCTACCAACGCTTGGTGCGTGAGCGCAACTTTGTCTTGTATGTTGTCATCCTGGCGATGACGACGTCGACCTTCTATATCTTCTTGGCGGGCGCGCCCATTGTGTTGAGCGCTTACGGTGTGGGCCCCGAAGGGGTGGGCTGGTACATCATGTGTGTGCCCATCACCTACATTGCGGGTAATTTCATCACCAGTCACCTGATCCATCGCGTGGGTGAGCAACGCATGATGGTGTGGGGGCAGGTTGCGGCGCTGAGCGGATTGGTGGTGCTGTTGCTTCTCGGCTTCTCAGGTGTGAACTCACCCTTGGCGTTCACTTTGCCACTGATGTTGCTGGGTTTGGGGCATGGCTTTTTGAATCCTCCGGCGCTGGCTGGCACCGTGGGCGTGGTGCCAGCACTCGCTGGCTCAGCAGCGGCCGTGGCCGGGCTGATGCAGCAATTGACTGGGGCTGTGGGTGGTGCTTGGGTGGGATGGTTGTCTCACGACAATGCTGTGAATTTGGGGCTGTTGATGTTGGGGTTCACCGTCTGCGGCTTGGTGGGGCAGTTGGCCTTGCATCGCCGAGTGGGGGAGCGTGCTTGATCTGTCGGCGACAATCACCCTCAGCACCAAACGTCATACCAATGAGCCCATGTCACACCTACTAAGCGATACCGCCCGTCACCGCCAAATCGGTATTGCACTGGTCACCGTCACCACCATGATGTTTGCCGTGTTAGACACCAGTGCCAAATGGTTGGTGCAATCGCTGCCTGTGTTGCAGGTTGTATGTTTGCGGTTCTTGGTCCACACGGTACTGACGACCATCATGTTTTTTCCCTCGATGGGTTCGCGTTTGTTTGTGGTCAGCAACCCGCGCTTGCAATTGCTGCGCGGCCTGATGCTAGGGCTCATGACCGCGCTGAATTTTTTTGCGCTTCAATACCTGCAACTGGCCGAAACAGGGGCGGTTCAGTTTTCTGTTCCGATTCTGATCGCTTTGATTTCCGCCTGGCTTCTGGGAGAGCGCTTGGATGCCAAACGTTGGATCGCAATCGGGGTTGGATTCTTCGGCGTTCTGATCATCATTCGCCCGGGCAGCCATGGTTTTCACCCCGCCATTTTTCTCAGCATCTTGAACGCTTGCTTGTATGCGGGCTTTAATTTGATGACGCGCCGTTTGGTTGGCAGCGACAACCCTGTCACTACCCAACTCGCTTCGGCGGCTGTGTCCACTGTGTTGCTCGCGCCGTTTGCGTTGTGGCAGTGGCAGTCTCCCGAGGGCTGGCAAAGCTGGTTGGTTCTAGCGCTGGCAGGATTGAGCGGCGGCCTGGGTCACACGGCGTCAGCACTTGCGCACCGCTATGCCACGGCTGCAGTGCTTGGTCCATTTTTGTACCAGCAAATCATTTACATGACCTTGGGTGGGTGGCTGGTGTTTGGTCAAATACCTGACAGCGCCGTGGCCTTGGGGGCCTGTGTTGTGGTGCTGAGTGGTTTGTATTTACTGTGGCGAGAATTTCGCAAAACTGATTCTCTTATTTTGGAATAACGGAGCAAAACATGACACTGCCTTTGAACGGTGTGAGGGTGTTGGACCTGTCGCGGGTCTTGGCGGGGCCTTTGTGCGGTCAAGTCTTGGGTGACTTTGGCGCTGAAGTGATCAAGGTGGAGCATCCCCAACGTGGCGACGACACCCGTGATTGGGGCCTGCGTGTGGGCAAGACGGAGACTGCCTACTTCAACAGCATGAACCGCAACAAGCGCTCCATCACGGTGGATTTGCAGACGCCTCAAGGCCAAGCCCTGGTGCTGGAGCTGGCCAAGCAATGCGATGTGGTGTTGCAAAACTTCAAGTTTGGCGGCGCCGAAAAAATGGGCTTGGGCTACGAACAGATCAAGGCCGTCAAACCCGACATCATTTACTGCTCGGTCTCGGGCTATGACCGAACAGGCCCCGAAGCGGCGCGCCCCGGTTACGACTTGGTGGTGCAAGGCGAGGCGGGTTTGATGGCCATCAATGGCGAGCCCACGCAAGCACCGCTGAAGTTTGGCGTGGCTGCCGTCGACTTGTTCACCGGCATGCATGCTGCGCAAGCCGTGCTGGCGGCTTTGTTTGCCCGACAAAACACAGGGCAAGGCCGCAACATTGAGATGGCTTTGTTTGACTGCGGCCTCATGCTCACCGCGTACTGCGGTTTGGAAGCCATGCTGCTGCAAAAAGACCCACCACGCTATGGCAATTCGCATCCGTCCATCGTGCCCTACGGTGTGTTCGATGCCGCAGATGGCCCCTTGGTCATCACGGTGGGCAACAACGCGCAGTTCGAACGCTTTTGCCGCGAGGTGATTGAACGCCCTGATCTGGCCGACGATGAACGCTTCAAAACCAATTTGGTGCGTGGCCAAAACCGCGACGTGCTGGTGCCCGAGATTCTGCGCGAGCTCAAGAGCCGTCCACGCGCTGTGCTGTTGAAGCGGCTGGCTGCTTCGGGCATTCCGTGTGGCGAGGTCTTGGGCTTGTACGAGGCCTTGACGTCTGAGCGCGCGGTGCGTGGCGGCATGGTGACCGAGCAGCCTCATCCTGTAGCTGGCCACACCCACATCATGGCACCCGCTTACCGGATGGATGGCGAACGCTTGCCGATTCGCCATGTGCCGCCCCCCTTGGGTGAAGCCACCGACGAGGTGTTGAAAGGCCTGCTGGGGCTCAGTGCCGACCAAGTGTCGGCTTTGCATGCGCAAGGTGTGATTTGAAGCCATGGACTGACAAAATAGTGCAAAGTCTCCGCGACCGAGCCCTCTAACCTGAGTAAACACAGAAAGACCCATCATGCGATTTGAAACACAGCTCGATACCCTTGTTTTTGCCATCTTGATTGCGGGCTTCATGCCCATGATCTGCGCCGTCATTGCGAAGTGGGGCGCACAGGGCTACGACAACCACAACCCCCGTGCATGGATGGCGAATCAAGAAGGCTTTCGTGCCCGTGCCAATGCCGCACAGCAAAATTGCTTTGAAGCGTTTCCGTTTTTTGCTGTGGGTGTCATGCTTGCCTCCTTGGGCGGCGCCGATGGTGACTTGCTCGAAAGCGTAGGATGGTTCTTTGTGGCCATGCGGGTGGCCTACATCGCCTGCTACATCACCGACAAAGCCACTTTGCGCTCGGCTTTTTGGGCGCTGGGCTATGCTGCCGTGATTTACCTCTACGTGTTGGCGCTGTACTGAGCGACATCTGCTGAACCACTCATTTCCCATGTCACCTGTTTCAGGAGTTGCTGCGTGATCAACAAAATCGCCGCCTCAATGGCCGAGGCCTTGTCGGGCATTCAAGACGGTGCCACCGTGCTCATCGGAGGCTTTGGCACAGCGGGTATTCCGAATGAACTCATCGATGGGTTGATTGACCAAGGTGCACGCGAGTTGACCGTGGTCAACAACAACGCGGGCAATGGCGACACCGGCTTGGCCGCATTGCTCAAGTCAGGGCGCGTGCGCAAGATCGTGTGTAGCTTTCCGCGTCAAGCCGATTCGTATGTGTTCGACGAGCTCTATCGCTCTGGCAAGTTGGAACTCGAATTGGTGCCGCAAGGCAATTTGGCCGAACGTTTGCGTGCCGCAGGTGCCGGTGTGGGGGCCTTCTTCACCCCCACGGGCTACGGCACAGCGCTGGCCAAAAACAACGACGGCAGCCCCAAAGAAACGCGTGAAATTGGCGGCAAGCACTATGTGCTTGAGTACCCGATTTATGGCGATGTGGCGCTGATCAAAGCCGAGGCGGGTGATCGTTGGGGCAATTTGATTTACCGCAAAGCCGCACGCAACTTCGGCCCTGTCATGGCCACGGCGGCCAAGCGCACGGTCGCCACCGTGCACGAGATTGCCGAACTCGGTAGCCTCGACCCCGAGACCATCGTCACACCAGGCATCCACGTCAGTCACATTGTCAAGATAGCCCGCTCGGCCACACAGGCCGGCGGCTTCAAATCCGCCTGAGGTAGAGAACAGCATGAGCCACTACACCAAACGCAGCAAAGACGAACTCGCTCAACGCGTGGCCCAAGATATTTTTGAAGGCGCCTATGTGAACCTCGGTATCGGCCAACCCACCTTGGTGGCCAACCACATACCGGCAGGTTTAGAAATTGTGTTGCACAGCGAAAACGGCATCCTGGGCATGGGGCCCGCACCCACGCCTGAGTTGGAAGACTACGACCTCATCAACGCGGGCAAACAACCTGTCACCTTGCTGGCCGGTGGCGCGTATTTTCACCATGCCGACAGCTTTGCCATGATGCGTGGTGGCCACCTCGACATTTGTGTGTTGGGTGCGTTCCAGGTCTCAGCCACGGGTGACTTGGCCAACTGGAGCACGGGCGAACCCGGTTCGATTCCTGCCGTGGGCGGCGCCATGGACTTGGCCGTGGGGGCCAAGCAAACCTGGGTCATGATGGACTTGCTGACCAAAAAGGGCGAGAGCAAGGTTGTGGCGCAATGCACCTATCCGCTCACGGGGCTGGGCTGCGTCAAACGCATTTATTCGGACTTGGCCACACTGGCCTGTACACCGCAGGGCTTGCAGTTGATCGACAAGGTGGATGGTTTGTCACACGCGGAGCTCGAACAGCTGGTCGGCCTGCCGATTCAGATCTGATCTTCATCTGAGCGGGCACGCTCAGATGCGCGCCTGCGCCCAAGCCTGTGTTTTGAGCAAAATCGGCAAGAGCTTGCTCACCATTTCTTTGCCTGTCATGCGATCTGCTCGACTTGAAATGCTGAGTGCCGCAACCACCTGCTGTTCAGAATTGATCAGCGGCACTGCCAAAGAGCGCACCCCCATTTCAATTTCTTCATTGCTGATGCCGTAACCATTGGTGTGGCATTCGGCCAGAATTTTTTTCAACCGAGGCACATCGGTTTGCGTGTGAGGTGTCATTTTCAGCAACGGGCTTTGTCTCAGCATCTTCTCGCGCTCTGCTACCGTTTTTGCCGCCAGCAAGACACGCCCTGTGGCTGAGCAATGCAAGGGCAACTCAGAACCCACGCCCAAGCCCACCGACAAACTGCGTTGAGCGGTCGAGCGTGCTGCCACCAACACATGGTGACCGTGCAGCACCGCAACCGAGGCCGACTCGCGGGTGCGTTCACTCAAGGCATCGAGAGCAGGTTGCAACAAACGGGGCAAGCGGGTGGCGGCGGCATAGGCATAGGTCAAACGCAGCACACCGTGATCGGGCCAAAAAAACTTGCCGTCGGTGGCCACATAGCCTTGATCGCACAAGGTGAGCAAACTGCGCCGTGCCGCCGCTGGCGTGATGCCCACCAAACGTGCCGCCTGTGATTGCGTGAGACGGGTGTAGGCGCCGTTGAAGGCGCTCAAAATCTGTAGCCCTTTGGCTAAACCTGCAATGTGGTCTTTGTCCTTGTCTGTAGCTTTGGCGAGTTTCATCCTGTTGACATGTCTCAATGAATGCGTTGAATTTTTGCGATATGCGCAAATTTTAATAGGCGCATGATGGATTGGTTTTGAGAATGCATGTTTTCGATGAAGGAATGAATCCGATGAAAAAGCTCCTCGCTTGTTTGCTAACGGTCTCTGCATGGTTGGGTTTGCATGTGGCACAAGCCGCAGACTTTCCATCGCGCCCGATTCGAATGGTTGTTCCGTTCCCCGCCGGGGGCACGGCCGATGTCTTGCCCCGCATCTTGTCTGACAAATTGCGCAAACGTTTTCCAGACGGTGTGGTGGTGGAAAACAAGGTCGGTGCGGGCGGCAACATCGGTGCCGAGTTTGTCGCCAAGGCAGATCCCGATGGTCACACCTTGTTGGTATCTCCACCAGGGCCGATTGCCATCAACCAAAGCCTGTACCCCAAGCTCTCCTACGATGCCACCAAGTGGGTGCCCGTGACCGTGTTGGCCGCCGTGCCCAATGTGCTGGCCGTGAGCAACAAATTGCCTGTCAACACGGTGCAAGAGTTGATCGCCTACATCAAAGCCAACCCAGGCAAGGTGTCGTATGCCTCGCAAGGCAATGGCTCCACCTCACACCTCACCGCCAATTTGTTTCAGTCCCTCACGGGCACGCAAATGTTGCACATCCCCTACAAAGGCACGGCGCCTGCGCTGGCCGATTTAGCCGGTGGACAGGTCGATGTGTTTTTTGACAACCTCAGCTCTTCGGCACCGTTGCACAAAGGCGGAAAAATTCGCGTCTTGGCTGTTGCCGATATCAAGCGTTCACCTGCCTTGCCCAGTGTTCCTTCGTTCACCGAAGCTGGTGTGGCGGGCATGCACGCCGTGACTTGGTTTGCTGTTGTAGCGCCCAGTGGCACACCACCCTCTGTCGTTCAAACACTCAACACCGCAATCGTCGAAGCCTTGCGCATGCCCGATGTGCAGCACAGGTTTGCAGAGCAGGGCGCTGAGGTGGTGGGCAACACGCCCGAACAAATGGGCCGCTTTGTGCGGGAAGAAGCCGCCAAGTGGCAAAAAGTCATTCGCGAAGCCAGCGTCACGGTCGATTGAGAGAGCACAGCATGAGCGATTACCAACCCATTCATTGGTCCACCGAAGGCTACACACGTGTGCCTTATGCGGTGTACCAACACCAAGAGGTTTTGGCTGAAGAGCAAAAGAAGATTTACGAAGGCAATGCTTGGAGCTATCTTTGCTTGGACTCCGAGATTCCAGAGGCGGGCGACTACAGAACGAGTCATGTGGGCAGCGCCCCCGTGGTGGTGGTGCGTGACGACGATGGCGAAATCTATGCGTTTGAAAACCGCTGTTCACACCGGGGTGCCTTGATTTGTTTGGACCGTGCAGGCAAGACACGCGATTTTCAATGCGTCTACCATGCTTGGACCTATGACCGCCAAGGCAACCTCAAGGGTGTGGCTTTTGAGGCCGGCTTGAACGGTGCAGGCGGTATGCCTGAACACTTTTGCAAAGAAGATCACTCACCCCGCAAGCTGCGTGTGGCTGTTTTTTGTGGCTTGGTGTTTGTGAGTTTCAGCGACGACGTCGATTCCATCGAAGAGTATTTGGGCCCCGAGATTTGCGCCCGTATCGAACGGGTATTGCACAAACCGGTGGAGGTGATTGGGCGTTTCACCCAAGTGCTGCCCAACAACTGGAAGCTGTATTTTGAAAACGTCAAAGACAGCTACCACGCCAGCTTGTTGCACCTGTTCTTCACCACCTTCAAACTCAACCGCTTGTCGCAGCGCGGCGCTGTGATCGTCAGCGAGTCGGGCGGGCATCACGTCAGCTATTCCATGGTGGATGCACCAGACCAAGCCGCAGGCACGCAATACCAAGAGCAAGGCTTGCGTTCTGACCAAGACGGCTACCGTTTGGCCGACCCTAGCTTGTTGCAGGGGTTCAAAGAGTTTGAAGATGGCATCACCTTGCAAATCTTGTCGGTGTTTCCTGGCTTTGTGCTGCAACAAATTCAAAACTGTTTGGCCATTCGCCAAGTCCTGCCCAAGGGGGTAGCGTCCACCGATTTGCACTGGACTTATCTGGGCTATGCCAGCGACACACCCGAGCAACGCGAGGTTCGTTTGAAGCAAGCCAATCTGATTGGTCCGGCAGGTTTTGTGTCCATGGAAGACGGCGCTGTCGGTGGCTTTGTACAGCGTGGCATTGCCGCTGCGGGCGATTTAGAAGCTGTGATTGAAATGGGGGGCGAAAGCACCAGTTCCAGCCCCTCGCGCGTGACCGAGGCTTCCGTGCGTGGCTTTTGGAAAGCCTACCGTCAACTCATGCAGGCCTGAGGCAACACCATGTCCACCCTTTCTTTACGCGAACGCATCGCCGACTTTCATGCGGCCTATATCCGCTGCATCGACCAAGATGCTTTGGAGCAATGGCCCGACTTCTTTGAAGCTAAATGCCATTACACCGTGACCACGGCCGAGAACGACCGTGCTGGTTTGGCCGCTGGCTTGATTTGGGCCAACAACCGCAACATGCTGCACGACCGGGTATCGGCCTTGCGCCATGCCAATATTTATGAACGTCAAAGCTATCGACACATCTTGGGCTTGCCCTTCATCACGCACAGCGCGCCTGAGCAGGTCGAGGTGGAAACCCCGTTCATGGTGGTGCGCATCATGCACGACGGGCAAACCGATTTATTTGTCTGTGGCATCTATCGCGATGTGTTCTTGCTCAACAACGACATCTTGAAGCTCAGCGCACGCCGTGTAATTTGTGACAGCAGCCGCATTGACACCTTGCTGGCGGTGCCCCTTTGATGACGCCGTTGCAGCCTGTGACGCGGATCGCAATTCCTGTCGGTGACCCCAATGGCATTGGCCCCGAGATTTCTCTCAAAACAGCCATCGCCTTGCGCCACGATGCGCGAGTCCAACTCACGCTGTTTGGGCCACAAGCGGTGATTGAGACCACGGCGCATCAGCTTGGCGTGGACGATGCGTTGCCTCATGTGCGCTGTGTGTTCACGCCGGCCATGCCCTTTGGCATGCACCGCCCAGGCGTGGTGTGTGCGACGGCAGGCGAGGCCACCATCGTTGCCGCCACCGAGGCCATTCGTGCGACCCAGCGGGGAGATTTCGATGTGGTGGTGGCAGCGCCCCATCACGAAACAGCGGTGCATCGTGCAGGCATTGCCTTCAGTGGCTACCCCTCCTTGGTGGCGGCAGCGACGGGCCAGCCCGAAGACAGTGTGTTCATGATGCTCATAGGCGACGACTTGCGCATCGTGCACGTCACCTTGCATGAAGGCGTGCAAACCGCTTTGAACCACATCACACAAGGTCGGATTGAGCGTGCGGTGCATGCGGGCGTCCGTGCCCTGCAACGTTTGGGCATTACCAATCCACGTATTGGTTTGTTTGGCATCAATCCGCATGCAGGCGAAGACGGCTTGTTTGGCCAAGAAGATGAATTGATCAGTCGCCCCGCCGCAGAGCAACTGCGCGCACAAGGACTGTGGGTCGATGGCCCGCAAGGTGCAGACACCCTGCTGGCCGAACGTGCACATGACCTCTATGTCGCCATGTTCCATGACCAAGGCCATATTCCCATCAAGCTGCTGTATCCGCAGCGAGCCAGCGCGCTGTCGATTGGTGCTGAGGTGTTGTTGTCGAGTGTGGGCCATGGCAGTGCCATGGACATTGCAGGACAAGGCATTGCCAATCCCGAAGCCATGATTCGTACCGTGCGTTTGCTGGCTGGTATTCCTTTAGAAAGTCAGGCGTGAGTTTCAAGATTCAAATTGAAGGCAGCGATGTCGCGTTTGACTGCGCGGCGACCGAAAACCTGCTGGACGCCGCCATGCGCCAAGGCATTGACATGCCGTATTCCTGCCGCAAAGGCGTGTGTGGCAACTGCAAAGGGCGCGTGATGCAAGGCCAGTTGGTGGCAGGTACCCAAGGTGGCTCGCATGAAGCGGGCATCCAACAGCCTGACGAGCATTTGTTTTGCCGTGCCCAGCCTGCGAGCGATTTATCCATCGCGCCCAAAGCTTGGCACCGTGTTGACCCCAGCGCACGTAAAACCTTGCAAGCCAAGGTGTTCAAGAAAATTCAACTGGCGTCTGATGTGACGCAGCTGCAGCTGCGCTTTCCTGCGGGCGTCCGTGTGAAGTTCAAAGCCGGTCAGTACCTGCAATTGTTGTTGCCTGATGGGCAACGCCGCAGCTATTCCATGGCCAATGCACCGTATGAGAGCGATGCGGTGCAACTGCATATTCGTCATTTGCCGCAAGGTCACTTCAGCGATGGGATTTTGAAAAACCTCCAAGTGGGGGATTTGCTCAAACTCGAATTGCCGCACGGTGATTTTTACCTACGCGAAGACAGTGAACGCCCCATGCTCATGGTGGCGGGAGGCACGGGTTTTGCGCCGATCAAATCCATCATCGACCACATCGTGCGCCAAAAACTACAACGCACTGTGCATGTGTATTGGGGTGCACGCACACAAGAAGGCATGTATGCCCTTGATGTACTGGCGCGTTGGGCGCAACAATGGCCAAACCTCGTGGTCCATTCTGTGTTGAGCGATGCAAGCGACGACGGCACCTGGCGTGGACGCGTGGGCTTTGTGCACGAGTCGGTGGCTGCAGATTTTCAAGACCTCAGTGGCTGGGATGTGTATGCCTGCGGCGGCCTGCCCATGGTCAACGCCTTGCGCGAGGTGTGTGCACAACGGGGCCTGCCTGAGGCGCACTTTTATTCGGATGCCTTTGTCGGTTAAGCGTTTGACTCAGTCATCTTCGCTAACGCGGGCGCTTGATAGACCAAAACCTTGAGCGAGCGATCTTGCGAGATATCGGCAAACACAGCAGGGTTGGCCACACGTTGCACAAACGCCAGCTCCGGCGCCACCTCGTGCATCTGGTCTTGTAAAAATGCCAAGCCCAGTTCGGGCGCGTTCAAACACAGCAAGGCATGGCCACTGGGGGCCAACAGCTCAGGCAAACGGCGCATCAAACGCGCATAGTCTTTGGTGGCGATGAAGCTGCCTTTTTGGTAGCTCGGTGGGTCCACGATGACCAAGTCGTAAGGCCCGCTGCGCGTGATCTTGCCCCATGTTTTAAAAATGTCATGAGCCAAAAAGCTCGCGCCTTCCATCAAGCCGTTGAGTTGGTGGTTCTGCTGACCAATGGCCATCGCGCCGTGGCTCATGTCCACGTTCACCACTTGTCGTGCCCCCGATTGTTTGGCCACCACCGAGAACGCGCAGGTGTAGGCAAATAAATTCAGCACCTTGGCTCGTGGACGTGTTGTGATGTAGTGCGCGACCCAGCGACGTCCCTCGGCCATGTCCAGAAATAAGCCGTGGTTTTGTCCCTTGAGCACATGGACCCGAAAGCGTGCACCGTGTTCTGTCACCACATGCGGCTCGGGCACGCTGCCTGCCATCAAACGTGTTTCGGGTTCGCCGTCTTGGCGGCACTGGAACACCCAGTTCAAGGACTGGTCAGGGGCTAGCTGTTGCCAACGTTCAGCCAAGGCGGTGTGCACACTCGCCAAGACCTCGTCACTGAGGGTTTGGAAACTGGTTAATACAAAGACCGGTGGAAATACATCCAACGCCAAATGTTCGCACCCCGGATGCAAACCACCTCGGCCATGAAAAATGCGCTGCGCATCGATGGGCAAGGCCATCTGGGCGATGGCGTTCAGTAGGGCGTGCATGGTCGGTGTGTTCTCAGCCACGGGTCAAAATGTGCTGAGCCTGTGGTGGCGAGGGTTTGTAGGGGGCGAGGCGTGTTCGCCGAGTGGCTATATTTTAAAGAACCGTTTCGTGTGTCGTGCATTGCCGCACCGCATCGAGAATGGGTCTATTCTTTTGCTGATATGTTTCGGAGCCTCTCATGACGCAAGCCTCTTCCCCATCGCCCGAGGGCAGCATCGACTGTACGGTCGATGGCCATGTTCTGTTGATCGCCATCAACCGTCCTGCCAAACGCAACGGCTTCACGCCCAAAATGTTTCGTGAACTCGGCGAAGCCTACACACGGCTCGAGGATGACCCGGCCTTGCGCGTGGGTGTGCTGTGCGCCAAAGGCGACCACTTCACGGCAGGTTTGGACCTGCCCACCATCGTGCCTTTGATGCAGCGAGGCGAAAAAGCTGTGCCCTTGGGGCTTG
>Ga0228703_1000303_pt1 | contig 38393 bp, 29 predicted proteins | sample McNCre217_Aug_MG_3_FD_178020 | JGI IMG/M metagenome (GOLD analysis project Ga0228703, IMG submission 178020) | Freshwater microbial communities from McNutts Creek, Athens, Georgia, United States - 29-17_Aug_MG | ecosystem: Environmental > Aquatic > Freshwater > Creek | place: USA: Georgia...
GGCGTTGTGCTCAATCACGCTGCGGCGTGCGCCGAGCTTGCTTTGGCCAAACTCGTTTTTCACCACGGTCAACTCGTCGCCGATGATGGTGGACACGCGCTCTGGCTTGGCCAAGATGTCGAGCAAATCGTCGATCTCGGCCATCACGTCTTTGTATTCGTTGACGATCTTGTCTTGCTCCAGACCCGTCAAGCGTTGCAGACGCATTTGCAAAATTTCTTGCGCTTGGGTGTCGCTCAAGCGGTACAGGCCGTTGCTGCCCATGCCGAATTCTTTTTCCAAGCCATCGGGGCGGTAGTCGTCGGCGTTGATCACGCCACCGTCTGCGCGGCTGCGGGTGAGCATTTCGCGCACCAGTTGGCTGTCCCACGACTTGGTCATCAGCTCAGCCTTGGCCACGGGGGGGGTGGGGGCGTTGCGGATGATGCGGATGAATTCGTCGATGTTGGCCAAAGCCACCGCCAAACCTTCCAGCACGTGGCCGCGCTCGCGGGCTTTGCGCAAGGTAAAGACAGTGCGACGTGTGACCACTTCGCGGCGGTGACCCAAAAAGACTGCAATCAGGTCTTTCAGGTTGCAGAGCTTGGGTTGACCGTCAATCAGCGCCACCATGTTGATACCAAAGGTATCTTGCAGCTGCGTCTGTTTGTAGAGGTTGTTCAGCACCACCTCAGGCACGGCGCCGCGCTTGAGTTCAATCACCAAGCGCATGCCCGACTTGTCGGACTCGTCTTGGATGTGGCTGATGTCTTCAATTTTCTTCTCGTGAACCAATTCGGCCATGCGCTCTTGCAAGGTCTTTTTGTTCACCTGGTAGGGCAGTTCGTCCACGATGATGGACTGGCGCTGGCCTTTGTCGATGTCTTCAAAGTGGCATTTGGCACGCATGACCACACGGCCACGGCCGGTGCGGTAGCCATCTTTGACGCCGCTCATGCCGTAAATAATGCCGGCGGTCGGAAAGTCGGGCGCAGGAATGATTTCCATCAACTCGTCGATGGTGGCCTCGGGGTGGCGCAGCATGTGCAAGCACGCGTCCACCACTTCGTTCAAGTTGTGGGGCGGAATGTTGGTGGCCATACCCACCGCAATGCCAGACGAACCGTTGACCAGCAAGTTCGGAATACGGCTGGGCAAGACCAAGGGTTCTTTTTCGGAGCCGTCGTAGTTGGGGCCGAAATCGACGGTTTCTTTGTCGATGTCGCTGAGCATTTCGTGCGCGATCTTCGACAAACGGATTTCTGTGTAACGCATCGCCGCTGCGTTGTCGCCGTCGACCGAGCCGAAGTTACCCTGACCGTCCACCAACATATGGCGCAGCGAGAAGTCTTGTGCCATACGCACGATGGTGTCGTACACCGCGCTGTCGCCGTGTGGGTGGTATTTACCAATCACATCACCCACGATACGGGCAGACTTCTTGTAAGGACGGTTCCAGTCGTTGTTGAGCTCGTGCATCGCAAACAACACGCGGCGATGCACAGGCTTCAAGCCGTCGCGCGCATCGGGGAGGGCGCGGCCCACAATCACGCTCATGGCGTAATCTAGGTAGCTGCGGCGCATCTCCTCTTCTAGGCTGATGGGCAAGGTTTCTTTGGCGAACTGGGTCATGAAAGAGGCCGTAAAGCGGGAAAACCGGACATTTTAGGCTTTTCTCAGTTCAAAATAGTTGTGGTTCACTTGCAACACCTCCCCCATTCATTCGCTCTGTGCGTCAGCACTTGCGGGTAGCACTAAATAGATATGGCACAATAAATCCAGCGTTATGGTGTTTGCACCTTGAATGCCTTGAATCGCAGCGTGGTCTGCGGCTTTTAAATCCCTCAGAGGTGAATCATGAAAAACTTGAAGAATTTGGCAGCTTTGGTTGCCACCGCTGCATTGGCAACTGCTGCTGCTGCTCAAACTGTTGACAACTGGCGTAACGCTTCTGGCGACGTGTGGAAAAACGCTTCTGGCGATTGCTGGCGCGATGCGAGCTGGACACCTGCTACTGCTGCCGCAGGTTGCGGTGCTGTGGTTGCTGCTCCTGCTGCTGCTAAAGCCGCACCTGCACCTGCACCCGCTCCAGCAGCTGCTCCAGCAGCCGCCAAAGTGACTTACGCTGCTGACGCGTTCTTCGACTTTGACAAGTCTGTGTTGAAGCCAGCTGGCAAAGCCAAGTTGGACGACTTGGTTGGTAAAGTCAAAGGCATCAACCTGGAAGTGATCATTGCTGTGGGTCACACTGACTCTGTCGGTACTGACGCTTACAACCAAAAATTGTCGGTGCGTCGCGCTGAGTCTGTGAAGGCTTATTTGGTGTCTAAGGGCATCGAAAAGAACCGCATCTACACCGAAGGCAAAGGCGAGAAGCAGCCCGTGGCTGACAACAAGACCAAAGAAGGTCGCGCTAAGAACCGTCGCGTTGAGATCGAAGTGGTTGGCACACGCGCTAACTGATCTTCACTGATCTCCTGACAAAACCCCGCCATGGCGGGGTTTTGTTTTGGGGCTTTCATTTCCCGTATCAACGACAATTGCACGATGCAAACCACTGCTCATACCAACGTCGACCCGGCCGAATTGGCCAAATTTTCGGATCTGGCCCACCGCTGGTGGGACCCGGAGAGCGAATTTCGCCCGCTCCATCAAATCAATCCCTTGCGTTTGGATTGGATCAACAGCATGGCCCCCTTGCAAGGCAAGCAAGTGCTCGACGTGGGCTGCGGTGGTGGCATCTTGACTGATGCCATGGCGCGCTCTGGTGCTACCGCGTTGGGCATTGATTTGGCGACCAAGTCTCTCAAAGTGGCCCAGTTGCACGCCTTGGAGGCGCAAACCCCCAACGTTCAATACCGCGAGGTCAGCGTCGAGGCACTGGCTGCTGAGCGCCCCGCCAGCTTTGATGTGGTGACCTGCATGGAAATGCTGGAGCACGTGCCCGACCCCTCATCCATCGTGCGCGCGTGTGCGCAACTGGTGAAGCCGGGTGGCTATGTGTTCTTTTCAACACTCAACCGCAACCCCAAGTCGTTCTTGTTTGCCATCGTGGGCGCTGAGTATGTGTTGAACATGCTGCCACGTGGCACACACGAATACGCCAAATTCATTCGCCCCAGCGAGCTCGCCCGTGACTGCCGTGAGGCAGGGCTGGATTGGCAGCACACACGTGGCATGGAATACAACCCGTTGACGCGCCGTTACTGGTTGAGCAACGACACCAGCGTGAACTATTTGGTTGCCACGCAAAAGGCGCTGTAATGCTGCAAGATATTCGTGCCGTGCTGTTCGATTTAGACGGCACCCTGATTGACAGCGCGCCCGACCTGGGTGCTGCCGCAGACAAAATGCGCATCGACCGTGGCTTGCCGTCTTTGCCCTATGAGCTGTATCGCCCCTTGGCGGGTGCGGGGGCGCGTGGCATGCTCAAAGTGGCGTTTGACATGACGCCCGAGCACCAAGACTTCATGGCCATGCGCGAAGAATTCTTCGCCAACTACGAAGCCGCCATGACGGTGCGCACCTATGTGTTTGATGGCGTGCATGACTTGATTCAAGCCTTGCAAGCCCAATCGTTGGCGTGGGGCGTGGTGACCAACAAAATGGCGCGCTTCACCGACCCGCTGGTTCAGGCCATGCCTTTGTTTGAGTCGGCGGCGGCGATTGTGAGTGGCGACACCACACCGCATCCCAAACCACATCCAGAACCTTTGTTTGAAGCGGCACGCCGTTTGCGCTTAGCGCCCGAGCAATGCTTGTATGTGGGCGACGATGAACGCGACATCGTCGCTGGACGCGCCGCAGGCATGCCCACGGTGGCTGCGACCTACGGTTATTTGGGCGAAAAGACCGATGTCAGCAGCTGGGGTGCAGATTTACACATAGATTCCCCAATTAAGCTCTTGCAATTCTTGGTTGAGGCCTAAAATAGGAAACTTGGGGCTGCACTGGTTTCGACATGGGTTCGGACGCGTGGCAGGGCATGTCGAGGTTCTGTTACCTCGTAAAACAGCAGAAAAAAACTAACTGCAAACGACGAACGTTTCGCACTCGCCGCTTAATCCGGTGAGCCTTGCAACAGTTGGCCGATAGGCTGGGTTAGGGTGATTGAGGCGTTAAAACCTCAAAAGTCCTAGCTGCAAGGTAACTCATATTGGCTGGCATGACATCGGGCACCTTGATGTTGTGCGAGATCTAAGGATGCTGGTTTGATGTTCAGCGTGTCGCTGCGCGGTTCATCAGATGAGACTCAAATCAGACGACTACACATGTAGAACTGTACGAAAAAGACTTATGGACGGGGGTTCAAATCCCCCCAGCTCCACCATTTGCATTTTGAGAGAAACACTCTCTCATTTTTTAAGAACCCCGCAGAGTCCCTGTCTCTGCGGGGTTTCGCCGTTTTTAGGTGTTGTCTTCGTCCTAAAAAGACACCTTGAAAAACGCATATTTGGGCTGTTTTTACTCTCCATTCTCCAAAACTTGTGGACTTGAGAGTAGCCAGTCAACAAGTCGGACCCCTTAAAAATCAACAACTTACTCACTCTCAGAAAGTGCCATTCTTTTTGACGCCGCGCCTAGGAGAGTTGAGCAAATAAAACAACTCTACGCGGCTGAGTGCTAACAGTTGCTGGTTTGGTAGGTGCTCAGGAGAGGTTCGAAATATGCTGGAGGAGAGTAGCTTACGCCAGCTGGTGTTACGTTTTGGAAGAAATTATTAAAGCCTGTTAAATCAGGTTTATTCATGTTCAATCATGTCGAAGCAGCTCAAATCGAGTGAGAAATGTCGCTACTTTATGAGATGATCTTCTCACTCCCCTGCATGTGCTTTTCATGAAAGTCCGGATATGTCATATCGCTGGTTGTCCGTCGAAGAGATTGCCGAATACCTTGGCGTAAGTAAGGACACTGTTTATTCTTGGATCAATAAGCGAAAAATGCCAGCGCATCGAATTGGTCGATTTTGGAAATTTAAAGCAGAAGAAGTTGATGGTTGGGTGCGATCTGGTGGGGCAGCTGATAGAGAAAGTCGACTAAGCGAGGGATTGACTTGAAATAGCTCAGGTTCTATTGCTTCATTAGGCTTTGTTAATAACTTTGGAATTGATTTAACTATGAAAATATCTAGCGTGGATTTGTTTTGTGGGGCTGGCGGGCTGACGCATGGCTTCGTGCTCGAAGGAGTGCCTGTCGCAGCTGGCATTGATTTGGATCCTGCGTGTCGATTTCCTTATGAGGCCAACAATAGCGCTAAGTTTGTAGAGCGAGACATCAGCAAGGTCACTACCGCCGAGTTGGATGCACTGTTTGGCGACGCTGAATTGAAGATCCTTGCTGGCTGTGCACCGTGCCAACCCTTTTCCACCTATGCACAGCGATACGAGTTGGATGGCAAAGATGGGAAATGGGGACTGTTGTACGAGTTCGCTCGTTTGGCCAAGGGTACCCGCCCAGATGTCATCACGATGGAAAACGTTCCGACTGTTGCCAAGCATGAGGTGTTCCACGACTTCGTCGATACGTTGCAGCTACTAGGGTACAACGTTTGGTTCGATGTCGTCGATAGCTCCCAATACGACGTTCCACAGACCCGTCGACGCATGGTTCTCTTGGCATCTCGGCACGGCAAGATTGCGATGATCAAACCCACACTCGAAAAGCCAAAAACCGTCAGACAGGCGATTGGCCGTCTTCGTGCATTGAACGCTGGCGAAGCAGCCCCTAGAGACAGACTACACGTTTCATCTACGTTGTCGGAGAAGAATCTAAAGCGCATCAAGGTTTCTAAGCCTGGTGGTACGTGGCGTGATTGGCCGAAGCATCTCGTCGCTGATTGTCATCGCGCGGAAAGCGGCAGGACTTACCCTGGTGTCTATGGCCGCATGGAGTGGGACAAGCCAGCACCTACCATGACAACGCAGTGCTATGGATTCGGGAATGGTCGTTTCGGACATCCTGAGCAGGATCGCGCAATCACCTTGAGGGAAGCGGCGATCATTCAGAGCTTCCCTCGTGACTACGCATTTATACCTGATGACGGTGAGGTGAGCTTCAAGGTCCTCGGACGCCTCATCGGAAATGCCGTTCCAGTAAATCTTGGTCGAGCGATCGCGCGCAGCATTAATTCCCATCTTGCAACTATTGGGCCTCATCCATGACCTCATATATGGCCACCTTGGCTATTTCCTGGGGCTCATAAAGACTACAAAACAGAATAATGGCAGGCCACATGGAAATCTCTAACGATCAGAAGTCTCATACCTACCGAGCTCGCCCAGAGCCTGGCCAATTAGTCGAGGTTCGTCGGCGCCAGTGGGTCGTTGCGGATGTCGCCTCTTCAAAATTGGAATCAGACTCGGCGTCGCAGAACTGCGTAAAGCTCTCATCAATCGACGAAGATGGTCTCGGTGAGGAGTTGGAGGTCATTTGGGAGATCGAACCCGGAGCTCAAATCATTGAGCGAGCCGGCCTCCCTTCTATCACAGGCCAGGACGACTCGAACACGCTTGAAGCCTTCCTTGATGCTCTCCGTTGGGGTGCCGCCACCAACGCCGACAGGGGATTCCTGCACGCTCCGTTCCGAAGCGGCGTCAGCATTGAGGACTTCCAGCTCGACCCGTTGGTACGCGCCATTGATATGGCTCGGGTCAACCTGCTGATTGCGGATGACGTCGGCTTAGGTAAGACTATTGAGGCGGGTTTAGTCATTCAAGAAATGCTGATGCGCCATCGCGCGCGCACATTCTTGATTGTGTGCCCAGCCTCTCTCCAAGAGAAGTGGCGCCTGGAGATGCTGCAAAAGTTTGGTCTGGAGTTCCAGATCGTTGATACACCATATGTTAAGGCGCTGCGCCGCGAGAGGGGTATCCATGCCAACCCTTGGACTGCCTACCCGCGGCTTATCACGTCCATGGATTGGGCCAAAAGTGGCGAGGGATTGCGTGCCATGGCAGATGTGTTGCCAAGCAACCGTGATGTCCATCGCAAATTCGACATGCTGATTGTGGACGAGGCGCACAACATTGCACCTTCCGCGAGTACACACTACGCCTTGGAAAGTCAGCGCACGCGATTTATACGGCGCATCAGTCCACACTTCCAGCACCGGTTGTTTCTGACAGCGACACCGCACAATGGTTACACCGAGTCTTTCACGTCCCTCTTGGAGTTGCTTGACGACCAACGGTTTGCGCGCAATATTTTGCCCAAGGATAAGCAGCTGTCGCAGGTGATGGTTCGCCGTCTTAAGAGCTCAATCCTCAATGATGACGGCACACCTCGATTCCCGCAGCGCAATTTGCAGGCGCTTAAGGTGGAATACAGCGATGCCGAGCGTGAGATTCACGCTAAGCTCAAAGCCTATTGCGAAAGCCGCGAAAAATCCGCAGGCGGGAACTCCTTTGGCACCACATTTGTGAACCAGCTGCTACGCAAGCGGTTATTCTCGTCGCCGGCTGCTTTTGCGACCACGCTGGACCAGCACATGACGACGCTGACTCAGGGCAAGGCTGTTGCAACCAACGACTCGCTGTCCGAGCGGATCTTGCGCAAGGCGATCTTGCGAGTGGAGGAAGACTACGCAGACGACCAGGAAGTGGAGAGTGCCCACATTGAGGCCGTGGAAGAAGCCTCGCGCTATGTGAATCCTTTGACGGCGGACCAACAGCAGATGCTGCAGGAGCTGCGCGGCTGGGCCCAGAAGGCACGTCACCAGCCTGACTCCAAGGCGCTGGCCGTACTAAATTGGCTCACCACCTACCTGAAGTCAGATGGGCAGTGGAACGAACGCCGGGTGATTTTATTTACCGAGTACCGCACGACACACCAGTGGCTGCAGGAGATCCTGGTTCACAACGGTTATGGCGGCGACCGGCTGTCTATCCTCCACGGCGGTATGGACCATGATGAGCGCGAGGAAGTCAAGGCGGCGTTTCAGGCTTCTCCGCAGGACTCATCTGTGCGCATTTTGCTGGCCACTGACGCGGCCTCCGAAGGTATTGACCTCCAGAACTTCTGCAACTACCTGATCCATCTCGAGATTCCCTACAACCCGAATGTCATGGAGCAGCGCAACGGTCGTATCGACCGCCATGGGCAGCGCCAATCCGAAGTGTTGATATGGCATCCGGTCGACGCCGCCCCCAAAGGACAAATGAACATCGGAGGGCATGGTGAGGACATTCTCCGGTCCCTCAAAAAATTGGAATCCATGCGTGCCGACATGGGAAGCGTCAACCCCGTGATTGCCCCTCAATTAGCGGGTCTGATTGAAGGAACGCGGACGGAGCTCAATACGCGCGCTGCAGAAGAGCTGATCGCCAAAGCGCGGCCCTTTGTGCAAGCCGATCGAGCAGTCAAAGAGCGGGTCAGCAAGATCATGGAGCGACGCCTGGAAACTGAAAAAGATTTCCATATGTCGGCGGCCCATATCCTCGCGGCTGTGCAAACGGGATTGGCGTTGGCAGACAAGCCTGCGCTGGAGCCTTTGAATTGGCCGGAGGCGCCCGAGGGCTCTGTGTTCAGGGTGCCGCAGTTAGCAGGCTCGTGGGGACGCTGCGCAGAGGGACTAGAGCATCCTTTTCACAAGGGGCGGATTCGCCCGATTACCTTTGACCATGCGGTGGCCCAAGGTAGGGACGACATCGTGTTGGCCCACATGAACCACCGTCTTGTTCAGATGTGCCTGCGTCTGCTTCGGGCCGAGGTGTGGTCACCCGCAGAATCGCAAAAGCTCCACCGAGTCTCCGTGCGCACATTGCCCGACTTAGAGTTGACGGAGCCCGCCGTTGTGGTGGTGTCACGCCTGGTTATTACCGGTGGCAACCACCACAGAATGCACGAAGAGCTGACTTACTCAGGCGGTTACCTTCGCGATCAGAGCTTCCGTCGTGAAGAAGGTGTTGCAAGGATCCAGCAATGGATGGAGGCAGGTACAGCCGTCCGTGTCTCTGATGCCCAGCTAAAGCTCCTGCGGCAGCGGTTTGAGCGTTCCCAAGAAGGGGTCTGGCATTCGGTCCAAGTACGCGCCAAAGATCGTTTGAAGTCACTGACAAACATTTTGCAAAGCCGAAAGCAGCAAGAGCTGGAGGATATTTCTGCGGTGCTGACCGAACTGCAGGTTTCTATTGAGGCGGAGCTCAAAAAAAGTCGGGAGCCAGCTCAGCTGTCACTTTTCAGTGAAGACGAGCGCACCCAGTTGCGGCGCGACAACGTAGCCTTGGAGGCGCGATTGGCGCGGATTCCTAAGGAACAGATTCAAGAAATGCAGTCCATTGAAGAACGCTACTCCAAGTTGGATGACCGAATTTTCCCTGTGGCAGTTATCTTGCTATTGCCGGAATCCCAGGTCGGAGGGCTCACGAAATGAGCAATCTTTTGCACGAGTGGCTTCATCTGATAGAGGTCTCAGGGCCATTTTTGGCTACGCCGGTGCTAGAGGAATCCTTCCCACAGGGATTGGATGGTCTGAATCCTTTGCTTAAAAAACACCTTCGACAGGCATATGAGGAGTGGACCGAAGCGGTTGAGCAAAGCGATGCCCACCTCAGTGAACTCCATGACGCATGGATAGCAGAGGTTCTGCGAAAAGGACTTGAGCTTGATTCTCGCGGTAATGGCGAGGTCCTGAAGTCTTCCCAATGGTGCGCAGAGCACATTCAATGTGTCCTAGCCGAGCATGGAGTGACGATTTCGCCAAGCTGGGCCATTGTCGATCCCGACACCCAGGCTCCACAAATGATGGTGCAGGTGTATGCCCCGGATGTGGCGTTAGAGGCTTCGTTTAAGTTGGAGGCCTGGAATACCACACCGGTGGAATGCATGGTCCAACTGTGTCGGGCTACTAACTGCAGATTGGGGTTAGTTACCAATGGCGAGCAATGGATGGTGGTGGACGCGCCGGTCGGTGCCGTTTGCAGTTATGCGAGTTGGTTCGCACGCATTTGGAGCCAAGAGCCAACCACCCTCCAAGCCTTCGTGCACTTATTGTGTTTGACGCGCTTCCGCGACGAAGCAAGTCGGCGTCTGCCGGCCATGTTGGATCGGTCGCTGAAGCACCAGGATGAGGTTACCGATGCGCTGGGCGCACAGGTTCGTCGTGCTGTGGAAGTGTTGGTGCAGGCTTTGGATCGGGCCGATTTGGACCGAAATCGTGCGCTACTGCAAGACATCAAGGAACCTGAGCTATACGAAGCGGCATTGACCGTCATGATGCGACTGGTCTTCCTCTTATCTGCAGAAGAACAGCAGCTTTTGCTATTGGGGGATGAGCGTTACGAGGCCCACTACGCCGTCTCGACCTTGCGCATGCATCTGCGCAAAGAGTCTGAAGAAATTCTTGAGCGACGGTGGGATGCGTGGTCGCGCCTGTTGGCCATTTTTAGGGCCGTCTATGGTGGCATTGATCACGAAAACATGCGAATGCCGGCGCTGGGCGGCTCACTCTTTGATCCGGATCGATTTCCGTTCCTGGAAGGGCGGATACGTGGGACTCGCTGGAAAACTGACCCAGCAACCCCTTTGCCGATTGATAACCGTACCGTTCTGTTGTTGTTGGAATCCATTCAGCTTTATAAAGGCCGCACGCTGTCCTACGCAGCGCTGGATGTTGAGCAAATTGGCTACGTCTATGAAGGTTTGTTGGAGCGAACGGTCAAACGAACGGAGGACGTTACTCTGGAGCTGGACGCTACAGCGAAGTCTAAAGCTCCGCTGGTTCGTCTGTCGGAGTTGGAAGCCGCAAAAAAGCTTGGCCAAGAAATGCTCATTGCACTGCTAGAGGAGCGCTCCGGCTCCTCTGTAAGTCGGGTGAAGAACGATTTGGGCAAGGCGGTCGATGAGCGCCTCGCCAACCGACTTCTCACGGTGTGTCAAAACGACAATGCGCTTCAGCAGAGGATGCTTCCGTTCGCGCATTTGGTTCGGATTGATCCGTGGGGCTATCCATTGGTGTATCCGAAAGGCGCGTTCATTGTCACCACGGGTACAGATCGACGGGAAACGGGTACCCACTACACGCCCAAATCTCTGACCGAGGCCATTGTTGTTGAGACATTGACGCCGGTGGTCTACAAGGGGCCTTCAGAGGGGACACCCAAGAGTGAATGGGTGTTACGTACACCTGCGGAGCTTTTAGAACTCAAGATATGCGACCCCGCAATGGGATCGGGAGCCTTCCTGGTCCAAGTGTGCAGATGGTTGGGTGATCGCCTGGTTGAGTCTTGGTCGCTTGCAGAAGGCGCAAGCCAGTGCGTGAGCATTGATGGCGAAGTCATTGCTACCAACACTGCTAAGGAACTACTGCCGCGCGATACCGAAAGTCGGACGGTTGTCGCACGTCGGCTCATTGCTGAACGTTGTCTGTACGGCGTGGATATAAACCCGTTGGGTGTCGAACTCGCGAAGCTCTCCATTTGGTTGGTCACCCTATCCAAGGGAAGACCGTTTGGATTCCTGGATCACAACTTGCGCAGTGGCGATAGCCTTTTAGGTTTGCACCGTGTGGAGCAGCTGACAGAGCTCTCCATGGCACCTACCGGCAAAGGTCAGCTACGACTCTTCGGTCAGAACATTGAGTCGGCGGTGCGCGAGGCCATTGAGATGCGCAAAACCTTGCGTTCGACGTCTATTCGTGATGTTCACGATGTTGAAGTGATGTCGCAGTTGGACGCGAACGCCCGAGAAAAGCTCGAAATTTCCGAGCGCATCGCGGATGGATTTACCGGAGCGGTTCTGGCTACAGGTGGATCAGGCTCAAACTATGAAAACGAAATTGCGACTTTGGCTGCGCATGCAGGCCAGGCTGTTGGAGGAAGCGCCCAGTCCGTGGTCGGGCTGAAGAAGCGTGCATTTGAATTGTTGTCGACAGATTTATCTGCAGACAAGCTCGCACGCCGTCCCTTTCATTGGGCATTGGAGTTTCCGGAAGTTTTTGCGGGAGCGAACGGGGGCTTTGATGCGGTAGTGGGTAATCCACCATTCTTGGGTGGCAAAAGAATCAGCACAGTGCAGGGAACGATCTATAACGATTGGCTGACAACATTGCATCAAGGTGCAAGCAAGAACACTGATTTGGTCGCCCATTTTTTTAGAAGAGCATGGAAGCTACTCAAAATTAGTGGATCTTTTGGACTATTAGCAACCAACACCATTGCCGAGGGAGATACACGCCAAGGTGGACTTGAATGGATCCTTGCAGATGGGGCAACGATTTATGCAGCCTATCCAAATGAACCCTGGCCTGGCAAAGCTGCAGTAGTTACAAGTCGAGTGCATTTGTACAAGGGAAACTGGAAAGGAGAGCGACTACTTCTAGGAAAGTCTGTTCCCCATATCTCTGCCTTTTTATCGGGAGCTGACGAATGGAGTCCGAAGCGTCTCAAAGCGAATGAGGGGATTGCTTTTCAGGGGTCGATTGTCCTGGGGATGGGATTTGTCTTGACAAATGAGGACGCTCAACGGATGTTGGATGCAGATCCACGGAATGCTGAGGTAATTTTTCCGTACATGAATGGGGAAGACTTGAACTCAGATCCAGAGCAAAAGGCCAGGCGGTGGGTGATTAATTTTTGGGATTGGCCAGAGGACAAAGCGAAGACGTATCAAGCTCCATATGCCTGGATCAAGAAATATGTTTATCCAGAACGTCTACAGAAAAGTCGAGAAAAGTCGTACAGAAACATAATGGCGATGTGGTGGCAGCACTGGAATGTTCGCCCAGGTTTGTATCATTCGATTAATCGTGGCGAGAAATTTATTGATCATCCAGCAGGCTTTTATCGCAAGAATAGTTTTGACTCGGTCATTGCGTTAACAAGAGTCTCAAAATATTTAAACGCTGCAGTTGTTGAAAACAATTCAATATTCACACTAGATCTTTTTGTTTTTGCAACAAATGATTTTTGTGATTTCGCTTTGTTGCAATCTAATGTTTTTGTCTCTTGGGCGTGGAGTCGAGGGGGTCGTATGAAGCATGATTTGCGATTTTCAGGCTCAGATGTTTTTGAAACTTTTCCTCGATGTTCATTAATTTATACGGAAAAGATTCGCCAACTCGGATTGAGCTTTCATTTGGCTAGAAGAGAGTTGCAAAAGAAATATAAGCTTGGGTTGACGAAGTTAACCAATTTGATCCATGACCAGACAGTTAATGATGAATTAATAACGAAAGTAAGACTACTGTGGTCGGAAATTGATGAAGAAGTAATTTGTGCTTACGGCTGGTCCGATATTGATTTGGATATCGGATTTCACGACGTTGAGTATCGGCCAGAATCTGATAGGCGAAGGTTTTCGATATCTGAAGCTGCTCGCAAAGAAATCCTTCTGCGACTTTCAGATTTAAATAAAGCACATTATGCTCAAGAGGTTGCTGGCGGTAAACAAGAGGATTTAGAGGTGGAGGTAAGAGGAGCATCGCAAGAGGACAAGCCCAAATCAAAAAGGCAACCAACTAAATCAAGTCTTCAAACAGGATTTAACTTCGGCCTATCCTCTCATTCTTTAAGTATGGGCAATCAATGGGGCGATAAAGCTACAGACCAGATATTGGCCTGGCTAGAAGAGCACAAGAACTGGTTCGTTAAACAGGCAATATTGACCGGATGCGGGGCTGAACCTGCAGCTTGGGAAGCGGCTATCCAGGAATTAATCGCCGATCAGTTTGTAGAAATGCAGGGTAGTGGCGACCAAGCACGGTATCGGGCTAAGGAATAAACGGCATGTCAAAGGTTGTACCGTTTGTTGATCTGTCCGTCTGCGACATTGCTGTTGATGCGGTTTATGAGTCCAGCCCAGATGGGCAGCTTTCTGGAGAGCCTGTATCAAAGTTGCTTCCTGGATCCGGAAATATGGGAGGCTTTCGCGCTTCAGGACGAGGGACTCAGAAAAACTGGGTAGTGCTTTTCACAACGGGGGAAGACCGCGATTGGCCTGACACCTTGGATGTCCAGACGGGAAAGTTCGTCTACTTCGGTGACAACAAGAAGCCGGGGCATGAATTGCATGACACGTCCTCCGGCGGGAATCAGATTCTTCGGACAGAGTTTGGTCGTCTTCATGACGTTGCCGATCCTCGAGCACACATCCCGCCGTTCTTTGTTTTCAAGAAATACCCAACCCAGAGTGGGGCGCGTTCAGTTCAGTTCAAAGGACTAGCAGTACCCGGTTTTCCGGGGTTATCTGCCACCGAAGACTTGGTTGCCGTGTGGAAGGCATCTGACGGACAGCGCTTTCAGAACTACCGTGCGACGTTTACGGTCCTTGATGCGGGCGTAATTTCTCGAGCGTGGATCAATGATCTTGCCAATGGCAACGCCAATACGCCCAATGCTCCTGCGGCCTGGCAGGCGTGGGTCAATACTGGTCGCTATCGAGCTCTCGCAGCGGAGCCTACGACAGTCATTCGTTCAGCCGATGAGCAGACGCCAGATACGCCCATCAAAAGGGAGATCCTCGAGGTGGTGTGGGAGCATTTCAGAGTTACGCCGATCGCCTTTGAAGCCTTTGCTGCCCGTGTGTATCAATTGACAGACACTAGGGTACTGATTGATGAGGTGACTAGAGGGACGATTGATGGTGGAAGGGATGCAATCGGTCGGTACCAACTGGGACTCACCGGTGATCCCGTTTATGCAGAGTTTTCTTTGGAGGCAAAGTGTTACCAACCACCTCTCAATGGGCAAGCCCCCAACACGGTTGGCGTCAAAGAAGTCTCAAGGCTGATCTCGCGTATCCGCCATCGTCAGTTTGGCGTATTGGTGACCACATCCTTGATTGCAAGGCAGGCCTATGAAGAGGTTCGAGAAGACCGTCACCCGATCGTCTTTATCTCGGGCCGCGACATTGCGGAAATCTTGATCGCCAACGGATACAACACCGTTGAGCGAGCCAAACGTTTACTTCAAGAAGAATTTAAGGTTTAGGGAGAGTGCTGCTATGGCAAATCAACAAACAGAAATTCCCAGCGTCTGGATAGCAATTGACAAAGGATCGGAGTCGTCCCCCTCACTTTCCACTTACAGCCTCAAGCTAGAAGGCGAGCCGACGCTTTTCAACGGAATGGAAGAAGGCGACTGGATTTTAGTTTCGTCCCCGACCGGACAGGCAGTTCGAATTGCCAACGTGATTCGTGTGCGATCGGAAATCGATTCCGTCACGTTGTACTTCGAACGCGTGCAAAGTGTGGACGGAGCGCTGGCGCTCGCATCAATGGGCATAGAGCTACCGGAGCGTGGCCTGGTACGCGCTGTGCCATGGGGTACCTTCGAAGTCGCATGTAAGACGTTGATGGGTGCTACCCCCTCGGACGTTCCTAAGATTGGCCAAAACCCTAAATCGCCGACCTACCAACAAGAACTGGCCTACATCCGTGAGTTGTTGCAACTCGCTGTCATGGATGACCTTCTAGGGCCAGCCGGTGGTCCCCATGAGCAAATTGTCGACATGAGTGTGCGCGACCGTTACCTGGTCGGCAAGTTCGCTCCTCAAAATACCACGGAACGCGGCAAAGACTATGTTGCGCCTGAGGATGACGAGGATTCCGCGGAGCTGGTTGTCAAATCGCAGGCTGAGGGCATGGACTCTCCATCTGCAAAGGGTCGAGGGGAGTCTGAAGCCAGTGGGGAGGTGGATACCGCGAGTAATCAGTCACTGGTGCCGAGTAGTTTTGGCATGACCTTTTGCGTGGATGGTGATGCTACGCACATTGAAGTTGAGGCTCGCTGGGGTAGTTACGAGCGACTCGCCAGTGAAGACCATAACCATGCCCGTCCCAATGGGCAAAAGGTCAAAGTTTGGCAGCGTGTGCCGCGCGGCGGAACCATCCTATTGCCTTTGAACGAAGGCCCCATTCCTGAAGAGTTTCGGGTTTCAGACATTGATTGCGAGGCGGTGCGGATTCAAGGTGCGGTTCGAGCCAAGAACGAAAAAGGCGATCGCTTAGTGACGCTCTTTTTGCTCAATGCGCAGGATGAACCTGACTCCAATAAAGACACAGCCTGGATATTCCAGCCGGAGATCATTGTTCGCGCAGCGCCAGACGCCGTGCGTAAGGATGTGTTTCGGCGTCGACCGGTCTTAGACGCCGACGGACAAGATCCTGAGCGGGAATCACTGGAAATGATTTATCGCAACCGGGTCGAGTTTGCCGTCGGTCACGGTGTGGCGGTGCATGCCAAAACGGCCTCTGATGTGACATTGGCGACAGAAGTTCGCACGGCCATCATGCCCCAGTACGAAGTTCAGGTAACGGAGACGCCCGGGCTAGATCCACAAGACCGTCCAGCGATGCGTCAAATGGTAGATAACGAGCTACTTGACATGGACAAATTGGCCAGCTTGGATGTTGACGCCTTGGAATGTGCATTAGGCCTGTTGACCCAAGACTACGGCGAATGGATCGCCGAACAAAAGACCCGCATTGGCAGTGATGTGGTTGGATACGATGAGCATGCCAACGCCGCAATCGCTCGATGCGAGCAAATTAAAAAGCGTCTGCAGCAGGGAATTGAGACGTTGAAGAGCAACAGCGATGCGTTGGCGGCATTTAGGGTGGCTAACAAGGCGATGGCGGTGCAACGGGTACGTAGCCAATACTCCCTAGAAGTGCGTCGCGGTAAAACCGTGACGGTGGACCAGTTCAACGTTCAGAAGAATCGCAGCTGGCGTCCGTTCCAGCTGGCTTTCTTATTGCTTTCCATTCCGGCATTGGCCGATCCCACCCACCCTGATCGAGTGCAGCCGGTCGAGGCCTATGCCGATTTGCTTTGGTTTCCCACGGGCGGCGGTAAGACTGAAGCTTATTTGGGGGTGGCGGCTTTCACTATGGCGATACGTCGCATGCAAAAAGACCTCGGCGGTCTTGATAGCTCGCGCGGCCTTGCAGTCATCATGCGCTACACGCTGCGTCTATTAACCCTGCAGCAGTTCCAACGTGCGACTGCGTTGATCTGTGCCTTGGAGGTACAGCGGCGAGAGGCCATTGCCCGTGGCGATATGTCATTGGGGGATCAACCTTTCACGATCGGGTTGTGGGTGGGCAATAAGGTCACGCCCGGTAAAACGGAAGATAGCCATGAAGCAATCCAGAATATTCGCAATCCCAATCGCTTCGATGCGGGGGCTGCATCACCGGCCCAGCTGACCAGTTGCCCATGGTGTGGTTCTAAGGTTGAACCAGGAAAGCATGTTGACGTCGATCAAGGATACGGACGAACCTACGTGTACTGCGGTGACCCACTGCAGCGCTGCGAGTTTTCAAAAGGTCCGTCTGCAATGCAACCACATCCTGGGCTTCCGGTCTTAACCGTCGATGAGGAGATCTATCACCGGCCTCCAACGATGATGATCGCGACAGTGGATAAATTCGCGATGATGGCGTGGCGGGGAGAAGTACGAACGTTGTTTGGACGGGTAGACAGGGAATGTGAGCGCCATGGGTTGCTCTGGCCTGGCTGTGATTGCAACACGGGACATCAAGCAGACAAGAAAAAGGGACTGGAGCGCGCCGTAGTCAAGTCAGTAAAAGCTATTCGACCACCTGACCTCATCATTCAGGATGAATTTCACCTGATCAGCGGCCCACTGGGCACCATGGTCGGCCTTTATGAAGCTGCAGTTGATGAGCTATCCAGCTGGAAACTGGGTGAGCACACGGTAAAGCCTAAAGTCATCGCATCCACTGCGACTGTTCGCAAGGCAGATGCCCAGGTCAACAACGTCTTTATGCGCAAGGTGTCGGTCTTTCCTCCGCATGGACTAGATGTGGAGGACAACTATTTCTCTGTGCAGCGCTCTATTGAAGAGCGACCTGGCCGTCGATACATCGGCGTTTGCTCTCCGGGGAGTTCTCGTCCCGCCATGTTGATCAGGGTATACACCGCCTTCTTGACCGCAAGCCAAGCTCTGTTCGATCGTTTTGGCGAGGCAGCGGATCCCTACATGACGATGGTGGGGTATTTCAACTCGCTGCGAGAACTGGGTGGTATGAAGCGGCTGGCAGAAGACGACGTGCAAACACGTTCCTACCGAGTTCAAATGAGCATGGTGCAGCGCCCTGCATTGGCACAGCGTAGCGTGAGCAATATTCGCGAGCTAACTTCTCGGGTTTCTAGCCAAGATATTCCGTTGTACTTGGACAACCTGGAGGTTAAGTTCAAAACGGAATGGGATGCTGCGGCCTCCAAGTTTGTCAGTAAGTGGCAGCAAGGGGACATCCGTGCGATCGATGTTGTATTGGCGACCAACATGCTCTCAGTTGGGGTTGACGTCAATCGACTGGGATTGATGGCTGTAAATGGCCAGCCCAAGGGAACTGCCGAGTACATCCAGGCCACCAGCCGAGTCGGACGCTCTTTCCCGGGGTTGGTGTGCACTGTGTTGACCTGGGCTCGCCCACGTGATCTGTCGCACTACGAGACCTTCGAGCACTACCACGCTACCTTCTATAAACACGTGGAAGCGCAGTCGGTTACACCGTTTTCGCCTCGAGCGATGGACCGCGGTTTAACGGGCTCTTTGCTGAGCCTCATGCGTCTTGAAAACAGGCCCTTTAGCCCGAACGAGGGAGCCGGGATGCTGCAAGCGCCGAACCAAGCCGAGATCATGGAAGCAATTCAGACGCTGACCAAACGGGCTGCGATTGTGAGCGAAAACAACCTCATTAAGCAGAGGACAGAGAGTATGCTCAAAGTTCGTGCCGATGAATGGTCTAAAGAGGCATCCATACCTGGTCGTACGCTGGCTTATGAGCGTCGCGGGCCCAACGCGGCCACAATCAAAAATCTCATCGAATCCCCAGGAGTGAAGTCATGGGACAACTGGACAGTGCCGATGTCTATGCGTGAAGTGGAGCCTGGGGTTCGCCTGGTCATGGACAGTGGACCCATGACCGATGACAACGCATGGTTGGCACGCCCCGCCCCTTCGGAGGAATCATAAAAATGGCGACACAAAACAGGAATCCAGTGGGTGAGGTGCGCCCCAGCCAATTGTTGTGGACATACGGTCCTGGTGCATTGATAGACCTACCCAGCCTGTCTGTTGTAACCATGGGCATTGACCAATGGGATCCTAGTGCCTGTCAACCGATACAAGAGGCACGTCTCCTGGCTGCGGTACGCAAAGTACTTGGTCCTCAAGTCGATAGCTTGCGTATGCCTCCCTTCAAGGAGAGTGATGATGCTGATAGGTTCGGAGCCCAGGCCAATATCGGCGTGCCGGTGCGTCCATTTCCGCGCTGGATGCGTTGTGTGAAATGTGGACTGTTATCCCCCTTTGATCATCAGCTTTTCAGCTTGAAGGTCGATCGGTTCAGGCCGGAACGGACGCGCTTTGTTCACAAGGGGTGTACTGGTTCTCCAGACCGTCCATCCAAGGCCAAAGATGCCGACGCAGTGCCTGCGCGTTTCCTAATGGCCTGTCGAAATGGACATTTGGACGATTTTCCGTGGCGGTACTACGTTCATGGAGGAAACAGTGCTTGCACTGGAAAGCTGTTCTTTTACGAAAGCGGTGCGTCGCTGCAGACAGAGAATCTCTGGGTCAAATGTCAAGGGGACGGAGTGCATTGCACTGGTATCTCCAAAAGTTTGGCGCAAGCTTTTGGGAAAGCGGGCAAGGAAAATCTCCCCAAATGCCGGGGTCGCCACCCCCACTTGGGTTACTTTGAGAATGATTGTGGTGAAGAGGCGAGAGCGGTGCTTCTAGGATCAACCAACAGTTGGTTTCCCCTCACAATTTCTGCGTTAGCGATTCCGCAAACAGAAGATCCTTTGAGCCAGTTGGTTCGGGACGGCTGGTCTTCGTTTGCTGATCTGGAGTCCGAGGCTGAAGTTTCTGGTGCCCTTAAGGCCCTCAAGCGCAACGGAACGCTTCCCGGTATTGAAAAATTCACACCTGAACAGGTATGGAAGGCAATTGAGCTGGAGCGTAGTGGTGGTGATGCAGGCGCGGTTACGGAGTCGGACATCAAAGGTCCTGAGTGGGATGTACTGACGCAGCCCAATCCACCTACGGACTACCCTCACTTCATGAGCAAAAAGGTGGGTACGCCTTACGGTTTCGAGGCGCAGATTCACCAAGTATTACTACTAGAGCGGCTGCGTGAGGTCAATGCGCTGATTGGGTTCACGCGTGTTGAAGCACCAGAGTCTTCTGCGGAGTCGGATGACCAGCCCAAAATGGCATCACTCTCGAAGGCGAAGCCCGACTGGATTCCTGCGAGTCAAGTGCACGGTGAAGGCATTTTCATCCAGTTTAGTGAGGAGGCGCTGAAAGCATGGGAGGCTCAACCCGCGGTCCACCAAGTTGATGAAATGCTGCGTGGTGGACATCGAGGTTGGCGTAATTCGCGACAGCTGGACCCGAACGCCGGCTATCCCGGGGTCAGGTACGCCATGCTCCACACACTGTCTCACCTTCTGATTCGAGAACTCGCGTTGGAGTGTGGATACAACGCTGCGAGCATTCGTGAGCGAATCTATGCGGAAACAAGTTCTAGCTCTTCGCAGGCAGGCATTCTGATTTATACCGCTGCAGCGGATTCAGATGGAACGCTAGGGGGACTGGTCGAGCTTGGCAATCCCGAGAACTTAGGGCGGTTGATGGTGCAGGCCTTGAATCGAGCCAAGATTTGTTCTTCAGATCCCCTGTGCTCCGAGCATGACCCTGTTAAAGATAGATCTTTGCATGCTGCTGCTTGTCATGCCTGCTCGCTGGTAGCGGAGACTTCCTGCGAAAAAGGAAATCGCTACCTTGATCGATCTTTGCTTGTAGCTACTCTGGATCGTACAGCTGCCGCTTTCTTTGATGGTGTCTGAAATGAAAGTGCTTTTTGATGCCATCTCGGATCTGGTGTTTTTACTTTCGGAAGAAACAATCCAAGCAATTGCATCGCGGCTTAAAGAAGCAGAAAAGTCAAATGTTCAAAGCGCTCTTGTAGGTGCTGTGAGTTCTCCTGCTGCTAGGAGGGCGTTGACGGACGTATTGCAGACTTGGGTAGCGACTGATGTATCCCCGCATGAGCTAGCTTTGATGCTGCTGGCAACGGCACATGCTCACCACAAAATCAGTGGAAAGGAGCAGATTGAACTCGTTTGGACCGGTCCTACCACATCATTTGTATCGGCTCGGCGCACCGAGCAGGTCTTATTGCAGGTGATCAATTCCGCAAGGGAGACGCTTTTTATAACCAGCTTTGTAGCCTATGACATTTCCAATGTTGTGACGTCAATTAACGCTGCAATTGAGCGTGGCGTCGCAGTCAACATGTTGCTGGAGTCCTCCCAGTCACACGGGGGCAGTATTGAGATTGATGTGATCGGAAAGATGCAAAGCCTGATTCCGAAAGCATGTTTTTACGCCTGGCGCAACAAGGATGTTGAATTTTCCGGCGGTAGAGTCCATGCCAAAGTGGCCGTTGCCGATAAAACCTCTTGTTTCATCACCAGCGCTAACCTTACCGGTTATGCAATGGAGAGGAACATGGAGGCTGGCGTGCTCATCTCGGGAGGACAAATACCAAGATTGCTGGATGACCACCTGCGATCCTTGATCGACACTAAAACGGTTTCAGCCACTTGACCCATAACTTTGCCGTCCGACTGGCTATCAATTTATATACAACCCTCCAGGGGCTGACTGGCTTCCTTGCATTGCATCTGCCATAAATACAACCATTTCCGAAATCTGATTCTCACTGGCGTTTATGGCTACCAGCGATTGAGACTCATCGCTTTCGTTCGCGATAAGCAAAGCCCCGTGGCTTGAAGAGTTGAGATAGCAATTTGCGATTTGTAGAAGAGCGTAGGAAAAGTGCTCCAGCTGATCTTCTGTCAGCTTGTCGATGATCTCAGTCAACTTCACTTTCATATCAGCCTTTATGACTGGTAGCTCTAAAGAATTCTTCGGCATGTGTATTCCTTGTCAATGCACTAAGGGAAGTGCGAATCGCCACTTCATCAATTCGGGTGACCATTTGCATTCATCTCGTTCTGAAACCTCGTCGAACTTTTCATCAAACCAGTCTTCCGCCAATTGATAGGCCTGATCAATCTGGTCGTAATCCAGGCGAGTGTTGACCTCAATAAGATCGTCTTTTGCCGCTTCGTTTCCCAAAGCCACTGAGATGAATAGCCATTTGTAGGCTTGGTATATATCTTCGACACTGCCCGTCAACCCCAGGTAGAGTGATCCAAGGCGATGCTGAATCTTTGTGTAACCCAACTCCGCTTCAGTCAAGTACCACTGAATCTCTTCGGACACTGACTGAAAATGAAGGCAGGGCATATTGTTTTCGGAAAGCATTTCAGCCGCCTGTCATCAACTTCTTGAAGCGAGAAAGCAGTGAGCGCTTTTCAGTTGCAGCAGTCTGTCCCCAAGATGAATTGGAGATTGTTGGAAACGCCTCTGCAAGGTGATCTTCAACTTCCCGAACAAACGTGGCTTCAAGGACCGCCATCTGTGAGTTGAGCAGTCGTTGTGAGTGCCGGGTCAGTGAAACAATTCCCGATACCTCGTTTGAGAGCCACCAAAGGAGACAAGCCCAATATGTGTCAATGTCATCCTTGGACTCGGTCATGTCGCATAAGACTTTCCAAACATATCCTTTGGACACTCGCTCAGTGATCTCCCAAGTGATATCGCTGAATTTTGTCGTGGTTAGCGACAACTCATTGAATTTCTCAAGCATTTGATCCGGTGTAAAGCTGTCCTCATCAAATGCAGGCTTAGTAGTAGGACCTTCAGATTTTCTGAGGAATGCGGGTATTTCGAAGTCGTCCAGTCCGCCTGCAGACAAGGCATCCACTTTTGCTGCGGCAGCCGTTCTGTTGGCTCTCCATACACTTGGAACAGCATTCGAACTAAAGGCCACGCCATCAGTGCCAGTGCGGAGTACACGACAAGCAGAGATCGAATACATCACTTGTGAACGATCAACAGTACCTAATCCACCCCAACCAGCAGCACTCATTTGTTTAATTTTCTGTAGCTTGGGAAGACCTTCAGCTTTTGCTTCTTCTTCACGTACGTGGATTAGAAGAAGGTTGGTGTATTTGCTAGCAAGCTGATATTTCAGGGCAAGATCTTCAGCTGCTTTCTCATCGCTGATAGTCGCAATTTCTGCCCCAGCCACCAACCTTGGCAGTGCGCCGGTGGAATTCCAATCGATTGTTGGTGCCAACTCGTCATTTACGACGTCTTCAACGGTCCACTCCAGCCTGGGGGTTGTTGTGGGCTTGTTCTTGATGCGAGCATGTACATGGATTGTTTCTTCTGAGAAGACTTGCTTTGGCAGCTTGGATTGCCAGAGGACTTCACCATCCCAGTGAATTGCAATTGAGCTGGTCCGAGCCGATCGAATTCTCTGCGTCATTCGAAGAACAGCTTCTGCAATACTTTCAGATGGTGTTACCAACTCACAAGCGCCACCTGTTTGCTCTGCTAGGTCCTTCAATAAGCTTTCAGCTGGAGCACTGCCTACCCCAATGGCAAAGATACGGTGATTGCTGATCTTGGCTTGCTTTACGGTTTCTTCAATTTCCCATACATCACCATCAGTGATCAGCAATAGGTCGCAACCTTCGGTGTAGGCTTTAGCAAAACTAATCTTGAAAGTAGATGTAAGAGCCTCATTCAGCTCAGTACCGCCCAGATCTGCAGCGGTGTCATGTACAGCTTTGGCAAGCACATTCTTGAGATAACGAGACGTACATTTTTCGAGCTGATTAGAGGTATGAACTACCGTTGTTCCGAACTTGCTGTAGGAGACCATGTCTCGCTCAGTCAATCGGAGAATGAGCTCATGCATTGCTTCTTGTGCCTGCTCAATGCTGTCTCCCTGCATAGAGCCCGAGCAATCGACAAGAATCTTTAGACCCAGCGGGGAGGGCTCTTGATCTTGGAGCTTAGGGCAGAAGCTTGCAACCACTGCATATGCGCCGTCATCTTCACTTGCCGAAACGAATGACTCCCCCTTTAGTTCTTCAACTGTGACGATGAAGTCTCGGTCTAACATTCCACCCTTGGCAAGTTGAATGCGCGTTCCGCCTTCAATCTTTTCCATATCGACTTTATGGCTTGGGCATGCAATTACGCCTTGTGCCATTTGTCCAAGAATGTCTAGGCTTGCGGTGAATGGATACTCGACCAACAGATCGGAGTCGACGGTTTGATGTGGTGCAATGTGACCATCTAGCACCTCATCTCCATAACGCTCACCAATGACCGTTGGGATAGTGATTCGCACGCGCCCCTTTTCAAATCTCAGGAGTTGCGCGTATTCAATGATGATTACGGCTTCTTCGCCTGGCTTGAGATTGCCCAAGTTGGCTGTGTACAGACCAAGGGGGGATTTCTCCAACATGACTGGGGTGTCCCCGCTCTCAATTGCCTTTTCATACTTCTTTTCAGCCTTTTTCTTTGCGAGCGCGACTGCCTGCATCCGCTTGCCATTAAGTTCCACACTGAAGCCCATCAAGTTAGCGCCCCAGCCTGCTGGGAACGTATAGCTGGCTTCAATCGTTTCTTCTGAATCATTCAGGTAACGCTGCTTCACAAGCATTGTGAGCAGGAGGCCTTCGAGCTTTCCCTCAAGATGAACTGATTTGAGGGATACGCTTTGGCCGTATTCGTTTTCGAGACCTGTCTTTGTTTTCATAGAACGCTCCAGCTTGGTGTTGTTAGTTGAGGGGAGATGTAGATTCCGCGTCCCTCGTTTCGCGGTTTGAAAGGGGTGGTACTTGCTAAATCATTAAGGGCCACAAGAACCACCGACAGTCAGGCTTCACATCTACAAGGCATCACCTGACTGCCTATCACGCTAGGCCCACCAATCAGCTTTCGCCGCTGTCTTTTTTCATTACTCGCTCCGTTGCTGCCATCACTTCCTTAAGCAGCATCCGAACTTGCTCTGGACTCATACCTGCCTCCTCTGCAGAAATCTGTATCTCAACGCCAGGCATCACGTAAAGGTGCGTTTTCACCTCGATAGAGCCAGGTTTCCTTGTGCTGGTTGGGGGCGCCTCAGCTTCTCCATCCATCACTTGTCGAATTCGCTCCAGCGGCACCTTGGCTTCCGTTAGGTTTTTCACCCGAAGGAGTTGGTCCAAATGGGTGTCTACGTAATACGCGGCCTTGGTTTCACCGATAGGTCTGTCCACCAATCCAAGTTGGATGTAGTAACGGATCGTTCTCTTGGGGAGATCCGTTAACTGGCTCAACTCGTCAGCGGTAAAAGTCTTGGTATTCATGTTCAAAGTGACGTTTTGAATTATTGTATCAGTTAGAAGTGTCGCAAACAACTGTCGCAATAAATCAGGCAATTTTTCCCTGAAATGCCACCCAAGACCGTAGGGCAGACTGACAAAGTGCAATGTAGGCAGGGTGGGGCTCAAGGGGTGAGCCTGAGAGATTGAAGAATTCGAAATATTCAGGGACTGGTGCAAAACCCACTAAAAAAGTCGGTCAATCACACCGTAGGTGTGGCAAGCAGGAGGAGGTCATGGTTTGACATATCCCTCAGAGATGTGGTCTTCTGAAAAAACGAAATCAACTCTGAGAGGAAGCATATGACCACCACGACAACCATCAACGGACTCATCAAACTGGCTAAGGACGAATGCGCACGAGTGATCAAGATTAAGGATGCGCAATACAGCCCGACAATGAAAACGGCAATCGAGTCCGTTCTAGAAATGGTGATCACCAAGTCGGGAAATGATCACAAAGTGATGGAGTTGGCTGTCAAAGTGCGTGAAGCAATGAAATGCTCTCCGCACTGACCTAGTGTTGCCACTTGGATATGTCGACTATTTACTTTGGGTAAAGCTCATCGCGATCTGGTCTTTCACGAACGGGCAACCCGTTTACCGTGCTGATAAGCGGGGGGGCATCATCAACCTCTGATGCTGGTCGGATTGTGCCTAACGAGTCACTGTCAAAAGTTAACCCACAAGCGACCGAAATTCTGCTGTAGGTTGCGCGGTGCATCTCAAGATTAACCACCTTAGGATGAGGCGGCAAATCCATTGCAATTAAAGTACAGTTAAGAGGCTTACGACTAGATCGGATGGATTCTGGATAGCCTGGAATGTGGGCACCTCCACCAGAAATGAAGGTTCGAATTCCAGTTTTCCAGTTCGGCGAAGATGGGTATCTTCTTTTGTGCGTTGTGCCGAGCACAGATTCAAATTCATGTTGAAAGGTCTTAAAGAACTGCTTGTCAACCTCTTGAATTGAGTGAACAGGGATATCAAAACATTTTGAGAACGCTTCAGGAGTCAATATATTTTGAACGTCTGAGCCAAGAGCAGATTCTTGGATTGGAAATTTTTGAAACCGGTTTTCCAAAAATGCATACGAGCCAAGGGCTTTCACATTCGAAACAAAGAAGGGGAAGACATCATCTCCGTTTGCCTCATGCACATTGAAAGTGACCATATCCACGGTACCGCCTCCTATGTCCACAAGTGCATGTAATCCCTTTTGTTTGCTAGCGGATTTGGAATAGCCTGCTAATTGCGCAACCAGCTCAGGAATGGGAGCAATCTCACGTAGATCGACGTCGTGTTTTATAGGTTGCGTCAATAGTTCAGATGCGCGTTCAAATGTGATTTCTGAATGAGGTTTTTGGCTTAGGGCCCAAGCAATGTCTGCAAGTTTTTTGTAGTGTTGCGCGTGCCTATCTTTGTCAAGAACATCACTTGGAATGCCAATGTTCAGATACCAACCTATGGGCCCTACACCGAGTTTTTCGGCATGGTGGTAGTAAATCCAAGCCCTCACATACTGCAGGACGAGTGCTAGGAAAACACCTGCTTTGGCGATTGAACCAGCAGAAATGCTATTTGTAATGAATGCTCTTTTCAGATTTGCGTTAAGCCCCTTAGCAGTGGAATTAGGGTGCTGGCCAAGAAAGCATTCAAAGTTTGATGTTTCAGAATATTCTGTGGGTAAGAGGTACTTTTCTTTCAGTTTAGCCACGCCATCCCAGTCAACAGGATAGATGTTGTCCAAAAACTGTACAGCCACCTTTGTAAAAGCTGTTCCGAAATCTAGACCAATATAGATCTCACGACGATGCCCGCTTGTTTGTGAATTCAGTTGAGATGAAGCTCCGCGAGCAACCCAAGGATCTGGGATCTTAAATTCGGATGTCCGAGTAAGTGCCGTAAAACTGGGAAGTTGAAGTTGACCAGGTTGTGAAGTCTTCGGTGAAGGTGCGGATGGGGCAACAGCTATTGGACGAGGGTTTGATTTAACCGTTGCACCCGGGGCAATGGTTCGAGTGATCGTAACTCCAGAAGACGTTTCTAACGAATGGCTAGGTTTTTGAGGGGGGCGTGGTCCGGTTGATGATTTCTGCGCCGGTTTGCTTGTTTTCTTTTGGAATGTCTGGGGTGAGCGACTCGAAGTTGGAGGCCTTTTGGGATCTGGTAAAGATTTAAGCGTGGTTGCTGGCAGTGATCCCGTTCGACCATTCTTGACAGTCACCGTGACAGTTTTTTTCTCAATTTGACGCTGGGGAGCTGTAGGTTTTTTTTCGGTTTCCCCAAGGCCAAGAGCATTCTTTATTTTTTTGAGTTGATCGTGCAAATCACCCATATCAAACCTCGTTGACCTTCACGATGCCGCAGCATACAAAGTCGTTGTTCGGAGTCACAACTTCTTGACGACTGACCTGTTCTCGCTTCATTTCCATTCGAGCTGTCAGTTTGTCAATCCGAGCTTGAGTCGCTTTGGCTAGACCAGTCCGTTTCAAAATTTCGTGTGTTTCCTTTGTTGCACGCATCTTCCCGACACGACTTTCTAGGTGTTGATTGATGCCGTGAAGTTGGAACATGGCACGGTCTTTATTCTCATTTTGCTTTTTCGTCAGAGCCGTACGGTACTCATGATTCAATTTGTCCTCAAGCTGGTCGAGAAGATCGGTTGCCTGATGTGGGTCAACAGAGTGCGTGGCCTCAAGCCAATCTGTTCCATTCAATCGCACCTCATTGATCAATGCATCGGCTGCATCTCTCTCCAGAAATTCATTTCGATTCAAGTCATAGACTGACGCTGCAAGCAACTCTTCAGCCTTCACTCCCTCAAATGACCATTTGCGTAAAGCAAAGAAGTAGTTGCCAGGATGCACATACTGACTTGAGTTCGACGCTAGCTGTAGTGAAACCCACGGGTAATCTGATTCAGGCTTTGCCACATGACAAGAGGCAATGAACCGAATCAGGGGGTGGAATTGATGAACAATTTCAATTCCTCTTTTGGGCTGACTTGCAATCTTATTAAGGAATCTACAGCTAGTAAGTGTCCCTGTAGAGAGTTGAGTTTGACCAATCATTCCGTTTGAGCGAATGAATTCATCAAACTCTGCTGCCACTTTAGGGGGCAGTTGAATCGTGTAGATGCCAGGGGTTGTCGGATCTTCTGAAAAGTGATGCCCTTGGGCGTGCCGCGTTAAGTAGTCCTGCACATAAATGATCAAGTCTTGCTCAGTGACGCGCTTCGAGATCTCATTTGCCGCATCGATCTTGTCGAGAATCAGCCCTCCGTGAGCAATCATCTGCGCCGCATTCTGCGCAAGCTCTTCTTGCTTATGTCGGATGTTCTCTAGTGTTTGAGCTGTCCGATTGATTTCGGCCTCTTCTTCCTCATGTGTTCGCTTGGCGGTCAATAGATATGCCTCAAGCTTTTGAATTTGTTCGCCGATGATGGGCTCAGGGTCTCCAAGCGACGACTTGAATATTCCTAATCTCTCTAGTAGGCGTCCGAGAATGCGTTCATCAATAGTTTCTTTGTAGAACAAATTCCAAATGTGGATCTTGTCAGCAACTTGACCCAGACGATCAATACGGCCAATTCGCTGCTCAACGCGCATCGGGTTCCATGGGAGGTCGTAATTGATCAAGACCTTGCAAAACTGAAGATCTACGCCTTCAGAAGCCACTTCAGTTGCAACCAGTACCCGCACGTCATCTCTTGATGCGAATTCTTCAATGACTTCTTGTTTGGTTTGCTTTTGACCGCCCCAGAGCAACATTGCTCCTGCCCCGGCGTTAGTCAATTTTTGCTGCAAGTAATGAGCGGTGGCCCTAAAAGCCGTGAACAGAACAATTTTCTCTTTGGGATTTGCCTTGAAATATTCCTGGGTAACTTCCAGTAATCTATTCAGTTTGCTGTCGTTTTGTTCTAGTTGCGCTAGATTGATATTTCGAGGTCGGTTCTGGAATAGGAATTCTTTGAGTGAGTCACTGATGTCATCATATTCAGCGTCGTCGTCGGACTCCTCAGCTTCTTCAGCTGCAATCTCTACAAGATCCTCAAGCAATGTTGCGTCGTTACCAAGCCATGCTTTGGCAAATGCGGCAGGGCAACTACAAACCTGACGCTGTGGCGTTGCAAGCAAGAAACCATCAGAAATACCTTTTTTCCAAGCGAAGTCCCGAGTTACTTCAGTCACAAATTCATAAAAAGATCTTTCGACCTCAGTCATAGGGACTGATTCTCGTCGCACCTCTCGTGTAGGCCGATGCATTTGAACATCGCGTTTTCTAGTCCGCGTCAGAACGTGGCCCAACAGATTTACTTTTTCCAGGCTGGCTGCAAGGTCAGCGCGATAAGCCTCCGACTGCAACTTTTCTGAGGTTGGCGGATCGTTGATCAGTGCTGCCAGCTGGTGCGAGTCGGCGAGCAACTTGGTATCTGTAGCTGCTTGCAGATGCGCCATGATCTCTTCTGATGTGGATTTAGTGTTCAACGCTGCATCACGGGCTTTAACCAACGGCTGATTTGCACGGATCATTTCATGAAAGCTACTCTCGTATTGGAAATGATCGGGGTCGCACAATTGAAGAAGCTGAAATAAGTCTCTGTTATGCAGGTTGACTGGTGTGGCTGAAAGTAGGATTCGATAGTTGGACACCTCGCGCAGTAGCTCGCCTAGACGGTTTGCCGAGCTATCTGGGTTACGCATGTAATGAGCTTCATCGAACACAACTACATCGACGAGCGGTTCGCTGCCCTCGTGCTCGTCCAGCAATGTAGCCAGTATTGATGTGGCTCTAGGGGACTTCCCTTTTGAAGTCGCTGTCGATTTTTCAGAAGAAGGCCTCCATGACTTTGGGGGGCGTATGGCTTGGTAACTTGTAATCCACGCCTTAATCGGGCCGCTGGCTGATGACTCGCGAAGTTCTTCAGTTAATGTCTTGGCATCAACAATTTGCGCGTTTATGCCAAATCTATTCTTGAGCTCGTCTTGCCATTTTTCTCTGAGCATTGCTGGGCAGACGATCAGTAGTCTGCGCATATCCTCTCTGGCTCTGAGCTCTGTCCAAATCAAACCTGCTTCTACGGTTTTACCCAAACCCACCTCATCTGCGATCAACAAACCATTTGCTGGGGAGTCCAGCAGCGTCATCAACGGTTTGTATTGATGTGCGTAGAAATCAGTTTGCGTGATGCCCATTGAGTAAACCAAGTTGGCAAGGCGACCTGCCAAGTGAATCTGGGTGAGGCTTCGCCTGAAGTCAGAAGACCTTCCGATTTTTCTAGCATTGATTGCATCGTATGGATCGCTAAGGTTAGAGTCATCGACTCTCTCAACCTGATCCTCGGCTACATAGTCTGTGCTGCCATCTTGATGCCACTTGATTTGAATATAAAGACCGCTGGAACGCTCTCGTTGCTGCCCCGTGGTTGATCCAACCTTGCCTGGGTTATCCAGCCTGCGTACTTCGATCCCTTTATCCCAATTCATAGCTTGCTATTTTTTCGAATACTTGTTGATTGCACCTGAAAGCTGGTCTTTAACTAGCTTCACCAGGGAAGACGGAGAAATGACAGATACATCTGAACCATATTTCAATATGTCACCCACCAATTCACGCTCATCAGAATATGGGATCTCAAGGGTGTAGGTTCCATCCTTGTTGATGCTTCCAATTTGATCTGGATGCCACTCTTCATTCTGGACCCAGCGAGCTCTTTCAGCATTGAAAGTAATCTTTGCCCAGTCCTTGACTCGGCCACCGAATATTCCATATCCACTTTGCATGCTCTCTCGAACCATTTCAGGGTCAAACTCTTTGGCCTCTAGTTCAAGCAGTTCGCAATCTGTAATGGCATCTACTGAGAAGCTTCTTAGTCCGTGACGCAGATGGCACCAGGCATCCACATACCAGTTGTCGCGGTAATGGACTAGTTGCTGAGGGGAGATCACGCGCTGGATTGATTCGCCACTTTGACGATTGAAATGCGTGACCTTCAACTGGAGTCTCTCCAATGTGGCTTTCGCGACAATTTCAAAGGACTTGAGTTGAAGCCTACGCTTGCCCGCATGCACAAGTCGGACTCGTTGGGCCAATGTTTGAGAACTAAGGCCTTGACTGGTCAGCATGTCATCCAAGCGCTTTTGAAGCGGCTTTAGCTTCGGGCCCAAAATCCCAGGCTCTAACTGTCCGATCATGTTCTGGATCGTGAGCAGCGCCAGGATCTCTTCTTGGCTGAACCAGAGTCCTGGGAGCTCTTCGCGAGAGTCAGCAATTTCCAACTTGTATCCCCCAAGGTCTCGATCAAAGACGATAGGAATATTCAGTCGGTCGCGCAGCTTGGCCAAGTCCCGCTTGAACGTAGCCAATGAGATTTCAAGTTTCGATAGGATTTCATGGCGTGGTACAGCCCGTCGCCCCGTTAGCAGGGTTCTGTAGCTGTAGAGCCTGTCAATTTCACTCATATGCGTCCAATTTTGACAATTATTGGCCAGAATCAGCCAGGTTGGTAAGTGCTAACGCGAAACGTTCCTTTCGGCCCAACTTTCTTGGTTCAATCCAGACTCCGTAATCAGAAAGTATGAAATTGGTTTCAGAGGCGGTTCTGACCGGTTCGGTTTTCTTATTCGTAGTTGGCAAATGAGAAATGCTGATCTCCGACGAAATTGCACCAATTTGGGTCAAAAGTGCGAGCAACAAATAACTTAGTCCAAGAATCATGCTTCCTCCCAGTCACCCATGGGGGTCATCTCAATCTTGTCCTTGGGGCAAAGGGGCGGACCATAAGCGAGGAACTTCCGATACATGGGGACTTGGAAGCCACATTCCGGACATTTGGCGCGAGCGCGTGAGCGTGATACAGCCTTGTGGTGGGTTACCTTGAGCTTTCCATGCGGATATGAACCGAGCTTTTTTGCCAGCTGTGTCAACGTCTCTTTGAGCTCCGGTCCTGCGTCCGCGCTGCGCATAGGTCCTTTCATTCCAAGGCTCAGCGCAATCTTCTTGAATTCTTTGCCGTGTTTGTGTTTGCAATCATCAACGGCATGCACTAGCTCATGCACAAGGGTGTCAAGAACTTCCACTGGCTCATACAGAGCTGGGGAGATAAAAATTTGATTTTGGTCATTAGCGCTGCTTTGCTTTGACCAGCATTGGCCCACATGGTGGCTTCGAGTCCCGGTACTGGCAAAGCCACAAGACACCATAACGTCAGTAGGTATCAGGTGATTCTTCGCCAGAAAAATCGGACGAAGTAAGTCAACGGCTGCAAGAAGCCAGGATTCACGGGTGGTGTACTTGGTCATAAGCTCACTTTGGAAATAAGTCAGGCTCAGAGTGTGGTGAGCCTGGGGCTAATTAAGTGAGCCTGCGGGGGAGGGTTTTTATACAGTGACTGGCTCAATATGACTTTTGACAGGCTCACGCATTGAGCCTCTGTTCTGGAACACTGACAGCGCTACAAACAGTTCAGAGGTAAAGATGACCGCACAGATTCCAGAAAAAATGATCTACAAGGGTGAGGAGCTGTCTTTGTGTGATGAGCCGCTGCACTACTACATGCAGACAGTCGCCAAAGACCTAAAACTCGAAGCTCCATCCTCGGCCCTATGGCGGGGCTATGTAGGTACTTGGACTATTGAAGACGGTCGCTTGTATCTGGTGAAGCTCAAAGGTTACAAATCCTCAGACTCAGGGGCATTAGAGATCGAATTAGGCGAGGTCTTTCCTGACTATCCAGATGGCGTGTTTGCCCATTGGTTCACAGGAGAGCTTCGTTGCCCGATGGGCGGTCTTTTGGAGTATGTGCATGGTGGCTATGCCAGCAGATACGAAATGGACCTGTTCTTGAAACTGGAAAAAGGCGTTTTGGTGTCAGAAAGAATTGTGAACAACGGTCATGCTGAGCCAAATGCTCCACAAGGTTATCGAATCAACGCAATGACAACCTTCGGACGGAGGTGAGCACATGATTGTTCTGGTCATTACCAGGCTCCTCATCGATCTACTAGGGGCAAAGAAATGAACTACGACCTGTGGTTTTGGATGGGTTGTTACTTCGCCCTCGGTGTCGCTCTTGTGCTTGTTGGAAGGCTCCTTGTCAAACTATTCCACAAAGACCAGCGAAGTGATTTTGTAAAAGGCGCACTTGCTGCCCTTGAAGCTGACAAGACTTCTCAAGAAAAGCGTCGGGATTTTTTTAAGAGCGTTGCAACGGGATCCTTGGTGTTTGTTGTGTGGCCAGTTGCCTTTGCTGTCCTCGTTAATGAATTGAGGGGAGGGCCAGCTTCGAGCTATACAAAAGAAGATGAGCCAAAGTTCACGAGCGAGATGAAGGACTTGTTGGAAATCGTCAATCCAAAAGAGGTTGAAGTTGCCGCAAAAATAGTTGATCCCAAAAATAGAGTTCCCGATTTGCCGTTTGGACACTTGAATCGTGGCTGGAAGAGATTGAAATGGAAGATGAGACCTGGAGATGTAATGTGGAGTTTCAGAACATCAGGCTTTCAGCCAGGTAACTCAGAGGGGTACAAAGGCCCTCAGTACAGTGCGCCTCAAAATGTCGTGTTCGGCTACGCGATAGTTCGTAGCAAAAAAATAGTGGCTGAATTTTTGACGCAGTGGGATTGAAATGTTGAAATTTTTTACGATCGTCTTGGTTGGCTTATTTGCCACAAGTTCAATGGCTGAGTACGTGGCTCCAGTCACAACTGAAAAATCATTAGTAGAGATCCATGTCAATAAAGACTGGACAGTGCGCCAACGTATGGAGGTCATCAACAAGGTTGAGACGGAGCAAGGAATTGCGTTGCTTGGTGAGCAGAAAATAACGTACAACAGTGCTCATGAACGTGTTCGGGTAGTCAAGGCCTACACGCTGCAACCTGATGGCACTAAAGATTTGGTTACAGCTGATCGTATTCGTACGCAAGATGACCAGGACGACACCTCAAACGGTGTTTATAGCGAGTCGAAGGTAAAGGTCATGATTTTTCCCAACCTGAGAGTTGGGAGCAAGACTTACTACCTAGTTGAATCGTTTGAGCACACCCCAGACTTTCCAAATAACTTCTCTTGGTCAGAGTATTTCTCCCCGCACAAGAAGTACGGACAAGCGGAGGTTAGGTTCTCACATGCCTCCACGCTTGACATTAAAGTCAATGGACGTGGCATGACTGGGGGGCGAGTAGATGATTCTGCATCCACTCAAAAAGGGGTAACGCATTACGTTTACCGCTATACCCAGACGACTGCAGATCCAGCAGAGCCAAACATGGTGAGCTACGTTGATTACGCGCCTCAATTTTCAGCCAGCAGTTTTAAGAGCTATTCGGATGTGGCGAAGGCATATCACGATCGCGCACGTCCGAAAGCATCGACTACACCCGAAATCGTCGCACACGCTCGAAAGATAGTTGGAGATGCAACCACTGAGCAAGAGAAAGTCAAACGACTCTATTTGTGGGTTTCGAGAAACATACGTTACCTCGGCGTATTTGCGGGGTCAGGTGGCTATGTCCCACATTCGGCGCAAAACATTCTCCGGGCAAGGTACGGAGACTGTAAAGATCATGCAACATTGCTTGAAGCTCTACTGAGAGCGGTTGGTATAGAGAGCTCTCAGGTTCTGATCAACTCAGACAAATCTTACAAACTACCTGAGGTTCCGAGCGCTGCGGTTTTTGATCACGTGATCACATATGTTCCTTCACTCGATTTGTTTTTAGATTCCACTTCTCGCTTTACCCCAGTTGGACTATTGCCAGAAGGCGATGTTGGCAAGCCAGCCTTGATAACTGCAACTGGACAAGTGATCACAACGCCCTTGGATGATGTGGAGAAGGATAAAACAGTTACAAAGACTAAGATGACACTTCATTCTGATGGACGAGTAACTGGCAAATCTAGAGTCGAGCAATTCGGATACTTCCAGCTTCTTTCGAGAGCCCGGATTTACAGAAATCAGAACAAGCCACAGGAAGAAATAGTTGGAAATATGTTGTCCAGGTTCAATGAATCGGGCACTGGACGGATTGAGCACTCTGATCCATTGGATTTGGATGTTCCTTGGGTAGTGAACTCTGAATACTCCTTAGACCCAGTGGCAAATCTTCCCGGAGTGGTTGCGTTGACGCCTCCAATTGGGTTGGCACAGGGGCGATTTCAAACCCTAGCTGGGGTCAAGGCCCTAGGCGCGAGCAAGTTCCCCCATATCTGCGGTTCATCCTCCCACATAGAAGTTATTGAAATGGCACTTCCTGATGAGTCTCGTATTGCTCGGACTCCTGCTGATGTCAATTTCAAAACGAAGACCCTGAACTACTCCGCAAGCTACCAAGTCGATGGAAAGAAAGTTCAAGTCACGAGATCATTTGAGGCAAATAGAGGTAGGTCTGTTTGCGGCAATGAAGATGATTTGGAATGGGACCAATTCACTAAAGTTTTGCAGAGAGATCTGCGCCAACAATATTTCCTGGAGTAAGCCAATGAAGATAGAAGTTGTCATTGGAAACATCGTCAAGCAGCTTGACGTAGAGGCCGTTGTGAATTCGGCTAACGCAAATCTTCGTCTTGGATCGGGAGTTGCTGGCGCAATTCATACGGCTGCAGGTCCCAAATTAGAGGAGTATTGCCAACCATTTGCTCCCCTTGAGCTCGGGGCTGCATTGATTACCCCTGGCTTTGATTTACCTAATAAGTGGGTCATCCATGTTCGATCTGCTCACTACATCAACAACACCGAACCAGAGCGATACATGGCGTTTGCCATTTTCTCGATGCTCAATGTGGCAAGGGAAAACAAGATAAAAACCTTGGCAATGCCTGCAATTGGAACGGGAATGTTCAAGTTTCCGGCAATTTTGGCGGCACGTATTACAGCCAAATGCTTGCAAGAGTTTGCAAAGGGTGAGAGCGATATCGAGCTGGTTCGAATTTGTGTTGTGAATGAAGAGATGCAGCAGCTATTCGAATCAGCAATCACGCTCGAAGGCGCACCATGTTGATCGAATCCTACGTTGTGAGCGTTTCGGAAGTTAAGCGATGCCTTGCAAGCCTTCAAATTGATGATTTCATAGTTGTCAGTGAAAACATTTTTTCCATTAGAGAAAAACAGGAGCATGCTGTAAGCGATCTTTTATCCGATAGCACGCCAGTGAATCATCCCGAAGCACTAGTGATGGTCAACAAAGTCTATGCAAGAAATCTGATTTTTAATGGCGAGTCATTTGAATTCTTAAAAAAATCGCACGACATTAAAAATCTCAAGGGCGTTAGTCTTCATCTGACATTTGCAAATCCTGATCTCATTAGTGATCTTCAAGAATTGGCGATTAAGAAAGAGATAGATGGTGTCATAGTTAAATGCGTGACTCATCAGACACTTTTGGCGGTTCACTTACTGCAACGTCAAAGATTTCAAGACAACGAGGCTGTCATATCAAAGGCAATTTCAATCTATACAAAAGCGTAGTTGAATATTGATAAAGAGGAGGATTTTTGACAACTACTTCTGACATCCAACCAGAACTTATCCAGGCTTACATGGAGACCGAATTCCGTGTGATGGAGGAGTCCACGTTCACGCTGCATATTGGAAAAGTTAATAGCGATCTGATTGACGCGCACAAACGGCATAGGGTCGAATGTAGTGCATTCGTTACGGCTTGTAACCCATTCAGCCAAGAGCTGACTAATGAGGCGAATCTAGAAAAACAGAGGATGCTTGCCAAGGAGCTCACATCCCGAAGCCTAGAGTTCGTCTCGGGAATTGGTCAGCACCCCTCAAATAAATGGCCAGGTGAGCCCAGTTATTTAGTATTCGGTCTTACGCTAGAGGCTTCAAAAGTTTTAGGTGCGCGTCTAGAGCAAAACGCTATCGTTTGGAGCGGTTCGGACGGAATACCCCAGTTAATCCTACTGAGGTGAAGATGGCTTCAGTCAAAGAAAAATCTCAATCATTAGTTAAACCTTCTATAGTGGATCGCTCACTTCGGGACATTACTGTTGGTGGAAGAATTCGTAAAGAATTTCAATCGCTTGTCTTACAAATTGCTCAACAGGCGGCAATTCGCAAAACCGAATCTGTCAGCGGAAAAATGTTGACTAGTAAACAAGCCACAAGCTTTGAATTTCTAGATGGTGGTGTACGTATTGTCAGAGGTGTATTCGGACCATCCTCTGGAATGTTTTGGGAGGGAAATCTCGTAAAGGCATATGTTCTTTATGAATTAGGACTCAATGCAGCGAAATTGTTGCGGGGATCTGTTCCTTCTCATAGTGAGCTTGAAAACTTAGTTCAAGAAGGAATCGCGAAATCTGGCCATTAACCTACGTAAGAGCTAAGAAATTAAAAAAAAACGCCTCTGAATGAGGCGTAAAGACTCCTAGGCAACTGCAATCAATACTCAAACATTGGCAGGGAGAAGTTGTAGGTTAGTGCTTGAAGAGCTCATGGCATGAGCCTGTACTTGGCTCTAATGATGCTCATCATCTGGAACAAGGAGCATGTATGTCTTTCTGGCAAATACTGGGCAAGTGGGCGTATTCAGACTCGGGCGAGTCAATTCAGAAGGTGTCTGATACAACGTCAATTTCCTCTGAAGGAACGGTTTACAACCGAATGGGGAATACAACTGTGGGCAGCGACGGTTCGGTCTTTACCCAAATGGGAAGTTTTAGCTCTGACGGGAGTACCAGAATGGGTAGCACAGCTACTGGGCTGGGTGCGGTGTTTAATCAAGACGAAGATGATCGCTTCTAAAGAGGAAACGTCCATGCACAACATTCATATGGCCGAATTCACTGAAGAGTTTTCAGATTGCTGGAATGCAGCAGGCTCGCATATACAGCGGATTGCAGGAGGTGACCTCATGAGTTGGCTCAAGGCTAATCTTGCGCCTCCCTTCCTAGAGCACCTGTCCTTCAGGTTAGGAAATCAACTGTTCTTCATCCAACTTGTAGATGAAGACGGATTACTTGAGACCCCGGGTAGCCCGGACGGCCTTAGGGCGATTGCAGAGGGTTGCAACGGGCATGCATGCCTGATGCCTATGCAAAAGCGAGGTGGCCGTTGGGAGCCGACAGCTCCAGGTTGGGGGCTTATTGATGCGCAAACCAAAAGGGCAATTGATCCAATATCCTACGTATCTG
>Ga0228703_1000304_pt1 | contig 38388 bp, 38 predicted proteins | sample McNCre217_Aug_MG_3_FD_178020 | JGI IMG/M metagenome (GOLD analysis project Ga0228703, IMG submission 178020) | Freshwater microbial communities from McNutts Creek, Athens, Georgia, United States - 29-17_Aug_MG | ecosystem: Environmental > Aquatic > Freshwater > Creek | place: USA: Georgia...
AAACGCCATAAGATTGAACTTCGGTGTTTCATAACACGCAAATCCCTGTTTTAAGGTGTATTTTTGCGTGCTTTGGAACGTCAACCCAGCTAAGTAGAAGTGAGTGTATGGCCAACAAAGACGGTGTCATCGAAATGGAAGGCACAGTAGTTGAGGCGCTACCGAACGCAATGTTTCGTGTAGAGCTGGCTAACGGTCACAAGGTTTTGGCAACAATTTCAGGAAAGATGCGTCAGCACTACATTCGCATTTTGCCGGAGGACCGCGTTCTCGTTGAGATCAGCACCTACGACCTGAGTCGTGGCAGAATCACCTACCGCTACAAGTAAACGGCTAGAGATAGCCCTAAAGAGAAGTAAGAGACATGAAGGTAAACCCTAGCGTCAAGAAGATTTGCGACAAGTGCAAGGTCATTCGCCGCCACGGTCGAGTCATGGTCATCTGCGAGAACCCACGTCACAAGCAGCGCCAGGGCTAACCCAAACTTCGAAACACAACTAAATAACACCAAGGCAACACAACCGAGAAATCGGTAACCTCCGGAAGAAGGCCGGAGCCGGCAACAACCGGGCGTGTAGCTGAAGACCTTCCAAAAACAAGGAGTTCCACCATGGCACGTGTTGCCGGAGCAGATATTCCAGACGCGAAACGCGTCGAAATCGCACTAACTTACATTTACGGCATCGGTCGTACCCGTTCGGTACAGATCCTCGAGGCCACCAAGGTCAGCAAAGACATCCGTGTCAAAGACCTATCTGACGACCAGCTCGTAGCAATCCGTGACTTCATCGAAGGAACCTTCAAGGTTGAGGGTGACCTCCGCCGTGACGTTGCCGCCGACATTCGCCGCAAGGTTGAGATCGGTTCTTACGAGGGTCTACGCCACCGCAAGGGCCTACCGGTTCGCGGTCAGCGCACCAAGACCAACGCACGTACTCGCAAGGGTCCAAAGCGTACCGTAGCCGGCAAGAAGAAGGCGACTCGCTAGTAGGCATTAGCCGCTAACGCGAGAGATTAGGATTCAGGAGAAATCATGGCAGCAGCACCAAAGGGCAAGGCAGCGGCTTCGGCTCGCAAACCTCGCAAGAAGGTCAACAAGAACATCACCGTAGGTCAGGCTCACATCAAGTCGACCTTCAACAACACCATCGTTTCGATCACCGACGCCACCGGCGCGGTCATCTCGTGGTCGTCTTCAGGTGACGTAGGTTTCAAGGGTTCACGTAAGTCAACCCCTTATGCAGCACAGATGGCTGCAGAAGCCGCAGCCCGCAAGGCACAGGAGCACGGCCTAAAGAAGGTTGACGTTTTCGTGAAGGGTCCAGGCTCTGGTCGCGAAACCGCTATCCGTTCGCTACAGGCAGCTGGTCTAGAGGTTGGTTCGATCTCTGACGTAACTCCTCAGGCGCACAACGGTTGTCGTCCACCAAAGCGTCGCCGCGTCTAACGACCAGCAACCGCTTTCACAAACCAAAAACTCCAAAGCTCGGGTAGTGGCCACTTCCCGAGAAAGCAAATAGGCATCAAATAGTGGATGTCTAGATGAAAGGAAACAAGTAGTGCTATTTAGCCAGCGTCCAGAACTACAGGAAAAGTCGGTATCAGAGACCCGTTCGGTGTTTACTCTTGAGCCACTTGAGCCTGGTTTCGGTTACACCCTAGGTAACTCGATTCGTCGCACCCTACTCTCGTCAATCCCTGGTGCTGCCGTCACTCACGTGCGCATCGCCGGTGCTCTACACGAGTTCAGCGTGCTAGAAGGCGTCAAGGAAGACGTTACCGAGATCCTTCTTAACATCAAGGACCTAGTGGTTTCATCGGAAAACGACGAGCCAGTTGTTGCACACCTAAAGAAGAACAGCGCTGGAGTTGCTACCGCAGCCGACATTGAAGTTCCTGCAGGCGTAGAGATCCACAACAAGGACCTAGTAATTGCCAACGTTTCGGCGAAGGGCAAGTTTGAGGTTGAGCTAATCATCGAGCGTGGCCGTGGCTACGTTCAGGCAAACCAGAACCGCAATGGAGCTGACGACACCGGCCTAATCCCGGTTGACTCGATCTACTCGCCTGTTCTAAAGGTTTCGTACCGCGTTGAGGCAACTCGTTCGGGTGAGTACACCAACTTCGACAAGCTAGTTGTTGACGTTGAGACCAAATCTTCGATTGAGCCAAAGACCGCTTTCGCTTCTGCCGGTAAGACCCTGGTTGAGCTATTCGGTCTTGCTGCAAACCTAGACGCACAGGCAGAGGGTATCGAGATGGGTGCAGCTAGCCCAGACTTCTCGCTTTCGCCTGAGATGGCAACCCCAATTGAGGAGCTAGAGCTAACCGTTCGTAGCTACAACTGCCTAAAGCGCGAAGGTATCAACACCGTTAGCGAGCTAACCAACCTAACCGAAGACCAGCTGATGAACATCCGCAACTTCGGTTCGAAGTCGGTCGACGAAGTTCGCGACAAGCTTCACTCCATGGGTCTGCGTTTCCGCGACTCGCTGCCAGGTTTTGAGGGTGCTTACTTCAGCGCTCCTGGAAACGACGCAGAATTCACCAACTTTGACGAGGACGACCAGGCTTAAGCCTGGTTTCCTGGAAACCTAATAGGAGAAACAAATGGCAGCCCCAACAAAAGGCCCAAGACTAGGTGGCGGACCAGCTCACGAGCGTCTATTGCTTCGCAACATGGCCACTTCGCTGTTCCTACACGGTCGCATTGAGACCACCGAGACCAAGGCAAAGCGTCTTCGTCCGCTAGCAGAGCGTTTGGTAACTTTCGCAAAGCGTGGCGACCTAGCATCGCGTCGTCGTGTTCTTGCTCAGCTAACCGACAAGACCGCCGTTCACAAGCTATTTACCGAGGTTGCACCTTTGGTTGCAGACCGCAACGGTGGCTACACTCGCATCACCAAGCTAGGTTTCCGCAAGGGCGACAACGCTCCTATGTCGGTTATCGAGCTTGTTCTAGAGCCAGTTTCGCCAAAGCTTGTAAACAAGAAGCCAAAAGTTCAGAACTCGGTAAAGGCAGTTGCAGCCGCTCCAGCAGCAGTTGAAGAAGCCGCTATCGACGAGGCAGCAATCGAAGCTGAGGCAACCGAGTCGCCAGCAGTGGTTGACGAGGCATAAATAACTCTCATGAAGCAGCCCGAAAGCCTAACGGCCGACGGGCTGTTTCGTTTTAAGTTAGAGATTGCATACGATGGCACGGATTTCGCCGGTTGGGCGAAACAGCCAAAGCTTCGAACTGTTCAGGGTGAGATCATTCGTGGTCTCGAGAAGATCTTTGGCAAAGACAAAGATGATTTTGGTATGCGCGTGGCGGGCCGCACCGACAAGGGTGTTCACGCCAACTCCCAGATTGCGCACGTTGATCTGAGCGAAAAGCAGTTAAAGAGAATCGGTCGCGGGCACCCGGTTGCCGAGAGGCTGAACCGAATCATCGACGGCGATGTGAGAATCATTTCGTTTGAACCGGCGGCTCCTGGGTTTGATGCCAGATTTTCGGCTCTGTTCAGGCGGTATCGTTACTCGATCGCCGATAAGAGCGTTACCCCGAATCCGATGCTCTCAAGATTCGCGCTTACCGTTCCTTGGGCACTCGATGTCGCTCCCATGAATGAGGCAGCCAAGGAGTTTTACGGGCTGAAGGACTTTCGCGCGTACTGCAAGGAACGCGAGGGAACTACCACGATTCGTGTTTTGCGCGAGATAGTCGTGAAGAGGCGCAAGGCAGATGGGGTGATCGAGATTGAGATCGAGGCAGATGCCTTTTGCCACAACATGGTCCGCTCCATTGTCGGTGCGCTCATGGCGGCTGGCAGTGGAAGAGCAACCACCGAGGACATTAGAAAGTCGCTCACGGGCAAGCGAAACGATCACGCGTACAAGGTGCAATCGCCACACGGATTGTCGCTGATAAAAATCGCCTACCCACCAAAATCTAAACTTGCCGAACAGGCTATGCTTGCTAAGCGGGTTCGAACACTGGATGACGAAATTTAGGGTTTGACCTAGAGGCAGAAAACAGGCTAAACTTGACCCTTGTTGCTGGTTATCTCCAGCCTGCTATCTTTCACAAAAAACAAGAAGGCAATCTAAAGTGCGTACTTACTCACCAAAGGCTCACGAGCTAAAGAACGAGTGGCTAATCATCGACGCCACCGACGTAGTGCTCGGTCGTCTAGCCACCACCGCTGCTAAGCTGCTTCGCGGCAAGCACAAGCCAACTTTCGCTGCCCACATGGACAACGGCGACTTCGTTATCATCATCAACGCTGACAAGGTTGCCCTGACCGGTGCCAAGTTGGCCCAGAAAAAGGCTTACCGCCACTCTGGCTACCCAGGTGGTCTAACCGCTACCAGCTATGCCGAGCTTTTGGAGAAGAACCCAGAGCGTGCCATCGAGAAGGCAATCGCAGGTATGGTTCCAAAGAACACCCTTGGCCGCAACCAGCTTGCAAAGCTAAAGGTTTACCGCGGTGCTGAGCACCCACACGCTGCCCAGCAGCCACAGCCATACGCAATCGACCAGGTAGCACAGTAGAGGATTAGTCGTGACTAACAAAGAAGCCGTAGAAGCTCCACAGAGCTACAGCACCGAGACCCCTGCAGCCGAGAAGAAGGCTCCAAAGGTTGCCCGTGGCCCGCTAACCGTTCCAGGTGCCGGCCTAGGTCGTCGCAAGGAGGCAGTTGCCCGCGTTCGTCTGGTTCCAGGAACCGGTTCGATCAAGGTTAACGGCCGCGAGCTTGCAGAGTACTTCCCAAACAAGTTGCACCAGCAACTAATCACCGACCCATTCACCGTGCTTGAGCTTTCTGGCTCATACGACGTTATCGCTCGTATCAACGGTGGCGGTATCGCTGGTCAGGCTGGCGCACTTCGTCTAGGTATCGCTCGTGCGCTAAACGAGATCGACCGCGACAACAACCGCCCTGCCCTAAAGAAGGCTGGCTTCCTAAAGCGCGACCCTCGTGTCATCGAGCGCAAGAAGGCCGGTCTAAAGAAGGCCCGCAAGGCTTCGCAGTTCTCGAAGCGCTAAATCTTCGGCCCCGGCCAAGAGCATTCGAAACTCATGTCTCGCTTATTCGGCACCGATGGCGTTCGCGGCTTAGCGAACGGTCTCATTACTGCTGAACTTGCCCTAAAAATTGCACAAGCTGCTGCGCGTGTCCTCGGTGAGGATGCGCGCAAAAGCGGTTTAAGGCCTAAAGCTGTTTTGGCTCGAGACCCGCGCATCTCCGGTCAGTTTTTGGCTGCATCCGTTGCAGCGGGCTTGGCATCATCTGGCGTTGATGTTTACGACGCAGGTGTAATTCCAACCCCGGCTGCGGCATTCCTAACCGCAGACATCGATGCCGACTTTGGTGTGATGATTTCGGCAAGCCACAACCCAGCTCCTGACAACGGAATCAAGATTTTCGCTCGAGGTGGCCACAAGCTCGATGACCAGATTGAAGACGCCATTGAGGCTGCCATCAACGAGGAAGCGCTAAAACCAATTGGTGCCCAGGTTGGTCACGTCACGCGTTTTGCCGATGCAGAGGATCGTTATCTGGTTCACCTGTTGAAAGCTATTCCTAACCGCTTGGATGGGCTGACCATCGTGCTCGACTGCGCCAACGGAGCCGCCAGTGCGGTTTCCCCTCAAGTGTTTTCCGATGCCGGTGCAAAGGTGATCGTGATTGGAGCAAATCCTGATGGCATCAACATCAACGATGGCTGCGGTTCGACCCACCTGAGTGCCCTTCAGGCGGCTGTTTTGGAACACGGCGCCGACGCTGGGGTGGCGCACGACGGCGATGCTGATCGCTGCCTGATGGTTGACAGCACCGGTGCAGTGGTAGACGGAGACCAAATCATGGCCATCTTGGCCCTGAGCATGAAAGCCAAGGGGGAGCTCGCGCGAGACACCTTGGTGGCAACGGTAATGAGTAACCTCGGTTTGAAGATCGCCATGAAGAATGCCGGTATCACGATGCTTGAAACCAAGGTTGGCGACCGATACGTACTAGAAGAGATTCGTGCAAACGGTTACACGCTAGGCGGCGAGCAGAGCGGGCACGTTATTCTCAGCCACTTTGCAACCACCGGCGACGGGGTGCTAACCGGTCTTCGGGTAATGGCAGAGGTGAACCATTCTGGTAAGAGCCTTAGCGAACTTGCGTCACAGATCGATATCTTCCCTCAGGTCTTGCTCAATGTTCGAGGAGTCGACCGCACCCGCGTTGACAATGAGATTGTTCAGGCTGCAGTTCGTGAAGCCGAAGCCGACCTCGGCGAAACCGGCAGAGTATTGTTGCGAGCAAGCGGAACCGAACCGGTCATTCGCGTGATGGTTGAAGCGGCTCAGATGGGCCAGGCTCAAGGTTGGGCCGAACGCATTGCTCGAGTTGTTGAAAAAGAACTAGCCGTCTAGCTCTTACGTAACTGCACGCTTTCTACGGCGTGATTCTTTCCCTTACGAAGTACCAGGGTCGCTCTGGATCTGGTTGGCTCGATGTTTTCCAGCAGGTTTGGCAGATTAATGTTCTCCCAAAAACCTTCCGCGGTGGCAAGGGCATCCTCGAGTGGAAGTTCAGCGTAGCGGTGGAAGTAACTTTCGGGGTTGGTGAAGGCACCGGCCCTTAATTTTTGGAAACGATTGAGGTACCAGGTTCGGATGTCCTCTTGGTCTGCGTCGACGTAAATCTTGAAATCGAAGAAGTCGCTCAGCGCAACGGCCTGATCCTTCTCTGGGTTTTGCAGTACATTCAAACCCTCGATGATTACAACATCCGGCTGGTCGATGATGAGATGTTCGTTTGGGAGAATGTCGTACGCGAGGTGTGAATAAACGGGAGCCTTGACCTTCGCCTTACCGCTCTTGATGTCACTGACGAACTTAATCAGGGCTTTTCGGTCGTAGCTTTCCGGAAATCCCTTTCGAGTCATGAGATCTCGTTTTAGCAGTTCACTGTTTGGGTAAAGAAAACCATCTGTGGTGATAAGTTCCACCTTCGGGGTTCCCGGCCAGCGACTAAGTAGTTCCCGAAGCAGACGAGCGACGGTTGACTTGCCAACTGCAACCGAGCCGGCAACTCCAATGATGTATGGCACACCCTTGGATCGTTCACCTAGGAACTCGCTGGTGGTTTCGTGAAGACTCTGCATTTCGGCAACGTAAAGGTTTAGCAGGCGACTAATAGGTAGGTAAACATCTTCAACCTCTTGGAGGTCGAGCACATCGCCAAGGCCTCTGATCTGCGTAATTTCGTCATTCGTCAGCGGTTGTTTGGAGTTTGCACCAAGTTCTGCCCAGTCGCTTCGCGAAATGGTTATGAACGGGCTTATTTCGCCATTGCGGTTTGGGGTTGATACTTCGGCCATCAGTTGTTAATTGTGGCGTAAATTAGTTGTTATGTGTGGAATTGTCGGCTATGTAGGCCCAAAATCGACCGTTGATGTTTTGCTAGGCGGCCTTCGTCGTCTGGAGTACCGTGGCTACGACTCAGCTGGAATTTCGATCATTTCTGGTAGCGCGCTTGAGACTCGCAAAAAGGCTGGAAAGCTAGACAACCTAATCAGCGAAATCACCAACCACCCACTCGAGGTCTCGCACATCGGTATTGGCCACACCCGCTGGGCGACCCACGGAGCTCCAACCGATGGAAACGCTCACCCGCACCTCGGCGGTAACTCGCACAAGCTTTCGCTAATTCACAACGGCATCATCGAGAACTTCAGTGAGCTAAAGGCAGAACTTTTGGCCGAAGGTACTCGCTTCGCATCTGACACCGACAGCGAAGTGGCAGCTCACCTGATCGCCCGCGAATACGACAAGTCTGGCGACTTCATCGAAGCATTCCGTTCAGTTGTAAACCGACTCCACGGCGCATTCACCATCTTGGTCATCCACGCGGATCACCCTGACGTGGTCTTGGCCGCCCGTCGTAACGCACCTCTTGTGGTCGGAATCGGTGACGGCGAGAACTTCCTTGGATCAGACGTCGCGGCTTTCGTTGAGCACACCAAGCGTGCGATCTCGGTTGGTCAGGATCAGATTGTCATCCTTCGTTCCAATGAAATCGAGATCATTGGTTTTGATGGCAAGCCTGTTGCTTTCGAAGAATTCCAGGTGGACTGGGACGCATCTGCAGCAAGTAAGGGCGGATGGCCTTCGTTCATGGCAAAGGAGATCGCCGACCAGCCGCAGGCGGTTGCCGACACATTGATGGGTCGTGTTGATTCGGATGGAAACATTTCGCTAGACGAAATGAACGGACTTTCTGCCGAAGACGTGAAGAACATAGACAGGCTGATCATCGTTGCCTGTGGAACCGCAGCGTACGCCGGTGACATCGCCAAATACGGAATCGAGAAGTGGGCCAGGGTGCCGGTTCAGGTTGAACTAAGTCACGAGTTCCGCTACCGCGACCCGATCATCACCAAGAACACTTTGATCGTTGCAATCTCTCAGAGCGGTGAAACCATGGACACCCTGATGGCTACCCGTTACGCTCGCGATCTCGGTGCTAAGGTGTTGGCGATTTGCAACACCCAGGGTGCAACCCTCGCTCGCGAGTCTGACGCAGTGATCTATACCCACGCAGGTCCAGAGGTTGCGGTTGCGTCAACCAAGGCCTTGGTCGCCCAGATCACAGCAGGCTACCTGCTAGGTCTTTACCTTGCCGATGTTCGAGGAGCCACACCAAAGGCGGAACTTCAGCACCTTGGACGTGAACTACTTAAGATGCCGAAACTGGTGAGTCGAGTTCTTGAAAACCTTGACGAGGCAAAGACTCTAGGCGCTGCGATGGCTTCCGCCAAATCGGTCCTGTTCCTTGGCCGTAACGTTGGTTTCCCTGTCGCTATGGAGGGTGCACTAAAGCTCAAGGAGCTTGCTTACATCCACGCTGAAGGCTTCGCCGCCGGTGAGTTGAAGCACGGTCCGATTGCTCTGATCGAAGAGGGGCAGCCGGTTATCGTTTTGGTTCCTTCGCTTAAGGGGGAAGACAGCCTTCACCCAAAGGTGATCAGCAACATTCAGGAAATTCGCGCTCGCGGCGCGAAGGTTATTGCCATCGCAGAGGAAGGCGACACCGAGGTTGGTCAGTGGTCGGAGCACGTTATCTTCGTTCCGCCAACCCATCAACTTCTAACCCCAATCTTGAACGTCATTCCGCTTCAGGCCTTCGCAATGTCGCTAGCCGAAGCAAAGGGACTCGATGTTGACCAGCCGAGAAACTTGGCCAAGTCGGTAACCGTAGAGTAAAGCATGATTATGGGTGTCGGTGTTGATCTGGTTGATGTAGCCAGATTCGAGCGCCAACTCACCGCAACTCCTAGGCTCGTTGAACGACTATTTGCCTTTTCCGAGCGAGGTCTTGAGGTTCGTTCCCTTGCCGCTAGGTTTGCTGCAAAAGAGGCTCTGGTTAAGGCGCTCGGTTCCCCGGAAGGTCTCAGTTGGGTAGATATTGCGGTGGTCAAGAATTCGCTCGGAAACCCGGATTTTGAATTGGTCGGACTGAGCGCACAGACTGTTGCCAACGCGGGGGTTAGCAAACTACACCTTTCGCTTAGCCACGACGGCGGTATGGCCATGGCCATGGTGGTGGCGGAAGCTTGAGAACGCTAAGAATCAACCTAGACGCGGTCGTTCACAACCTCGACGTGATGCGAGCGAGATCTTCGAACGCCATGGTTTGTGGAGTGGTTAAGGCAAACGCCTACGGCCACGGAATGATCAGGGTAGCGAAGGCGCTCGAACTGGCCGGTGTTGACTACCTCGGTGTCGCCGATGTGCGTGAGGGTATTGAACTTCGAGAATCCGGTATTCAGATCCCTGTGCTCGCTTGGTTGCACGATGCCGAGGAAGACTTTGTTTCAGCACTGAATCACAAAATTGAGCTTGGAATTTCAAGCAAAAATCAGTTGGATCGAGTGGCCAAGGCGGCCGCGCTGACCGGAATCGTACCCAAACTTCATCTCAAGATTGACACCGGTCTCGGTAGAAACGGCTCAACCGAAGACCAGTGGCTACCTCTGCTCAATGCCGTTTTGGCACTTGGAGGTGCCGTCGAAGTCGTTGGTATTTTCAGCCACCTATCCAGCACCAACCGTGAAGAAGATCTCGCCCAAATCGAGCGCTTTGATGCAGCGGTCTTGGTTGCAAAGCAGGCTGGAGTGAACTTCAGGCTTCGTCACTTGACCGCATCAGATGGCTCTCTTTCCTATCCGCAGGCACACTACGAAATGGTTCGCATCGGTGTTGCACTTTACGGCTTGGATCCGTTCTCAACCAACAGGGCGGCAGAATTCGGCTTGATTCCCGCCATGACTGCCATCTCCAAGGTTTCACAGGTGAAGGTTGTTCCAGCAAATCACGGCGTCAGCTACAACTATTTGCATCGAACCGCCGCCCAAACGAAACTTGCTCTAATTCCAGTTGGGTATGCAGAAGGCTTACCTAGAGCGGCTTCAACGTTTGCCGAAGTTTTGATTGCTGGGAAACGATTCAAGATTCAGTCGCAAATTGCGATGGACCAGTTCGTTGTGGATGTTGGCGACGCAGACATCGCCGCCGGTGACGAAGTTGTGATTTTTGGTGATGCCAATACCGGTGCGCCAAGTGCCGATGACCTCGCTTCGGTGTGCGCAACCATTAACTACGAAATCGTAACCAGAATGGGTGGTCGTTTCGTTCGCGAGTATGTAGAGGGTCGGGCCTGACTTTGTCTAAGGTCAGCCTCAACATCGAAACGCCCGAGCAAATGCATGAACTGGGATTGCGTATGGCCGCCGTTCTTCGTGCCGGTGACCTGCTGGTTCTAACCGGTGCGCTGGGTGCTGGTAAGACCACTTTGACTCGCGGTATCGGCGAAGGTCTAGGTACCATCGGAACCGTTTCCAGCCCGACTTTCGTTATTGCCAGAACACACCAAACGACCTCCAACACAAATCTGGTGCACGTCGATGCATATCGACTTGGAAGCGTTCACGAATTCGATGACCTAGACATCGACCTTGACAACAGCGTTGTCGTTGTTGAGTGGGGCAGAGGTTTCGCTGAAGATCTCACAGATGACTGGCTAGACATCGAGATCGAAAGAGCTAAAACTTCCGACGATGAAATGCGCACGGTCACCATCGAAACTCACGGTTCACGTTGGAACGGGGTGATTTTCGAATGACACTCATTTTGGCAATCGATACATCTGCTGGAACCAGCGTTGCCTTAGTTGAAAATGGCGAGGTTCGCTCGGAGGTCACAGTGGTTGACCAGATGAAACATGCGGAACTTATCGGGCAGGTTATCGAAGATGTGCTTGCCAAGGCATTTGTTCGTGCGGCACAGATCCAACACGTTGTGGTTGGTCGCGGCCCCGCTCCGTTCACAGGCTTACGCGTAGGTATCGCCGCTGGAGTCATGTTCTCGCTCGGCATCGATGCCAAGTTACACGGCGTAGTGAGTCTTGATGCCATTGCTCTCGCTGCCTTAACCAAGGAAGCGAGAACAGTCGATTCACCACTTCTGGTAACTACGGACGCCAGACGCAAAGAGGTTTATTGGGCAACCTATTCTCGCCTCAACGAACACGGTGTTCCGGTTCGAATCGAGGGTCCTGCAGTTGCGAAGCCAGATGACCTCGAGGTTTACCTGACCGATCGAAACGTGCATCCGGTGACCACGGACTTCTCGGTGAGTGCTGCCAACATTGCCAAGGTGTTTGAGGCCCAGCTCAGAGAAGGAACTGCGAGCAGAGATGTTTCCGCGCTTTACCTTCGCGCGGCCGATGCGGTCGAACCCAAGGCTCGCAAGGTGCCAGGGGTGAACAATGCCTAAGTTGCCAATCGTTCCTGCGCTCGAATCACATCTCACTCAAATCATGAAACTTGAAACCGCCTGTTTCGGAGCGGACGCCTGGGCCGAGGAAACCATGCGCTTCGAGATTCTGGCCGACCACACCAGCTATTTCGTGGTTTTAGACGGTGATCTTATCCGAGGATTCGCCGGTCTGAGCCAATTACCTGGAAACGATTTGGCCGATGTTCAAACGATCGCGGTAGATCCTGATTTTAGAGGACTTGGCCTTGGTCGCAGGTTGATGGAACGGTTGTTGACGACGGCTCGAGACCACGGCGCCAACGAGGTTTTGCTCGAGGTTAGGGCGGATAACGAGGTTGCACAGAATCTCTACGCCTCACTCGGTTTCGATCACATTGACACCAGAAAGCGCTATTACCAGCCAGACAACGTCGATGCATTCATCATGAGATCAAGGCTTACCGGAGCAAATATTGCCGAACCGATTGTTCTAGGAATCGAATCTAGCTGCGATGAAACCGGAATCGGAATTGTCCGAGGAAACACGCTCCTCGCCAACGTAATTTCGAGCTCGATGGATCTGCACGCTCGCTTCGGTGGCGTGGTTCCGGAGATTGCGGCAAGGGCTCATCTTGAGGCACTTCAACCAACCCTCCAAAAGGCTCTTCAAGATGCCAAACTTTCGATTCAAGACATCGACGCAATCGCCGTCACCAATGGTCCAGGACTCGCTGGAGCGCTCATGGTTGGTGTCGGCGCAGCCAAGGCTTTGAGCGTTGCCGCCGGTAAGCCGATCTATGCCGTGAACCACCTGGTTGGCCACGTTGGAGTCGATGTTCTAGAGGGCGAACTCGAATTGCCAACTATTGCACTTTTGGTTTCCGGAGGTCACACGTCACTGTTGTTGGTTCGCAACCTCTTAGACGACGTGACGCTACTTGGAGAAACCATCGACGACGCCGCCGGCGAAGCATTCGACAAGGTCGCAAGGCTGCTCGGTCTTGGTTACCCCGGTGGTCCGAATATTGATCGACTTGCTAAGGATGGAAACCCTACGGCGATTCGATTCCCGAGAGGCCTTACTCTCCCCAAGGATATGGAAAAGCACCGTTACGACTTCAGTTTTTCCGGAGTTAAGACCGCTGTTGCGCGTTGGGTCGAATCGGCAGAAGCCCGTGGCGACGCTATTTCGCTCCCAGACGTTGCAGCAAGCTTCCGCGAGGCGGTTGTCGATGTTTTGGCTTCCAAGGCGATTGCCGCATGTAGGGATCATGGAATTTCTCGACTTCTTCTCGGTGGTGGGGTGGTGGCAAATGCCAGACTTCGCGAGGTGGCTCAGGCTCGTTGTGAGGCTGAAGGCATCGAACTAAGAATTCCGGAGTTCAATTTGTGTACCGATAACGGAGCCATGATTGCGGCACTAGGAGCTCAGCTGGTAATGGCTGGGCGGGCTCCGTCTGCTCTCGATTTCGGCGTGAATTCAACCCTCTCGGTGGAGACAGTGCAAACTTCGTAAACGCCTAGTTGACATTCAGGTGGTATTCAGGGGACATTCAGGTTTGGTGAGTCAAATGGAACCAGCCACGAAAACGAAGGAGTCACCAATGGCAAAGAAAAATGCAGAAGCAGATGTTTACGAGTACGAAGCAGAACAAAAGAACGACAAGCCTGTCAAGGCCAAATTTGATTTCACCAAGTTAAACACCCTTGCCGTGGTTTCCTTGGCCAGCGCCGTTAGCGGAGTCGGAGCGGTTGCGGCCGTTATCACCGGACACATTTCGCTGGCGCAAATCAAGAAGAGTGAAGAGAAGGGTCGCACGCTTGCGATCATCGGTGTTGCAGCTGGATACGCTGGAATCGCGATTTGGATCTTGGGAACCCTAGGGGTAATCACCCTGGGAATCTGGGGAGCCAGAAACGGTTTTGACCTCGGTAACCGCGGTGGCTTTGGACACATGGACATGAACGGCGACAACGGCGGCCAGTTCCAGATGGGTCAACTGCAGCAAACCCAGCCTTCAGCCTAAATAGGTTCGCAGAGTAGTGCGCGATGAGAGTCGCCAATCCTGGTAATGATCAGGGTGGCGGCTCTCTTGCCTTTAAGTTTCAACTCTTTTCTCAAGGCTTCTGGCACCACATCGGAGCCGCGTTTCTTGATTTCGAGTGTCCCAATTTCAAGTTCGGCCAACCGGGCCTTTAGCTTTTTGCGATCAAAAGTCAGGTTTTCCAAAACCTTAAATCCGCGCACCCAAGGGCTCTCTATTGGGGTATTTCCGGTGAGGTATGCAATCTCGGCTGACACCAGACCAAGGTCTAGCTGACCGGCTAGGACACCGATGAGATGTGAACGAATGACGGCATTGTCCGGTTCAAAAACATAGGCTCCAAGTTCGCGAATTTCGGCATGATCCTGAACCTTCGAATCGCTGTTTAATTCGTGACGTCGATCGTTGGTGAGCAATAGTGCCGAGCGCTTTACCCCGTCTCTTGCCAATGATCCAAACCAAAGCGTGAGTTCCACTAGGTCACCGTCGACCGATATCCACTGCGCCTCGGCGTCATCTGGAATCGCTTCGTGCGGGTGACCAGGCCCTAGTTTCACTCCGGTTGGACGCAAGCGCGCCTGATCGATTACCCAATCATATTTAGGTGAAAACTGGTTTGGGTCGAACTTTCGTCTTCCGCCATCTCGCCTTGCAGGATCAAAGAACTGAGCCTCAAACCCCGAAAGATCGAGCTCGGTCACGTCTGCCTTAATCACGTCAGCGTTGTCAAATGGGGCTAGGTTGTAGGTCGCGCAAGCGGCGGTAACCTCATCGATTTCAACCGCGACAACATTAATTCCAAGCGAGGCGAAAGCCATTGACTCGGCTCCGATCCCGCAGCCAAGATCTGCCACCTGATTAATGCCTGCCGATTTAAATCGCCCAGCATGCTGAGCCGAAACCTGCAACCTTGAAGCCTGCTCGAGCGCGGCTTCGGTAAATAGCATCGACTTGGTGAACTCACCGAACTTGCTACTAGCCCTCTTGCGAAGTTTCGCCTGGGTTAGAACCGCTGCAACCAATCCGGCATCGAGGCCGGCGTTCCTCAGCTTCGAAACAGTTTTTACCACATCTGCCTTGGAGTCAAGCTCTGTCGAGTTCAACAACTCCTGTGCGCTCGGCGTCAGGAGCTTGGCGAAGTCGTCGCGGTTCATGCACCAAAACTAGCACTCCACTTGAATGAGTGCTAAAGGTTCGTTTACACTTTTTAGAGGTTGACTAGAAAGAAGAGGTCAAAATGTCAGTAACCATCAAGCCACTTGAAGATCGCATCGTGGTTCGCCCGCTAGAGGCAGAAACCGTAACCGCATCGGGTTTGGTAATTCCAGACACCGCTAAGGAGCGCCCACAGGAAGCAGAAGTAATCGCTGTTGGCCCAGGCCGCGTCGACGACTCCGGTAACCGCATTCCGGTTGACGTTGCAGTTGGTGACAAGGTCATCTTCTCGAAGTACGGCGGCACCGAGCTTAAGTACAACAACGAAGAGTACCTAGTGCTTTCGGCTCGCGACGTTCTAGCCATCGTCGTTCGCTAAACGAATTAGTAAAACCCCGCTCGAACTTCCAATGGTTGCTCGAGCGGGGTTTTTCACATCTGGTTAGGCTTGAAAAATAATGCGAGAAAAGAACACGGCCAAAGGTTTCGGCTACGGCCTTAGCGCTTACCTGATCTGGGGCAGTTTCCCGCTAATCATCAATGCTCTTGCCTTTGCAGGTCCTTGGGAAATCGTCGTTTGGCGAATCGTGTTCGGCTTTCTGACCGCGGCAGCCCTGATCTGGATGCGCAAAGATTTTGGGGCACTGTGGCAGGTGGTCAGAAACTGGAAGCAGTTTCGATGGGTTCTTGCCTCAACGCTGTTCATTTTCATCAACTGGCAAATTTATGTAATCGCCATCGTTAACAAGCAGGTGATCGAGTCTTCGCTCGGATACTTCATCAACCCGCTGGTGACGATCTTGTTCGCAGTGATTTTTCTCGGTGAAAAACTGTCCAAGTTGCAGTGGTCCGCTGTTGCGCTCGGGTTGGCGGCCGTTGTTGTCCTCACGGTCGACTATGGGCAGCCGCCGTGGTTGGCACTTAGCCTCGCAGGGTCTTTTGCAATCTACGGTTTGGCTAAGGCAAAACTCGGCGGCGAAGTAAGTGCTGTAAACAGCTTCGCACTCGAATCCGGCATTCTGCTCCCGGTAGCGGCAATCCAGCTGTTCTTTGTTTCAATCTCAGCAACCGGTATCACGTATCTGAGCCACGGTTTTTGGGGAGCCGCCGGCTTGAGTCTTTATGGAGTAATGACCGCGATCCCACTGATTTTCTTCGGTCTTGCGGCACAGCATCTACCGCTGCGGTTTGTCGGTTTCATGCAGTACCTCACACCAACGATTCAGTTCATTTTGGCGCTCACTTACTTTCACCAAACCATGCCTCAGGTTCGCTGGATCGGGTTCGGTTTGGTGTGGACGGCTCTCGTCCTACTCGCCGTAGATTTGACATCAAAAACAGCCAAAAATAGGGCATAACTATTTGATTACGCTTTGTTGCTTTGTTAAACAAAGGGTATGGGTGCCAAAGATAGACTGGCAGAGGACAGACAGACACAAGTTCTTCGTCTGCCTTTAATCAATTTAGGAGCAATACATATGAGCGTTTTCTCAGCTAAGCGTGCGCTTGGTTCGGTAGCAGCGATCGCTGCCGCAGCCATTGCACTTTCGGGCTGTGCAGCGGCAACTCCAACCTATGCAAAGGGTGACGGAGTTTTGAAGATTGGTGGCATCTTGCCAACAACCGGTGCACTTGCATTCCTTTCCCCTCCAATGATTGCCGGTGCTGACCTAGCAATCCAGGACATCAACGCAGCCGGTGGAGTTCTAGGCAAGCCAGTTACCTGGTCGCTAGAAGACTCTTCAGACGGTGACCACCCAGAAGTTGCTCCAGCAGCAGCTAAGAAGCTTCTTGGTGAAGGCGTAGACGCCATCGTTGGTGCAGCCGCATCGGGTGTTACTCGTAGCATCATCGACACCATCACCAAGGCAAAGGTTGTAGAGATCTCGCCTTCGAACACTGCACCTGACCTAAGCACCTGGAAAGACGGCGGTTACTACTTCCGTACCGCTCCTTCAGACCTACTACAGGGTGGTGTTGTTGGTAACCAGATCGTTCAGGATGGTAACAGCAACGTTGGAATCATCTACCAGCAGACCGCTTACGGTGAGGGCCTAGAAAAGAAGGCCGCCGCTGTTATCGAAGCTGCCGGTGCAAAGGTTGTTGACGCCGAGGCTTTCAAGGAAGGCGAGACCAACTTTGACACCGTGGTTGACAAGGTAATCGCAGCCGGAGCTGACTCGGTTCTAGTTGTTTCTTACGACGAAGTTAAGAAGATCATCCCAGCTCTTCAGAAGAAGCAGTTCGATGGTTCAAAGATCTACCTCGTAGACGGAAACACCGTTGACTTCAGCGACCAGTCTTGGAAGGGCTACGTAGCCGGCGCTCAGGGAACCATCCCTGGTGGCAAGGTTGACGACGCATTCAAGCAGCGTGCAGCAGATCTTTACCAGAAGACCTACGGCAAGACCCTAAACGACTTCACCTACCTAGCTGAGTCTTACGACGCAGTTATCTTGCTAGCACTTGCTGCTGAGCAGGCTGGCAGCGACTCGGGCGAAGCAATCATGAACAACATGATCTCGGTTTCGACCGGTGGTGAGAAGGTATCTTCCTTCGCAGATGGCCTAGCAGCTATCAAGGCTAAGAAGGACATCGACTACGAGGGTTACTCAGGTCCAATCGAGTTCGACAAGAACGGTGACCCAACCGGTGCATCGATCGGTATCTACAAGTACGACGCAACCGGCAAGCCAGCGCTACAGAACGTAGTAGCAGGTAACTCGGTCAAGTAGTACCTGTCGCAAGACAAAACGAAACCCCCAGGCAAATGCTTGGGGGTTTCGCTTTACCGTATCTAGAGAGAGAAGATACGGAACTTGGGTGCGGCCTAAAGTTCGGCCAGGTTACCTAGGTAGAGTTCGACCATCTTAGGGTCGTTTAGAAGCTCACGGCCACTACCGGTGTGTGCATCTTTACCTTGGTCAAGAACATAGGCGCGGTCACAAATCTGAAGGCATCGACGAGCGTTCTGCTCGACCATGATGACGGTTACGCCGGCCTGGTTGATTTCCTTCACACGAATGAATGCCTCGTCCTGACGAACAGGAGAAAGACCAGCCGAAGGCTCATCCAGAAGCAGAACCGAAGGGTCGATCATCAGTGCGCGGCCCATGGCTACCATCTGACGCTCGCCGCCAGAGAGGCTACCAGCGCGCTGGTGGCGTCTTTTGCCAAGATCTGGGAAGATGCTGGTAACGAACTCAAAACGCTCGTTGAAGCGCTTAGGAGTCTGGAAAACGCCCATCTGAAGGTTTTCCTCAATGGTCAGGCTTGGGAATACGTTGTTGGTCTGTGGAACGAACGCAACACCCTTTGAAACCAACTTGTTGGCCTTTAGGTTGGTGATGTCCTCGCCGTTTAGCAAAACCTTGCCATCGCGAACGTTAACCAAGCCAAAGATTGCCTTAAGCAACGTTGATTTACCGGCACCGTTTGGGCCGATGATTCCGATTAGCTCACCCTCATCGGCGGTAAGGTTACAACCGTTCAAGATGTTGATGCCAGGAAGATAGCCCGCGAGGACGTTGTCGACCTTAACCACAGGAGTCTTGTTAGCCATGGCTACTTTCCCTTCTTGGCGATTTCGCCGAGGTCGGTGTCGTGGTGGGCGCCAAGGTAGGCGTCGATAACGGCTTGGTCCTTCATGACTACTGCTGGTTCGCCTTCTGCGACAACGCGACCCTCAGCCATAACCACAACCCAGTCTGAGATGTGGCGAACCATGTGCATGTCGTGTTCAACGAATAGCACGGTGGTGCCGTTGGCTTTCAGGCCCTTGATGTGTTCAAGGAGGCTCTGAGTCAGGGCAGGGTTCACACCGGCCATAGGTTCGTCAAGCATCACCAGAGACGGCTTACCCATGAGGGCGCGAGCCATCTCCAAAAGCTTGCGTTGACCGCCAGAGAGGCTTCCAGCGTGGTCTTCACGTTTGGCATCCAACTTGAAACGCTTTAGCAGGTCGTCTGCGGTAGCGGTGATCTCATTTTCCTGACCCTTCCAGAGGAAGCTTAGGAGACCGGTAAAGAAGTTCTCACCGCGCTGCTTCTGGGCACCGAGACGCATGTTCTCGATGACAGTCATAGCGTTTAGCGACTTGGTTAGCTGGAAGGTGCGGATCATTCCACGTCGAGCAACCGAGTACGAAGGCACACCGGCAAGGTTCTTGCCTTCGAACTGCCAGCTTCCGGTGTTCGGCTTGTCGAAGCCGGTAAGCAGGTTGAACAACGTGGTCTTGCCGGCACCGTTTGGTCCGATAAGTGCGGTGATCTTGCCACGAGGAATTTCCAAGTGCTCAACGTTTACCGCGGTGAGTCCGCCGAATTGGCGAGTGACGTTGTCAACCACCAAGATCGGGTCTTGTTTCTTGCAGCCTGGTTCGGCCTTGCCGATTGCGATGTCATTAGGCATTGAAACGCAACTCCTTCTTGTTTCCGAAGAGTCCCTGTGGGCGGAAGATGACCAAAAGCATCAACGACAAACCAATCAGGATGAAGCGAATCTGGCCGATCTGACCAGGGTCGAGGAAGGTGATGATCTTGGCGTCGGCCAGTGCCGAAAGGATGGTGTCGGTGACAACCAAAACCACGAAGAAGATCATTCCACCGGCGATTGGGCCGAAGACGGTAGCAGCACCACCGAGAAGCAGCACGGTCCAGATCATGAAGGTGAAGGTAGTTACCCAGGTTGCAGGCTGAACGTTGGACAGGGCAATGACTAGCATCTGACCACCGAGACCGGCGAAAATACCACCGATGATTAGCGACTGCAGCTTGTAGGCAAACACATTCTTACCCAGGCTGCGAACTGCATCTTCATCCTCGCGGATGCCCTTTAGAACACGTCCCCAAGGAGAGCGCATCATCAGCCAAATTAGTAGAGCCGAAACGCCTAGTACGGCGAATGCCACGATTCTGATGAACAGGTCATCCTGGCTCCATGTAAATGGGCCAACGATATACTGTCCGGCAGGAATTGGGTTCCAGGTATAGAACTCATAACCGAACTGGCTAAGACCGTTGGACCCACCGGTGACGCTTGAGAAACCGATGGTTGACATTAGATAGCGGAACACTTCCGATGCCGCGATCGTGACGATCGCCAAATAGTCTGCTCTTAGCCTCAGGGTTGGAATACCAAGAATCAATGCGAACACTACAACGCACGCGAGTCCGAATATCACGGCTAGCAGCAGCGGTAGTTTGAAGGTTAGAACACCGATTGCCATGCCGTACGCACCAACTGCGGCGAATGCTGCTTGGCCAAAGTTGAGTAGACCGGTGTAACCGAAGTGCACGGAGAGGCCGATGGCACAGAGAATGTAGGCAATGGTCAGTGGGTCAAAAAGTTGACCGGCCGCCAAGGTAAAGGAATTCATCCAGGTCATTTTTTTATCTCCTAGCCGATTCTCTGCTTCTTACCGAGAACACCTTGTGGGCGGACCAGTAGAACCAAGATCAGAATTACCAAAGCAGCTGCATAGTTAAGGTCGACAGGGATAAACATCGATGAAACCTCAACCACCAAACCAATGATCATTGCACCAACCGTTGCACCTAGAGCGGTACCGAGACCACCCAAGGTAACGGCTGCGAAAAGTAGAAGCAAAATCTGCGAGCCGGTTAGCCAGCTGGCCTGGAACTGAAGTCCGTAGAGTAGACCGGCCATACCGGTAAGTCCTCCCGCAATCACCCAGACGATTCTGATGATGTTTTCGACGTCAATACCGGTAGCCGAAGCTAGAGACGAGTTGTCGCTAACAGCGCGGGTTGCCTTACCGATTCTGGTTCTGGTTAGGAATAGTGCAACTGCCGCAAGAGTAATTGCCGCCAACAACATCGACCAAAGCGAAGTCGCGGTGGTGTTGATTGGACCGAACTTCACCGGCTGGAAGGAACCTGACAGACTCTTGGTGTCTCCGTCGAAGAAAATCAGTAGCAGGTAGCGAACCACGATACCGAGACCGATGGAAACGATCATCATCTGGTTTAGTCCGAGGCGACGTTTGCGAAGAGGCTTCCAGATGATGGCGTCCTGCAACCAACCGAAGGCTGCGGTGAGAATCACGGTGATGATTCCAGCGACAATGATGTTCATGCCCATAACGGTTGCGAATAGCCAACCCATCATGGCGCCGAAAGAGAGCATGTCGCCGTGGGCGAAGTTGTTGAGACCGGTGGTTCCGAAAATCAGGGAAATTCCGATTGCGGCAACCGCGAGCAACAGACCAAGGTTTAGACCGGCGAAAAGGCGAATCATAAGCTGGTCACCAAACGACTGAACCACCATGGTTCCCTTACCGAGAGGGAACAGCACGGCCGCCGAATCAAGCATCGTGACATCTGCCTTGCGAGAAGTCACAGAAGGGTCGGTCAGCGTGATTCCCTTTGGAAGGCTCGTGATCACAATCTCAACTGTGTAAACGGCCTTGGTTGGCACAACCATTTCCCACTTACCGTCTTTGTCGGTGGTGGCAGTTTGGTCAAACTTTGGGCCGGTTACATGAAGTTGTATTCCAGCAACTCCAACGCCGTCGTTCTTGGTGGTTCCTCTAATTACCAACTGATTTCCGCTGGTGTTATCGGTCGAGTGGATCTCGGTTGCACTGGCGGTTTGGCCGCTGGCGAGTGCGCTGAATATCACCGCAATGGCTGCAAAAAGCAGACCAATTCGCGGAATGCGCGATAAAAATTGCAGGTTCAAGCCAACCCTTTCGGTTAACGTGCGCAACCGAAAGCCTCGGCGCGTATCTAAATGTGAACATTACTAGAAATTTGCGCGACAATTCCCGAATTTAATCCAATAGAAACACTTAGTTTCAGACCGTTACAATTGAGAAAAGCATCCCTCTTATTTAGGTGACTAATGACTCAAAACGACCCATTCGGTTTTGTTGGACTAACTTACGATGACGTACTCCTGCTACCAGGAGAATCGAACATCGTTCCTAGCGGGGTTAACACCAGAACGAAGCTAACCAAGCGCGTAAGCATCAACCTTCCTTTGGCTTCGTCGGCAATGGATACCGTGACCGAAGCTCGAATGGCAATTGCCATGGCTCGCCAGGGAGGAATTGGTGTGCTTCACCGCAACCTTTCGTTGGAGCGTCAGGCTCGCGAGGTTGACATGGTCAAGCGTTCGGAAGCCGGCATGATCACTCACCCGGTAACCACCACCCCACTGGCAACCATTGAAGAGGTTGACCAGCTCTGTGGTCAGTACCGTGTTTCCGGTCTTCCAGTCATCGACGAAGACGGCAAGCTGGTTGGAATCGTTACCAACCGAGACATGCGTTTTGTTCTAGAGGTGCAGCGCCCAACCACATTGGTTAAAGATGTCATGACCCCGATGCCTTTGGTGACCGCACCGACCGGCATCAACCCGAACGACGCGATTGCACTATTTGCCCAGCACCGAATTGAGAAGCTACCGTTGATCGATTCTGAGGGGCGACTTACCGGCTTGATCACCGTTAAAGACTTCGACAAGAGCGACAAGTACCCTCTTGCTTCTAAGGACGAGAGCGGCCGACTTTTGGTTGCTGCTGCCGTAGGTGTCGGCCAGGATGCCTGGGAGCGTTCGATGGCACTGATCGATGCCGGAGTAGACGTTCTAGTGGTTGACACCGCTCATGGCCACAACCGCGCGGTCTTAGAGATGGTTGCCAAGCTAAAAGCAGAGCCATTCGCAAAGAACGTCGATGTTATCGGGGGAAACGTTGCAACCCGCGAGGGTGCGGCTGCTCTTGTTGCAGCTGGTGTCGACGGCGTGAAGGTTGGAGTTGGGCCAGGTTCCATCTGTACCACCCGTGTTGTTGCCGGTGTCGGTGTTCCTCAGATCACTGCGGTTTACGAAGCATCGCTTGCTTGTAAGCCTGCGGGTGTTCCGGTAATCGCCGACGGTGGATTGCAGTACTCGGGCGACATCGCCAAGGCTCTGGTTGCAGGAGCGAATGCCGTAATGATCGGTTCGCTGCTTGCTGGAACCGACGAAGCTCCAGGAGACATCACCTTTGTTGGCGGTAAGCAGTTCAAGACCTACCGCGGTATGGGCTCGCTAGGGGCCATGCAGTCACGCGGCGAAGCCAAGAGTTACTCGAAGGACCGCTATTTCCAAGACGACGTGCTTCGCGAGGACAAGCTTGTTCCTGAGGGTATCGAAGGTCGCGTTCCTTATCGCGGTTCGGTTCAGACCGTAACTCACCAGCTCGTTGGTGGCCTCCGTGCATCGATGGGATATGTTGGTGCGGAAACCGTTCCTGAACTGCAGGAAAAGGGCAAGTTCGTTCGCATCACCGCAGCCGGGCTAAAAGAAAGCCACCCGCACGACATTCAGATGATCGCAGAAGCTCCAAACTACAACGTCCGATAGGGGATAGATCTTGACCGAAATCGAAATCGGGCGCAACAAGCGCGCACACCGCAGTTGGGCATTTGACGATGTCGCCGTGGTGCCATCGCGCAGAACTCGTGACCCGCAGGACGTCTCCACTAACTGGAACATCGACGCATACAGCTTCGACCTTCCGGTTTTGGCAGCACCAATGGACTCGGTGGTTTCGCCTGAAACAGCAATTGCAATCGGCAAGCTTGGCGGACTAGGTGTTCTTGACCTCGAGGGTCTCTGGACTCGCTACGAGGACCCAACCCAACAGTTAAACGAGATCGCATCACTACCTGCCGACAAAGCAACCGCAAGAATGCAGAAGCTGTACGCCGAGCCAATTAAGGCGGAACTGATTCGCGATCGCATCGCTCAGATTCGTGAGGCTGGCGTCACCGTTGCAGGCGCTCTATCGCCACAGCGCACAGCCGAATTCCACGAGACCGTGGTCAAGGCTGGTGTCGATCTTTTTGTAATTCGCGGAACTACCGTTTCGGCAGAGCACGTTTCTAAAACCGATGAGGCTCTAAATCTCAAGCAGTTCATCTACGAACTTGATGTTCCTGTGATTGTTGGTGGCGCAGCAACCTACACTGCAGCCCTACATTTGATGCGTACAGGTGCCGCTGGTGTCCTGGTTGGCTTTGGTGGAGGCGCTGCCTCGACCACCCGTAAGGTTCTTGGCATTCACGCACCGATGGCAACCGCCGTTGCAGATGTTGCAGGAGCAAGACGCGACTACATGGACGAATCTGGCGGACGTTACGTTCACGTAATTGCCGACGGCGGACTTGGCTCTTCTGGCGACATCGTCAAGGCGATTGCGTGTGGCGCTGATGCCGTAATGCTCGGATCGGTTTTGGCTCGTTCTTCGGAGGCACCTGGCCAGGGATGGCACTGGGGTCAGGAAGCCTTCCACGAAGAGCTACCTCGCGGACACCGTGTTCAGGTTGGAACCTCCGGTTCCCTCGAGCAGATTCTGCTTGGCCCATCTACCTCGGCCGATGGCACCACCAACCTCATGGGTGCTCTTCGTCGCGCCATGGCAACAACCGGTTATAGCGACCTCAAGGAATTCCAGCGCGTCGACGTTGTGGTTGCTCCGTACCACTACTAAAAGATGAACGTAGCCAGTTTCACCAAGGTAGCAATTCGCCCAAAGTGGATTGGCGCGCTCTTTCTCGCGCTCGCGGTTGCATCGATTTTTGCATTGCTGGCTCAGTGGCAAATCGATCGCTCCTATAGGTATGTCCCGAAAACACCTGTGAATCAAAGCGCTGTGCCACTCGAATCATTGGCTAAGAGTTCCAGCGTATTTCTACCTAAGCAGGCAGATCGTCTGGTGACTGCTAACGGAACATTCGTTGCGGGGATCAACGGTTACGTGATTGAGAACCGAATCCAGATACTCTCAGGCGGTGAACACGTGAACGGTTTTTGGGTAGCAAGGTGGTTGAAGACCGACAGCGATAAGTGGTTACTTGTTGCCACCGACTGGTTTGAAAATCGGAGCAAGGCAATCGATTCGGCTGCTTCTGATTCGAGCCTTGACCCAACACCAATTCATATTTCGGGCATTTATGAACCTGGAGAAGAAGCCTTTCCAAGCGACGGCCTGGTGTTTCCTTCACTTTCGATCGCTCAGCTGATTAACCAGCCATTGCTTCCAGACAGCATGGATGCATACTCCGGGTTCCTGATTCTTGAACAGCAACCTAAGTCGGTAAGCCAGATTGTGATTGGCAACAATCCAGGTGAATCGATATTCAACTGGCTTACTGCGTTTTACGCACTAGAGTGGACTCTCTTTGCGGGCTTCGCAATCTTCCTATGGGGTCGTCTGGTCGCCGACGAAGTCAATCGCCTCGCAACGGACGGATAGAATTTTAGAGATGGCAACCCAAATTTCTCTACGCGAAAGCGTCACCAAAACCCTCGGTCTCTACCGGATCGCTGCTAACGTCACCGGTGTTTTTCTGCTGGTAATCACGGCACTTTTTGTCATTCGTTTGACCAGCTCAACAGATCTTTGGTTGGCTGGGCCTCACGGTTTTCTTACCTTTGAACACTTCACCATGGACGCCGAAGGTTTTAGAGTTGGCCTTCCTACATCTGGTATCAACCTAACCTCGATTGTTCTGATTGTTCACGGTTGGTTGTATGTGTTCTACCTTTACACTGACTTCAGGCTTTGGTCGCTGCTGCGCTGGAGTCTCGGCAGATTCCTATTGATTGCCTTGGGAGGCGTAGTTCCTCTGCTCAGCTTCTTTGCCGAGCGTCACTTCCACAAGGTTGCAGTTGCCCAGCTAGATGCGGAGGAAAAGTGAGTCGGCCGGTACTAGTTGTAGATTTTGGTGCGCAGTACGCGCAGCTCATTGCAAGACGCGTTCGAGAAGCCGGTGTCTACAGTGAGATCGTTCACCACAATGTCTCAGCTGCCGAGGTTCTTGAGAAGAACCCGCTGGCAATCATTCTCTCCGGTGGCCCTTCTTCGGTTTACGAACCAGGTTCGCCACAACTTGACACCAAGATCCTTGAACTTGGGATCCCGGTTCTAGGAATTTGCTACGGCTTCCAAACCCTTGCCAACGCTCTTGGCGGACGCGTAGACGCAACCGGAAAAAAGGAGTATGGGGCAACCGAACTTACCGTGAATGCGGCTGGGGAGATTCTTGCCGGTCAGCCAGCGTCACAGGTGTGCTGGATGAGCCATGGAGACCAGGTAATGGAAGCACCTGCTGGCTTCGAGGTTTTGGCTTCGACCGAGACCACACCTGTAGCTGCCTTTGCAAACAGCGAGAAGAAGATTTACGGAGTGCAGTGGCACCCAGAGGTAAAGCACTCGCAGTTCGGTCAGAACGTGCTTGAAAACTTCCTGCACAACGCTGCCGGAATTCCTTCCGTCTGGAACTCTGGCAACGTAATCGCGGATCAGGTTGCCAAGATCCGTGAACAGGTTGGCAACGACCGAGTGATCTGTGGACTTTCCGGTGGCGTTGACTCGGCTGTTGCTGCTGCATTGGTTCACAAGGCGGTTGGCGACCAGTTGGTCTGCGTTTTTGTAAACCACGGTTTACTTCGCCAAGATGAGGCAGAACAGGTTGAAAGAGACTACGTTGCTGCAACCGGCATTCGTCTAGTTGTCGTAGACGCCGAAAAGAAATTCTTGGATGCACTTGCAGGAGTTACCGACCCGGAGACCAAACGAAAGATCATTGGTCGCGAATTCATTCGAACCTTCGAAGAAGCTCAGGCGAAGCTTTACGAAGAGTCGAAGGCAGACAACCGCCCGATTCGCTTCCTGGTTCAGGGAACTCTTTACCCAGACGTTGTTGAGTCTGGAGGTGGAGCAACCGCAGGAATCAAGAGCCACCACAACGTTGGCGGACTTCCGGACGACCTAGAGTTTGAACTCGTCGAGCCACTTCGCACGCTGTTCAAGGACGAGGTTCGAGCAATCGGTGCCGAGCTAGGTCTACCATCCGAGATCGTTCAACGACAGCCGTTCCCAGGTCCCGGCCTTGGCATTCGCATCATCGGCGAGGTAACCAAGGATCGACTAAACCTGCTTCGCAAGGCGGATGCCATTGTTCGCTACGAACTAACCCAGGCTGGCCAAGACGCAGAGATTTGGCAGTGCCCAGTGGTACTTCTGGCAGACGTTCGTTCGGTTGGAGTTCAGGGAGATGGACGTTCTTACGGACACCCAATTGTTCTTCGCCCGGTTTCGAGTGAAGATGCCATGACCGCGGACTGGTCCCGACTTCCATACGAACTACTTGCCAAGATTTCTAACCGAATCACCAACGAGGTAGCCGGGGTCAACCGAGTGGTTCTCGACGTAACCTCGAAGCCGCCTGGCACCATCGAGTGGGAGTAGCCCTGCTCGTAATTGGCCACCGCGGCGCCAGCGCCTATCGACCGGAGAACACTCTCGAGGCTTTCGAGTTGGCATTTCGGCAGGGAGCCGATGCAATTGAGTGCGACATCGTTGCCACCCGAGACGGTGAGTTGATTATTCGACACGAGCCAGAGCTTGTTGAAACAACCACCATCGATGGAAATGCTCTCGCGCACGACCTTTTGCTCGAAGATATTTCGAAACTTCGAGCAATCGAGAGATTGCCTGAGCTTCGTCCAGGTTCCGCCAAGTTTGATGGCGAATTCAAAATACCAACCCTGAACGACCTGTTGACTGCAGATTTTGTGAACGGTAAGTCGTTGGTTCTCGAGGTGAAGCAGTCTCCAAACGTCGTGCCGCTCTTCATCGATGAACTGAAGCGGTCAAACATCACAGATCGTGCCAGAGTAATCATCGAATCTTTCGAATTCGAAGATTTGGCCACGCTTAGAGCGGGCCTCGGCGACGGTTTTGAATACGTCTACGTTATGGATGAGTGGGATGCGAAAAATGCATTCGACTTCGATGGAATCTCACTAGATTTTGCACTTATTGCAAAAATGCCTGAGGTTGTGGAGGCAGCTAAGGCCAAGAGGTTGAGCGTCTACGGTTGGACCGCGAGAGTTGAGGAAGCGGAAACGAGCGTCGAAGAATACTTCCATCATTTGGTGGCAACCGGAGTTGATGGAATTTTTGCCGACCACCCTGACCTGCTTCGAACCTTTGTCGATGGCAACCAATAAACTTTGTAAGTCATGTCACAACCCCAACTTTTTTCTTCGTTCAACGACGACGCCATTCTTGAAGGTCTAAACCCGCAGCAGCGAGAGGCCGTGCTTTATCGTGGCAAGGCTCTGCTCATTGTGGCCGGAGCTGGGTCTGGAAAAACTTCCGTTCTCACCAAGCGAATTGCGCACCTTCTCGGACATCGCGAGGCTTGGCCTTCACAGATTTTGGCGATTACATTTACGAATAAGGCTGCCGCCGAAATGCGCCACCGTGTTCAGGCTCTACTCGGTGAGGCAGCCGACGGCATTTGGTTGAAGACATTCCACTCGGCTTGTGTTGCTATTTTGCGAAGGGAAGCCGAGCGTCTCGGGCACGACCCGAATTTCACAATCTACGATTCTGGCGACAGCAGGGCGATCTTTAAAAGGCTCATCAAGAACGGCGGCGCCGACCTTCACAAACTAACCCCTGCCGGAGTGGCTTCGGTGATCAGCAATGCCAAGAACGAACTGGTCGATGCTGAAGGGTATGCCAGAAACGTTGACGTAACGGATCCTGCTGCCAGAGCAATTGCCGAGATCTTCATTGCCTACCAGGCGGAACTTCGTAAAAACAATGCCTTCGACTTCGACGACCTGATCGGCGAAACCGTTTACCTGTTCAGAGCCTTCCCAGATGTAGCCGCTCAGTACCAGAAGAAATTCCGCCATATCTTGGTTGATGAATATCAAGACACGAACCACGCGCAGTATGCCCTAATTCGCGAACTCACCAAGGAAATCCCTGGCGAGACTCCGGTATCTCTAACCGTCGTTGGTGACTCCGACCAGTCGATCTACGCCTTCCGTGGAGCCGACATCCGAAACATCGTGGAGTTCGAAAAAGACTTCCCTGGAGCCAAGACCATCCTGCTCGAGCAGAACTATCGTTCAACCAACAACATTCTGAAGGCAGCCAACGCGGTTATTGGAAACAACTTTGACCGCCCGAACAAGAACCTTTGGAGTGACAAGGGTGACGGCGAAAAGATCGTTGGCTACACCGGCTATTCCGGACACGATGAAGCCCAGTTCATCGCTGATGAAATCAACGAGCTTCACCACCAGGGAATCAACTACCGAGACATGGCGGTCTTTTACAGAACCAACTCTCAAACTCGTGCTCTCGAAGAAATCTTCATTCGCTCGGCACTCCCTTACCGAGTTGTCGGTGGTACTAAGTTCTACGAACGCCAGGAAATCAAGGATGCGTTTGGCTATCTGGTTGCCATTTCCAATGGAAAAGACGACCTCGCGATTCGCAGAATTCTGAACGTGCCTAAGCGCGGCATCGGCGATGCTTCGGAAACTCAGTTGGCGACCTTTGCCGAGCGCAACAGCCTTTCGGTTCGAGAGGCGCTCAGCTACACCCAGGATCTCGGATTCGGTCCCAAGATCTCTGGAGCCATCGAGGGTCTTGCTCTGCTTCTAAACGAGCTAGAGGCAATGGTTGAAACTTCACCGGTAGATGAGATCTTGAGGCAGGCCTTGAGTAAGTCTGGTTACCTTGACTTCTTGCGTGCCAGCCGAGACCCTCAGGACGAGGCCAGGCTTGAAAACCTCGAGGAATTGGTGAACGTTGCCAAGGAATTCCAGCGCAACAACCCTGAGGGCAGACTTGCCGACTTCCTGAACGAGGTTGCTCTGGTGGCAGCCGCCGATGACATCGACGACGAATCGGGAACCGTGAGCCTGATGACTCTGCACACCGCCAAGGGCCTTGAGTATGACGTGGTATTCCTAACAGGCATCGAAGAGGGCCTGCTTCCTCACAAGATGTCATTCCTGGTTCCCGGCGGAACCGCTGAAGAGCGTCGATTGTTCTACGTTGGGCTGACCCGCGCCAGAAAGAAACTTCACCTATCACTTGCGATCAGTAGGTCCACCTTCGGAGAAACTGATGCCGCTCTTCCCAGCCGCTTCCTGCAAGAAATCCCGTCGGAGTTGGTTGCCTGGCGTGAGACCGGTGCTGGTCGTGGATCAGCACCAAAGGCATTCCGCCCATCGATTGCGGATACCACCGGCTTCAGTACTAGAGAGACAAAACCTCGCACCGAATGGAAGGGAGCCATCTCTTCCGTGCGAAACAACGAGGGTCTGCAACTAGAAATCGGCGACTTTATTCAACATGACGATTTCGGTCGAGGCCGAGTAATTAACGTGTCTGGTGAGGGTCCAAGGCAAACAGCAGAAATTAAATTCGATTCTGCAGGCGTGAAACGCCTTTTGGTAAAAGTCGCACCGATTAAAAAGCTCTAAACTTGTGAATGATGCGCCCTTTTTGAGCATCTGAAAGATACGGAAATCACAGTGGATTTATTTGAATATCAAGCACGTGACCTTTTCGAGAAGTACGAAGTTCCAGTACTTCAGGGTCTAACCGCAGACACCCCAGCAGAAGCAGAAGCCGCAGCCGCCAAAATTGGTGGCACCGTTGTGGTCAAGGCTCAGGTTAAGGTTGGTGGCCGAGGCAAGGCTGGAGGCGTGAAGGTAGTTCACAGCCCGGCAGAAGCCAAGGAAGCCGCAGAGAAAATTCTCGGCCTAGACATCAAGGGTCACGTTGTAAAGCGCGTGATGATTGCGCAGGGTGCAAAGATTGCCCGCGAGTTCTACTTCTCGGTTCTGCTTGACAGATCTAACCGCACCTTCCTTTCGCTTTGCAGCGTTGAGGGTGGAATGGAAATCGAGCAGCTTGCTGAAGAGCGTCCAGACGCACTGGCAAAGGTTCCGGTCGACGCCGTTCGTGGCATCGACCTAGCCAAGGCGCTCGAAATTGCTGCGCAGGGTGGCTTCGACAGCGAAACAGCTGCCAAGGTCGCACCGGTTTTGGTGAAGCTTTACGACGTGTTCGTGAAGGAAGACGCAACCCTTGTTGAGGTAAACCCGCTAGTTGAGACTGTGGACGGTCAGATCCTGGCCCTCGATGGCAAGGTTTCGCTAGACGACAATGCAGAGTTCCGTCACACCGAACGTGAGTCGATGGAACGAGATGCAATCGACCCTCTAGAGGCAAAGGCCAAGGCCTGGGACCTCAACTACGTGAAGCTTGACGGCGAAGTTGGAATCATCGGAAACGGTGCCGGTCTCGTAATGTCGACCCTCGACGTCGTGGCATACGCCGGCGAAAAGCACGGCAACGTTCGCCCAGCAAACTTCCTAGACATCGGTGGTGGCGCCTCGGCTGAGGTTATGGCCAACGGTCTAGACGTTATTCTCGGTGACCCACAGGTGAAGAGCGTTTTCGTAAACGTCTTCGGTGGAATCACCGCCTGTGACGCCGTTGCAAACGGAATCGTTGGAGCGTTAGCCAAGCTTGGTGCATCTGCAACCAAGCCGCTAGTGGTTCGCCTCGACGGAAACAACGTTGAAGAAGGCCGCAGAATTTTGGCTGAAGCCAACCACCCACTGGTGACCGTAGTTGCCACCATGGACGAAGCAGCCGACAAGGCCGCCGAGTTGGCGAACAAGTAAGCGCGAGAAGGAATAAAGACAAATGGCAATTTTTCTAAACGAAGACTCGCGAATCATCGTTCAGGGTATGACCGGTAGTGAAGGAATGAAACACACCGCTCGCATGCTCGCCGGTGGCTCGAACATTGTTGGTGGCGTGAACCCACGCAAGGCTGGCGAAACCGTTGAGGTTGGTGGCAAGTCTCTTCCAATCTTCGGTACCGTGGCCGAGGCCATGGCTGCTACCTCGGCTAACGTTTCGGTTGCATTCGTGCCACCAGCCTTCTCGAAGGCTGCAGCGGTTGAGGCAATCGACGCCGAGATTCCTTTGCTAGTTGTAATCACCGAGGGCATCCCGGTTCACGACTCGGCAAGCTTCTGGGCATACAACGTATCGAAGGGTCAGAAGACTAGAATCATCGGCCCTAACTGCCCAGGAATCATCAGCCCTGGAAAGTCGAACGCAGGAATCACCCCATCAAACATCACCGGAAACGGTCCGATCGGTTTGGTTTCGAAGTCGGGAACCCTTACCTACCAGATGATGTACGAACTTCGTGACATCGGTATGTCGACCGCTATCGGTATCGGTGGAGACCCTGTAATCGGAACCACTCACATCGATGCACTTGCTGCATTCCAGGCAGACCCTGAGACCAAGGCGATTGTATTGATTGGTGAAATCGGTGGCGACTCTGAAGAGAAGGCTGCTGCTTACATCAAGGACAACGTGACCAAGCCTGTCGTTGCATACGTTGCCGGATTCACCGCTCCTGAAGGCAAGACCATGGGTCACGCCGGTGCAATCGTTTCCGGTTCTGCGGGTACCGCTCAGGCCAAGAAGGAAGCCTTCGAGGCTGTTGGTGTGAAGGTTGGCAAGACTCCTAGCGAGACCGCTGCCCTGATGCGCGAAGTTATCGCAAACCTCTAAACCTTGGCAGACAAGGCCAGGGAGGGGACCAGCGCTGCGGCCGTTCTAATTGGTGCATTCGATGCACTGATGGTTTCGGTTGGAGTCATGGCGTTGATACTCGGAGGAACCACTCTGAGTTGGTGGATCGACTCCGGAGCGACTCACGATTGGGTTATTTCATTCCGTGACGCGGCAAACATTTGGTTTGCCGTTCACGGAGTGTCAATCGACTTCGCCAAGTCCGACACCATCGCGGCGTTCAGTTTCTCTGCTCTTCCGCTAGGCAGCCTTCTAGTCATTTTTGGACTCGGTTGGCGTGGTGGCAAGCGCTTGGCTGGAATGAGACTTCTATGGCCGGGCTGGCTGACGGCTGGTGTCGTATACGCACTGATCTCGGTTGTACTTTTTGGTATTTCGTCTACCTCGCAGGTCTCTCCAAACACCATCGGCGCATACCTGGTACCTGCTATTAGCTACACCTTCGGCGTGATCTGCGGGTCTCTATTTGGTGAAATCCCTAAGGCAGACTTCAAGCTCGAAAAGTCGAGCGAGCGCGTGAAACTGGCGTCGTTCTTCGAGAACCTACAGGGCAGGGTCAACTGGGTGGTTTCCTCTGTAGCCTCGCCCGCACTGCGAGTTGGCACCGGTTTCGTCTTGGTTTTACTGGCAATCTCGGCCATTTCGGTAGCACTGCTTTTGGCGGTCAACTGGCTCGGAGTGATCGAGATTTACGAGAGGCTCCAGGGTGGAATCTTTGGCGGGTTTGGTGTCACTCTTGCTCAACTCGCGATCATCCCCAACCTAATTTTTTATGTATTGGCCTGGATTGTTGGTGCCGGGTTCACCCTCGGAACAGGCTCTAGCGTTAGCCCCCTCGGAACCACTCTCGGGCCGATTCCAACCATTCCCGTTTTTAGTGCCATTCCGACTGGCGACCTGTCGTTTGGACTGCTCGCTTTGGCTATACCGCTCGTCGTTGCAATTGTTCTTACCGCCATGGTGAAACAGCACGCTGCCGAGGCTAGACACAACTTTGCGACACCTTTGAGTGCGGCGCTGACCATTGCCATTTCCATCGGCTTGGTCGCTTCTGCGGAAGTCGCACTCCTTGCTTTTGCAACCCACATGAGCATTGGTCCAGGTCGAATGCAAGACATTGGCGCCAGCCCGCTTTGGGTTGCGGTGTGGACCTTCGCGGAGGTTGTCCCTGCCTCGTTCGTCGCTGCGTTTTATTCGGTGAAACCGGTTGCTGCAGGCCCGATTCCCGAGCATCTGAAAAGGTAAACTTTAGTGGTGCTTGGTGTAGTTGTTTTGATCTCCGGTGGCGGAAGTAACCTAAGGGCGATTCTCGATGCCACCCTCAACCCGCTATACCCTGTCCGAATTTTGGCAGTTGGCTCTGACCAGCCTGCAGAAGGGCTAGCCCACGCCGAACTGTTCGGTATCCCAACATTTGTCGTGAGTCCAGGTGCCTTCGAAACCCGTGAACAGTGGGCGGAAGTGCTTCTGGAAAACGTGAACTTTTTCAAACCAGACCTAACTGTCTTGGCCGGGTTCATGCGCATTCTTCCAGCAGCTTTTGTCTCTGCACTTTCCCCAAAGCTCATTAATACGCATCCATCGCTGTTGCCAGCATTCCCTGGTGCGCATGCGGTGCGAGATGCACTCGCTGCCGGTGCGACCGAAACCGGAGTTACCATACACATCGTCGACGAAGGTGTTGACACCGGGCCGAAGTTGGCCCAGCAGAGTCTTACGATTCTGCAAGACGAAACAGAAGGTGAACTTCACGAGCGAATCAAGACCATCGAGCGCGAGCTCTTGGTGCGAACGGTTCGAGAAATCGCCGAAAACCGCATCGAGCTAAGAGGCGCAAATGGCAGCAATCAATAACCACAAACCGAGCGACTACCGACACCGAGATCGAATCGAAATCAAGCGCGCGCTGATTTCGGTTTCTGACAAGACCGGGCTACTTGAATTGGCGGAGGCACTTAGCCGTTCCGGTGTTGAGTTGGTTTCAACCGGATCGACCGCGAAAACCATTGCCGAAGCAGGTTTCGCGGTTACCGAGGTGGCCGAGATTACCGGATTCCCAGAATCCTTGGACGGTCGAGTAAAGACCCTTCACCCGAAGGTTCACGGTGGTCTCCTCGCCGACGTTCGCCTTGTCGATCACGAGCAGCAGCTTGCCGAACTAGACATCCAGCCATTCCAACTGGTTGTCGTAAACCTGTACCCGTTCCAGCAAACCGTTGCCAACGGAGCCAAGGGTGAGGCAGTAATCGATCAGATCGACATCGGAGGCCCTGCGATGGTTCGTGCCTCGGCCAAGAACCACGCAAACGTGGCAATCGTCGTTGACCCAACCAAGTACCAAGAAGTTGTAGCCGCTATTGCCGAGGGTGGAACCACCCTTGCGCAGAGACGTGCACTTGCCGCAACGGCCTTTGCTCACACGGCTCGCTACGACGGCGCAGTTGCAGAGTGGTTTGCATCGGAGCTGACATCTCAGTGGCGCAATGAGGCTGGACAGGGCAAGGGCAACGAGCTCAAAAACCCAGGGTTCCCTGCTGAGATCGCTCTGGAAGGCGAACTGGTGAACATTCTTCGCTATGGCGAGAACAGTCACCAGCCTGCTGCAATTTACCGATCGACAGGCGACAATACGGTTTCCGGCATTGCTCAGGCCAAGCTACTCGGTGGCAAGGAGATGAGCTACAACAACTACGTTGACGCCGATGCAGCCGTGCGTGCCGCATACGATCACTCGGAGCCTGCCGTAGCCATCATCAAGCACGCTAACCCTTGTGGAATCGCAATTGGTTCTAACGACGAGCCGGACCCAATCGCCGATGCTCACGCCAAGGCTCACCTATGCGACCCGCTATCCGCATTCGGTGGAGTGGTCGCGGCTAACCGCCCGGTAACTCTGAACCTTGCCAAGCAGCTAGCAGATATCTTCACCGAGGTGATCGTAGCCCCAGGTTTCGAGCTTGCTGCGCTTGAACTTTTGTTAGCCAAGAAGAACCTTCGCGTTCTAGAGCTTTCGGCAAACTACTCGCGTGAGGCTCTCGAGATCAAGCAGATTTCCGGAGGCCTCTTGGTGCAGGAACCAGACGAATTCAGCACCTTTGACATTTCGCGTTGGAAGCTGGTCTCCGGCAAGAAGGCCGACGCCCAGACTCTTCAGGACCTCGCATTTGCTTGGCGCGCCTGCCGTGCGGTGAAATCAAACGGAATCTTGCTAGCGAAGGACGGCGCTTCTGTCGGTGTTGGAATGGGTCAGGTGAACCGCGTCGACAGCTGCCGTTTGGCAACTGAACGAGCCGGTATTCGCGCGAAGGATTCTGTTGCCGCCAGCGACGCATTCTTCCCATTTGCCGACGGAGCCCAGATTTTGATCGATGCCGGAGTGCGTGCAATCGTTCAACCGGGTGGCTCAATGCGTGACCAAGAGGTCATCGACGCCGCCAACGCCGCCGGTATCACCATGTACTTCACCGGCGAACGTCACTTCTACCACTAGGAACATTTAGGCTAGGAACCATGGAAAAAATCAAAGTAGTTGGCAAGGTCGTTGAACTAGACGGCGACGAGATGACCAGAATCATCTGGCAGAACATCAAGGACAATCTGATCCTTCCGTTCTTGGACGTAGACCTCGAGTACTACGACCTTTCGGTGCAGAACCGTGACGCCACCGACGACCAGATCACCATCGATGCAGCTCACGCCATTAAGAAGTATGGCGTTGGTGTGAAGTGTGCGACCATCACGCCTGACGAAGCACGCGTCAAGGAATTCGACCTAAAGAAGATGTGGAAGAGCCCTAACGGCACCATTCGTAACATCCTCGATGGTGTTGTGTTCCGTGAGCCAATCATCATCTCGAACGTTCCTCGTTTGGTTCCTGGTTGGACCAAGCCGATCATCATCGGTCGTCACGCTCACGGAGACCAGTACAAGGCAACCGACTTCAAGGTTCCTGGCAAGGGCACCGTTACCATCACCTGGACTCCTGCCGATGGCGGCGAACCAGTAACCCAGACCGTAGCCGAGTACCCTGAGCACGGTGGTGTTGCCATGGGTATGTACAACTACATGGATTCAATCCGCGACTTCGCTCGCGCGAGCTTCAACTACGGTCTTTCGCGTAACTACCCTGTTTACCTTTCGACCAAGAACACCATCTTGAAGGCTTACGACGGAGCGTTCAAGGATGCCTTCCAGGAAGTCTTCGACGCAGAATACGCCGACAAGTTCAAGGCTGCTGGTCTAACCTACGAACACCGTCTGATCGATGACATGGTTGCCGCTGCTTTGAAGTGGGAAGGCGGCTACGTCTGGGCTTGTAAGAACTACGATGGCGACGTTCAGTCGGACACCGTAGCCCAGGGATTTGGTTCGCTAGGTCTTATGACTTCGGTGCTAACGACTCCTGATGGCCAGACCGCTTTGGCTGAGGCTGCTCACGGTACCGTTACCCGCCACTACCGCGACTGGCAGGCCGGTAAGAAGACCTCGACCAACCCGATCGCTTCGATCTACGCCTGGACTCGCGCACTGATTCACCGCGCGAAGCTAGACAACACCCCTGAGGTTGCCAAGTTCGCCGAGACTCTTGAAGACGTAATCATCAAGACCGTTGAGTCTGGCAAGATGACCAAGGACCTAGCCCTTTTGGTTGGTCCAGATCAGGCCTACCAGACCACCGAAGACTTCTTGGCTTCGTTGGCAGAGAACTTGAAGGCACGCCTTTCATAAGTTCACGTAATCTGTGGATAACTCCCGTCGAGAAATCGGCGGGAGTTTTACATTTGCCTGCATGCACGCAAAGAAATCAACCAGGCGTATTCGCCTAGGTCTAACCACGATTGCACTCACCACGCTCATTGGGCTGTCACTCACCGGTCTTTCCGAAGCGGCTAGCACCAACCCTGTTCCTGTCTGTGTGGACGGCGTTTGCACTTTGACCTTCGACTACACGGGAAGCTATTACCAGTGGACTCCGCCGGCTGGAATCAGCCAGCTATCGTTCGACATCTTCGGAGGTGAAGGCGGCCGTTCCGGGGGAAAAGGTGGCGAGGTAAGTGGAAGTTTTAGTGCGATTCCATCAACATTGTTCATTTACGTTGGTGGAGCGGGCTCGGTTGGAAATGCCGCAGCCGGCGGATTCAATGGGGGTGGGGCCGCTGGATCTGGCCACGCCGATGCTGGCTCGGGTGGCGGTGCGACAGACTTGAGAATCGCAAACACTCTAGCCGATCGCGTTGTAGTCGCCGGCGGTGGCGGAGGATTCGGCGGTTGGATCGGCGCGGCGGGTGCCGCCGGCGGATTACTTACCGCAGGAACCGGAACCAAGGGTGGCGCAAATACAGGTGGAGGTGGAGGCGGATCCCAAACCGCCGGAGGTGTGGCAGGTCTGGGTTCAACGTCTCCAGGTAATGGGTTTGCGGGCTCCCTTGGTCTCGGTGGTGCCGGTGGAACATTCACCATCGCCGGTGGTGGCGGCGGAGGAGGAGGCTACTACGGAGGTGGTGGCGGCGGCGGTGACGCAGTTTCCGGTGGAAGTGATGGCGCCGGCGGTGGTGGAGGTTCGTCATATGCGGCGGTAAACCTGACCACTTCGATCCAACATCTCGCCGGTGTTCGCACTGGAAACGGTCAGGTAATTCTTCGCTACAGTCATGCTCCATCGGTAACCTCTTTCGCTCCTCAAGGAACAAGCAGTACCAACCAGATGGCAATGTACAGGCTTGCATTCAACGACTACACGCTGGGGCTTTCATCGAGCGATTTCACGCTGACCGGAACAGCTCAGGGATGTTCGGTAACTTCAATCTATGGCGATGGCTATGTCTATCAGGTGACCGTGAGTGGTTGTGGCATCGGAACACTCAACCTCACTCTCCGATCCGATTCCGTGACCTCTGGAAATCTTCCAGGCCCGGTTAGTGATGTTTCAAGTTCGGCG
>Ga0228703_1000305_pt1 | contig 38387 bp, 33 predicted proteins | sample McNCre217_Aug_MG_3_FD_178020 | JGI IMG/M metagenome (GOLD analysis project Ga0228703, IMG submission 178020) | Freshwater microbial communities from McNutts Creek, Athens, Georgia, United States - 29-17_Aug_MG | ecosystem: Environmental > Aquatic > Freshwater > Creek | place: USA: Georgia...
CTGTTAATCCGTAGGTCCCTGGTTCGAGCCCAGGTCGGGGAGCCAAAGTTTTGCGGGATTAGCTCAGTTGGTAGAGCGATACCTTGCCAAGGTATAGGTCGAGAGTTCGAGCCTCTTATCCCGCTCCATTCAAACGCCCATCGTCACAAGCGATGGGCGTTTTCTTTTGGACGGTTTTTTGGGGGGCGATGTCCCTCAGTTGTTCACGTCCTGTACCACCTGCCCATCGTCTGCCAAGGCCCCGCTGCGGGCCAGATCGGCCAGCAACTGGTTCATCCATTCGGCCATGGAAGCGCCCGCGCCATAGGTCCGGTGAAGGGTGTTCATGTAGGGCACTTCAGCGGCCCAGCGCACAAAGTCGGCGCGGCCAATTCGGCCGAACTCTTGCAGTTTGAACTTGAGCAGCACCTTGGCGCCGTAGCGAGCGTGTTTGTCCGGCGCCTGGGCAAAGGCGTCGAGTCGGCTGCGGGCGCGTTGCAGGGCGCCTGGCGCATCGTCAAACACGGGGCCATGCCCTGGAATCACGGTTTGCGGCTTGAGTTGTTCGATCAGGTCCAGGCTGGCGGCCACGTCGTCAAAGCCTGCGATGCCTTCCAGTTCGGGAAATACCACGCCAAAACCGTTTTCCCACAAGGCGTCTGCCGAGATCAGCAGCCGGTGCTCTGGGTTGAACAAGATGACCGAATGGGGGTCGTGCCCTGGTGCGGCGTGGACTTGCCACTCGCTGCCCGCCCAGCGGTGGGTGCTGCCTGGCACCAGCAGTCCACGGATGGCAAACGGGGGGCAGGTTTGTCCGGTGTGCAGGTAGCTCAGGTCTTCGTCTCGCCAGGCCTGCACAGGTTCTGCCAGGCCGGGGGGGATGCGCGTGTCCAGCGTGGGGTAACGGGCTTGCAGCGCGGCATTGCCGCCGCAGTGGTCGCTGTGCAGGTGGGTGTTGACGAGTTGGTCAAGCACACGGCCCTGCAGTGCGTGTTCGACCAGGGCCAGTGTTTGCTCGGCGTGCGTGGCGTAGCCGCTGTCCACCAGTGTGCTGCTGGCAGCGTCGCACAACAGGATGTTGTTGGACGAGAGCCAGCCGCGTTCAAACACCTGCACACCCGCAGGCAAAGCGATGGCGTGCGCCTGGTTCACTTGCCGTTGCGCAGTTCGCGGCGCAGGATCTTGCCCACGTTGCTCTTGGGCAGTTCGTCGCGGAACTCGATGTACTTGGGTCGCTTGTAGCCGGTCAGGTTGTCGTGGCAGAAGCGGGTAACCGCTTCTTCGGTCAGCAACGGGTCGTTGCGCACCACAAACACCTTGATGGCTTCGCCCTGCATGGTGTCGGGCACACCGATGGCCGCGCATTCGACCACGCCGGGGCAGGTGGAGATCACGTTTTCAAGTTCGTTGGGGAAGACGTTGAAGCCGCTGACGATGATCATGTCCTTCTTGCGGTCCACAATGCGGGTGAAGCCCTCTGCATCCATGATGCCGATGTCGCCGGTGCGCATGAAGCCGTCTGCGGTGAAGGTCTTGGCGTTTTCTTCGGGCTGCTTGTAATAGCCGGGCATCACGTTGGGGCCACGGATGCAGATTTCGCCCGAGCTGCCCACGGGCACGTCCTGGCCATTGTCGTCCTTGATGGCGATGTCGATGCTGGGCAGGGGCAGGCCGATGTTGCCGCTGAAATGCTTTTGCGTGACCGGGTTGTTGGTGCCGATCGCGCAGGTCTCGCTCATGCCCCAGCCTTCGATCATGGCGTTGCCGGTGGCCTGCTGCCAGGCGCGGGCAGTGCCTTCGGATGCCGCCATGCCGCCCGCCTGCGAGACCTTGAGCGAAGAGAAGTTCACGGTCTTGAACATGGGGTGGTTGAGCAGGGCGTTGAACAGCGTGTTGACGCCTGGCAGGATGTGGAAGGGGCGCTTTTTCAGCACTTCGATGAACTTGCCGAAGTCGCGCGGATTGGGGATCAGCGTCATGTGCGAGCCCTGGCGGATTGCCATCAGGCACAGCGTGAGCGCGAAAATGTGGTACAGCGGCAGTGCGGCAATCGAGTTGACATTGCGCAACTCACCCACGCTGTCCAGGGCCGGGTTGAACCAGGCCTCGGCCTGCAACATGGCCGCCACCACGTTGCGGTGCGTGAGGATGGCCCCTTTGGACAGGCCCGTGGTGCCGCCCGTGTATTGCAAAAACGCGATGTCATCCATGCTTTGTGCCACGGGTTTGAGCGTGAGGCTGCGCCCCTGGGTCATGGCTGTGCGCCAGGAGGTGACGGCGCGACCCTCGTCCAGCGGCAGTTCATAGGCTGGGACCATCTTGGCCAGGTGGCGTACGGCAAAAGTCATCCAGCGGCCATAGACAGCGCCGAGCATGTCGCCCAGCGAGGTGACCACGGTGTGGCGAATCGCGGTGTGGTGGATGACTTCTTGCAGGGTGTGGGCAAAGTTCTCCAGGATCACGATGGCCGTGGCGCCGGAGTCCTTGAGCTGGTGTTCGAGTTCGCGGGCGGTGTAGAGCGGGTTGACGTTGACGCAGGTGTAGCCAGCGCGGATGACGGCGGCCATGGTCACGGCAAATTGCGGCAGGTTGGGCAGCATGATGGCCACACGGCTGCCCGGTTCCAGCCCTTGGGCCTGCAGCCAGGCACCCAGCGTGCGCGAGGCCTGGTCCAGATCTCGGTAGCTCATCCAGCGGTCCATGCAGACCGTGAAGGGGTTGTCGGCGTGCTCGTGGAAGGCACGCTCAAACACATCGGTCAAGGAGCTGTACTGCTCGGGGTGGATGTCGTGCGGGACACCCTGGGGGTAGCTCTTGAGCCAGATTTTTTCCATGTCACTTCCTTTTATGCCATTGTGCGCACAAAAACGAACGATCGTGCTCCGGAAAAGTCCTTAATAAGAGGGGAAATCGGTCTTGTACGTGACAAAAAGGACCTGTTTTGACCTGGGTCGCCTCGGCGCATTGAAATCCAGTCAGAATGCGGGAAAACCCGCGAATTCGATCCCGCTGTCACACCTCTGCATCCATGAATCCGAACGACCCCACGCCTCCTGGTTTCTGGCGCCGCCTGTGGTTGAACTTGTCCGGTGCACCCGCTGACCTGTCCAACGACCGTGGCTGGGTGCCAATCCGCGCTCTGGCGCCTCGGCACAAGCCGCGCATCCTGGCGCATTTGCAGGCCTTGTCCGACGCTGACCGCTACCTGCGCTTTGGCTACCCGGCCACCGACGAGCACATCGCGCGTTATGTGGATGGGCTCAATTTCACGCGTGACGAGATTTTTGGGGTATTCAATCGCCGCCTGCAATTGGTGGGCATGGCGCACCTGGCGTTTTCTGTGGACCCGAAATGGTCCACCTGCGCCGAGTTCGGCGTGTCGGTGGCCGCCAGCCAGCGCGGGCGCGGCATGGGCGGACGGCTGTTTGCACGGGCCGTGACCTACGCCCGCAACCAGGGCGTGCACATGTTCTTCATCCACGCCCTGAGCGAAAACGCGGCCATGCTCAAGATCGCGCGCAATGCCGGCGCCCGCGTGGAGCGCGATGGCAGCGAGAGTGAAGCCTACCTGAGCCTGCCCGAGGCCACCTTGGACAGCCAGGTGTCTGGCCTGTTGCAAGACCGCATGGCCGAAATCGACTACCAGTTCAAACTGCAGGCCAAGCAGTTTCGCGAGTGGCTGGGCACCATGCAGGAAGTGCGCGAAGGCGTGCGCGAGGCACGCCACCACAACGACCCACAGCCCTGAGTCGCACTGTCACACGGATCCGCTATCCTAGTGGGGTATCCACAACCGCACGTCCTGCACCAGAGCCTGTGTCAGACCCTCATCCTGCGCGCGCCAAAGAGCGAGAAGACAAGCGCAGCTTTTTGCAGAAACTGGCTGAATTCATTCACCCCGGCCCCGACTCGACCGACGAACTGATCGAGACCCTGGCAGAGGCCGAGGACAACCGCATCATCGACAACGACAGCCGCCAAATGCTGGAGGGGGTCATCCGCATGGCCGACTTGACCGCTGGCGACGTGATGGTGGCGGCGCCGCGCATGGACCTGCTGGACATCGATGCCCCTTTTGACAGCCTGCTGTACCAGGTGATCGACACCGCGCACTCGCGCTTTCCGGTGTTCGAGGGGGAGCGCGAAAACATCATTGGCACCCTCATGGCCAAAGACCTGCTCAAGCTGCAGCGCGCCCCTGAGCTCAATCTGCGTGCCCTGCTGCGTCCGGCGGTGTTCGTGCCCGAAAGCAAGGGGCTCAATGACCTGTTGCGCCAGTTCCGTGACAACCGCAACCACCTGGCCATCGTGATTGACGAGTTCGGCCGCACCGCGGGGCTGATCACCATCGAGGACGTCCTTGAACAGATCGTGGGCGAAATCGAAGACGAGTTCGACATCCAGGACGATGAGGGCGATATTTTTGGCTTGTCTGATCGCACCTACCGCGTCAGCGGGGACACCTCGGTCGAACGCGTGGCCGAGGCATTCGGCGTGGACCTGCTGGCGGCGCAGTCGGGTGAGGATGCGCCCTCGTTTGACACGATTGGCGGCCTCATTGCCCATGAGATGGGTCATGTGCCACGCCGTGGCGAAACCTACGCCTTTGCTGGCCTGAGCTTTGTGGTGCTGCACACCCGCGCAGGGGCGGTGCGCTGGTTCAAGGTCTCGCAGGCCGGGGCCTCCGCCCCCACACCTTTGTCCGCATGAAGTCACCACACTGGGTGCCAGCACCCCGGGCGGGCCTGTGGCTGGCCACGGTGGCCGGGGCGCTCCAGGCCTTGTCGATCGCCTGGCCTGGCACAGGCCAGGCACATGGCTGGTTGCAGGTGGCCAGTCTGGCCCTGCTGGCCTCGGGGTTGGTGCGACTGGCCTTCCCAGATTTGCGGTGGCGCCCTTCGGTGGCGTCGTTGTTGGCCGACGAAATCCCTTTGCCGCTGGTTTTGAAGGCGGTGGCCTGGCGTACCGTGGCCTTTGCCGTGGCCTGGCTGGCAGGCACTTTCTGGTGGTTGCATGTGTCCATGCACCAGGTGGGCGGCTTGCCTGCCCCCCTGTCGATGGCGGCGGTGGTGCTGCTGGCGCTGGCGCTGGGCTCGTATTACGTGGGCGCGGCCATGCTGTGGGTGGTGCTGGTGCGCTACGCGCGCTGGGCGCAACGGCCCTGGGCGGCCAGTGGGCTGTTTGCCGCCTTGTGGTTGTTGGCCGAACTGTTGCGAGGGCGCTGGTTCACGGGTTTCCCGTGGGGTGCCGGTGGCTATGCCCATGTGGACAGTGCGCTGGCGCCCCTGGCACCCTGGCTGGGTGTGTACGGCATGGCGGCGCTGGCGGCGCTGGTGGCCATGCGCCTGGCCTGGCCGCAGCGGCGTGTACGGGCGCTGCTGCTGATCGCCGTGTTGCTGTTGGGTTTGCAATGGCTGCCGGGCAACGGGCAGCTGACCGAATCTGCCGGTCGCGCCGAGGTGGAGTTGCTGCAGGCCAATATTGCGCAGAACGACAAGTTTGAGCCTGGGCGGGGTGTGCGCGAGGCCCTGCAGTGGTACAGCGAGCGTCTGTTGACCAGCAAGGCCCCCCTGGTGGTGGCCCCCGAGACCGCGCTGCCGGTGCTGCCGCGCCATTTGCCGCCCGGTTATTGGCAAGCCTTGCAGACGCACTTTGCAGGCGGTCAGCGGTTGGCGCTGGTCGGCATGCCCTGGGGCGACGCGGTGCAGGGTTATGCCAATGCACTGGTGGCGCTGGGGCCGCAAGGGCGACCCGACTACCGCTATGACAAGTTCCACCTGGTGCCGTTTGGAGAGTTCATCCCGCCAGGTTTTGCCTGGTTCGTGCACCAGATGCAGATCCCGCTGGGCGACTTTGCGCGCGGCTCGGTGCATCAGCCCGCCATCGAATGGCAAGGCCAGCGGCTGGCACCCAATATTTGCTACGAAGACCTGTTTGGCGAGGAGCTTGCCGCTCGCTTTGGTGTGGGCGAGCAGCCGCCCACCGTGTTGGTCAATGTGAGCAACATCGCCTGGTTTGGCAACACGGTGGCGGTGGACCAGCACCTGAACATCTCGCGCTTGCGCGCCATGGAACTGGGGCGGCCCATGCTGCGGGCCACCAACACCGGGGCCACGGCCATCATTGACCACCAGGGGCAAGTGCAGGGGTTGCTGCCACGCTTCACACGGGGCAGCCTGGCGGGCACTTTTGAAGGCCGCACCGGCCTGACCCCTTATGCCCGCTGGGCATCGGCCTTTGGCCTCTGGCCGCTGTGGGGGCTGGCCCTTCTGGTGGTGGGCTGGGCTGTGTGGTCGGCCCGTCGGCGCTAGGTGCCTCGGGCAGTAAAATCAAAGGTTTGCGCTTGCCGTGCATCGGCGAGGGCGTTCACCAACTTTGGACCGGCTCGCGGCCGGCCCCGCAAGTCATGTTGACTTTCCAGCAGATCATTCTCAAGTTGCAGCAGTACTGGGACGCCCAGGGTTGCGCCTTGCTCCAGCCCTACGACATGGAAGTGGGCGCCGGCACCAGCCACACCGCCACCTTCTTGCGCGCCATCGGCCCCGAGCCCTGGAAAGCCGCCTACGTGCAGCCCAGCCGCCGCCCCAAGGACGGCCGCTACGGGGAAAACCCCAACCGCTTGCAGCACTACTACCAATATCAGGTTGTGCTCAAGCCCGCGCCCAGCAACATCCTGGAGCTGTACCTGGGCAGCCTGGAAGCGCTGGGCTTCGATCTGAAGAAAAACGACATCCGCTTCGTCGAAGACGACTGGGAAAACCCCACGCTGGGCGCCTGGGGCCTGGGCTGGGAGGTCTGGCTCAACGGCATGGAAGTCACGCAGTTCACCTACTTCCAGCAAGTGGGCGGCATCGACTGCAAGCCCATCACCGGCGAAATCACCTACGGCCTGGAGCGCCTGGCCATGTACCTGCAGGGCGTGGACAACGTCTACAACCTGAAGTGGACCGACACCCTGAGCTACGGCGATGTCTACCACCAGAACGAGGTCGAGCAGTCCACCTACAACTTCGAGCACTCGGACGTGGACTTCCTGTTCACCGCTTTCGGCGCCCATGAAAAGCAGGCCAAAAACCTGATGGAACAGCAGCTGGCGCTGCCCGCCTACGAGCAGGTGCTCAAGGCCGCGCACACCTTCAACCTGCTGGACGCGCGTGGCGCGATTTCCGTGACCGAGCGCGCCGCCTACATCGGCCGCATCCGCAACCTCGCACGTGCCGTGGCTCAGAGCTACTACGAGAGCCGCGAGCGCCTGGGCTTCCCGATGGCACCGCGCGAGTGGGTGGCCCAGATGCCGAAGAAAGCTGCCTGAGGAACAAGAACAATGACAACGCAAAACCTTCTGGTCGAACTCTTTGTCGAAGAACTGCCGCCCAAGGCACTCAACAAGCTGGGTGTCGCATTCAGCAGCGTGCTGGTCGAGCAGCTCAAGGCCCAGGGCCTGGCCGCTGCCGATGCGACGGTGACCGCCTACGCCTCACCCCGCCGCCTGGCCGCCCATGTGACCGGTGTGCTGGCGCAGGCCGCCGACAAGGCCGTGCAGCAAAAACTGATGCCCGTGACCGTGGGCCTGGATGCTGCGGGCAACGCCACACCCGCCCTGCTCAAAAAGCTGCAGGCGCTGGGCGCCGATGCGTCTGCTGTGGCCCAGCTCAAGCGCCAACCCGATGGCAAGGCTGAAGCCTTGTTCTACGACAGCCTCGTCAAGGGCGCGACCCTGGCCGCCGGCCTGCAAAAGGCCCTGGATGAAGCGCTGGCCAAGCTGCCGATTCCGAAAGTGATGCAGTACCAGCTCGAGACCGATTGCGAGCTGCCGGGCTGGAGCAGCGTGAACTTCGTGCGCCCCGCGCACAGCCTGATCGCCCTGCACGGCAGCGCCGTGGTGCCCATCAAGGCGCTGGGCTTGACGGCCGGCAACAGCACGCAAGGCCACCGCTTTGAAGCGCGTGTGCCCACCGTGGTGGTGCCGCACGCCGACCAATACGCTGAAGTGCTCAGAAACGATGGCGCTGTGATCGCCAGCTTTGCCGAGCGCCGTGCCGAGATCGTGCGCCAGTTGAACGCCGCAGCCGCGAAGGTGGGCGGCGGTGTCCGGCCGATCGAAGACGAGGCGCTGCTCGACGAAGTGACCGCGCTGGTCGAGCGCCCCAATGTGCTGACTTGCCAGTTCGAGAAAGAGTTCCTCGACGTGCCGCAGGAATGCCTGATCCTCACGATGAAAGCCAACCAGAAGTACTTCCCGCTGCTGGACGCTGCAGGCAAGTTGACCCACCAGTTCCTGGTGGTGAGCAACATCAGCCCGGCAGATGCTTCTGCCGTGATCGGTGGCAACGAGCGCGTGGTGCGCCCGCGTCTGGCCGATGCCAAATTCTTCTTTGACCAGGACCGCAAGAAAACGCTCGAATCGCGCGTCGAAGGCTTGGGCAAGGTCGTGTACCACAACAAACTGGGCACGCAGGGCGAGCGCATGGCGCGCGTCTGTGCCATCGCCAAGGCCATTGGCCAGCAAGTCGGTGGCGATGTTCTGGCCCAACAGGCCGAACAGGCCGCCCGTCTGGCCAAGACCGATTTGCTGACGGACATGGTGGGCGAGTTTCCCGAGTTGCAGGGCATCATGGGCGGCTATTACGCCCGCCATGACGGCCTGCCGACGGAGATCGCTGATGCCATCGAAGACCACTACAAACCCCGCTTTGCGGGCGACGAGTTGCCGCGCAACATGGTGGGTGTGGTGGTGGCGCTGGCCGACAAGCTCGAAACGCTGGTCGGCATGTTCGGCATCGGCAACCTGCCCAGCGGCGACAAGGACCCGTTCGCGCTGCGCCGTCACGCCTTGGGTGTGATCCGCATGCTGATCGACAAAGACCTGGCAATTGATCTGTCGGCGTTGCTGGCGCTGGCCGTGCCGGTGTTTGCAGGCAAGATCACCGATGCCACGCCTCAACTCACCGAGTTTGTCTACGACCGCCTGGCCGGTGGCCTGCGCGAGCAGGGCTTTTCTGCCCAGGAAGTCGAGGCCGTGCTGGCCCTGCAGCCGCAGCGCCTGTCCGACGTGGCCAAGCGTCTGGCGGCGGTGCGCGCCTTTGCCGCACTGCCCGAAAGCCCGGCACTGGCCGCGGCCAACAAACGCATCGGCAACATCCTGAAAAAAGCCGACGAGGTGGACGCGCACGTCAACCCCGCGCTGCTGAAAGAAGATGCCGAACAAGCCCTGCACGACGCCATGGGCAAACTGCTGCCCGAATCGACGGCGCAGTTCCAGGCCGGTGACTACACCGCCAGCCTGCAAACCCTGGCGGCGCTGCGCGGCCCGGTCGATGCGTTCTTTGACGACGTGATGGTCAATGCCGAAGAGATGGACCTGCGCCTGAACCGCCAGGGCCTGCTCAAGAGCCTGCATGTGGCCATGAACCGCGTGGCCGACCTCTCGCGTCTGGCCGCCTGAACCGGAGCACGCCATGCAGATCAAACTGGTCATTCTTGACAGAGACGGCACCATCAACCGGGCCAGCGACCAGTTTGTGAAATCGCCCGAAGAGTGGGAGCCGTTGCCCGGCTCGCTCGAAGCCATCGGGCGCCTGAACCACGCGGGCTACCACGTGGTGCTGGCCACCAACCAGTCTGGTCTGGGGCGTGGCATCTTCGATGTGGCGGGGCTCAACCATGTGCACGCGCACATGGTCAAGGCGCTGGCCGCGCACGGCGGTCGGCTCGACGCGGTGTTTTATTGCCCGCACGCGCCCGACGAGGGCTGCCACTGCCGCAAGCCCGAACCGGGTTTGCTGGAGCAGATCGCGCAGCGCTACGGCCTGTCCTCGCTGGCAGGTGTGCCCTACATCGGCGACAGCCTGCGCGACATGCAGGCCGCAGCGGCGGCCGGTTGTGCGCCGCACCTGGTTTGCACCGGCCGTCATGCCGATCTGCTGGGGCAGACGGAGGCGCCTGCAGCTTTTCCGGCGGGCACACGTGTGCACGCCAACCTGGCCGCGTGTGTGGACCATTTGCTCAAAGCGTCTGCCGCGACCTGAGCCCGTCTGGACTGACCATGAATTTCATCCGTTCCGTGCTGCACATCCTGTGGATGGCCATCACCGTGATCCCCTGGGCTTTGTTTGTGGTGGGCATCTCGTACTTTGTCAGCAGCACCACGCTGTACTGGATCTGCGCGGGCTGGTTGCGCACGGCAGTGCGCGGCGGCACCTGGATTCTGGGCATCCGCAACCGGGTGCAGGGCATGGAAAACCTGCCGCAAGGCTCCAAAGACCCGGCGGTGTTGCTGGTCAAGCACCAGTCCACCTGGGAAACCTTTGTGATGCCGGCCATCATGCCGCACCCGCTGGCCTATGTGTTCAAGAAAGAGCTGCTGCGCGTGCCGTTTTTTGGCTGGGCCATGGGCCGTCTGGACATGATCCACATCGACCGCAGCCAGAAAGCGCGCGCTTTTGCCAAGGTGGTTCAGCAAGGCCGCCGCCTCATGCAGGATGGCGTGTGGGTCATCATGTTTCCCGAGGGCACACGCATCCCGCGCGGCCAGGTGGGCGAGTACAAAACCGGCGGTACGCGCCTGGCGATTGCTGCGGGTGTGCCGGTGATCCCGATTGCCGTGACCTCGGCACGCTGCTGGCCGACCAAGGCATTCGTCAAGCGTCCGGGCACGGTGGACATCTCCATTGGCAAGCCCATTTCGAGCGAAGGGCGCAAGGCCGAAGATCTGATGGCCGAGGTGCAGGGCTGGATCGAGTCCGAAATGCGCCGCCTCGATCCTGAGGCTTACGCGCCTCAGTCCTGAGCCAGGAGCGGGCCATGTCGCCATCCTGGTCCCAACTCACGCAACTGGCCCTGGACTTTTTCACCGGCGCAGAACCGGTGCCCGCGTCCGCTGCGCTGCAAGCCCCCACGCCAGCGCCCAACGGCCAGGGCTACACCCATGCCAGCGCCAATCGCCATGCCCTGCTGCAAGGGGTGACAGTGTCTTTCCGCTTCGAGCGTTCGCGGCGCAAAAGCATCGGTTTCACCGTGGGTCCCGAGGGCCTGGTGGTGCGCGCCCCCGGCTGGGTGCCGTTGCGCGAGGTGGACGCCGCCGTGCAGGAAAAGGCGACCTGGATTCTGGCCAAGTTGCAACAGATGCGCGAGCGCGCCAGCTTGCCCGCGTCCGCGGCGCCCGACTGGGTACATGGGGCCGATCTGCCCTACCTGGGCGGCACCGTGCGCCTGTGCGTGCTGGGGCGCGGTGTGGGCGCCGACGCTGCGGCGCCCACACCGCCTGAAGGCGTGGCGCCTTTGCACCTGAGCCTGCCGCCCGACGCCTCGGCCACGCAGGTGCGCGAAGCCGCCGAAGCCTGGTTCAAGAAAAAGGCGCGCGCCCTGTTTGAAGAGCGTCTGCAGCACTTCGCCCCGCAGCTGGGGGTGCAACATCGCCGCCTGTCGCTGTCGGGCGCTCGCACCCGCTGGGGCAGTGCGCGCATCGACGGCCACATCCGGCTGAACTGGCGGCTGATCCACCTGCCGATGGCGCAGATTGACTACGTGGTGGTGCATGAGCTGGCCCACCTGCGCGTGATGGACCACAGCCCGCGCTTTTGGGACACCGTGGGCGAGGTGATGCCTGACTACCGAGAGCGCCGTAGAGCCCTGCGTGGTCAGGATTTGTAGGCGCCAGCCCTGCGCCTACAGAGGGGGACGCTTGCGGCACAATCCACTTTTGCTTAAAAGTCATGGGTTCATGGCTTTTTGGGTGATTTATTGCTGCCCTGATTTGCAATAAAGTCCCCTCCAGCATTCACCAAGGGTGCGCTCGCCGCACCCGGTTTTCAGTTTTCCCAGGAGTTTTCATGACCGCACGCACCCAAGCCCACAACCTGAAGGTGGCCACATCCCTGTACGACTTCGTTGAAAAGCAGGTGCTGCCAGCGGTCGGCGTCAAGAGCGAGAAGTTCTGGAAAGGTTTCTCCGACATCGTGACCGACCTGGCCCCCAAGAACATCGCCCTGCTGGCCGAGCGCGACCGCATCCAGACCGAGATGGACAAGTGGCACAGCGCCAACCCTGGCCCCGTCACCGCTGGCAAGGCCATGAAGGATTACCGCAAGTTCCTCGGCCAGATCGGCTACCTGGTGCCCGAGCCCAGGAACGCCAAGGCCACCACCGCCAATGTGGATGCCGAACTGGCCAAGCTGGCCGGCCCGCAGCTGGTGGTGCCGATCCTGAATGCGCGTTACGCCCTGAACGCTGCCAACGCCCGCTGGGGCTCTTTGTACGACGCGCTGTATGGCACCGACGCTATTCAAGAAGCCAATGGCTGTGAAAAAGGCACGGGCTACAACCCCCGGCGCGGCGCCAAAGTCATTGAATACTGCCGCTACGTGCTCGACCGTTGCGCTCCGCTCAAGAGCGGCTCGCACATCGACAGCACCGGCTATGCCGTCAAGGGCGGCAAGCTGGTGGTCACGCTCAAGGGGGGCAAGAGCAGCGGCCTGAAGGACGCCAAACAGTTCGTGGGCTACACCGGCGCTGCCTCCGCCCCGGCCTCGGTGCTCTTCGTGCACAACGGCCTGCACCTGGATCTGCAGATCAACAAGGCCACCCCGATCGGCAAGACCGATGCCGCTGGCGTGAGCGACTTGATCGCCGAAGCCGCGCTGTCCACCATCCTTGACCTCGAAGACTCGGTGGCTGCGGTGGATGCCGAAGACAAGGTGCTGGCCTACCGCAACTGGCTGGGCATTCTGGACGGCTCGCTGAGCGAAGAGATGGTCAAGGGCGGCAAGACCTTCACCCGCACCATGAACGGCGACCGCCACTACACCAAGCCTGCCGGTAAAGGTGAGGTGGTGTTGCACGGCCGCTCGCTGCTGTTCGTGCGCAATGTGGGTCACCTGATGACCAACCCGGCCATCACCTGGACCGACAAGGCCGGCAGCACCCGCGAAATCCCCGAAGGCATCATGGACGCCATGGTCACCACCGCGATTGCCATGGTCGACCTGCAAAAGAAAAAGAGCCACCCACTGCGCAACAGCCGCACCGGCAGCGTCTACATCGTCAAGCCCAAGATGCACGGCCCCGCAGAAGTCGCTTTTGCCGACGAACTGTTCGGCCGTGTCGAGAAGGTGCTGGGCCTCAAAGCCTCCACCGTCAAGCTGGGCATCATGGACGAAGAGCGCCGCACCAGCGCCAACCTCAAGGCCTGCATCGCCGCCGCGAAGAGCCGCGTGGCCTTCATCAACACCGGTTTCCTGGACCGCACCGGCGATGAAATGCACACCTGCATGCTGGCCGGCCCGGTCATGCGCAAGGGCGACATCAAGAACAGCACCTGGCTGGCCGCCTACGAAAAGAGCAACGTCAACATCGGCCTGCAAGCCGGCCTGCGCGGCCGCGCCCAGATCGGCAAGGGCATGTGGGCCATGCCCGACCTGATGGCCGACATGCTCAAAGCCAAGATCGCCCACCCGCTGGCCGGCGCCAACACCGCCTGGGTGCCCAGCCCCACCGGCGCCACGCTGCACGCCATGCACTACCACCAGGTGGATGTGCCGGCCCTGCAAAAGCAGATGGAAAAGGCCGTGGCCAAGCAAGACCCGAAAAAGCTGCGCGAAGACACCCTGGACAAGCTGCTGCAATTCCCGGTGGTGGCCAAGGATCAAGCCAACTGGACGCCCGAGCAAAAGCAGCAGGAGCTGGACAACAACGCCCAAGGCATCCTGGGCTATGTGGTGCGCTGGGTGGACCAGGGCGTGGGCTGCTCCAAGGTGCCCGACATCAATGGCGTGGGCCTGATGGAAGACCGCGCCACGCTGCGCATCTCCAGCCAGCACATGGCCAACTGGCTGCACCACGGTGTCGTGAGCGAAAAGCAGGTGCGCGAGACCTTCGAGCGCATGGCCAAGGTGGTTGACGGGCAGAACGCCGGTGACCCGCTGTACAAGAAAATGGCGGGCAACTTCACCAAGAGCGCTGCCTACCAGGCTGCCTGCGATCTGGTGTTCAAGGGCAAGGAACAGCCGTCTGGCTACACCGAGCCGCTGCTGCACGCCTGGCGCCTGAAGGTCAAGGCTGGCGCCTGAACCCTCTGGCAGCCATGAATGCGGCGCCTTGGGTGAGTTCTGAATTTTGTGTAAAAGGGTGAAGATCAAATCTCGAACAGACGGTCTCCGAATTCGATGGTGAAGACGCCAGTGCGGCCTTTTGGCCATGAATGGGCATCACCCCTTCTGGCTGATGGTGATGCAAAGTCAGCCTAGCAAGTGGGTAATCTCGTTTGATGCCCAAGCTGAGCCTGGGTGCAGGAGTCTGTCGCTTTGCTGAGGGTCTAATGCAACGTGATTTCGATCGATAATTCGAACAAGACTTTGCACAAACTCAATATGACGGACTACACAATTGCAGCTGTTGATGAGGCGATGGCATTGCTTTTGTTGGTTGGTCAAGCGCCGGGACTTGGTGTCACGGAGCTTGCAGCGCGATCCGGAAATACAAAGGCAAGAACTTTCAGGCTTCTTTTCACGCTTGAACAACGCAATTTCGTTGTTCGACGGGATCCAGGGCCATGTTATTTTCTTGATGTGCAAGCGCTTTACATTGGGGTAGCGGCTCAAGAGCAAATCGAATTGGTGAAAAAAGCCAGGCAGCATTTGCTGGCCCTGGGTCAGAATTGCAACGAAAATGTGCAACTTCGTGTGCGCGATGGCATGGAGTGTGTGTGTGTAGATCACTGGCAGAGTCTTCATCCCGTGAAATCCAGGAGCGGTGCCGGCAGCAGGCGTCGACTGCATGCCGGAGCATCATGCAAACTGTTGTTGGCGTTTGCTCCGCAGGAGATTCGTCATGCACTGCTCGGCGCTGATTTGCCGCGATACACAGACAGGACCATCACCCAGCGAAGTCGATTGACTCAAGAGTTGAGCCGCATTCGAACTGACGGGTACGCGATATCGGAGGGAGAAATTACCGTTGGTATTTCGGCCATTGCAGCTCCAGTACTTGACTCCGACGGTGAGGTCATCGCTGCACTCAGTTTGTCAGGACCCGAGCAAAGAATTCAACCAATGCAACAGAATTTGGTTGAGCTCGTGATGCAATTCGCTGCACGCATTACCGAGGCTGTCCGAACACCTTGACGTTTTGACACATGGACACAGGCGGCTCCTGAGGGAGCTTTTTTTACGTCCTGGCCTTCTGCGTATATTGACCCGTTCAAACACTTGCGAACAACTGGCGGGCCAGTCGAATGCTGATGCTGGCAAGGCCGCCACTTCATTCGCTATTTCGCAGCGGCGAGACGACCGTGTTACTTTTTCACAAGGTACTCGGCAGCAATCTCGACCTTGAGCTTTTCCTCAACATCCATTTTCTTGGGGCACTCGTTCTCATCTTCGAGATCCTTCACGCGGGCCGTCAAAGAAGTGTCCCTGTCGCAGAGCTTGGCGCGCCACTGTGTAAGTGGTCGTTGGGCCGATGCGCATTCCGTGGAACAAGTCTGAGACGGGCAGGCCAGCTTCAACGTGCCCCAGTGCCCCATGCGCAGACCGCCAGAAAACTCGGCATCTTCATGCGGAAATTCTCTTTGCGAAATCACTTTTTTCAACTTCGGCGAAGTCGCAGACGAATCAATGTTTCATTCAGCGAAACATATGAATTTGAAGGAATTGCAAAAAATTTGCAATTTTCATTGACAATATTTCGTTTGTTCATGGACAATGGCGCCTGAAGATGTTTTGTACAATGAAACAATCAAGTGGAGAAAACATGATCACCAAAAAACAAAGAGTTGCACTTGCTGGAAAAGGCATCGCATTTCTCATTGCATTCAACTCGTTGGCAGTGTGTGCGCAAGAAGAAGAGCAGCCGCCAGTGAGCAGCGGCACAACCATTTACGGACGCATTGACCTGAGTGTCGATCGCGTGACAGCAGGCAAGAATTCGAATGTGACTTACGGTGGACCCGGCGCCAAAGTCATTCGCATGACCGACAACACCTCTCGACTGGGGTTCGTCGGAGAAGAAGATCTGGGTGGCGGGACAGTAGCCCTCTACGGGCTAGAGCTGGGTATCAATGGGGATGATGGAACGTTTGTTTCGCCCAATTTCCGCTTCTCTTATGTTGGATTAAAAGGCGGATGGGGAACGTTCAATATGGGGCGGCTTGATTCAAGTGTTCCAACGGGATCGCCGTTGTATTCGCAACTGGCAAAAAATCTTCGCTGGATCATCCATGACGCCGGAGCTACGGCCATCGGAACGCGTGTGTTGAACGGAAGCAACCGGATCTCGAATGCGATGACCTACAAGTCGCCTGAGTTTGGGGGGGTCAACATTGCGACTCGAATCAACTTTGCCGGGCCAGAGGTCGGAACAACTTCGACAAACACCAATTTGAAAGGTGAGTCTGATTTCAAGCAATATCAGCTTGCAGTGAATTATGTGAACGGTCAATTCTCGGGCGGTTTGGGGGTCGGCTCAGACAGCAAAAACGGTGGCTTTCTCGCGAATGACTTCAAAGGTAAATCCCAGGCCGTTGTGACTTATGATTTCTTGAAAATTCGCCCCTATCTTGCGGTGGGACAAGAAAAATTTAATGCCGTGTCAACCACACGCGAGAATGTGAATTTCTGGCTGGCAGGTGCGACTGCTGCATTAGGGGCGCAGGGACGCATGACGTTGAACTATATGAATCGTGATGTTCAAGTTGACAAAGCCGGTGTATTGAAAAAACTTCAAGCTGAATACAGTTACCTGCTTAGTAAACGCAGCACCTTGTATGTCTATATGGATCGGGATACTACCAACAGCAACCGAATCGACAGCACTGCTAAAGCCATTGGTGTCGGCATGATGCACAAGTTCTGAGAATTTTTTGACAAACTTAAATCCATTTCATGAATGTGGCGGCGCGTTTGATGTGTCCCATCCGTTGGCGTGCGAAATACCGCTTGTTGTGGATTCGCCGCACAGCTGGGGACTATGGCCAAAGGATGTTTTTTGCATCGCCCCGGAAAATGCGTTGGCTACAAGCTGGGATGCATACGTTGATCAGCTGTGGAGATCAGCTTTATCAGCACAAGCTCCTTTGCTAAGTGCTAAGTTTCACCGTTCATTTATCGATGCGAATCGAGCCAGAGATGACATAGATCCCGAAATGCTGGAAGGCGCATGGCCCTATCCCGTACGTCCGACAGAAAAGTCGGATCGTGGCTTCGGATTGATTCGGCGTTATGCCTTGCCAAATGTTCCTGTCTACGACCGTCTATTGACTGTGTCAGAGGTACGTAGTCGAATTGAAAATTTCTATGACCCCTATCATCTGCGGCTCAAGCAGTTAATTGAAAAGACACATTCCCAATGGGGAATGTGTCTTCACTTGAATTGTCATTCAATGAAATCCATTGGAAATGACATGAACGATGACAGTGGGCAGGTACGACCTGACATGGTCGTCAGCGATCTGGATGGTGTTTCTTCATCACAGCGGTTGACTCAGACGATCGCCAATCTTTTGCGAGACCAAGGGTATTCCGTAAACATCAACCATCCCTATAAAGGTGCTGAACTGATCAAACGCTATAGCCATCCTGATCGGAAACGTCATAGCGTACAGATTGAGATCAGTCGTGCACTTTATATGGATGAAAAAAAATTTGAAAAATCAGTTAATTTTAATTTGCTGTCACGCAATCTTCGTAATTTCATTATTGACTTAACGAGTGTTATCAAATCTTCCGAATTTTAATTTCATGAAAAAAATTAGACTGCTTGTGCATGCTATTGCATTCTTGCTGGTATGGGTCGGCGAGAGTGCGATTGCCGGATATCCCGAAAAGCCTGTTCATATTTTGATTCCATTCCCGGCGGGTGCTGCCGCTGACAATGCCATGCGTGTTGTTGGGAAAAAGTTGGGGGAAATTTGGGGGCAGCCAGTTGTCATCGATAACAAGCCGGGAATCCCGGGCTTGCAGGCCGCGGCAATGGCCGTGCCTGATGGTTACAACCTGGTCATGGCTGCAGGCTCCAATATGGTCACTGGACCCTTGATCAACAGCAAATTACCTTATGTTCCGAACAGGGATTTTGTCCCGGTAGGTCGCGTATTGATCAATGTGCCTGTGTTGACAGTACATCCGTCTACGGGTGTCAGAACGCTGTCGGAACTGGTCGCTTATGCGCAAAGGAAACCAGGGGCTCTGAACTACAGCTCCAGTGGTATCGGAAGCCCAAACCACTTGGCTCTGGAGATGTTTCAGGGCATGACGGACACTAAGCTTGTGCACATTCCTTACAAAGGGGCTGCACCCTCCGTCAATGAAATGTTGGCGGGTCATGTTGAAGTCGGGATCAATGCGGTGCCGAGTGTCATCCAGCACATCAGAAGCGGAAAATTGCAACCATTGGCCGTTGCCAGTACGCAGAGAGACAGAAATCTTCCAAATGTTCCCACGATTGCTGAAGCTGGTTTGATCGGTTTTGAGTATGAAATTTGGTATGCACTCTTTGCGCCATCAAAAGTTCCAAAAGATCTGATTGAAAAAATCAGTGCTGATCTCCAAAAGGCATTGACTGATCCGGAGGTTGCTAAACGGCTTATTGCGCAAGGGGCCGAACCAAGTCCGAGCAGCGCTGAAGAGTTGGCGAAATATTTGCAGCGTGATACTGAACGGTGGAAAAAAATCATCAAGGATAGAAAAATTTCAATGGATTGAGTTCAGTAGCCTGTGTCTGGCCTTGCCGCTATCCTTGGCCTGTGTCTGCCACACCCGGCTCCCTGTCCGGCTTGTTGCCCTTCCTGAACCCCTATCGCTGGCCCTTGGTGTTGGCGGAGATGTTCCTTTTGCTGGCCGCGGGAGCCACGTTGGCCTTTCCCTGGGTGCTCAGGCCGCTGATCGATCTGGGGCGTCTGGTCGAACAGGGGACGCACGCGCAGCTGCTGGCGCAGGGTGGCTTGTATGTGCGTCTGGCGGCTTTGCAGTTTCAGGTCACAGAGGCTGCCTGAAGGTGTGGAGCTAAACTCGCAGCATGACGCCCGCTGCCGCTGTTGACCCTTGCCGTTGTCCCTTGTGCGGGGCTCCCAACAGCTGTGTCATGGCCGCTGGCCTGACCTCGCAGAGCGCAGAACCTTGCTGGTGCGCACTGGAAAGATTCAGCGCACGTTTGCTGGACCGGGTGCCTGAACCGGCCCGGCGCCAGGCCTGCATTTGCCAAGCCTGTGCACAAGCCGATCGGGATGCGCCGTGAGCAACCACGACCCCCACAGCCTGCAGGCCCTCAAGGCCCGCTACGGAGAGCGACACCGCTGGCTGCTTTTGCTGTCGGTCATGCTGGGCACGATGGCCTCGGTCATGTCTTCCACCATCATGAATGTGGCCATCCCCGACATGAGCCAGCATTTCGAGCTGGGCCAAAGCCGGGCGCAATGGGTCAGCTCGGGCTTCATGGTGGCGTCCACCGTGTCCATGCTGACCACGCCCTGGTTGCTCACCCGCTTTGGTTACCGGCGCGTTTACAACCTGTGCATGTGGATGCTGTTGCTGGGCGGGCTGGGTGGCGGTTTGGCCAATGACTATGCGCTGGTCTTGCTGGCCCGCGTGGCCGAGGGCCTGGCCGCAGGGGTGGTGCAGCCCATTCCCGCCATCATCATCTTGCGTGCGTTTGGGCCGGGCGAGCAAGGCCGTGCCAGCGGCCTGTTTGGCACGGGCGTGGTGCTGGCGCCCGCGATCGGGCCCAGCATTGGCGGCTTGCTGGTGGATGCCTTTGGCTGGCGTTCGATCTTTTTCATGGTGGTACCGCTGGCGTTGCTGGCCCTGTGGCTGTCGCGCCGCTATGTGCCCACCACGGCACCCGGTGGTGTGGCGGCCAACGCCGATTCGGCCGGACTGGACTGGCTGGGGCTGGCGCTGGCCAGCGCCTCCACACTGCTCTTGCTCAATGGCCTGGTGCAGTTGCGTGACGATGTCGGCCAGCATGCCTGGGTGCTGTTGTCGCTGGCCGCTTTGGGTGCCCTGGCCTTTGTGCTGTGGCAGCACCGACGTCAGCACCGGGCACGCCATGGCGGGCGCCCGGGCTTGATGAACCTGCAGGTGTTTGCGCATCGCACTTTTGCCATGGGATCGCTGGTGTCTTTCACCTACGGCATGGCGCTGTTTGGCTCGACTTACCTGTACCCGGTGTTCATGCAAATGGGCCTGGGTTTGTCGCCGTCCTATATTGGCGCGGCACTGCTGCCCTCGGGCATTTTGCTTGCGGTCACCATCAACATCGTAGGGCGCCTGTCCGACCGCTACCCGGCGTCCCGCCTGGTGATGCTGGGCTTGGCTTTGCTGGCCTTGTCGTTTGGCATGAACTTCACGGTGCACCCTGCGCAGGGTCTGGCCTGGCTGTGGGTCTGGATCATCGTGGGGCGCATCGGCTTGGGGTTCATCCTGCCTTCGCTCAATATGGGGGCCATGAAAGCCATGCCGCATGCCCTGATTCCGCAGGGCTCCAGCATCATCAGTTTCATCCGCATGGTGGGCGGTGCAGCCGGCGTGAGCCTGTGCGCCATCGTGCTGGAATGGCGGCTGACGGTGCATGGCGCCCGTTTGGGCGATGTGGGCAGCCAGGCGGCTTTGGCTGCCTTCAACGAAACCTTTGTCAGTCTGGCCACGGTGACCGCACTGGCCTTGATCGCTGCATGGCAGCTGGGGCGCCCCACGGTGGCCGTACACAAGGACTGAACCGATGTGCCAGCTGCTCGGCATGAACTGCAACACCCCCACCGACGTGACCTTCAGCTTCAGTGGGTTTGCGCAACGCGGTGGCGCCACCGACCACCACAGCGACGGCTGGGGTATTGCCTTTTTTGAAGGGCGCGGGGTGCGCCACATGGTGGACCACCAAAGCGCCAGCACCTCGCCGGTGGCCGAGCTGGTGCGCCGCTATCCGATCAAGAGCCAGAACGTCATTGCCCACATCCGCAAGGCCACACAAGGCGTGGTGGCGCTTGAGAACTGCCACCCCTTTGTGCGCGAGTTGTGGGGCCGCTACTGGGTGTTTGCGCACAACGGCAACCTGGAAAACTACGCCCCGCGCCTGCATGGCAACTTTCACCCCGTAGGGCAGACCGACAGCGAGCGCGCCTTTTGCTGGTTGATGCAAGAGCTGGCCAAGTCGCATGCCGACGTGCCCAGTGTGGACGAGTTGAACCACACCCTGCGCGAGCTGGTCCCAAACATTGCCAAATACGGCACCTTCAATTTCTTGCTCTCTAATGGCGAGGCGCTGTGGGCGCATGCCAGTACACACTTGCACTATGTGCTGCGCCGCCACCCCTTTACGCGGGCCACACTCAGCGACGAAGACCTGAGTGTGAATTTCGCCGAACACACCAGTGTGCATGACCGTGTGGCGGTGGTGGTCACGCAGCCACTCACCACTGACGAGGACTGGGTGGCGTTCGAGCCAGGGCGGCTTTATGCTTTTGTGGACGGCGATCTGGCTTGATCAGAACTCGGCATGCAGCCGGATGGCGTAGACGTTGACCGGGCCGCGCAGCGTGTTGTAGGCCGGGTTGGCGATGTGCTGCCAGTCGCCCGTGACCCACAGGTTCTTGCCCAGGCCAACGCTGTAGAACACCTCGCTGCCGTGTTCAGCGCCGTAGCGAAAGTTGCCTGCACCATCGCCAATGAAATAGGACATGCCCCCGGCTTCCAGAAAGCGGCGGCGGTCATTGGACAAGCGGTTGTTCATGTAGGCCATGCCCAGACGGTCCTGGGCTCGGCCCCACAGGCGGCCATGGAGCAAGGTGCCCGCTGACAGCGAGGCGTCGATTTCGGTGAAGGCGTAGGTCTCGGTGCGGCCATCCGCCTTCATGGTGCGCAGAAAGACGCCCACACTGTCGCTCAGGGCCTGCTCCAGATTCAGGCCCAAACCGTACTTCAGCCTTTCGCCATTGCGCACCTGCAAGATGGTCTGCGGATCGGTGCCGGGGTTGTTGAGCAGGTAGGCCCTGGCATCGGCAAAACTGGCCGTCACGCCACGGTTGCGCCAGGCCAGCACGCGGGCCTTGCCTGGCTGACCGCCCAGGGTGTGGGCATGCTCCACTTCGAATTGGTCGCCGTAGTGGCGCAGCAGGTCAAAGTCCACTGGCAAACCGTTCGGTGTGCGCGGGCCGCTCATGCGGCCCAGGCGGTAGACCCAGTCGTCCTGGAACCACTCGGCGGCCACACCCCAGCCAAAACCACGCGCATCGGCTGCATAGTCGTAGGCGCCATAGGTCCAGTGGCTCCAGTTCATGAACTGGGTGCGCGGGTCCTTGGCGTAGGCGTTGTCATCAAACACGTCCAGCGTCGAGAAGTTGCCCGCCGTCAGCACAAAGCGGTTTTTGTCCACCCAGCGGGCCATCTGGTTGAAGTCGGATTCCAGGTATTCGCGCTCGCCACCCTGGTTCCAGGTTTGGCGCCAGAACAGGCGCTGCAGATAGGGTTTGGGTTGCTTGCCGCCCGCGCGGGTGATCTCGCCGTTGGTGAAGCCGCCCAGACCCACCAGGTTGCGCGAGAACGGGTCGCCGGCCGTCAGTTCGACGTTGGCATACACCTCGGCGCCAGACGCCAGGCGTTTGCCCCAGTGGCCAGTCAGCGAGAAGGTGAACATGGTGTCGGCGCCTGGCGTGAGGCTGTTCAGCCCCGAGCCCAACGCCGGAAAAGCCGGGTGGCGCTGCGTGTTGTAAGTGCTTTGGTATCGGGCCTGCTCGAACTCTTCGGGCGCGCTGGTGTCCGTCTGCTGCGCCCATACGGCGGTGCCGCCCAGCAGCAGCAAGGCGGGCAAAGCGTTGAACAGGGGGCGGTGGAAACTCATGGGCGCATCACAACAGGGGTGCGCCGATCTTATGTCACAAAAATTTCAACTTTGTGACGAAGTCAGTCAGCGTTTGCAAGCCGCTTCAAGCGCGTTGACAAACATGGCCGGCACGTCAAAACCGGTCTGGTCGGAGATTTCCTGAAAACAGGTCGGGCTGGTGACGTTGATCTCGGTCAGGTGCCCGCCGATCACATCCAGCCCCACCAGCAGCAGGCCGCGTGCCACCAGAATGGGGCCGAGGGCTTCGGCGATCTCACGTTCACGGGGGGTGATGGGCATGGCCACACCCTTGCCACCTGCGGCCAGGTTGCCACGCACCTCGCTGCCTTGCGGAATGCGGGCCAGCGTGAAGGGCACCGGCTGACCACCGATCAGCAGCACGCGCTTGTCGCCTTCGCTGATCTGCGGCAGGTACTTTTGCACCATCACGGTTTGCGCCCCCCCCCGGTTAAGCGTTTCGGCAATTGCGCCCAGATTCAGACCGTCGCGTCCAACCTTGAAGATGCCCATGCCGCCCATGCCGTCCAGGGGCTTGAGGATGACCTCGCCATGCTCGGCGTGGAAGTTGCGGATGTCGGCTTCGCTGCGCGTGACCAATGTGGGCGCGGTGAACTGCGGAAATTCGAGGATGGCGAGTTTTTCGGGGTGGTCACGCAGGGCTGCAGGGCTGTTGAGGACGCGTGCACCCTCACGTTCGGCCTGACCGAGCAGGTGCGTGCTGTAGAAATACTCGCTGTCAAAGGGCGGGTCTTTGCGCATGACCACCGCATCAAAACCCTTGAGTGCGGCGCGCTGCGTGCCCGTCACCTCGAACCAGGCGTCGGTCTGGCCGGTGAGCCGAATGTCTCGCACCTGTGCGGTCACGCCTTCACCGTGCAGCCAGCGCACGTCCTGCGGCTCGCAGGCGCTGAGGGTGTGGCCGCGCTTTTGCGCTTCGCGCATCATCGCAAAGGTGGTGTCCTTGTAGGTCTTGAAGGATTCGAGCGGATCGGCAACAAAGAGGAGGTTCATGCGGCCAATCCTACACGTTGCCTGTCACCATTTGCAGGCTGTGGGCTTGCACATGTACTTGCACCTGACGGGCCAGACCCAGCCATTCGCCATCGGCGGCCAGGGGAATGCCCTGAGGGCAGTGCAGGCCCAGTTGTTTGAAGCGGCCGACCTGTACGCCGGGCTGTGTCAGGTGACTTCCCCGCAAGAAGCGAGGCAGCAGGTGCATGCAGCCCAGGCGACCGAACGGGCCGGCACGCAGCCAGTCGAGCTGGCCGTCGTGCGTGCTCGCGTGGGGCATGGCCGCAATGCCTGAACCCAGGGTGGGGGTGTTGAGCACCGACATCAACAGCACGGGCCCGTCGTCCAGGTGCTGGCCATCGGCCTGTGCCCGCACGGTCCAGTGCCGCAGGTGCTGCAGTTCGCGCAGCGTGGCCCACAGGTAGCGCGGCAGGCCGCTGAGCCAGCGCGGGCCTTGCAAGGCCCGCAGTGCCACCGACGAATCAAAGCCAGCCGTCAGGCTGGAGGTAAACGGCGTGCGGTGGCTGTCACCGTGCATGTCGGTCCACACTGCCAGGCCTGTGTCCATGGGGCGGGTGTTGCCCTGCAGGGCCAGGGCGAGTGCGCTGGGCCAGTGCTGGCGGTCCAGACCCAGCGCGCGCGCCAGGTCATTGCCACTGCCCAGCGGGACCAGACCCGTGTGCAGTTGCCGGGTCAGCAGCGCGGGCAGCCAGCGGTTGACGCTGCCATCTCCTCCCACCAGCACCACGCGGCTGCCCTCGGGCTCGCGCATCAGCAGGTCCAGTGCGTCCTGCACGGTGTCTGGGGCGTGCAGGCGGGGCAAGGGGGTGAGTTCGTCGAGCACGCGCCTGACGGCAGGCAGCATGTGGCGCACGCGTCCGCCTTTGGCGTGGGGGTTGACGAGCACCAGCGTCACTGGAAGGCCACCTCGGCAAAGCTGCGCAGCTTGCGGCTGTGCAACTGGGCGGGGCCTGCGGCGCGCAAAATTTCGAGGGCGCGGATGCCGATCTGCAAATGCTGGTTCACGCGCTCGCGGTAGAAATGGTTGGCCATGCCGGGCAGTTTGATTTCGCCGTGCAGCGGCTTGTCGCTCACACACAGCAAGGTGCCGTAGGGCACCCGAAAGCGAAAGCCGTTGGCGGCAATGGTGGCGCTTTCCATGTCAAGCGCCACCGCGCGGCTCTGGCTGAAACGGCGCTGTGGGGTGTTGTCCGGCAGCAGTTCCCAGTTGCGGTTGTCGGTGCTGGCCACGGTGCCGGTGCGCATGAGTCGCTTGAGTTCCGAGCCCTGGCATCCGGTGACTTCGGACACCGCGTGTTCCAGCGCAAGCTGCACTTCGGCCAGCGCCGGGATCGGAACCCACAGCGGCAACTCTTCGTCGAGCACGTGGTCCTCGCGCACATAGGCGTGGGCCAGCACATAGTCGCCCAGCTGCTGGGTGGTGCGCAGGCCGGCGCAGTGGCCCACCATGAGCCAGGCGTGTGGGCGCAGCACGGCAATGTGGTCGGTGATGTTTTTGGCATTGGCTGGCCCCACCCCGATGTTGACCATCGTGATGCCGCTGTGGTCCTCCCGAACCAGGTGGTAAGCGGGCATCTGGGGCAATCTGGGCGGTGCCGAGCCCAGGGCGTCGTCCACTTGCGGGGGCAGACCCAAGCGCCGAGTGAGCACATTGCCCGGTTCGACAAAGGCCACATAAGGGCTGTCCGCCTTGGCCATCTCTGCGCGGCCCAGCGCGATGAATTCGTCAATGTAGAACTGGTAGTTGGTGAACAACACGTAATTCTGGAAATGCGCCGGGCTGGTGCCGGTGTAGTGGCGCAGACGGTGCAAAGAATAGTCGATGCGTGCCCCTGGAAACAGCGACAAGGGCTCGGGCTGGCCTTGTGCTGCACGCCAGGTGCCGTTGGCGATGCTGTCGTCCATGGCCGTCAGGTCGGGCAGGTCAAACACATCGCGCATGCGGGCACGCCGCGCCGCGCTCATCTCGCCTTCCATGTGTTCGTTCTCGGCAAACGAGAAGTGCACCGGCATCGGCTCCTTGCTGGTGCCCACTTCCAGGCGCACGCCGTGGTTGCGGATCAGCAGGGCGAACTGTTCGCGCAGGTAGTGGGCAAACAGGTCCGGGCGCGTCAGGGTGCTGGCGTATTGCCCGGCACTGGCCACAAAGCCATAGCTCAGCAGCTCGGCCTCGGTGTCCAGCGGGGGTGTCCAGTCGGTGCGGGTTTCGATGCGCACATAGGGGTAGCACGCGCGCACGCGGTCCTGCAAGTCGTCGCCTGCCACAAAGCGCTGCATGGCGCTGCGCAGGTGCTGCACACTTTGCTGGTAAATCGCCTGCACGCGGGCCAGCGCCGCATCGGCGCTGTCAAAGACTTCAGGGGCGATGAAAGGGATGGGGGTACGCATGCCCCCCATTGTGCATGGCCCCTGTTACATGCTGCGGCGGTACTGCCCACCCACCTCGAAGAGGGCGTTGGTGATCTGACCGAGTGAGCACACGCGCACCGCATCCATCAGCACCTCGAAGACGTTGCCGTTTTCGATGACCGCTTGCTGCAAGCGTGTCAGCTGCACCGGGGCCGCAGCCGCGTTGCGGGCGTGGAAGTCAGACAGACGCTTGAGCTGTGACTGCTTTTCTTCCTCGGTCGAACGCGCCAGCTCCAGGCTCTCCAGCACTTCGTCGCCCTTGGGGTTGCGGAAGGTGTTGACGCCGATGATGGGGTACTCGCCGGTGTGCTTGAGCATCTCGTAGTGCATCGATTCGTCTTGAATCTTGCCGCGCTGGTAACCGGTTTCCATCGCGCCCAGCACGCCGCCGCGCTCGGCAATCCGCTCGAACTCGGCCAGCACCGCTTCTTCGACCAGCTCGGTCAGCTCGTCGATGATGAAGGCGCCCTGGTTCGGGTTCTCGTTCTTGGCCAGGCCCCACTCGCGATTGATGATGAGCTGGATCGCCATGGCGCGGCGCACAGAGTCTTCGGTGGGCGTGGTGATGGCTTCGTCGAACGCGTTGGTGTGCAGGCTGTTGCAGTTGTCGTAGATGGCGATCAGGGCCTGCAGCGTGGTGCGGATGTCGTTGAACTGGATCTCCTGCGCGTGCAGCGAGCGGCCCGAGGTCTGGATGTGGTACTTGAGCTTCTGGCTGCGCTCGTTGGCGCCGTATTTCTCTTTCATGGCCACGGCCCAGATGCGGCGCGCCACGCGGCCGAGCACGGTGTATTCCGGGTCCATGCCATTGCTGAAGAAGAAGCTCAGGTTGGGCGCGAAGTCATCGATGTGCATGCCGCGCGCCAGGTAGGCTTCGACGAAGGTGAAGCCGTTGGACAGCGTGAATGCGAGCTGCGAAATCGGGTTCGCCCCGGCTTCGGCGATGTGGTAGCCACTGATCGACACGCTGTAGAAGTTGCGCACGTCGTGGTGCACAAAGTATTGGGCAATGTCGCCCATCACCTTGAGCGAGAACTCGGTCGAGAAGATGCAGGTGTTCTGCCCCTGGTCTTCTTTCAGGATGTCGGCCTGCACCGTGCCGCGCACGTTGGCCAGCACCCATTCCTTGATCTTGGCGGTCTCGGTCTCGGTGGGCTCGCGGCCGTTCTCGGCCTTGAATTTGTCGATGTTCTGGTCGATGGCCGTGTTCATGAACATGGCCAGGATGGACGGCGCCGGGCCGTTGATCGTCATCGACACGCTGGTGGTCGGGTTGCACAGGTCAAAGCCCGAGTACAGCACCTTCATGTCGTCGAGCGTGGCCACGTTCACGCCCGAATTGCCCACCTTGCCGTAGATGTCGGGCCGCAGGTCGGGGTCGTTGCCGTAGAGCGTGACCGAGTCGAATGCGGTGGACAGGCGCTTGGCGGGCATGCCTTCGCTCACCAGCTTGAAGCGGCGGTTGGTGCGAAACGGATCGCCTTCACCGGCGAACATGCGGGTCGGGTCTTCGCCCTCGCGCTTGAAGGCGAAGGTGCCGGCGGTGTAGGGGTAGCTGCCCGGCACGTTGTCCAGCATCAGCCATTTGAGGATTTCGCCATGGTCTTCGTACTGGGGCAGCGCCACCTTGCGGATGGTGGTGCCCGACAGGCTCTTGGTGGTCAGGGCAGTGCGGATTTCCTTGTCGCGGATTTTGACCACGTACTCGTCGCCCGCGTAGGCCTTTTGCATGTCGGGCCACTGGGCCAGCAGCTTTTTGGCGGCCGGGTCTTGCACGGCCTCGCGGGCCACGGCCAGGTCAATGGCGGCTTCAGAGGCTTTGGCGCGGCCGGGCTTGTCCACTTCGAGCATGCGGGCGGCGGCGCGCAGCTGCTGGATTTCGCGGGCCAGTTTGGCTTGTTCGCGGGCGCGCTTTTTGTAGCCGCGCACGGTGTCGCTGATCTCGGCCAGGTAGCGCGTGCGGGCCGGCGGCACGATGGGGGTCTGGTGGGTAGAGTGCCGCACGCTGACGATGGGCAGGCGGCCGTCGGTGACTTTCATGCCCAGCTCGGCCAGGCGCCCTTTCAGGGCCTGGTACAGGGCGGTGACGCCGTCGTCGTTGAAGCGGGCGGCCATGGTGCCAAAAACCGGCATCTGCTCGGTGGGCACGGTCCAGGCCTCCTTGTTGCGCTGCACCTGTTTGGCCACGTCGCGCAGCGCGTCCGCAGCGCCCTTGCGGTCGAACTTGTTGATGGCCACGAACTCGGCAAAGTCCAGCATGTCGATTTTTTCGAGCTGGCTGGCCGCGCCGAACTCGGGCGTCATCACGTACATGGGCACATCCACATGCGGCACGATGGCGGCGTCGCCCTGGCCAATGCCCGAGGTCTCGACGATCACCAGGTTAAAACCGGCCACCTTGCAAGCCGCGACCACATCGGGCAGGGCTGCGCTGATCTCACTGCCGAAATCGCGCGTGGCCAGGCTGCGCATGAAGACACGCGAACCTTTGGACCAAGGCGAAATCGCGTTCATGCGGATGCGGTCGCCCAGCAGGGCGCCGCCGCTCTTGCGGCGCGAGGGGTCAATCGAGATCACGGCCACGCGCAGCGTGTCGTCCTGGTCCAGGCGCAGGCGGCGCACCAGTTCGTCGGTCAGGCTGGATTTGCCTGCGCCGCCGGTGCCGGTGATGCCGAGCACCGGCACTTTTGTCTTGGCTGCTGCGGCGCGCAAGGCTTCAACCACTTTGGCATCGGCCTTGCCGTTTTCCAGGGCCGTCATCAGTTGGGCCAGAGCGCGCCAGCTCATGTCGGTGTGGCCCTGGATGGCTTCGATCTTTTGGGGCGCCAGCGCCGAGAAGTCCTTGTCGGCACGCATGACCATCTCGCCGATCATGCCGGCCAGGCCCATCTTCTGCCCGTCTTCGGGGCTGAAAATGCGCACGCCGTGCTCGGCCAGCATGCGGATTTCGGCTGGCACGATCACGCCGCCGCCGCCGCCAAAGACCTGGATGTTCTCGCCGCCACGTGCTTTCAGCAGCTCGACCATGTAGGTGAAGTACTCGTTGTGCCCGCCCTGGTAGCTGGAGACGGCAATGCCCTGCACGTCTTCCTGCAGGGCAGCGGTCACGACCTCGTCGACCGAGCGGTTGTGGCCCAGGTGGATGACTTCGGCACCCATGCTTTGCAGGATGCGGCGCATGATGCCGATGGCGGCATCGTGGCCGTCAAACAGGCTGGCGGCAGTGACAAAACGCACCTTGTTCGTGGGGCGGTATTCGGCCAGGGCCTTGAATTCGGCGGACAGGTCGGTCATGGCGGGTCTCCGGGCATGGGGTGTTGTTTGGTTGACGTTTACGTAAACGTCAACTTAAAGCCAGCATCTTAACGGCTTGTGCCTTGCCTGTCACTGACAGGCGTTCGGGCTGCCTCGGATGGGCATGGTGGGGGGTATCATGGCCCCTTGCGCTCGCCCAGTCTGTGGGGCGCCATGTGGAGACTTTATGAGCCGTCTTGCCAATCCCGAAAAGAAAAAAGCCCTGTGTGCCCGACTGGCGCGCATCGAAGGCCAGTTGCGTGGCCTGCAAAAACTCATCCAGGAGGACGCCGACTGTGAAAAAGTGGCCCAGCAGATGGCTGCCGCACGCAAGGCGTTGGACAAATCCTTCTTCTCGATGGTGGGTTGCATGATCGAGCAGGGTGACCAGTCGGCCGACCATGTGGCCGAAATGCTGACCAAATTTGCTTGAGGTGGCCATGAACGACGCGATGCAAGTGCGCCCGGCTCAGGGTTATGCGGGCGATGTGAGTCCGCAACTGGCCTGGGCCTGGGTGCAGGCCGGTGAGGCGGTGCTGGTGGACGTGCGCACCGATGCCGAGCGGGCATGGGTGGGCTTTGTGCCCGGCGCCCAAGGCCTGGCCTGGAAGCAATGGCCGGGTATGGCCATGAACCCAGAGTTCGACGCCAGCATCCAGACGCTGGGAGCGGGCGGTCAAAAGCTGGTGCTGCTGTGCCGCAGCGGCGTTCGTTCCATTGCCGCTGCACAACGTGCCACCGAGCTGGGTTTGCAGGCCTACAACATTCTGGAAGGCTTTGAGGGCGACCCCGACGCCAATGCCCAGCGTGGCAAGCTGGGGGGCTGGCGCATGCGCGGCCTGCCCTGGCAGCAAAACTGAGGCTGTTGCCTGGGTGACGGCGCACGCTTGGACTGCGCCCTAAAGTGTCTGCATGACACTTGCCACCGATGCCCTGCTGGCCCGCATAGAGGCCAAGCGCGAAGAAGTCACCGCCCTCACGCAGGCGCTGGTGCGCATTCCCACCGTCAATCCCCCCGGCGATGCCTACGAGGCCTGTGCCCACTTGGTGGGTGAACGGTTGGCTAAGAAAGGCTTTGTGGTCGAGTACGTGCGGGCGTTGGGCGCGCCGGGCGACTGCGACAGCCACCCCCGTCTCAATGTGATCGCCCGCTGGCAGGGCAGTGCCCCGGGCGAGTGCGTGCATTTCAACAGCCACATCGATGTGGTCGAGGCCGGTTCGGGCTGGACCTTTGACCCTTTTGGTGGCGAGGTGGCCCATGGCCGCGTGTATGGACGAGGCACCTGCGACATGAAGGGCGGCCTGGCGTCCAGCATCATCGCCTGCGAGGCCCTGATCGAGTCGGGCCTGCCCATTCCTGGCGCACTGGAGATCAGCGGCACGGTGGACGAAGAGTCCGGCGGCTTCTCCGGTGTGGGCTACCTGGCCGAACGCGGCTACTTCAGCAGGCCGCGTGTGCACCACGTCATCATTCCCGAGCCCTTGGGCGTAGACCGCATCTGCCTGGGCCACCGAGGCGTGTGGTGGGGCGAGGTGGAGACGCGTGGACGCATCGCCCACGGCTCCATGCCTTTTCTGGGTGACAGCGCCATCAACCACATGAGCGCTTTCATCCATTTGCTCGAAACGCAGCTGCAGCCCCGGCTGCGTGGACGCCACACCGCCGAGCCGGTGGAGCCGCCGGGCGCGCGCGTGAGCACGCTCAACATCAACAGCATCCACGGCGGTCAGGTGGAGCAGCGTTACAGCCAGGACGCGCGCGGCTGGCCCACAGGCGACTTGCCCGCCCCAGTGGTGGCGCACAGCTGCCGTGCCGTGCTGGACCGGCGCTTCATTGCCGAAGAAAACCTCGAAGCGGTCAAGCAAGAGATCATCGACATGCTCGATGAACTCAAGCGCACCCGCCCCGGCTTTGACTACGGTGTGCGCGACATCATGAGTTTTGTGCCCACGGCCACGCCCAAGGACGCCCCGGTGGTGGATGCCACCGCGCGGGCCATTGCCCGTGTGCTGGGCCGCGAGCCCAGCTACATCGCCAGCCCAGGCACCTACGACCAAAAACACATTGTGCGCACCGGCAAGCTCAACGACTGCATTGCCTACGGTCCGGGCATCCTCGACTTGGCACACCAACCCGACGAATACGTGGGTATTCAGGAACTGGTGGACTCGGCCAAGATCATGGCGTTGGCGGCGCTTTCACTCACCAGCGGCGCCTGAGCACCGAGGTGGGCTGGGAAGAGGCCGGTCCAAACGGGCAAACAGTCTCCTGTGCGACTGCGAGGTGCCTTCGTTCTGATTTGTCATAGACAAGTTAGGTGAAAACCCGCTGGCGGAGGGGGGGTGGATGGAGGAAATTGTGCTTCCTTAACCAACCACTGGAGACATTCATGGAAGACAAGAAGACCGTCACGAACCGCCGCGGCATGCTCAAGGGGGCCGCCGTCGCAGCAGGCGCGGTGTCCGCCCCAATGATTGCCACGGCGCAGACGGCCACCACCCTGCGTTTTCAGAGCACTTGGCCGGCCAAGGACATCTTCCACGAATACGCCAACGACTTTGCCAAAAAGGTCAATGACATGGCCAGTGGCAAGCTCAAGATCGAAGTGTTGCCGTCGGGTGCCGTGGTGCCCGCCTTTCAGCTGCTGGACGCCGTGAACAAAGGCACCCTGGACGGCGGTCATGGTGTCTTGGCCTACCACTATGGCAAGAACTCGGCACTGGCCCTGTGGGGGTCTGGCCCGGCCTTCGGCATGGACCCGAACATGGTGCTGGCCTGGCACAACTATGGCGGCGGCAAGGCCCTGCTCGAAGAGATCTACAAGAGCCTCAACATCGATGTGGCCTCGTATGTGTACGGCCCCATGCCGACACAGCCTTTTGGCTGGTTCAAGAAGCCGGTCACCAAGGTGGCCGACATGAAGGGCATGAAGTTCCGCACCGTGGGCTTGGCCGTAGACATGTACACCGACATGGGCGCTGCCGTGAACCCACTGCCCGGTGGCGAGATCGTGCCGGCCCTGGACCGTGGCCTGATCGATGGTGCCGAGTTCAACAACGCATCGTCCGACCGTGTGCTGGGCTTCCCGGACGTGGTGAAGAACTGCATGCTGCAGAGCTTCCACCAAAGTGGCGAACAATTCGAGATCCTGTTCAACAAGGCCAAGCTCAATTCGCTGCCCGGTGAACTCAAGGCCATCATCGACTATGCGGTGCAAGCGTCCAGTGCCGACATGAGCTGGAAAGCCATCGAGCGCAACTCCAAGGACTACGAAGACCTCAAGAAGCAGGGCATCAAGTTCTACAAGACGCCCGACGCCATCCTCAAGGCGCAGCTGGCCTCCTGGGACAAGATCATGGAGAAAAAGGGCGGCGAAAACCCACTGTTCAAGAAAGTGCTGGACTCGCAGCATGCGTTTGCCAAGCGCGCAGGCCAATGGCAAAACGACTACATGGTCGATTTCAAGATGGCCTACAACCATTACTTTGGCAAGAAGGGCTGATGCGGCCCGTCCTTTTGCTTTGAAAAGCCAGCCCATCCGCACCAGCGGATGGGCTTTTTATTGTTGCGCCAGGCAGGGCGCTTGCATGCAGGAGTTCAGGCATGGAAACACAAAATTGGTTGCTGGTCGTGGACCGGATCAGCACCTGGGTGGGCAAAGCGTTTGCGTGGCTGATCGTCGCGCTGATGCTGATGGTGGTGATCGAGGTGTTCAAGCGCTATGCCATGAACGCGCCCACGGCCTGGGTCTTTGATGCCAGCAACATGATGTACGGCACGCTGTTCATGATGTGTGGCGCCTACACGCTGGCGCAAAACGGACATGTGCGTGGCGACTTTTTTTACGGCAGCGCCAAGCCGCGTACCCAAGCCGCACTCGACCTGGTGCTGTTCATCCTGTTTTTCATTCCGGGCGTGATTGCCCTGACCTGGGCGGGCTGGACGTATGCGGCCGACTCGCTGGCGATCCGCGAGCAGACCTTCAATGCCGATCCGCTGCCGCTGTACCCTTTCAAGGCCATCATCCCGATCGCGGGCGCCATCGTGCTGTTGCAAGGGGTGGCCGAAATTGCGCGTTGCGTGATCTGCCTGAAAACCGGCGCATGGCCCGAACGCATCAAGGATGCCGAAGAAATCGACGTGGTCGAGCAGCAATTGGCCGCCAGCACTTATGTGGACGAGGATGCGCGCCGTCAGGCCATCGAGAGCGCCAAAACCATTGACGAAGCCGCGCGCCAGCGCGACCAGAACATCACTTCCGGAGGTCAGTCATGAGCGATCCCGCACTGGGTTTGACAATGCTGGGCCTCATCGTGGTTGTGATCATGATGGGATTTCCCACCGCCTTCACCCTCATGGGGCTGGGCATGGTGTTTGGCTTCGGGGCGTTTTATGACCCGTCCCAGCCCTGGCTGGACAACAAGGTCTTCAACCTGATGGTGCAGCGCACTTTTGGTGCGATGACCAACGACACGCTGCTGTCCATTCCGCTGTTCGTGCTGATGGGCTACATCATGGAGCGCGGGGCGCTGGTGGACAAAATGTTCCACAGCGTGCAGCTGGCCTTCCGGCGTCTGCCCGGTTCGCTGGCCGTGGCCACATTGGTCATTTGCACCTTCTGGGGCATTGCCAGTGGTCTGGTGGGGGCGGTGGTGGTGCTGATGGGCGTGATCGCCATGCGGCCCATGCTGAACGCCGGTTACGACACACGTCTGGCCGCAGGCGTCATCACGGCTGGCGGCACCCTGGGCATCCTGATCCCGCCTTCGGTCATGATCATCGTGTACGCCGCTGTGGCGGGGCAGTCGGTGGTCAAGCTGTACGCGGCGGCCATGTTCCCGGGGTTCTTTCTGGCGCTGCTGTACCTGGTGTATGTGATCGGCTGGGTGCTGATCGACCCCAAGGTGGCGCCCAAGCTGCCTGAAGAAAAACTGAAGGCGCCGATTTCTCCCTGGGTAGCGCAGCTCACGCAGCAGTATTCGCCGCGCATGCTGCTGGCCTTGCTCAAGGCGTTGGTGTCGCTTGCGAAGGCCTTGCAGATCAAGGCTGGCGAGGTGCGCGTGAGCTGGTTCATGCTCCTGCGCAGCCTGTGGATGAGCCTAACCCCGCTGCTCATTGCGGTGGTCACGTTGGGTGCGGTGTGGTGGTACGTGGTGGTCTATTCGCAGGCCGACAACAACGCCGCACCGTCCGAACCGGTGGCCACGCAAAGTGCATCGGCCGACAGCGGCACCACCGAACGCACGGGTTTGCAAGAGCCGCCAGCTGCTGGTGGCTTGCAGGAACCTCCGGGTGCCAACGACGGCGTGCAAGAACCACCGGGCGCCGAAAAATCACAGGCCAAGGACGACGAAGACGCACCTTTGCAAGCTCTGGGCGATGGCGACACGCCCGATGCCCCCAAGACCGCCCCGGTGCCCGACAGTTTCTACACCGGCTTTGCCATCACCTGCGTTTTTGTGCTGGGCTTGCTGGCTTGGTACTACAGGGGCTTTGACGGCGAGCAGTACGAAATCCTGAGCATGCTGGTCAAGTCGGTCATGCCGCTGGGGGTGCTCACCTTTGTGGTGCTGGGGGTCATCCTGTTTGGCATCACCACCGCCACCGAGTCGGCAGCGGTGGGGGCGGCGGGCGCCTTCATCATGGCCTGGTCGGCGGGCACGCTCACATTCGAGCGCATCAAGGAGGCGGTCTTTCTCACGGCCAAGACCACCTCGATGGTGTGCTGGCTGTTTGTGGGGTCTGCACTGTTCTCGGCGGTGTTCGCCATCCTGGGGGGGCAGCGTCTGGTCGAAGAATGGGTGATGGCGATGAACCTTTCGCCCATCCAGTTCCTGTTGCTGTCGCAAGCCATTATTTTTGTGCTGGGCTGGCCACTGGAATGGACCGAAATCATCGTGATCTTCGTGCCGATCTTCCTGCCGCTGCTGTCGCACTTCCAGATCGATCCGATGCTTTGGGGCGTACTGGTGTTTGTGAACCTGCAGGCCGCTTTCCTGTCGCCACCGGTGGCCATGTCGGCGTTCTACCTCAAGGGGGTGTCCCCGCCGCATGTGACGATCAACCAGATCTTCGCGGGCATGATGCCTTACATGCTGATCGTCATCGTCTGCATGGTGCTGATGTACATCTGGCCGGGCCTGACGCTCTGGCTGCCCAACTACCTGTATGGCAAATGAGGCCAGTGCACGCACAGCCGCTATCATGCGCGCATGAGTTTCCTGGCCATTGACGTCGGCAACACCCGCCTGAAGTGGGCGCTGTATGACCGACCCCACCCCGGCGCAACCTTGATGGCGCACGGGGCGGAGTTTCTTGAAAACATCGACCGCCTGAGCGAAGGCGTGTGGGCGCAACTGCCTGCGCCCGAGCGCATGCTCGGCTGCATCGTGGCCGGTGACGCGGTGCGCCGCCGTGTACAGGAGCAGATGGAGTTGTGGGACGTCACGCCGCAATGGGTGGTGTCCGAGCAGACAGAGGCGGGTCTGGTGAATGGTTACGACTACCCCACACGCCTTGGCGCCGACCGTTGGGTGGCCATGGTGGGCGCCCGCCAGCGCATGCTGGCGCAGGGCGCGGCCCGCCCCCTGGTGGTGGTCATGGTGGGCACGGCCGTGACGGTCGAAGCCATTGACCAGGATGGCAAATTTCTTGGAGGGTTCATCCTGCCTGGCCACGGCATCATGCTCAAGGCGCTGGAGTCGGGTACGGCCGGCCTGCATGTACCCACCGGAGAGGTGCGGATGTTCCCCACCAACACCAGCGACGCGCTGACCAGCGGCGGCACCTACGCGATTGCCGGGGCTTGCGAGCGCATGGTGCAGCACCTGCGCGCGCACACCGGCATGGAGCCCATGTGCGTCATGACCGGCGGTGCGGGCTGGAAGATGGCGCCCAGCATGGCCATTGAGTTTGAACTGGTGGACAACCTGATCTTTGATGGCTTGTTGACCCTGGCCCAACAGCGCTTTTCCTGAAATTCGCTACGGCTGTGCGTGGGTCGTGCCGTAAGCCGAGGTGAGTGCCGCCATGTGCTGCTGCAGTTGCGCGCTGCTCAGATAAGGCATCAGCAGACCCAACACATGCTGGGCCCCTCGCCCCATGGCGCGGCTGGCGCTTTCGGGTTCCATGGCGTGGCGCGGGTCGCGCACGTATTCGTAACTCAGCCAGTACGTCACCATCACGGCCATGCCGGTGGACAGGGTCTCAATGTGGTCAGGGGCGATCTGCATCACTTGCGCAGCAGCCAGCGATTCGAGCATCTGGCGCAAGGCCAGGGTCTTGCGCTCGAGCACCGCATGAAAGTGCTTTTCAAGATGCCGATTGCCCGACAGCAGGTGGTTCAGATCGCGGTACAAAAATCGGTGGTCCCAGACCTTCTCGAACAGGGTGTGCAGAAAAAACCAGGCGTCCTCGATGTCCTGCACATCGCCTCCGGCCTCCAGCAAGGACAGCATGGACGCCTCGAATTGGTCGTACAGGTGGTTGACCAATTTGTCCTTGGACGGGAAGTGGTAGTACAGATTGCCCGGACTGATGCCCAGCTCCGACGAGATCATGGTCGTCGAGACATGGGGCTCGCCATAGCGGTTGAACAGGTCCAGCGTGACGCTGGCGATCCGTTCAGCCGTGCGGCGTGGGGCTTTTTTGGCCATGCGCGGCTTCAGGCCTTGCGGGTGCTCTTGCGTGCAGGGGCTTTGCTGGCCGCCTTGGCGCTCGGGGCAGGCTTGGCTGCACGAGTGGCTTTGGCCAGTTGTGCTTCCAGGTCGGCCACGCGGGTTTGCAGGTCGGCAATGTCTTGCAAGGTGGGCATGCCCAGGTGGTGCAGGGCACGAGCCACCCGTTCTTCAAACATGTGTTCGAGCTTGTCCACGCGGCCGCTGGCTTGTTGGCCCAGGCCCTGCGCCATGCTGGTGAAGCGCTCGGTGGCTTCCTCAAAGCGTTGGCGGGCTTCTTCCTGGCTCTTGCGCTGAAAGGCCAGGCCATCGCTGACCAGGGTCTCCATGGCTTTGTTGCCTTGTGCCTGGGCTTGGGCCATGGCGCCCAAACCGGCCAGCCAGATCTGGTGGGAAGGCATGGACGAGAGCGCTGACAGCTCGGGCATGCCAGCAACGGTGGGTTCGGGTTTTTTGGCCATGACGCACTCCAGAGGGGGGCAAATCCGCGTGGCAGACCCTCGTAAAATTCACGAGAACCAGGCCGCGGTGCCTGCAAAACTGTTCTTATACACCCATGACCCTTCTCGTGACTGGCGGCGCTGGCTTCATTGGCGGCAACTTCGTGCTTGACTGGCTGGCGGGCTCTGACGAGCCGGTGGTCAACCTCGACAAGCTCACCTATGCAGGCAACCTCGAAACCCTGTCGAGCGTGCAGGGCAAGCCCCAGCACATCTTTGTGCAGGGCGACATCGGTGACCGTGCCCTGGTGGACAAGCTGCTGGCCGAACACCCACCTCGCGCCGTCATCAACTTTGCAGCCGAGAGCCATGTGGACCGCTCCATTCATGGCCCGGGCGACTTCATTGAAACCAACATCGTGGGCACCTATAACCTGCTTGAATCGGTGCGGGGGTATTGGCTTGGTTTGCCCGAGGGCGACAAATCGGCCTTCCGGTTTTTGCATGTGTCCACCGACGAGGTGTACGGCTCGCTGGCCAAGGACGATCCGGCCTTTGCCGAGGCGAACCGCTACGAACCCAACAGCCCGTATTCCGCCAGTAAGGCCGCCAGCGACCACCTGGTGCGTGCCTGGCACCACACCTACGGCCTGCCGGTGCTCACCACCAACTGCAGCAACAACTATGGCCCGTACCACTTTCCCGAGAAGCTGATCCCGCTGATGATCG
>Ga0228703_1000307_pt1 | contig 38151 bp, 30 predicted proteins | sample McNCre217_Aug_MG_3_FD_178020 | JGI IMG/M metagenome (GOLD analysis project Ga0228703, IMG submission 178020) | Freshwater microbial communities from McNutts Creek, Athens, Georgia, United States - 29-17_Aug_MG | ecosystem: Environmental > Aquatic > Freshwater > Creek | place: USA: Georgia...
GTGGCCGTGGACAAGGAAGGCGTGAGCATCGTCACCATGGCGCAGGACTCGGCCTTTGGTCGTGACGGCGTCAAGGCCTTCAAGGATGCCGTGAAGAAAGCCAAGCTGGTGCACGAAGAGTACCTGCCGCCCGCCACCACCGACTTCACCGCCGGTGCGCAGCGCATGATCGACAAGCTCAAGGGCCAGCCTGGCCGCAAGATCATTTTCATCATCTGGGCCGGTGGCAACCCCTTCAAGATCGCCGACATGGACTTGAAGCGCTACGGCATCGAGATCGCGACGGGCGGCAACATCCTGCCCGCCATGGTGGCCTACAAGCAGTTCCCCGGCATGGAAGGCGCGGCTTACTACTACTTCGGCATGCCCAAGAACCCGGTCAACGACGCCATGGTGTCGATGCACTACACCCAGTTCAAGTCGCCACCCGACTTCTTCACCGCGGGCGGCTTCTCGTCGGCGATGGCCTTGGTGACTGCACTGAAAAAGACCAACGGCGACACCAGCGCCAACAAGCTGATCGGCACGATGGAAGGCATGAGCTTTGACACGCCCAAGGGCAAGATGACCTTCCGCAAGGAAGACCACCAGGCCATGCAGAGCATGTACCACTTCAAGATCAAGGTGGACCCGGCTTTTGCCTGGGGCGTGCCCGAGCTGATCCGCGAGATCAAGCCCGAAGAAATGAACGTGCCGATCCGCAACAAACGCTGATGAAGACATGGCTGTGGGAGCCCCGCCCTCGGGGCGAAGGGTCGCGGACTGCGATCACCCATTCGCGGCGAAGGCGCCGCTCCCACAACACGCCGCTCCCACAAAACGCTTTGACGGATGATGGAATGCTTGAAACCCAGAACCTGACCGTGCGGTTTGGCGGTCATGTGGCGGTCAATGCGGTCTCGTGCCGCTTTGACCCCGGCACGCTGACCGCCATCGTTGGCCCCAACGGGGCCGGTAAAACGACTTACTTCAACTTGATCTCGGGGCAGTTGCCTGCCACGGCCGGATCGGTGCATCTGAACGGACACGAGCTGACCGGTTTGCCCGCTTCGGCGCGCACACGCGCTGGCCTGGGCCGAGCGTTTCAGTTGACCAACCTGTTCCCCAATCTGAGCGTGCTGGAAAACGTGCGCCTGGCCGTGCAGGCCACCCAAGAGGGCGCACACCGCCGGGGCCTGAATCTGTGGAGCATCTGGAGCGACCATGCAGCTTTGACGAACCGTGCGCTGGAGATTTTGCAATCCGTGTCTATGACGGCGCAGCAAGACGCCCCCGTGGCCAGTCTGCCGCACGGTGACCAGCGCAAGCTCGAAGTGGCGCTTTTGATGGCGCTGGAGCCATCGGTCTACATGTTTGATGAGCCCACCGCTGGCATGAGCCACGACGAAGCGCCGGTGATCCTGGATTTGATCCGCCAGCTCAAAAAAGACAAAACCAAAACCATCTTGCTGGTCGAGCACAAGATGGACGTGGTGCGCGAGCTGGCCGACCGCATCATCGTGCTGCACAACGGCACGCTGGTGGCCGATGGCGAGCCCAATGAAGTGATCGCCTCGCCCATCGTGCAAGAGGCCTACCTGGGCAAAGCCAAGGAGGTCGCATGAGCAATAACCTCTTGACCCTGGAAGGCGTGCACACGCACATCGGGGCGTACCACATCCTGCACGGTGTGGATTTGGTCGTGCCGCGTGGCGAGCTGACCATGCTGCTGGGCCGCAACGGCGCAGGCAAGACCACCACGCTGCGCACCATCATGGGCCTGTGGCAAGCGTCACAAGGGCGCATCACCTTTGGTGGCGAAGACATCACGCAGCTGAACACCCCTGCGATTGCGCAAAAGAACATTGCCTATGTGCCGGAAAACATGGGCATCTTCTCGGACCTGACCGTGAAGGAAAACATGCTGCTGGCCGCCCGCAGTGCCAAGCATGCGGCGCAGATGGACGAAGCACGCTTGCAGTGGATTTTCAAACTTTTCCCAGCGGTGGAGAAGTTCTGGAATCATCCGGCGGGCAAGCTCTCGGGTGGGCAAAAACAGATGCTGGCCGTCTCGCGGGCGATTGTGGAGCCGCGTGATTTGCTGATCATCGACGAGCCCAGCAAAGGGCTGGCCCCGGCCATCATCCAGAACATGATCGACGCCTTCCAGCAGCTCAAGGCCAGTGGCGTGACCATCTTGCTGGTGGAGCAGAACATCCACTTTGCCCAGCAGCTGGGTGACACCGTGGCCGTGATGGACAACGGCCGCGTGGTGCATGCAGGCCGCATGCAGGCACTGGCCGAAGACACGGCCTTGCAGCAATCCTTGTTGGGGCTGGCGCTATGAAGTTATTCCAAGATGTGGACATCCGTCCCTTGCTGCTGGTGCCTGTGCTGGCCCTGCTGGCCTGGCCTTTGATCGGCTCGGGCTCGACCTGGCTCACGCTTACAGTGGCGGGCCTGGCCATGGGCATGATCATTTTCATCATGGCTTCGGGCCTGACGCTGGTGTTTGGTCTGATGGACGTGCTCAACTTTGGCCACGGCTTGTTCATCGCGCTGGGCGCCTTTGTGGCCACCAGCGTGTTGGGCGCCATGGGCGACTGGACGGGCTCGGGTGAGTGGTGGCGCAACATGGTGGCGGTGCTGCCGGCCATGCTCGTCGCCATGGCGGTGGCCGCGGCTGTGGGCCTGGCTTTTGAGCGCTTCATCGTGCGGCCGGTGTATGGTCAGCACCTCAAGCAGATCCTGATCACCATGGGCGGCATGATCATTGGCGAGGAACTCATCAAGGTCATCTGGGGGCCGCTGCAGATCGCCTTGCCTTTGCCCGAAGCCATGCGCGGCGCGGCGCTGTGGGGCGATGCCGCGATCGAAAAATACCGCTTGCTGGCGGTGGCGGTGGGCCTGGCCGTTTTTGCAGTGCAAATGTGGATGCTGGGTCGCACCAAAATCGGCCTGTTGATCCGCGCAGGTGTGCAGGACCGCGAGATGGTGGAGTCGCTGGGCTACCGCATCCGCCGCCTGTTTGTGGGGGTGTTCGTGGCGGGCAGCGCTTTGGCCGGTCTGGGCGGCGTCATGTGGGGGCTGTACCAGCAAAACGTGGTGCCGCAAATGGGCGCGCAGGTCAACGTGCTGATCTTCATCGTCATCATCATTGGCGGGCTGGGCTCCACGGGCGGGGCGCTGATCGGGGCTTTGCTGGTCGGCTTGATGGCCAACTACACCGGCTTTCTGGCACCCAAGCTGGCGCTGTTTTCCAACATCGCGCTGATGGCGGGTGTGCTGCTGTGGCGTCCGCAGGGGGTCTACCCCGTGGCCAACCGCTGAAAGGGCTGACATGTTCAACCGTCTCATTTCCAACGACCAGCCGCGCAGCCGTCTGCTGGCGGCTTTGCTGGTCCTCACCTTGCTGGGTCTGGCGTTTGCGCCGTTCCTGTTCCCGGGCGTGAAGGCCTTGTCGGTCGCGGCCAAGGTGCTGATTTTTGTGGTGCTGGTGGCGGGCTTTGACCTGCTGCTGGGCTACACCGGCATCGTCAGCTTTGCGCACACCATGTTCTTTGGCATCGGGGCTTATGGCATCGCCATCTCGTCCAACACCTGGGGGCCGACCTGGGCCTCCATTGGCTTGGGCTTTGCGCTGTCGCTGGGCTTGACGCTGGCGCTGTCGCTGGCCATTGGCCTGTTTTCGCTGCGGGTGCGGGCGATCTTTTTCGCCATGATCACGCTGGCGGTGGCGGCGGCTTTTCAGACCCTGGCCTCGCAGCTGTCTGACTTCACGGGTGGCGAAGACGGCCTGAGCTTCAAGCTGCCCGAGCTGCTGCTGCCCAGCACCGAGTTCAGCGAAGAGCCGTTCCTGGGCGTGTCGCTCGACGGGCGCTTGCTGTGCTACTACCTGCTGTTTGTGCTGGCGGTGGGCATGCTGCTGTCGCTCTTGCGCATCGTCAACTCGCCGTTTGGCCGCGTGCTGCAGGCCATCCGCGAAAACGAGTTCCGAGCCGAAGCCATTGGCTACCGCGTGGTGGTGTACCGCACGCTGTCGAGCGTGTTGTCGGCGCTGTACGCCTGTGTGGCCGGGGCCATGCTGGCGCTTTGGCTGCGTTACAACGGGCCGGACACTTCGCTGAGTTTTGAAATCATGATGGACGTGCTGCTGATCGTGGTCATTGGCGGCATGGGCACCATTTACGGTGCGGCCATCGGCTCGGTGCTGTTCTTGCTGGCGCAAAGCTATTTGCAGGACCTGCTGCGCCTGGCCAGCGAAGCCACGGCGGCGCTGCCTTTGCTGCCCTCTTTGCTTTCGCCTGACCGTTGGTTGCTGTGGCTGGGGCTTTTGTTTGTGTTGTCGGTGTATTACTTCCCGACCGGGGTGGTGGGGCGCTTGCGCACCCGTGCCGCGCTGCGTGCGCTGTTGTCTTCCCGAAGTGTTTGAGCTTGCCATGACTTTCACATCGAACTACATCACCTGTGCCGGACTGGAAATCCATTACACCGACTGGGGCAAGGCCGACAAGGGCACCGTGATCGCCTGGCATGGCCTGGCCCGCACCGGGCGCGACATGGACGAACTGGCCGCGCACCTGAGTGCACGCGGCTGGCGCGTGATCTGCCCGGATACCGTGGGCCGTGGCCTGTCGCAGTGGAGCAGCGCGCCCGAGCAGGAATACTGCCTGGCGTTTTATGCCCGCATCGCCCGCGAGCTGATGGACGGGCTGGGGCTGCGCGCCGTGCATTGGGTGGGCACCTCTATGGGCGGGGCCATTGGCACGCTGTGCGCGGCGGGGCTGGCCGAGCCCACTTTGAAGCACCGCATTCTGAGCCTCACGCTCAACGACAACGCGCCCGAGCTGGCGCAGGCGGCCATCGACCGCATCAAGGCCTATGCGGGCACGCCCCCGGCCTTTGCCACCGTGACCGAACTCGAAGCCTTTTTGCGTCAGGTCTACAAACCCTATGGCTGGCTGAGCGATGCGCAGTGGCGGCGCTTGACCGAGACCTCCACCCGCCGTTTGCCCGACGGTCGTGTCACCCCGCACTACGACCCGGCCATGGTGAGCCAGTTCACGGCACATCCCAATGATTATCTGATCTGGGACCACTATGACGCGATTGCGGTGCCTGTGATGCTGTTGCGCGGCGTCGACTCCGATCTGGTCCTGCCTGAAACAGCCATTGCAATGCGTCACCGCGGACCTGGCACACGCGGCCTGCTCAAACACATTGAAGTGCCGGGTTGCGGCCATGCTCCAGCTTTGAATGTGCTGCAGCAGCTGGAGTGGGTGACTGCCTTCATTGAGGCCGTTTGATCGCCAGCAGAGTGGGTTACTAGGGAATTGATTCAGTACTTTGCACCGTGCGCCAAAGCGCGTGCACGGCTGGCGGCCAGAGTCGCTTCGCTCGGCGCTGACAAATCCCATCCCTGCATGTGTCCCAGGCTGATGTCGGTCAGCGCTTCAATCCACTGCGCATGGTTGTTCAGGCAGGGGATGTAGCGGAAGCTTTCGCCGCCTGCGTGCAAGAAGGCTTCTTGCGCTTCTTGCTGGATTTCTTCCAACGTTTCCAGGCAGTCACTGGTGAAGCCCGGGCAAATCACGTCGACCTTTTTCAGGCCTTGCTGGGCCAACGCGATCAGGGTGGGTTCGGTGTAGGGCTCCAGCCACTTGGCTTTGCCAAAGCGCGACTGGAAGGTCAGTTTGTACTGGTCTTTGGACAGGCCCAGCGCCTCGGCCAGCAGTCGGCCGGTTTTCAGGCATTCGCAGTGGTAGGGGTCGCCCAGGTGCAGGGTGCGCTCTGGCACGCCATGGAAACTCATCACCAGCTTTTTGGCCTGGCCGTGGGTGGCCCAGTGCTCGCGGACGGTGTGCGCCAGCGCAGCAATGTAGCGCGGGTCGTCGTGGTAGCGGTTGACAAAGCGCATCTCGGGAATCAGCCGGGTTTTCAGGCCCCAACGGTAAACCGCATCGAACACGCTGGCGGTGGTGGTGCCGCTGTATTGCGGGTAGGCGGGCACGACCAGCACGCGCTGCACACCCTCCATCTTGAGGGCGTTCAGCTGCTCGGGAATGGACGGCTGGCCGTAGCGCATGGCGTAGCGCACTGTGACGCTGTGGCCACGCTCTTGCAGGGCGGTGCCCAGCGATTGGGCTTGTTGTTCGGTGAAGACTTTGAGCGGCGAGCCGCCTGCGCTCCAGATACTGGCGTATTTGGCAGCCGACTTTTTGGGACGCACGCGCAGGATGATGCCGTGCAGGATCAGCCACCAGATGGGCTTGGGGATCTCGACCACGCGGCCATCGCCCAAAAACTCGGCCAGGTAGCGGCGCAGGGCCGGGGCCGTGGGTGCGTCGGGCGTGCCCAGGTTGCAATACAGGATGGCCGTTTTGGGCGACTGGCCATGGGTGTAGGTGGGTTCTTTGTTGAAAGCCATGCGGTATTCTCCCTCACCATGCTTGACCTTTCCCGCATCCGCGCCATCACCCTCGACCTGGACGACACGCTGTGGCCTGTCTGGCCCACCATCCACCGCGCCGAAGCGGTGCTGACCGACTGGCTGACCCAGCACGCACCCGCCACGGCGGCGCTGTCTGGTCAAGCGGAGGTCAAAAAAGCCGTCCGTACCGAGATCAATGCCCGCCATGCCGACCGGGCACATGACCTGTCTTTTCTGCGTCTGGAAGCCATTCGAGCCCTGCTGGTTCAGGCCGGTGACCCGGCGGATCTGGCTGAACGGGCTTTCGATGTGTTCTTTGCCGAGCGCCAGCGGGTGGATCTGTTTGATGACGCTTTGCCTGCGCTGGCCTTTTGGAGTCAGCGCTACCCGGTGGTGGCGCTGTCGAATGGCAATGCCGACGTGCACCGCGTGGGCATTGGCCAGCACTTTCATGCCAGCGTGAGCGCGAAATCGCTGGGCGTGGCCAAGCCCGATGTGCGCATCTTTGTGGCGGGCGCGCAGGCCGCAGGTGTCCAGCCGCACGAGGTGCTGCACATTGGCGACGATGCCCATCTGGACTGCGTGGGCGCACTTGCGGCAGGCATGCAAGTGGCCTGGGTCAACCGCGAAGGCCACGACTGGAGCCACGGAGACACCCGCCCACACCTAGACGTGCGAGACTTGCACGCGTTGTGTGCCAGCTGGCCCGAATACGAAACACAAGGAGACTGAAATGACTTTGAAAATTCATGGCATTGGCGCTTCCCGTGCAGCCCGTCCCATCTGGACCGCGCTCGAATTGGGCGTGCCGTTTGAGCACATTCCCACACCTTATGCCGGTGGCGCGACCCGCACGCCCGAGTTTCTGGCCATCAACCCCAATGGGCATATTCCTGCCCTGATCGACGAGCGGCCAGAGGGCACCGTCACCGTGTGGGAAAGCATGGCTTGCGCGCTGTACATTGCCCGCGTGCATGGCCAAGCCGATGGCCAGTCCATCGCCCCCGCCACGCCGCGCGAAGAGGCCGAAGCCCTGCGCTGGAGCTTCTGGACTGTGACCGAGATGGAAAAAGACGCGCTCACCGTGCTGATGCACCGCATGGCCATGCCCGAAGATCAGCGCAAGCCCGAGCTGGCCGACCAGGCCGAAGGCCGCCTGAAGGTGCCACTGGCCGTGCTGGAAAAACACCTGCAAGCGCAGAACGCCAAAGGCGAGCCCTATCTGGCCGCCAAGCGCTTCACGGTGGCCGACGTGTGCGTGGCGAGCGTCGCCAGCTGGCTGCGCCCGGCGGCAGCGCTGCTGGCGCAGTACCCCGCTGTGTCAGCCTGGCTGCACGCCTGTGTGGAGCGGCCTGCACAAAAGCAGGCGCGGGGTATGAAGTAGGCGCTTGTCCGCAAGCGATCTTCAGCGATCGCGAGCGGCGCCTACAGCAGGCGCTCAGAACCGCCCCAGCGCCTGCATCTTCCACGCCAGCCACAGTTTGCGCAGCGGCGTTAGCCCGATACGCTGGTGCAGTACCTGGAAGTTGGACGCCTCGATTTCGCGCAACAGGGTGCGGTAGATGCTGGCCATCATCAGGCCAGGTTTCTGGGCGCGACGATCCGCTGCGGGCAGCAGGGCCAGGGCTTCGTCGTACAGCGCATGGGTGCGCTGGACCTGGAACTTCATCAACGCACTGAAACGGTCTGAGTAGCCGCGCTGCATCAGTTCCTGCGCCTTGACTTCAAAGCGCTGCAGTTCGTTGACGGGTAGGTAGATGCGCCCGCGCATGGCGTCTTCGCCAACGTCGCGGATGATGTTGGTCATCTGGAACGCCAGCCCGAGCTTGTGGGCGTACTGCGTGGTGGCCTCGTCGGTCTGGCCAAAAATGCGGGCAGCGACTTCACCCACCACACCGGCCACCAGGTGGCAGTATCGGGACAGGCCCGCAAAGTCCAGGTAGCGGGTCTGGTTCAGGTCCATTTGGCAGCCTTCGATCACGGCCAGCAGGTGGCGGCTTTCAATGCCAAAGGGCTGGGTGTGCGGCATCAAGGCCTGCAGCACCGGATGGGTGGGCTCGCCTGCATAGGCTTGAAACACTTCTTTTTGCCACCAGCCGAGCTTGGCAGCGGCCACGCTGGGGTCGCTGATTTCGTCGACCACATCGTCCACTTCTCGGCAAAAGGCATAAAACGCCGTGATGGCCGCCCGCCGCTCGGGTGGCAGAAACAAAAAGGCGTAATAAAAGCTGCTGCCAGAGGCAGCTGCTTTTTGCTGGACGTAGTCTTGCGGGCTCATGGCCTGCGATTGTCGCACCGGCTTGCAGCGTCTCAGGCCTGGACAGGCGAAGACAGGCGGTCAAATTCGCGCTGCAAGGCGTGCACCGACACCCCGGCCAGCAGCAAGCGCCAGAGCAAGGTGCGCAGTTCGCTGCGAGGCATCTTGATTTTTTGGCTCAATGCCATCGGCCCAGCCTCGGCCAGCAGCGCCACCGTGCGTGCACCCAATAGCGCTGGCAGGGCTGTGGCCAGGCGCAGGCGGCGGCTTGTGAGGGCCATGCTGTAGCGCAGGCCGTCGGCCAAGTGCACTTGGGTCTGCTGCAGCTGATCGCGCCACAGGGGTGCCAAGCAATTCAGGGCCAAGGCATCCTGCGCCAGGGCCGCTTGTTGCAAGGTTTGCGGGCTCAGGCCCAGGGGCGTCAGCAGGTTTTCGGGCAAGTAGCAGCGGCTTGCGGCCAGATCGGCACCGGCATCGCGCAGGATGTTCAGGCGCTGCAGGCCCATGCCGTAATGCCGTCCCAAGGCGCGCAGGCTTTCTGGTGTTTCAGTGGCAAACCCGGGCAGGTGGCGTGCGCACAGTTCTGTCCAAAACTCGCCCACACAGCCCGCCACAAGCCAGGTGTATTCGCGCAGTTCCGCTTCGCTGCCCAATGCGGCAAAGCCGCGCCCAAAGCGGGAGACATCGAGCATCTGGCCTTGGGCAATGTGGCCCAGCACCCAACGCACGCTGCCTTGGTCGTCTGGGGGCAGGGCGCAGAGCAAGGGCAGGAAGTCGGGCAGAGTCAACATGAGGGCGCGCTCATGCGCATCGGACTGCAGTTCAGCAAAAGCTGCCAATGCCGCAGGCTTGCACTGCAGCAGCCCATCGGCCGAGTCGATGCTGGCCATCAAGTCGGTCAGCAGCTGCTGGCGCTCTGGCTGTCCCAAAGCGGTGGTATCGGCCACCGTGTCGGTGGCGCGGGCCAACAGATAGGCCACGGCAATCGGGGGGCGCAAAGCGCGCGGCAGCAGCCGGATCGTCAGGTAGAACGAGCGCGATACACCCCGCAGTAGCCGCAGGTGGGCGCTGCTGAAAGAGCCAGTTTTTTGCATGTTGATCGGATTGTCGCTTGACAGACATCATGCGATTGAATAAATTACTAACCAATGAGTCATTAATTTTTTCAGGGAGTTGGCATGCTGTTTTTCAGGTTCAGGGCATCTTCGTCCGTGCATTGGCTGCTCGTGGGGGCGGGGGTTTTGGCCTTGACGGCCTGTTCGCGACAGGCCCCTGTGCAGGAGCCGGTGCGTTCGGTCAAATTGCTGACGGTGAGCGCGGGCGATGTCAACACGCAAGCCGATTACGCGGCCGAAGTGCGGGCGCGCATCGAGTCGCGGCTGGGTTTTCGGGTGGCAGGCAAACTGATCCAGCGTCAAGCTGAAGCCGGGCTGCGCGTGCAGGCTGGACAGGTGCTGGCCCAGATCGATCCTCAAGATTACCAGTTGGCCGCCCAGGCCGCGCAGGCCCAGCTGACTGCGGCCCAAACCCAGCGTGATTTGAGCCTGGCCGAGTTGCGTCGCTTTGAAGGCCTGCGGGCTCAAAACTTCATCAGCAGCGTGGAGCTGGAGCGCCGCGAAGCCGCGTTCAAGGCCGCGGACGCCACGCTGGCCCAAGCCCGTGCGCAAGCCCAGGCGCAGAGCAACCAGGCCGCTTATGCCCATTTGCAAGCCACCACCAGTGGCGTGGTGACCGGTGTCGAGGCCGAGGTGGGACAGGTTGTTGCGGCTGGTCAGCCCGTGGTGCGGCTGGCACACGATGGTCCGCGTGATGCGGTGTTTGCTGTGCCCGAGCAGCTCGTGATGGCTTTCAAAAATGGCCAAACCATGCAAGCGGTGCTGCCCAGCACCGGGCAGGTGCTCAAAGGCCATGTGCGTGAGGTGGGCGCCAGTGCCGATCCGGTGACGCGCACTTTCACGATCAAGCTGGCGCTGGACGCTTCCGACAAGTTGCCTCTGGGGGCCACGGTCAATGTGCAGGCCGGTAGCGTCAAGGGCGCCCAAGCCGCTGCCATCAAGTTGCCCACCAGTGCCTTGCGCCAGGAAGGCGCCGGTACAGCAGTCTGGCTGCTCGACGAAGCCAGCATGACGGTGCGCTCGCAGCCGGTGCGGCTGGGCACGGTGGATGGCAATCAGGTGGTCATCAGCTCGGGCCTGCAGGCCGGGCAAAAGGTGGTGACCGCAGGCGTGCATGTGCTGACCGCTGGCCAGAAGGTGGCGGTGTATGTGGACCCTGCAGCCGCGCCTGCAGTCTCTGCCCCGGCCAGCAGCGTGACAGGACGGTGATCGGCCATGGCTTCTGAAGATCGCAAATTCAACCTCTCGCGCTGGGCGCTGGAGCACCCGGCTCTGACGCGCTATCTGATGGTGGCGCTGATGGTGCTGGGCATGGCGTCCTACTTTCAGCTGGGGCAGGACGAAGACCCGCCTTTCACCTTCCGGGCCATGGTGGTGCGCACCTACTGGCCGGGTGCCACGGCCCAGCAGGTGGCCGAGCAGGTCACCGACAAGCTTGAACGCACGCTGCAGGAGGTGCCTTACGCCGACAAGATCCGCAGCTATTCCAAGCCGGGTGAATCGCAGATCATTCTGGAACTCAAGGACTATTCCAAGCCCGGTGAAGTGCCTCAGGTCTGGTACACCGTGCGCAAAAAGATCGGCGACATGCGTGCCACCTTGCCGCAGGGTGTGGTGGGGCCGTTTTTCAATGACGAGTTCGGCGACGTTTACGGTGTGATCTACGCCTTGAGTGGTGACGGCTTCAGCGCCGCCGAGGTCAAAATCCACGCCGACCGCGTGCGCCAGACGCTGCTGCGCGTGCCGGATGTGGCCAAGGTGGAGCTCTTTGGCGTGCAGGACGAAAAGGTTTTCATCGACGTCTCGCAAAAGAAGATCGCCCAGATGGGTTTGGACATGGGCGCGGTGCTGGCGCAATTGGGTCAGCAAAACGCGGTCGAGTCGGCGGGCACGATGCAGTCGCCGCATGACGTGGTGCAGGTGCGCGTGGGTGGGCAGTTCCAGAACCTGGACGACCTGCGGGCCATGCCCATCCGGGGCAGCTCGGGTGCGCAGGTGCGCCTGGGCGACATCGCCGAGGTCAGCCGGGGCTATGTCGATCCACCGTCCGTCAAGGTGCGCCACGAAGGTCAGGAGGTCATTGCCCTGGGCGTGAGCATGGCCAAAGGGGGTGACATCATCGCCCTGGGCCACGCCTTGCAGGGAGCGGTCAAGCAGATCGACACCGCCTTGCCCGCAGGCCTGAGCCTGAAACAGGTGCAGGACCAGCCTGCCGCCGTGTCCAAATCGGTCAACGAGTTCATCAAGGTGCTGATCGAGGCGGTGGTGATCGTGCTGGCGGTGAGCTTTTTGTCGCTCGGCCTGCACAAGCGCCCGGGCCAGAACCCGCTGTGGCGTCGCTGGACGCTGGACATCCGCCCTGGTCTGGTGGTGGGCATCACCATCCCGCTGGTGCTGGCGGTGACCTTTCTGGCCATGAACTACTTCGGCATTGGCCTGCACAAAATCTCGCTGGGTTCGCTCATCATTGCGCTGGGCCTGCTGGTGGACGACGCCATCATTGCGGTCGAGATGATGGTGCGCAAGATGGAGGAGGGCTACGACAAGTTCCGCGCAGCCACCTTTGCCTACGAGCTCACCGCCATGCCCATGCTCACGGGCACCTTGATCACGGCTGCGGGCTTCCTGCCCATCGGCATTGCCAAGTCGGTCACGGGTGAATACACCTTCGCCATTTTCGCGGTCACGGTGATCGCGCTGGTCGTCAGCTGGGTGGCATCGGTTTACTTTGTGCCGTATCTGGGGGCGTGGTTGCTCAAGCCGCCAGTGCACGCTGCATCGGGCCACAACCACGACAGCGCCGAGATGTTCGATACGCCGTTTTATCGCCAGTTTCGAAGCTGGGTGACCTGGTGTGTGACGCACCGCTGGAAGACCATCGGCATCACCGTCGCCTTGTTTGCCTTGGGCATGGTGGGCATGGGCAAGGTGCAGCAGCAGTTTTTCCCCGATTCGAGCCGCCCCGAAATCCTGGTGGACCTGTGGTTGCCCGAGGGCGCACCCTACAGTGCCAGCGAAGAGGTGGCCAAACGGGTTGAGAAACGGCTGGCGCAGGAAGAGGGCGTGAGCTCGGTCACCACCTGGGTGGGCTCGGGCGTGCCGCGCTTTTACCTGCCGCTGGACCAGGTGTTCCCCCAGAGCAACGTGTCGCAGCTGATCGTGCTGCCACGAGATCTGAAGGTGCGTGAGAGCTTGCGCGTCAAGCTGCCTGCTTTGCTGGCGCAGGAATTCCCCGAAATCCGTGGCCGCGTCAAATTGCTGCCCAATGGCCCGCCCGTGCCTTACCCGGTGCAGTTCCGCGTGGTCGGCACCGAGCCGGTGGCTTTGCGCCAGAAGGCCGAAGAGGTCAAGGCCGTGATGCGCAAGAATCCCAACACCCGGGGCGTGAACGACAACTGGAACGAATCCGTCAAGACAGTGCGTCTGGAAGTGGATCAGGCCAAGGCCCGCGCTCTGGGGGTGACCAGCCAGTCCATCGCACAGGCTTCGCGCACCTTGCTGTCGGGTGCACCTGTGGGGCAGTTCCGCGAAGGCGACAAGCTGATCGACATTGTGCTGCGCCAACCTCTGAACGAACGCGATGCCTTGTCTGACCTGGGCCAGGCCTATGTGCCCACGGCTTCGGGCAAGTCGATTCCGCTCTTGCAGATCGCACACCCCGTGTTCGGCTGGGAGCCGGGCGTGATGTGGCGCGAAGGCCGTCAGTACGCGATCACGGTGCAGTCCGACATGGCCGAAGGCTTGCAGGGCGCCACAGTGACCGCCCAGTTGCAGCCTGAACTGGACACATTGCAGGCCCAATGGGCGGCCAATGGCCAGCCGGACTACCGCATCCAGGTGGCGGGCGCGGTGGAGCAAAGCTCCAAAGGCTCGGCCTCGATCGCGGCGGGCGTGCCGATCATGCTGTTCATCACCTTCACCTTGCTGATGCTGCAGTTGCAAAGTTTCAGCCGTTCGATGCTGGTGTTCCTGACCGGCCCCTTGGGCATGGCGGGGGTGGCAGCGGCGTTGTTGGCGCTGAACCGCCCGTTCGGCTTTGTGGCCTTGCTGGGGGTGATCGCGCTCATGGGCATGATCCAGCGCAATTCGGTGATCCTGATCGACCAGATTGAGCAGGACCGGGCGGCGGGCGTGGAGCCCTGGCGGGCGATTGTCGAGTCGGCTGTGCGTCGTCTGCGGCCCATCGTGCTGACGGCGGCTGCGGCAGTGCTGGCCATGATCCCGCTCTCGCGCAGTGTGTTCTGGGGGCCGATGGCAGTGGCCATCATGGGCGGCCTGATCGTGGCCACCGCGCTGACTTTGCTGGCGCTGCCCGCCATGTACGCCGCCTGGTTCCGGGTGCCGCGCCCGGGCAAAGCAGGGCTTGCTGCCTGAAAACGCACCAGCAGAGGGGAAAACCAGCACCGCCCGGGCCCGAAAACAGGGCCTGGAGCGGCTAAAATAGAAAGTTGACCGATTTCAAGCGGGCGCTCAGGCCTGTGGATGGCATTCATCCCGACCTGTTCGCCCTTTTTGTTTGGACCCGCGCGGGTGGCGAAATTGGTAGACGCACCAGGTTTAGGTCCTGACGCCAGCAATGGTGTGGGGGTTCGAGTCCCCCCCCGCGCACCAAAGTTTCCGGCCAAGGCCTGCCCGAAGCCGGAAAACGATTCACATTTCTAACCGAGAACGACGATGACAGTGACTGTTGAAACCCTTGAAAAACTGGAACGCAAGATCACCCTGACTGTGCCTGTGACGGCCATCCAGTCTGAGGTCGATGCACGCCTGAAGAAAATGGCTCGCACGGTCAAGATGGACGGTTTTCGTCCCGGCAAAGTGCCGATGAACGTCGTGGCCCAGCGCTATGGCTATTCCGTCCAGTACGAAGTGCTGAACGACAAAGTGGGTGAAGCCTTTGCCCAGGCCGCCAACGAAGCCAAAGTGCGCGTGGCTGGCCAACCCCGTATTTCCGAAAAGGAAGGCGCACCCGAGGGTGAACTGACTTTTGACGCCATTTTCGAGGTGTACCCCGAAGTCAAGCTGGCCGACCTGGCCAGCACCGAAGTCGAGAAGCTGACAGCTGAAGTGTCTGACGCCGCCATCGACAAGACCGTGGACATCTTGCGCAAGCAGCGCCGCACCTTTGCCCAGCGCGCCCAAGACGCCGCTGCCCAGGACGGTGACCGCGTGACCATCGACTTCGCAGGCAAAATCGACGGGGAAGCCTTTGAAGGCGGCAAGGCCGAAGACTTCCAGTTCCTGGTCGGCGAAGGCCAGATGCTCAAGGAGTTTGAAGACGCTGTGCGTGGCATGAAGTCTGGCGAGAGCAAGACCTTCCCCCTGGCTTTCCCCGCCGACTACCACGGCAAGGACGTGGCCGGCAAAACCGCCGATTTCCTGGTGACCATCAAGAAGGTCGAAGCCGCCCACCTGCCCGAAGTGAACGAAGCCCTGGCCAAGTCCCTGGGCATCGCTGACGCGAGCGTGGAAGGCCTGCGCGCCGACATCCGCAAGAACCTGGAGCGCGAAGTCAAGTTCCGCCTGCTGGCCCGCAACAAGCAAGCCGCCATGGACGCTTTGGTCGCCAAGGCCGAGTTGGACCTGCCCCAGTCGATCGTGCAATCCGAAGTCGAACGCCTGAAAGACGGTGCCCGCGCCGACCTCAAGCAGCGCGGCATCAAGGACGCCGACAAGGCCCCGATCCCTGACGACATCTTCCGCCCCCAAGCCGAGCAGCGCGTGCGCCTGGGCCTGGTGGTGGCCGAAGTGGTGCGTGGCAACGAACTGCACGCCAAGCCCGAGCAGATCAAAGCCCACATCGAAGAGCTGGCCGCCAGCTACGAGCGTCCTGAAGACGTCAGCCGCTGGTACTACGGCGACAACCAGCGCCTGGCCGAAGTGGAAGCCGTGGTGATCGAGGGCAATGTGGCCGATTTCGTTCTGAGCAAGGCCAAAGTCACTGAAAAAGCCATCTCTTTTGAAGAGCTGATGGGTCAGGCCTGATCGGTCCTGGGGGCCTTCCCTTTGAATGGGGCTTGCGCCGGGCTTGCAGTCCGGTGTTCAAGCCCCATCTTCTTGGTGGCTTTCAAAATTGGTTAAAGTTGGTTTGAATTTCTGGAGAAACGATGAGCGCACTGGACATCACTAATCTGGGCATGGTGCCCATGGTCGTTGAGCAATCTGGCCGTGGCGAGCGTGCTTACGACATCTATTCGCGTCTGCTCAAGGAGCGCGTGATCTTTCTGGTGGGCGAGGTCAATGACCACATGGCCAACCTGATCGTGGCCCAGCTGCTGTTCCTGGAGAGCGAAAATCCTGAAAAGGACATTTCGCTGTACATCAACTCGCCCGGCGGCTCGGTGAGCGCAGGCATGGCGATTTACGACACCATGAACTTCATCAAACCCGATGTGTCCACCTTGTGTAACGGCATGGCCGCCAGCATGGGGGCTTTCTTGCTGTCGGCAGGGGCCAAAGGCAAGCGTTTTTCGCTGCCCAGCTCCAAGGTCATGATTCACCAGCCTCTGGGCGGTGCACGTGGCCAGGCCACCGAGATCGAGATCGCCGCTCGCGAAATCATCAAGACCCGCGAGCAGCTCAACCGCATCTTGGCTGAGAACACTGGGCAGCCCTTGGAGCGGATCGAGCGAGACACCGAACGTGACTACTACCTGTCCGCAGCGGAAGCCAAAGATTATGGTCTGGTGGATCAGGTGATCACCAAGCGCAACTGATGGGCGCTGCCGGTTCATCTGGCACCTCTGAAAACGGCGTTGGCCTGGCAAGGCGAGCGCCGTTTTTCTTTCGTTATCATTGACAGCATCCGGATTCCGAGGCGACATTTATGGCCGACAAAAAAGGCTCAACCACTGAGAAAAACCTGTACTGCTCTTTTTGCGGCAAGAGCCAGCATGAAGTCAAAAAGCTGATCGCCGGTCCATCGGTTTTCATTTGCGATGAATGCATCGATTTATGCAATGACATCGTTCGCGATGAGCTCACCAGCACCACGGTGGCCGAGGGCGCTAAAGATGGCTTGCCCACACCTCAGGACCTCAAATCCAATCTCGACAACTATGTGATCGGCCAAGAAAAGGCCAAACGCAGCCTGGCGGTGGCGGTTTACAACCACTACAAACGCCTCAAGCACAAGGACGGTGCCAAAAAAGACGACGTCGAACTGGCCAAGAGCAACATCTTGCTGATTGGCCCGACCGGTTCGGGCAAGACCCTGCTGGCACAAACCATGGCCCGCATGCTCGATGTGCCCTTTGTGATGGCCGATGCCACTACCCTGACCGAAGCTGGTTATGTGGGTGAAGACGTTGAAAACATCGTGGCCAAGCTGCTGCAGACCTGCAATTACGATGTGGAGCGTGCCCAGCGTGGCATCGTCTACATCGACGAGATCGACAAGATCACCCGCAAGTCGGACAACCCCTCGATCACGCGTGATGTATCGGGCGAGGGCGTTCAGCAGGCCTTGCTCAAGCTGGTCGAAGGCACCATGGCCAGCGTGCCGCCGCAGGGTGGGCGTAAGCACCCCAATCAGGACTTCCTGCAGATCGACACGACCAACATTCTGTTCATCTGTGGCGGTGCTTTTGCGGGCTTGGAAAAAGTCATCGAAAGCCGCACTGAATCTGGCGGCATTGGTTTTGGCGCAGCGGTCAAAAGCAAGAAGCAGCGCTCATTGACCGAGGTGTTCACCGAAGTGGAGCCCGAGGACCTGATCAAGTTCGGCCTGATTCCTGAACTGGTGGGCCGTCTGCCGGTGGTGGCGACTCTGGCCGAGTTGACCGAAGACGCCCTGGTTCAGATCCTGACCGAGCCCAAGAACGCCGTGGTCAAGCAGTTTGCAAAGCTGTTGGCCATGGAAGGGGTGGAGTTGGAGGTGCGCTCCAATGCCTTGCACGCCATTGCCCGCAAGGCGCTGGCCCGCAAGACCGGCGCTCGTGGCTTGCGCTCCATCATGGAGCAGGCCCTCATCGACACCATGTACGAGTTGCCCAATACAGCGAATGTGGAGAAAGTCGTGGTGGACGAGTCCACCATCGACGAAAACAAGCCACCACTGCTGGTTTACCGAGAATCGGCCAAGCAGGCCTGACCCCATGCGCTGCCTGCCCACCACAAAGACCCTGCGCACAGACGGGTTGAAATGGCGGGCGCAGCATCCATGTGATGCCCAATAACTGAGGTCACACCATGTCTGGACACCCCCCACTGCCTTCCACCCCGATCGATCTGCCCATGTTGCCGCTGCGCGATGTGGTGGTCTTTCCCCACATGGTGATCCCCTTGTTTGTGGGTCGCCCCAAGAGCATCAAGGCGCTGGAGTCGGCCATGTCGAGCGACCGCCGCATCATGCTGGTGGCCCAGAAAACCGCAGCCAAGGACGAGCCCGATGCGGGCGACATGTTCGATGTCGGTTGTGTCTCGACCATCCTGCAAATGCTCAAGCTGCCTGATGGCACCGTCAAAGTCCTGGTCGAAGGCCAGCAGCGTGCCCAGGTGCAAGCCATTGTGGACGGTGAAGCGCACTTTGTCGCTTCTGTCACACCCGTGGACCCGGCATCCGAGCAGGCTGAATCGGGCAGCGAAACAGAAGCCCTGCGCCGCGCCGTGATGCAGCAGTTTGACCAGTACGTCAAACTCAACAAGAAGATTCCACCAGAAATCCTGACCTCGATTTCCAGCATCGACGACGCTGGGCGCCTGGCCGACACGATCGCCGCCCATTTGCCGCTGAAGCTTGAAAACAAGCAGGCCGTGCTGGATTTGTCGGCCATCAAGGACCGTCTGGAAAACCTTTTCACACAGCTGGAGCGCGAGGTCGACATCCTCAACGTCGACAAGCGCATCCGTGGCCGCGTCAAGCGTCAGATGGAGAAAAACCAGCGCGACTTCTACCTGAATGAGCAGGTCAAGGCCATTCAGAAGGAGTTGGGCGAAGGCGAAGAGGGCGCTGACATCGAAGAGATCGAGAAAAAGATCAAGGCCGCCAAGATGCCCGCTGACGCCCGCAAGAAGGCCGATGCCGAGCTCAAGAAGCTCAAGCTCATGTCGCCCATGTCGGCCGAGGCTTCGGTGGTTCGCAACTACATCGAAGTGCTGACGGGTCTGCCCTGGAGCAAGAAGACCAAGATCAAGCACGACCTGACCAATGCCGAAGGCGTGCTCAATCAGGACCATTTCGGCCTCGAAAAGGTCAAGGACCGCATCTTGGAATACCTCGCGGTGCAGCAACGCGTGGACAAGGTCAAGGCCCCCATCCTTTGCCTGGTGGGCCCACCCGGTGTGGGCAAAACTTCGCTGGGGCAGTCGATCGCCAAGGCCACCGGGCGCAAGTACGTGCGTATGGCGCTGGGCGGCATGCGCGACGAGGCAGAGATCCGTGGTCACCGCCGCACCTACATTGGCGCCATGCCCGGCAAGGTGCTGCAAAGCCTGAACAAGGCGGGCACTCGCAATCCGTTGTTCCTGCTGGATGAAATCGACAAGTTGGGCACAGATTTCCGCGGTGACCCATCGAGCGCGTTGCTGGAGGTGCTGGACCCCGAGCAAAACCACACCTTTGGTGACCATTACGTTGAAGTCGATTTCGATCTCAGCGATGTGATGTTCGTGGCCACCTCCAACTCGATGAACATCCCGCCAGCGCTGCTGGACCGGATGGAGGTCATTCGCCTGTCGGGCTACACCGAAGACGAGAAGACCAACATCGCCATGCGCTATCTGTTGCCCAAGCAACTCGAAAACAACGGCATCAAGCCCGAGGAGTTGTCGGTCGGCGAAGACGCCATCCGCGATGTGGTGCGCTACTACACCCGCGAAGCCGGTGTGCGTTCGCTGGAGCGCGAGTTGTCCAAGATCTGCCGCAAAGTGGTCAAGGGCTTGTTGCTCAAGCAGATGACGCCGCAGGTCAAGGTCACGGCTGAAAACCTGAATGACTTCCTGGGGGTGCGCAAGTACACCTATGGCCGCGCTGAGCAGAAAAACCAGGTGGGCCAGGTGGTGGGGTTGGCGTGGACCGAGGTGGGAGGCGATCTGCTGACCATCGAAGCGGCACTCATGCCCGGTAAAGGCGTCATCACACGTACCGGCTCGCTTGGCGATGTGATGAAAGAATCTGTCGAAGCAGCCCGTACGGTGGTGCGCAGCCGTTCCCGTCTTTTGGGCATCAAGGACGAGGTCTTCGAAAAGAAAGACCTGCACATCCACGTGCCCGATGGTGCCACGCCCAAGGATGGCCCGAGTGCCGGTGCCGCCATGGTGACCGCCATGGTGTCGGCCATGACCGGTATTGCCGTGCGCGCCGATGTGGCCATGACGGGCGAGATCACGCTGCGCGGCGAAGTAACGGCAATCGGAGGTCTCAAGGAAAAACTGCTGGCCGCGTTGCGCGGTGGCATCAAGACCGTGATGATTCCCGAAGACAACGTCAAGGATCTGCAAGACATTCCCGAGAATGTCAAAAACGGCCTTGAAATTGTGCCTGTCAAATGGGTGGATCAGGTGTTGGAGACGGCGCTGGAAGCCAAACCGGTGGCATTGACCGATGAGGAGATCGCTGCAGCCATGTCGGTGGCTGCTTCGACGGCCAAATCGGAAGCCACCAAACATTGATGCAAATTTATGAAGCCCTCGTTAAAAGGGCTCCATATTTGCGCTATAATTTGCGTATTGCAGCGAACCAAGCATACAATGCGAAGTTCGCTCAAATGCGGGAATAGCTCAGTTGGTAGAGCGCAACCTTGCCAAGGTTGAGGTCGCGAGTTCGAGCCTCGTTTCCCGCTCCAAACATTGAAAGAAGTGCCAACGTCTTTCAGCAAAAAGGGAAGCAACAGCTTCCCTTTTTTGTCAGAACAGGGCGCGGTAGCAAAGCGGTTATGCACCGGATTGCAAATCCGTGTAGGTCGGTTCAACTCCGGCCCGCGCCTCCAAACTCTCTTAGGGACATCCATGCCTCAGCGGTCAAGCCACTGGGGCATTTTTTTGCGCCTGTTGGCGGTGCATGGATGTGGTCAAATCTTTCCGATCATGCGCCATGGCCCACTGTGGCTGTTTTTTGCTATTTCAACTCGGAAAGAAATCACCATGCACCGGATGAAGCGTCGGCTTGCGCTGTTGGCACTGAGCACCGTTTGGGCAACGACCGCACCTTTGGCTTTCGCGCAAAGTGGCTACCCTGACAGGCCTGTCAAATTGGTCATCCCGTTTGCAGCCGGTGGCGCGACCGATGTGCTGGGGCGCATGCTGGCGGTGGCCATGCAGGAAAAACTGGGCCAGTCGGTGGTGGTGGAAAACAAGCCAGGTGCCGGTACGGTGTTGGCAGCTGCACAGGTGGCCAAGGCCGCGCCTGATGGTTACACCTTGCTGTTGGCTTCCAATTCCACGCTGGTGCTCAATCCGGTGATTCGTGACAAGCTGAGCTACCATCCGCTCAACAGCTTCACCCCTGTGGCCATGGTGGCTGACATGCAGCTGTTACTGGTCAGCGGACCATCGGGCCCAGCGTCTTTGTCGGTGTTGGTGTCGCAGGCCAAAGCCGATCCGCAGGCGCTCAGTTATGGCTCGTTCGGGACCGGCTCCACAGTGCATTTCGCGGCCGAACTGTTCAAGTCTGCGGCGGGCATCCAGATGACCCATGTGCCCTACAACGGCAGCGGCCCCAGCCTGACCGCCTTGATGGGGGGGCAGGTGGCGGTGGCGTCAGACACGATTGTGGCTTCCATGCCTCAGATCAAGGCGGGTAAGATCCGGCCCCTGGCGGTGTTCTCAACTCAGCGGCTCAAGGCGCTTCCAGATGTGCCCACCATGGCTGAAAGCGGCTACCCCAATGTGGAACTCAGCTCCTGGTTCGCCTTGCTGGCCCCGAAGGATTTGCCTGCGCCTGTCAAGCAGAAGTTGGAGAAAACTCTGGCCGATGTGCTGGCGACACCAGAGATGAAGGCCAAGCTCGTTGACATTGGCCTTCAACCCAATTGGGGCAATGGCTCGGCAGTCTCGACGCGGATGCAAAGCGAATTGCCACGCATGCAGACCGTGGCTCAGAAGGCGGCCATCAAAGACGAATGAGCGCGCAGGCTCACATTCACTCGGGTGAACCGGTGCTTGTGGATGCAGGTTTGCAAATTAAGCTGCGCAATTCAAAGATGCCTGGTTTTTGGCATATAATTCGAGCTTCACTTATGCGGGAATAGCTCAGTTGGTAGAGCGCAACCTTGCCAAGGTTGAGGTCGCGAGTTCGAGCCTCGTTTCCCGCTCCAAACATTGAAAGAAGTGCCAACGTCTTTCAGCAAAAAGGGAAGCAACAGCTTCCCTTTTTTGTCAGAACAGGGCGCGGTAGCAAAGCGGTTATGCACCGGATTGCAAATCCGTGTAGGTCGGTTCGACTCCGGCCCGCGCCTCCAGAACAAAGCCACTGGCCCATGCTGGTGGCTTTTTTCATTCTGGGCTCAGTACTAACACCATCATTCCTTTTGATAAAAAGCACTAAATTGCTGCTTCTTTGCATGAAGGAGTTCTTGGTGAATCCATCCCAAATCCAGAACCTGCTGATCGTGAGCCTGATCCTGGGCTTTGCGGCCATGGAGTTCATCAGCCGCCGCTACCGCGACACGGTTCATGCCACGGCCAATGACACCAAGCTGGAGCTGTTCATGTTCCTGAGTTTGCTGGCGATCACCCAGCCTCTGGCTATTCTGGTGACGGGCAAACTGGGCAACTGGCTGGTGCCTCAATACAAAGGTGTGTTGGCCGATTGGCCCTGGTGGGCGATGGTCGGGGTCCTGATTTTGGTAGATGACCTGACGCAGTACTGGTGGCACCGCCTGTCGCACTCGCCGCTCTTGTGGCCGTTGCACCGGGCGCACCATTCTGCCGAATACATGAGCATCCGCATCACCTTCCGCAACAATTTCTTTTACTACCTGATGATGCCCGGCTTATGGTTTGCCGGTTGCCTCTTGTACCTGGGCGTGGGTGGCATCGTTTATGCCCTGTATATAGTGGTTAAGCTGTGCGTCATCCTGGGCGCGCACTGTGCCTGGCGCTGGGACGAACCGCTGTACCGCATTCCTGCACTGCGTCCGCTCATGTGGGTGCTGGAGCGCACCATCTCCACCCCTGCCACGCATTGGGCGCACCATGCCATCACCAACGACGATGGTATTGGGCACTACAAAGGCAACTTCGGCAACCTGCTGTTCATCTGGGATCTGATCTTTGGCAGCGCCCTGATCACCCGTAAATTCCCTGAGCAGGTGGGGTTGATCGACGACAAACTGTTTGGACAAGAACGCTGGTACCACCAGATGTTCTATCCATTGTTGCAATCTAAACGCGAACACACAGCGCTGAAATTTGGCGGATCCATCTACGAAGGGCCCGATGCGAATGCTGACAGTGCAAGACAAGGAGTCACCGCATGAAATGGTCTTACTTGTGCCTGCTGATTGCGGGCATCTTGCCCGTGGTGGCCGCGGGCATAGCCAAAGCTGGCGCACGGGGCTATGACAACCATGACCCTCGTGCCTGGATGGCCAAGCTCACCGGGCGACGTGCCCGTGCCGATGCCGCACAAGCCAACAGTTTCGAGGCATTCCCGTTTTTTGCCGCTGGGGTTCTGCTGGCCTTGCATGCAGGCGTGGATGCAACCCGAGTCGATGCACTGGCCATCGTATTCGTGCTGGCCCGCGTGCTGTACATCGCCTGTTATGTCTCGGACCGGGCAACATTGCGCTCAGGGGTCTGGGCTGTCGGCTACCTGTGCGTGCTGGCACTGTATGCGTTGGCCATGTTGGCCTGATTGCAGCCGAGTCAGAGAAACCGGGGGTAATCAAGGCACAATAGAGGCCTTGCCCCGGTGGTGAAATTGGTAGACACATCGGACTTAAAATCCGCCGCTTCCGTAATTGGGGCGTGCCGGTTCGATTCCGGCCCGGGGCACCAGTAGACAGATTGACACCATGACCCACGAACACGCCCCGTTTGAAATCCACGTGCATGGTGATGTGCCTATCAAGCCTGAAACCCCCACCGCCGCTTTGCACGAAGCGCTCAAGCCGCTGTGGAAGTATGCCGGTGCCCGTTCCTTTGTCGAAGGGGCGGTGAGCCTCTATGAAGAAGAGCCCGGTATCCGTTTGGACACCAGCAGCCATCGTTTGCAGATGTGCTGGACCGTGCGCGGGGACGATGATTTCCGCATGGTGCTCGATGATTTGTGCATGAACCTCAACGAGGTGTCGGCCTCCGGGGCCCAAATCGAGGTCACTTTCTACGACGCCGAGTTCGACGAGGAAGACGAAGCCCAGGGCGGCGAGTCACGCGACGACTTTGTCATGTTGTTTGTGGGGCCCGATCCAGGCGCCATCATGCAGGCCCAGCGCGATTTGCTGGTGCACGATGTTGTCAACATGATGGAGCGCCATTTTGACGGCTCCGAGCTGGGCGGTGTGGTGGCTGAAATCGACAAGCTGTTCAGCCAGCGCTTTGACAACCTGGTCAGCTCGCTGGACATTGGCAAGCCCCCCCGCGGACCGGGCGGTGGCAACAGCGGGCATGGTGGTGGCGGTCGCAGGCCACGGCACCTGCACTGAGCTCACACGGGTGGCGCTTTTGGGCTTCACAATCCCCGTGCCCAGCGGGCATGGTCTGTACACGAGGAGATGATCTGGTGAAGCCTCTTTTTTCTGCCGACAGCCTGAACCCCGGCGTGCGCCCACGCGAGGTGTTTGGCTGGGCCATGTACGACTTCGCCAACTCGGGCTACACCACCGTGGTCATCACGGCGGTGTTTGCCGCTTACTTTGTGGGCGGCGTGGCCGGAGGCGCGCCCTGGGCCACACTGGCCTGGACGGTGGGTTTGAGCATTTCCTACGCCATCGTCATGCTGACCATGCCCGGCCTGGGTGCCTGGGCCGATCGCTATGCGGCCAAGAAGCGCTTGCTGTTCATGGTCACGGCAGGCTGTGTGGTGTCGACAGCGGCACTGGCGCTGGTCGGGCCGGGGCAGGTGGCACTGGGGCTCTTGCTGCTGGTGGTTTCCAACACGTTTTATTCGTATGGCGAGTCGCTCACGGCCTCGTTCTTGCCTGAGTTGGCCAAGCCGCAGGCCATGGGCCGCGTCAGTGGTTGGGGCTGGGCGCTGGGCTATGTGGGCGGCATGCTGACCTTGGGCATTTGCCTGGCCTATGTGCTGGCGGCGCAGGCGCGGCAAGAGCCTGCATCGGGCTTTGTGCCCGTGACCATGCTGATCACGGCGGGCATTTATGGACTGGCAGCCAGCGTGACCTTTGCGCTCTTGCGTGAACACACCGCCCCGCAGACGGATGCGGTCCATCCTGCAGGATTCGCGGCCAACCTGTTGCAGTTGCGCCAGACCTGGCAAGAAAGTGCCAGGTTCTCGGACTTTCGCCAGCTCATGGCCTGCGCCGTGGCCTACCAGGCCGGTGTGGCGGTGGCGATTTCGCTGGCGGCCATTTATGCCGAGCAGGTGGTGGGCTTTGCACCGCAGGAAACCATGGTCCTGATTTTCGTGCTCAATATCGCGGCCTTTGTCGGTGCTTTCGTCTTTGGCTATGCGCAGGACGCCCTGGGCCACAAGCGGGCGCTGGCCCTGACCATTGTGGGCTGGATCATCACCTGCGTGTTGGCAGCAGCCTCAACCACCAAAGGCGTGTTCTGGGTGGCTGCTGCGGTGGCAGGGGTTTTTCTCGGTTCCAGCCAGTCGGCGGGCCGGGCCATGGCGGGCATGATGGTGCCCCCGACGCGCCTGGCCGAGTTTTTCGGGCTGTGGACTTTTGCCATCCGTCTGGCCAGCATCGTGGGACCGCTCAGTTACGGCCTCATCACCTGGGTGACTGGTGGCAACCACCGTCTGGCGATCGGTTCGACCGCGGTGATGTTTCTGCTGGGCCTGTGGCTGCTGCGCCCGGTGGATGTGGAGCGGGGCATGGCGATGGCCCGTTCCGAAAAGGCGTAAGAACCGGCCTATCGCTTGCAGGGCAAGCTCCTACAGGGAAGGTTTTGTAGGAGCCAGCCCTGCTGGCGATTTGCGGCTTTTACAACACGGTGACGCTGTGGCAGTGCTGCGCTGGCAGCTTGAGCCAGCGCTGCGCTGCCGATTTCAGGCTGGGCAGGTTTCCTGTGGTGAACAGTTCAATGCGTGCCCCCAGCGTTCGGGGCGCTGGCTCATGGCGCAGCAGGTGGGCCGATTCCAGCAGACGCTGGGTCTGACGGGCTACTGGCTCTCCGGTGGACACCAGCTGCACCTGTGGGCCCACCAGGCGCTGCAGTTCATCTTGCGCAAACACATAGTGCGTGCAGCCCAGCACCAGGGTGTCGATTTCGCCAGCGCCTTGGCCAAACGGCCCCATGGCCTGCGTGTAGCTTTGGAGCAAGCGGCTGACTTCGGCCGAGGCCACGTTCTCGTGCGAGGGCAGGGTGGTCTGCTCAATGGCCAGTGCCAGGCCGTTGCAGGCACAAACCTCAAACGCCGCCTGACCTTGCACACTGCCCAGCAGGCGGGCGAACTTGTCACTGCCCACGGTGCCTCGGGTGGCCATGACGCCCACACGCCCGGTGCGGGTGATCTGCGCAGCAGGCTTGAGGGCTGGCTCCACCCCCACCAGTGGCAGCAGCGGGTGCTGCACACGCAGCTCGTGAATGGCGGCGGCTGTGGCGGTGTTGCAGGCCACCACCAGCGCCTTGATCTGGTGCTGTTTGATCAGGTGCTGCGCAATCGCGTGGGTGCGCTGGCGCACGTACAGATCGGTTTTCTCGCCATAGGGCGCATGGGCGTTGTCGGCCAGGTAGACGAAATGCTCGTGCGGCAGCGCAGCTTGCAGGGCCTGCAGCACGCTCAGGCCGCCAATGCCGCTGTCAAACACGCCGATGGGATGCTGGGCTGCGCTCATGCGAAGAAAAAGGCCGCTTGCGCGGCCTTTTGCGTTGGGTTCATCAGCTGGCCTTGATGCCAATGCCCTTGAACTCGCCGCTGGCAATGCGCTTTTCCCACTCGGCCGGGCCGGTGATGTGGGCGCTGGTGCCGCCCGCATCGACCGCCACGGTCACGGGCATGTCGACCACGTCAAATTCGTAGATGGCCTCCATGCCCAGGTCGGCAAAGCCCACCACCTTGGCGCCCTTGATCGCCTTGGACACCAGGTAAGCCGCACCGCCCACAGCCATGAGGTAAGCCGACTTGTGGTTCTTGATGGACTCGATGGCGACCGGGCCGCGCTCGGCCTTGCCCACCATGGCGATCAGGCCGGTTTGGGCCAACATCATGTCGGTGAACTTGTCCATGCGGGTGGCCGTGGTCGGGCCGGCAGGGCCAACCACCTCGTCACGCACAGGATCGACTGGGCCAACGTAATAAATCACACGGTTGGTGAAGTCCACGGGCAGTTGCTCGCCCTTGGCCAGCATGTCCTGGATGCGCTTGTGCGCAGCGTCGCGGCCTGTGAGCATCTTGCCGTTGAGCAGCAAGGTCTGGCCGGGCTTCCAGCTGGCAACCTGTTCCTTGGTCAGGGTGTTCAGATCGACGCGCTGGCTTTTTTCGGTGTCGGGCTGCCAGTCCACTTTGGGCCACAGGTCCAGGCTCGGGGCGTCCAGGTAAACGGGGCCAGAGCCGTCCATCACGAAGTGGGCATGGCGGGTGGCCGCGCAGTTGGGGATCATGGCCACAGGCTTGGACGCTGCATGCGTCGGGTACATCTTGATCTTGACGTCCAGCACGGTGGTGAGGCCACCCAAACCTTGTGCGCCAATGCCCAGGGCGTTGACCTTTTCGAACAGCTCCAGACGCAGCTCTTCCACCTGGTCCAGCTTCTCACCGCGGGCGCTTTTGGCCTGCAGCTCGTACATGTCGAGGTCGTCCATCAGGCTTTCCTTGGCCAGCAGCACGGCCTTTTCGGCGGTGCCGCCGATGCCGATGCCCAGCATGCCCGGCGGGCACCAGCCTGCGCCCATGGTCGGCACGGTTTTGAGCACCCAGTCCACCAGGTTGTCGCTGGGGTTCATCATGATCATCTTGGACTTGTTCTCCGAGCCGCCGCCCTTGGCCGCCACGGTGATGTCCACTTTGTCGCCGGCCACGATCTCGGTGAAGATCACGGCGGGGGTGTTGTCCTTGGTGTTCTTGCGGGCGAACAGCGGGTCGGCCACGACCGAAGCACGCAGGGCGTTGTCGGGGTTCATGTAGCCACGGCGTACACCTTCGTTGATGGCGTCTTCGAGGCTGCCGGTGAAGCCTTCCCAGCGCACGTTCATGCCGACTTTGAGGAATACGTTGACGATGCCGGTGTCCTGGCAGATCGGGCGGTGGCCCAGCGCGCTCATCTTGCTGTTGGTCAGGATCTGCGCCATCGCGTCCTTGGCAGCAGGGCTTTGCTCCTGCTCGTAGGCGCGAGCCAGATGCTCGATGTAGTCGGCCGGGTGGTAATAGCTGATGTACTGCAGGGCACCTGCAATGGATTCGATCAGGTCGTTTTGTTGGATGACGGTCATGGAAGGACTTTCGGAATAAAACAGGAAATCAGTGTCCGGATGGTGCGCTGTGCGACATCAAGCGGTCGGCAACTGCGATGGCGATCGCGCTGAGCAAAAAGGCGATGTGGATCACGGTCTGCCAGATCAGCACCTTCTCGTCGTAATTGGCGGCATTGATGAAGGTCTTGAGCAGGTGGATGGAGCTGATGCCGATGATGGCCGTGCCCAGCTTGACCTTGAGCACTGAAGCGTTCACATGGTCCAGCCATTCGGGCTGGTCGGGATGGCCTTCGAGGTTCAGGCGTGAAACAAAGGTTTCATAGCCACCGACGATGACCATGATCAGCAGGTTGGAGATCATGACCACGTCGATCAGGCCGAGCACCACCAGCATGATCACGGTTTCGTTGAGTGCCGTGATGGGGGCATCGGCCTTGTAGCCAATGCTGCTGACCAGCGCCTGCAGGGCGTGCTGGTTGCCAAACGCGGCTTCAAGCAGGTGCACCAGCTCGACCCAGAAATGAAAGACGTAGACCGCCTGTGCCGCAATCAGCCCCAGGTACAGCGGCAGCTGTAGCCAGCGGCTGGCAAAGATCAAGTTAGGCAGCGGCCGAAGGGGCTGCTGGGCTTTGGACGGTGGCATGGACATGGAAGAGGTGGCCAGTCAATCAATCCCCTCATTTTAGGCGCGGCAGGGGCCGGTTTGTACCTGACCTGTGCGTCAATTAGAAAGGCCCACGTCAGTCAGTACTTTGTAAGAGCCAAAGCCGACAGTCTCGGAAATTTCATTTCGAAATACAGCTGTCTGAGGAGACAAAATCTTATGAGCGATAACGCCGTGTACATGCCCAGCGAGGCTTTCGTCAAAAACGCCCACGTGTCCGGTATGGCCGCCTACGAAGCGCTGTGCAAGGAAGCCGAAACCGATTACCAAGGCTACTGGGGCCGCCTGGCCAAAGAGCTGATCAGCTGGAAAACCCCTTTTACCAAGGTGCTTGACGAGTCCAATGCCCCATTTTTCAAGTGGTTTGAAGATGGCACGCTGAACGCGTCCTACAACTGCCTGGACCGCAACGTCGAAAAAGGCCTGGGCGACAAGACCGCCATCGTCTTTGAAGCCGATGGCGGCGAAGTGACCAAGATCACCTACAGCCAGCTGCTGGCCAAGACCTGCCAGTACGCCAACGCGTTGAAGAGCCTGGGTATCAAAAAAGGTGACCGCGTGGTCATCTACATCTCCATGTCCATCGAAGGCGTGGCCGCTATGCAAGCCTGCGCCCGCATCGGTGCCACCCACTCGGTGGTGTTCGGGGGCTTCTCGGCCCAGTCGCTGCGTGACCGCATCGAAGACACCGGCGCTGTGGCCGTGATCACGGCCGACAACCAGGTGCGTGGTGGCAAGCTGCTGCCCCTCAAATCCATCGTGGACGAAGCGCTGGCTCTGGGCGGCTGCGATGCCATCAAGAATGTGCTGGTCGTCAAGCGTTCGGGTGCCGACATCGCCATGACCGCAGGCCGAGACCTGTGGATGGCCGACGTGGCCGACAAACAAGCCACCACCTGCGAGCCAGAGTGGGTGAGCGCCGAACACCCCCTGTTCTTGCTCTACACCTCTGGCTCGACCGGCAAACCCAAAGGCGTGCAGCACAGCACCGGCGGCTATTTGCTGCACGCGGCCCTGACCACCAAGTGGACCTTCGATCTGAAGGCCGACGACGTGTTCTGGTGCACCGCCGACATCGGCTGGGTCACCGGCCACACCTACATCACCTACGGCCCCTTGGCCCTGGGCGGCACCGAGATCGTGTTCGAGGGCGTGCCCACTTACCCCGACGCTGGCCGCTTCTGGAAGATGATCCAGGACCACAAGGTCAGCATCTTTTACACAGCCCCTACTGCCATCCGTTCGCTCATCAAGGCTGCTGAGTCCAACGACGCCGTGCACCCCAAGAGCTACAACCTCTCCAGTCTGCGCCTCTTGGGCTCGGTCGGTGAGCCGATCAACCCCGCTGCATGGGAGTGGTACTACCAGCATGTGGGCGGCAGCCGCTGCCCGATCGTGGACACCTTCTGGCAGACCGAAACCGGTGGCCACATGATCACCCCGTTGCCCGGTGTGACGCCCATGGTGCCCGGCTCCTGCACATTGCCTTTCCCTGGTATCCAGGCCGCCATCGTGAGCGAAACCGGCGAAGACATGCCCAATGGCCAAGGCGGTATTTTGGTGGTCAAGAAGCCATGGCCTTCCATGATCCGCAACATCTGGGGTGACCCCGAGCGCTTCAAGAAGAGCTACTACCCTGAAGACTTCAAGGGCAAGTACTACCTGGCCGGCGACGGTGCGATCCGCGACGAGAAGACCGGTTACTTCACCATCACCGGCCGCATCGACGACGTGCTGAACGTGTCGGGTCACCGCATGGGCACCATGGAAATCGAATCGGCCCTGGTCAGCTGCACCGAGCTGGTGGCCGAAGCCGCCGTGGTGGGCCGCCCCGATGACACCACGGGTGAGGCCATCTGCGCGTTCGTGGTGCTCAAGCGCGCACTGCCCAACACCGACGAAGGCAAAGCGATTGCCAAGCAGTTGCGCGACCACATCGCCAAGGAAATCGGCCCCATCGCCAAACCCAAGGACATCCGCTTTGGCGAGAACCTGCCCAAGACCCGCTCGGGCAAGATCATGCGCCGCCTGCTGCGCTCGCTGGCCAAGGGCGAAGAGATCACGCAAGACATCTCCACCCTGGAGAACCCCCACATCCTGGGCCAGCTGGGTCAGGCGTATTGATCTGCTTTTGCAGCAACAAAAAACGGCAGCCTCGGCTGCCGTTTTTTCATGGGTGTGTGTGTTCAGGATTTCATGCCCAGCCCCAGCTTTTCAATCAGCCGCTTTTCCTTCACATAGCTGGCCAAAATGAACTGGGTGTATTCCTCGCTGTCCATGTAGATCACGGGCTGGTCGTATTTTTCAAACGCGGCCAGCACGGCCGGGTCGCTGAGTGTTTTCTTGAAGCCGTCCTGCAGCTTGCGAACCACTTTGGGATCCATGCCCCGAGGCCCGGCAATGCCGAAAGGCGAATCGGACACGGTGTCGTAGCCCAGTTCGTTGAGCGTGGGCACCTTGGGCCAGCGTTTGGTGCGCTTGCTGCCGTAGGTGGCCAGCAGGCGCATGGTGCCGGCTTCCACATGGGGTGCCCAGCCGGTGGCGTCGCTGTGCGCATCAATGTGGCCACCCAGCAAGGCCTGCAATCCGTCCGAACTGCCTTTGAAAGGCACGTGCGTGAGCTGGATGCCTGCCTTGTTGGCGAATTCTTCCACCGCCAGGTGCGGCGTGGTGCCGTTGCCGGTCGAGCCGTAGTTGAATTTGCCGGGGTTGGCCTTGGCGTAATTGACCAGGTCCTTGATGGTCTTGAAGGGCGAGTCGGCCTTGACCACGATGCCGAAGGTGTAGCCCGTCAGGCAGGCGATGTAGGTGAAATCCTTGAGTGGGTCGAACTGCACCTTTTGCATGTGCGGCAGGCGTGCCACGCCAATCGTGATTTGCGAGAGGGTGTAGCCGTCGGGCGCGGCTTTGACCAGCTCGTTGGGGCCCAGCATGCCGCTGGCACCGGGTTTGTTTTCCACCACCACTTGCTGGCCCAGTGCCCGGGTGGCGGCCTCGCCCAGGGCGCGCATCACGATGTCGCTGGAGCCGCCTGCAGGCCATGGGCAGATCAGCTTGAGTGGGCGAGTTGGAAAGGCCTGGGCTTGCGCCAGAGAGGGCAGGACCAGACTGGTGGCGGTGGCGATGCCAGTTTGAACAAACTGGCGGCGTGTGGTGGTATTGTTTTTCACAAGGCTCTCCTGATCGGATGTCTGATGCAACGCCCAGTATGGCCCCTGGCGAAGGCAGTCCGTATCGGGAGTTTCCTCCAACGGTCACATGCGTGACGGCAGGCGCTCAGTCGCCCAGTACCACGCCTTCGCGCCGCGGATCGGCCGCGCCGAACCAGCCCGTGGGGGTGCGCTCGATGGCCTGCAGCCCGCTGGGCATGTCGACCAGGCGCACCTCGTGGCCTCGGGCTTGCAGCGCCTGCACCGTGCTGTCCGGCCAGCGCTGGCTCTCCAGCAGCACAGGGCCGCCCAGGTGGGCAAAGTTGGGCAGATCCACCGCCTGCTGCACATTCAGGCCCCAATGCAGAGTGCCCACCAGCACCTTGGCGGTGTAGTGGATGATCACTGCGCCGCCCGGGCTGCCAGCGCTCATGAGCAGTTGCCCGCTGGTTTTGTCAAACACCAGTGTGGGCGACATGGACGAGCGCGGGCGCTTGCCCGGTTCGACCCGGTTGGCCACAGGGCGACCTTGCGCGTCGGTGGGTTGCAGGCTGAAATCGGTGAGCTGGTTGTTGAGCAAAAAACCACCAGGGCGAGACGGGTCGGTTGACACCATGCGGCGCGCGCCAAAACCAGCTTCGATGGTGGTGGTCATGGCCACGGCGCGGCCCTGGGCATCGACCACGCTGATGTGGCTGGTGCCGTACTCGGTTTGTGCAGGCATGGGGCCCCAGGCGCTGGGGCGTCCTGCGGGTTGACCGGCAGGGGCCGCCTTCATGGCTTGTTGGCCGATCAGCTGGCTGCGCGCTTGCAGGTACTCGGGGGCCAGCAGGCTGCGCTAGTCGCCTGCAGGGGCGGGCACAAAGTCGGGGTCGGCCACGTACTGCGCCCGGTCGGCAAAAGCCAGACGCGAGGCCTCCAGGTAGCGGTGCAGCCAATCGGGCGAGGGCAGTGCGTCGGTGCGTTCATGGCCCTGTGCCCGGGTGTGACGGAGCAGTCCCAATATTTGCCCAATGGCGATGTGCCCCGACGAGGGTGGCGGAAAACCGCACAGCCGATAGGCGTGGGCACGGGCCTCGTGGTCAAAGCACAGCGGTTGGCGCTCGCGGGCTTGGTAATCGCGCAAGTCCTGCAAGCTCAGGCTCCCAGGGCGTGGCGGCTGGGCCGTGCGGGCCACGATGGCCTGAGCCACTGGCCCTTCGTACAGGGCGCCGCTGCCCTCGGCGGCAATGCGGCGCAGCACATGGGCGTATTCGGGGTTACGCAGCACATAGCCCACGGGCCAGGCCTGGCCCTGCGGGGTGTAGAAGAAACGTTCCGCCAGTGGGTCTTTCTTCAGGTGTGGTTCAGTTTGCAGCAGCGTGTGCAGGCGCGGGCTGACCTTGAAGCCTTGCTCGGCCAGCGTGATGGCAGGCTCAAACAAGCGGGCCCAAGGCAGGGTGCCGTGCTGGCGGTGCGCGGCTTCGAGCATGCGCACAGCACCCGGTACGCCGACCGAGCGGCCACTGAGCACGGCCTCTTCAAAGGGCAGAGGTTGGCCGTCTGCGTTCAAGAACTGGTCGCTGGTGGCGCCTGCTGGCGCTGTTTCGCGTCCGTCAAAGGCCTGCACGCGCTGCCCGTCAAAGTGCATCAAAAAAGCGCCACCTCCAATGCCGCTGGACTGCGGCTCCACCAGCCCCAGCACCAGCTGCACCGCAATGGCTGCGTCAAGCGCCGAGCCCCCAGCGCGCAGGATCTGGTGCCCCGCGTCGGTGGCCAGCGGATTGGCGGCCGCCACCGCCTGGCGCGTGTAGGCCCAGCCAGGTTTGTGGGCGTAGCCGCTGGCAGATTCGGGTTGTTCGGACAGGATGTAGCGCCAAGCCTGGCCGGGCGGCGGGCTGCTGCAGGCGGCCAGCACGGTCAGGGCGAGCAGGCTGAAGGTCTTGTTCATGCACCCATGCTACGCCGCAAACGACAACAGGCCCCGCAGGGCCTGTCGCATGGGTGGCGCAGCGGCCTCAGCTCACTTCGGTGCCAGACGGATCGCGCCATCCAGGCGGATGACTTCGCCGTTGAGCATGTCGTTTTCAAAGATGTGCTTGGCCAAGCGAGCGTAGTCCTGCGGGGTGCCCAGGCGGCTGGGGAAGGGCACGCCTGCAGCCAGTGCGTCCTGCACTTCTTGCGGCATGCCAAACAGCATGGGTGTGCCGAAGATGCCGGGGGCGATGGTCATGTTGCGAATGCCGTTGCGTGACAGGTCGCGTGCAATCGGCAGGGTCATGCCGACCACGCCACCTTTGGAAGCCGCATACGCAGCTTGACCGATCTGGCCGTCGTAGGCGGCCACGCTGGCGGTGCTGATCAGCACGCCGCGCTCGCCGGTGGCTTCGGGTTCGTTCTTGCACATGGCTTCAGCGGCCAGGCGAATCATGTTGAAGGTGCCGATCAGGTTGACCTGGATGGTCTTGGTGTAGACCGCCAGGTTGTGGGCGCCGTTTTTGCCGACGGTCTTCTCAGCGGGTGCGATGCCCGCGCAGTTGACCAGACCCATCAGCTTGCCCATGGACACGGCTTGGGCGACCACCGCCTGGCCATCGGCCTCGTTGCTCACGTCGCACTTGACGAAAGCGCCGCCCAGTTCCTTGGCGATGGCGTCGCCTTTTTCAGCCTGCATGTCGGCAATCACGACCTTGCCGCCGTTGGCCGCCAGCATGCGTGCTGTGCCTTCGCCCAGACCCGATGCGCCGCCTGTGACGATGAAAACCTTGCCTTGAATGTCCATGTCCCGCTCCTTTTGGTTGACGTTAACGTAAACGTCAATTATGCACCTGTGCGCTGCACCCGGCCAACCTGAGCCTCCCATGCATCAGCCGGTATAGACCGTGAGATCCATTTCGCAATCCTGCCGTCATGTCTAGGATGAACCACACATCATCTGGAGGCGCAGTCATGGGTATCCATCCTGAATGGGTGTCGGCATACGAACCGAGACGCTTGGACCGCGGCCAGCGGGCGCGCGAGTTGCTCGCCAGCGTGGGCGTCACGGTCAATGGCGGCAGGCCATGGGACATGCGCATTCACCATCCGGCCACGCTGGACCGTGTACTGGCGCAGGGCAGTCTGGGCTTGGGCGAAAGCTACATGGACGGGTGGTGGGACTGCGATCAGATCGATGATCTGGTTTACCGCATCCTGCGCGGCCGACTTGATGTCCAGGTCGGTCAGCCCGGCTGGTGGTGGGCTGCGCTGCGGGCCCGGGTGACCAATCTGCAAACTGTGGCCCGGTCCTGGCAGGTGGGACGCGTCCATTACGACCTGGGCAACGACCTGTATGCCGCCATGCTGGACCCGAGCATGGCCTACAGCTGTGGCTACTGGGCCCATGCCGACACGTTGGCGCAAGCCCAGGAGGCCAAGTTGGAACTGATTTGCCGCAAGTTGCAACTGGCGCCAGGCATGACTCTGCTGGACATTGGCTGCGGGTGGGGCAGCCTGATGTTGCATGCCGCCCGGCACCATGGCGTGAAATGTGTGGGCCTGACGGTGTCGCGGGAGCAGGTCCGTTGGGGTCTGGACCATGCCAAAGGGCTGCCCGTGCGCTTTGAATTGACCGACTACCGCCAGTTCAACCCCAAAGGTCTGCTGCGGTTTGACCGGCTGGCTTCGGTGGGCATGTTCGAGCATGTGGGGCACAAAAACTACCCGGCATTCTTTGGCATGGCGCGCCGCAGCCTGCATGACGAAGGCTTGTTCCTGCTCCACACCATTGGAAAAAACCAGAGCGGCTGGACCATGGACCCCTGGATCGGGAAATACATCTTTCCGAACGGGGTGTTGCCCTCAAGCGCCGAACTGGCGTACTGCGCCGAGCAGTACTTTGTGGTGGAAGACTGGCACAACTTTGGGGTTGACTACGACAGGACACTGATGGCCTGGCATGAGCGCTTCGAGGTGGCTTGGCCGCAACTGAAAGAACGCTACGGCGAGCGGTTTTACCGCATGTGGCGCTATTACCTGTTGTGCTGCGCTGGTACATTCAGGGCCCGCGACAACCAGTTGTGGCAAGTGGTGCTTTCGCCCTCGGGCGTGCAAGGAGGCTACCGCCGGCCACCCATGTGAGGCGTAGGCCTCGTGAAAGCCTTATGCCAGCTTTGCCTTTCCAAGCCCGAGTTTTCATTTCCCTGGGTGCCTTGAGCGCCGCCAGTTCGGTGGCTTTGTCTGCTGCTGCGGCGCACATGCCCGCCTTGCAGGCGGCAGGTGCCACGTTGAACACCGCCTTGGCCCAGCAGCAGTTTCATGCCTTGGGCCTGATCGCCGTGGGCTGGCTGCTGGTGCGGGTGCAGTCCCGGTGGCTGAGTGCCTCAGCTGCCTTGATGCTGCTGGGGACGTTGCTGTTTTGTCTGAACCTGTATGTCCGCCTGATCTGGGGCTGGGATGCTGCCCGGGTGGCTGTGCCCTGGGGTGGCTCGGCATTCATCCTGTCCTGGCTCGCTTTGGGGGTTGGGGTCTGGCAGGGCAATCAGCGTCATTGAAACAACTAATCAACACAGCGCCCGACTCCGGGTACATTAATTCCTATGAGATTTCTCATTTGATAGTTTTTTTTAATCAACCCAAAGGAGCCACCATGTCCCTGATTAACACCCAAGTCCAGCCTTTCAAGGCCCAAGCCTTCCACAACGGCAAGTTCATCGAAGTCACCGAGCAAACCCTCAAGGGCAAGTGGAACGTGCTGATTTTCATGCCCGCTGCGTTCACCTTCAACTGCCCCACCGAAATCGAAGACGCTGCTGACAACTACGCTGCTTTCCAGAAAGCCGGTGCCGAGGTCTACATCGTGACCACCGACACCCACTTCTCGCACAAAGTGTGGCACGAGACATCGCCTGCCGTGGGCAAGGCCAAGTTCCCCTTGATGGGCGACCCCACACACGCTTTGACACGCGCTTTTGGCGTGCACATCGAAGAAGAAGGCCTGGCACTGCGTGGCACCTTCATCATCAACCCCGAGCTGACGATCAAGACGGTGGAAATCCACTCCAACGAAATCGCCCGTGACGTGTCTGAAACCCTGCGCAAGCTGACCGCTGCCCAGTACACCGCCGCCAACCCCGGCCAAGTGTGCCCCGCCAAGTGGAAAGAAGGCGCCAAGACTTTGGCTCCTTCCATTGACCTGGTTGGCAAGATCTAAATCTTGAGCACGTGCCCTGCTGAGCAGGGCAGACTTAAGCCCTGCACTGCAGGGCGTTGAGCACAGCGCAACCAGGCCACCCGCCCGGTGTGCGCTGTCCTCAGCGATTCCCCCCAAACCCTTTTACCAAGGCCCCGCCACAAGCGTGGGTCTCGGATGTGTGCAGCCCGAAACAGGAGAAGACCATGCTCGACGATACCCTCAAAGCGCAATTGCAACAGTACCTGGCCTTGCTGCGCCAGCCGATCCGCTTGATCGCCTCGCTCGACGACAGCGAAACCGGCACCGACATGAAGAGCCTGCTGGAAACCATCGTCAGCCTGTCTGACAAGGTGTTTCTCGACACCTCGGGTAACGATGCGCGCAAGCCTTCTTTTGTGGTGGCCCGCGAGGGTGAAACACAGGGCGTGCGCTTTGCAGGCTTGCCACTCGGCCATGAATTCACTTCGCTGGTGTTGGCCTTGCTCTGGACAGGCGGCCACCCGCCCAAGGTCGAGCCCGAAGTCATTGACTCAATCAAAGCCTTGGACGGCGACTTCAGCTTTGAGGTCTACATGTCGCTGACCTGTCACAACTGCCCGGATGTGGTGCAGGCCCTGTCGCTCATGGCCATCTTCAACCCCAAGGTCAAAACCACCGTGATCGAAGGCGGTGCTTTCCAGAAGGAAGTCGAGGAGCGCCAGATCATGGCCGTGCCCATGGTCTTCATGAACGGCGAGGTGTTTGCTTCGGGCCGCATGAGCGTGGAAGAAATTGTGGCCAAGCTCGACACGGGTGCTGCCACCCGCGACGCCGCCAAGCTGAATGCCAAAGACCCGTTTGAAGTGCTGATCGTGGGCGGTGGCCCCGCAGGTGCGGCCGCTGCTGTCTATGCCGCCCGCAAAGGGATCCGTGTGGGCGTGGCTGC
>Ga0228703_1000309_pt1 | contig 38042 bp, 33 predicted proteins | sample McNCre217_Aug_MG_3_FD_178020 | JGI IMG/M metagenome (GOLD analysis project Ga0228703, IMG submission 178020) | Freshwater microbial communities from McNutts Creek, Athens, Georgia, United States - 29-17_Aug_MG | ecosystem: Environmental > Aquatic > Freshwater > Creek | place: USA: Georgia...
TTACGGCGTGCGCGTATGGGGCTGAAGCAGCTACACGCTGCTGGGCCTTGTAAATACGCGAGGCCGAGATCAACTCCATGGCGCGAGTGATCTTCTTGGTCGTCTTAGCAGACTTAATCTTCTGCCTATAGACCCGAAGTTGCGCTCCCATGTCTCTCCTAGTTCCTTGAAATCCGTTGAGTTAAGTCGTGAAGGGCTTACTTGCCCTTGACGATCTTCTCCTGGTTAACTTCCGAAGCCGAAAGGGCTTCAACGTTTACCGATGCCAGCGGAGTTCCCTCGTGAGTAGCGAAGCTCTTCTTGAAGGCTGCCACTGCGTCTACTAGAGCCGCCTCGGTGTCCTTCTCCAGCTTGCTGGTCTCGCGAATGGTGGTAAGAATCTGGCTGTTGCGGCGCAGGTGCTCTAGTAGCTCGCGCTCAAAGCGGAGTACATCCTGCACAGGAACCTCGTCTAGCTGACCGGTAGTACCTGCCCAAACCGAAACGGTCTGCTCCTCAACTGGGTATGGCGAGTACTGTGGCTGCTTTAGAAGCTCCATCAGACGTGCACCACGCTCTAGCTGCTTGCGGCTGGCTGCGTCTAGGTCGCTGGCGAACATTGCGAACGCCTCTAGTGCACGGTACTGAGCAAGCTCAAGCTTCAGGGTTCCGGAAACACCCTTGATGCTCTTGAGCTGAGCGGCACCACCAACACGCGAAACCGAGATACCCACGTCGATAGCTGGGCGCTGGTTGCTGTTGAACAAGTCGCTCTGAAGGAAGATCTGGCCATCGGTGATGGAAATCACGTTGGTAGGGATGTAAGCCGAAACGTCGTTCGCCTTGGTCTCGATGATTGGAAGTCCAGTCATGGAACCGCCACCGAGCTCATCGTTTAGCTTTGCACAACGCTCGAGCAGACGGGAGTGTAGGTAGAACACGTCACCTGGGTAAGCCTCGCGCCCTGGTGGACGACGTAGTAGAAGCGATACGGCACGGTAGGCCTCGGCCTGCTTGCTTAGGTCATCGAAAATGATCAGAACGTGCTTGCCGCCGTACATCCAGTGCTGACCGATGGCCGAACCGGTGTAAGGAGCTAGGTACTTGAAACCAGCTGCGTCAGACGCAGGAGAGGCCACGATGGTGGTGTACTCCATTGCTCCGGCTTCCTCAAGTGCACCCTTCACGGCTGCAATGGTGGAACCCTTCTGACCGATGGCTACGTAGATGCAACGAACCTGCTTGTTAGCGTCGCCCGACTCCCAGTTAGCCTTCTGGTTGATGATGGTGTCGATCGCGATTGCGGTCTTACCGGTCTGACGGTCACCGATGATCAGCTGGCGCTGTCCGCGACCAACTGGAATCATGGCGTCGATTGCCTTGATACCGGTCTGAAGTGGCTCGTGCACCGACTTACGGGCCATAACGCCAGGAGCCTGAAGTTCAAGCGCACGGCGACCCTCTGCCTTGATCTCGCCAAGACCGTCGATTGCGTTACCTAGTGGGTCTACAACGCGGCCCAAGAAGTTGTCTCCAACTGGAACAGAAAGAACCTCGCCGGTGCGGTGTACTTCCATGCCCTCCGAGATACCTTCGAAGTCACCAAGGACAACTACACCGATCTCGCGCTCGTCCAAGTTCAGTGCAAGACCAAGGGTGCCATCCGCAAAGCGAAGTAGCTCGTTGGCCATTGCGCTAGGAAGACCCTCAACGTGAGCGATACCGTCTCCGGCGTCGATTACGTGGCCTACCTCTTGGGTGGAAGCCGCAGCTGGCTGGTAGGACTCAACAAAGTCCTTCAGCGCGTCGCGAATCTCGTTCGGGCTGATCTTCAAATCTGCCATCTCGTTCCTCTTCTTCTGGGCCCAGAAAAACTGGGGGTTCCCGGTTGGTCTCGGCTGGTTTAGGCCAGCGAAAGTTTTGCTTGGGTCAAACGGCTAGCCAGGCTGCCATCGATGATTTGGTCTGCAATCTGAACGCGAACGCCACCGATCAGGGTTGCGTCGTGCTCAATGTTTAGCTTGATGGCCGCACCATAGGTCTTGGCCAGAGCAGCCTGTAGGCGCTCCAACTGATCCTGGGACAAGTCCTGTGCAACGGTTACCTTGGCAACCAGACTGTTGGCTACCTGAGCAACCAACTTGCCGAACTGCTCCAAAACCAGCGAGGAGCGGCGCTTGCCAGCGTGCACAACGGCCTGCTGAATCAAAAGCGCGCCCTCTGCGCTGGCGTTACCGGCTAGCAACTTGGTTACTAGTGCGGTGCGAGCCTCTGCAGATGCAGACTTGGATGCCAGAGCAAACTGAAGCTCACTGTCTCCCTCGATTGCCTGCTGGAAAGCAAACACATCGTTGGAAACCTGAGCGATGTTGCCCTTATTGGCTGCGATGGTGGCTACGGCGTGAACACCCAGTTGCTCAAGAGATGCAACTAGGTCGCTTCCCTTTGACCAACGGAGTGCAACCAGGCTGGCAACAAAGCTCAGTACCGATTCAGAAACGCTCTTGGCGAATACTGCGGATACTGCGCCCGACTTTGCCTTAACCTCGGCGGAAGGGTCCGAGAGGAGATTGCGCAGTTGAGCCGAGCTCGCGATTGCACCGGACACTGCGAACAGTTCCGCTGCAAAGTTGAGATCAGCGTTTGCGAGCAACGGCTGAAGTGCCGCCTTTGCGCTCGCGAGTGCCTGCCTGGTTGAACTTGCCATTGCTACTACTTGCCTGCCTTGTTGTCGGCTTCTAGGTTGGCCAGGAACTGGTCAACCACGCCGGCTGCAATCTTGTCGTTCTGAAGGCTTGCTCCAACGACGCTCGATGCTAGGTCGATGGCCAAAGAGCCAACCTCTGCACGAAGCGAAATAAGAGCAGCCTGACGCTCGGCCTCAATCTGAGCCTTTGCGGTGGCGGTGAGTCGCGCTGCCTCGGCAGACGCCTGCTCCTTGAGCTCAGCCAGAATGGCCGCACCCTCGTTGCGTGCGCTTTCGCGAATCTGAGAAGCCTCGGCACGTGCCGCTTCTTGCTCAGCCTCAATGTTTGCGGTCTTGGCGGCTGCCTCTGCCTGAGCCTTCTCGGCTGCCTCTAGGCGGCCTTCGATGGCTTCGGTACGGGCATCCAAGTTCTTCTTGAAGTTAGGTAGAACCTTGGTCCAGAAGAACACCAGCAGAATCGCAAAAACCACCGATGACCAGAAAAGGTCGGCTGGGCTAGGTAGCAGCGGATTAGGCTTGCTGCTCTCCTCGGCCGCTGCTGCGACGATTCTTGAAATCATGGTTTAGGAGTCCTGACTGACTAGACGCCGAAGATGAATGGGGTTGCAAGACCGATAAGCGCTAGCGCCTCGGTAAATGCGATACCTAGCCACATGGTGACCTGAAGCTTTGCTGCTAGCTCTGGCTGGCGAGCGATCGACTCGATGGTCTTGCTCACTACTAGGCCTACGCCAACACCTGGGCCTACGGCTGCAAGGCCGTAGCCGATTACTCCGAGGCTTCCGGTAACGCCTGCTGCGATGGTAGTTACGTCCACTTGATGATTCCCTTCCGTGGTTTTAAGAACTGGTGGTTACCAGATCTTTAGTGCTCGTCCGACACTGCCAACTGAATGTAAACAGTGGTCAGAAGAGTAAATACATAGGCCTGCAGGAACGCCACCAGCAACTCAAAGAGAGTGAAGACGAAACCGAACAGGAAGGTTCCAGCGCCGAATGCCTTGAACAGACCTTCGGAGTTGAAGAAGAACTGGGTTGCGCTGAAGCAAAGCACCAGCAAAAGGTGACCGGCAATCATGTTCATGGTCAAACGAAGGGCCAGAGTAACCGGACGAAGAATGAAGGTTGAGAGGAACTCGATTGGAGTTACCAGGATGTAGAACGCCGCTGGAACACCGGCTGGGAAAAGCGAAGCCTTGAAGAAACCTGCGCCGTGAGCCTTGACACCCGCGTAGATGAAGGTCACATAGGCGGCCAGCGCCATAACGATTGGAAGGCCGATTCGCGAGGTACCGGCGATGTTTAGGCCTGGGATGACACCGGTGAAGTTCATGCCCAGAGTTACGAAGAAGATTGTGACTAGAAGTGGAAGAAAGCGGTCTCCGTCTTTCTTGCCTAGCTGATCGTGAGCAATGCTCTTACGAACGAAGTCCACCGAAATCTCACCCATGAGCTGGAACTTGCTAGGAACTAGCTTGCCCTTCTCGGCCGAACTCTTAAACTTGCTGGCCCATAGCCAGAAAACCAAAACTAGAAGACCGGTTACAAGCAGACGAATCAGCATGATTCGGTCTAGTGCAAAAGGGGTACCGGCGAACGCAACAACTTCAGGGTAAAACTCGTTGATGCTTGGAGCCTCAAAGCCATTGCCGGCTTCCTGGTGTGCAACTGCAACGTTGAGCAGGTCAAGTGCGTGTACCAAGGGCGAGTACTCCTGTGTCTGGGCAAACGGAAAGCGCCTTGCGGCTACTTAGGGCGTGCTAAAAGCCGTGACAAATCACAGCTGATGGCTTTAGTTTACAGGCAAATCCTGTGGTAAAAACATGGTTTTTATGGCTGGGCGAAACTTTTTTTGCCGTTAGGCATCGATGGGCAGTCGAGCCTTCATGAATACCCACGAATCGATGCCCAATGAGCCCAAAACGCTGGCCACTAGCGTGAAGAACAAAACCGGCCCGTTGATGAACGTTGCGTGCTTGAGCAGGAACACGAGTACGAGGAAACCAACAACCTTTAGCAGCCAACCACCGAGCACCACGCCAAAGAAGCCACCAAGGTTGAGTTTTCCGCCTAACCACACGCTCAGCGCGGTGAGCGAGACAAACACTAGGGCCATTCCAGCACCGATTAGCGCACTTACGAGGCCGCGCTGACCCACGATCAGCCAACCCAGACCACCCGCTACCACTGCGATTACTGCGATCAGGAGCGAACCCAGCTTGAGAACGCGACCGAAAAGCTGCTCTATTCCGGTGGTCGGCTTTGAGATGGAGTTAGTCATTGGTGTTTTCCCTCTCGGAATTGGTTGCGCTCTCGGCACTGAAAGCCTTGGCTGGAGAACTGAAAACAGGCCAGAGCGTGTAGGCCAAGGTTGCAATGAAACCAGGAATCGCAAACCACCAGACCTGCTCGCCAGGTATGAGGAACAGAAGCAGGCAGCTGATGGAAATCAGTGCGGTCCACAAGTAGAACACCAGCACGCTGCCCAGGTGGCTGTGACCAAAGTCCTGCAACCTGTGGTGGATGTGCTTGCGGTCTGCCGCAAATGGCGATTTGCCGGCCTTGAGTCGGCGCAGCACCGCCAGAGTGAAGTCCAGCAGCGGTAGTACCAGAATGGCGAGCGGAAGTATCAGTGGCAGGAAGGCCGGAACCGACGTGCTGCGTGTGGTTAGTTGAGGGTCGATCTGGCCTGTAACGGTGAGAGCACTCGCGCTCATCAGTAGGCCAAGTAGTAGCGCTCCCCCGTCGCCCATAAAAATCTTGGCGCGGTGCCAGTTCCATGGCAAGAAACCAACGCAGCAACCAATCACGATGGCGCTAATCAGGGTGGCCAGGTTGAAGTAGTCGGTAGGGCTGGTCTGCTGGGTCAGCAGGTACGCGTAGGCAAAGAACACCACGGTGCCAATCAGCACCACTCCGGCAACTAGGCCGTCTAACCCATCGATGAAATTCACAGCGTTCATGACCAGTACCGTTACAAAAACGGTGACCACCAGGCTGGTGCCGAAACTACCGATGGTGAGTCCCGCAATTGGTAGCGAAACGATCTGTACGCCCTGCCAAGCCAGTAGGCCAGCAACTAGGAACTGGCCCGCGAGTTTGAGCGTCCAGTCGAGGTCATAGAGGTCGTCAAAGAAGCCGAGCAGATTGATGGCAATGGCGCAAATCAGAATGGTGACCACCTTGGTGGGGTCAACAAAAACGCTGTGGAACCAACCCAAGAGCGCTGCCACACCGATGGCGGTTGCGAAACCGATCATCATGGCAAGGCCGCCAAGTCGAGGGGTTGGCTTGGTGTGCACATCGCGAGAACGGATGGCCGGGTAAATCTTGTACTTGTGGGCGAGCTTGAGAACGGCCCAGGTGGCGCCAAAGGTAACCAGTGCGGCAACCAGCGCGATGAGCGCGTAGGCGCGCACTAGGCGTTACCCCCGACGTTTGTAGTTTCGGTTACTTCCGGTTCTAGCAGGTCGCCCGCAATCATTGCGATCTGCTCTCGACTGAGTGCGCCCAGACGAACGATGCGGATCTTGCCCTCGGTGGTGAGGTTGGCGTCTTCGTCGTACAGATCGCGCACCGAGGTTAGGTCAAGAATGGTGCTGGCCTCGCCCTTTGGGCTTGGTCCCGCATCCAAGTAAACCGAAACGCTCTTACCCAAGTACTTCTCTGCAGCTTCGCAAGTGGTGGCCGCTGGCAATCCGGTGAGGTTAGCGCTGCTCACCGCAAGCGGACCGGTTTCCTCAAGTAGCGCGAGAGCAATTTTGTGATCCGGCATGCGAAGGGCAACTGTTCCCTTTGTTTCGCCAAGATCCCAGTGCAGGCTTGGCTGCGACTTGAGGATCATGGTGAGGGCTCCCGGCCAGAACGCCTGTGCGAGTTTCTGGGCAACTCCAGGCACATGCTCTGCCAGAGCCGACATGGTTGTGGCCTTACCAATCAATACCGGTGGTGGCGACTGGCGGTCTCGACCCTTGGCGGCGAGCAGCGCCGCAACTCCCTTGGCATTGAAAGCGTCTGCCGCGAGTCCGTAAACGGTGTCGGTGGGAACCACAACTAGCTCGGCACGCTGAATGGCAATCTTGGCCAAACGCATGCCTGTGAGAAGGTCGGTGTCAACCGAGCAATCATAGATTTTCGAGGCACCGAGTCGCTCCATTGCCTGTCTCTCCTGAAAACTTGTGATTCGAGCTACGAACCATCGATGCAAAGCTACCTAACGGCCGAAACCGAACGGAATCTTTGGTTGAAATCCTGGTGCGGTTGCACGTGATTCCACCCATCTGCCAATAGTAGTTGAACCACCGCTGGGCTCTGAATGTCTGCGTGCTCAATCACCAAGGTGCCGCCGGGAACCAGCAGACGCTGGGCGGTTTTGCTGACTTTGCGGATCAGATCGAGCCCATCATCTCCCCCATAAAGTGCCAAGGCCGGATCGTGCAGGTGCACCTCCGGGTAAATAGGCACCATTGCGTCTGGAATGTAAGGAGGGTTGCTGACCACAACGGAAACTTTGCCGTTCAGGTCCTCAAATGCAACGGCAAGGTCGCCTTGGCGAAGTTCCGCTCCAACCGGAGCGCCATACTTGGCAAAGTTTTTAGTGGTCCAAAGCATGGCTTCAGGGCTGAGTTCAACAGCGAAAACCTTGGCCTGCGGAACCTCGGTTGCCATGGCCAGGGCGATTGCGCCGCTGCCAGTTCCAAGATCCACGGCGATGGCAGGAGTTTCAGCAATTTGGGTGGCAACGGCCCGCTTCAAGGCATCGATACCCAACTGGGCCACACCTTCGGTTTCTGGTCGAGGAACAAACACGCCAGGCCCAACCGAAAGTTCGAGATTCCTGAAATACGCCTTGCCAGTTAGGTGCTGGAGCGGCACGCGCTCGGCCCGCTTGGCAGCCAAGTCTTTGATTCGTTCTAGATCGTTAGGTGAAACCTGGAAACCGGTGATTGCTTGAACCGCGAGTTCTCCTCGCGAGAGCCCGAGAATGTCGGCGGTTAGGATTTCTGCGTCGGCTCGAGCAGACTCAATTCCAGCGGCCTGAAACTGATCCGCTAAACCGGAAAGCAGGAGTGAAAGTTCCACGAGCGAAGTGGAGGTTACTTCTTGTCGCTCAGAGCGGCCAAACGGCTTTCCTCGTCCATTTGGATTGCGCTCTGAACCACTGGCTCTAGTGCACCGTCCATTACCTGGTCAAGGTTGTAGCTCTTGTAGCCTGTGCGGTGATCCGCAATGCGGTTCTCCGGGAAGTTGTAGGTGCGGATTCGCTCCGAGCGGTCAACGCTTCGGACCTGACTCTTTCGGGCCGCGCTCTGCTCTGCTTCGATGGCCTCCTGCTGAGCCGCCAGGATGCGGGCACGTAGCACGCGCATTGCGGCTTCGCGGTTCTGCAACTGGCTCTTCTCGTTCTGCATGGAAACCACAATGCCGGTTGCCAAGTGAGTGATTCGAACCGCCGAGTCGGTGGTGTTAACGCTCTGACCGCCAGGCCCGCTGGAGCGGAACACATCGATGCGGATATCGTTTGGGTGAATCTCAACTTCTTCTGGTTCGTCAACTTCTGGGAATACCAGAACGCCGGCAGCGGAAGTGTGGATGCGGCCCTGAGTTTCAGTTACCGGCACGCGCTGAACGCGGTGCACGCCACCCTCGTACTTCAGGTGAGCCCAAACGCCCTGAGATGGATCGGTGCTGTTGCCCTTGATGGCAACCTGCACGTCTTTGTAACCACCCAGGTCGGATTCGTTTTTGTCTAGGATCTCGGTCTTCCAACCCTTGCTGTTTGCGTACTGAAGGTACATGCGCAGCAGGTCGGCGGCGAAGAGCATGGATTCTGCTCCACCCTCACCGGCCTTGATTTCCATGATCACGTCGCGACCGTCGTCCGGGTCACGAGGAATCAGCAGACGACGCAACTTTTCGTTGGCAGCGTGAAGCTTCTCCTCGATGCCCGGAACTTCCTCGGCAAACGCCTCGTCTTCCTTGGCAAATTCCTTGGCAGCCGCTAGGTCATCGTTGAGGCCAACCACTGCTTCGTAAGCGGCAACAATTGCGCTCAGCTCGGCGTAACGGCGGTTTAGCTTCTTAGCCAACTGTGGGTTGGCGTGCACCGATGCATCGGAGAGCTGCTCCTGAAGAGCGGCGTGCTCCGCGATTAGCGGTTGTACGGAATCAAGCATTTTTTGTGATTACTCGCTGTCGGATCCGGTTGGAACTGGCATGCTCTTCTGAACCTGCATCAGGAACTCAACGTTGCTGCTGGTTTCCTTTAGGCGGCTTAGGACAAGCTCAAGTGCCTGCTGCTGCTCAAGTCCCGCGAGCGCACGACGTAGCTTCCAAATGATCTTGGTCTCGTCTGGGCTCATCAGCATCTCTTCGCGGCGGGTGCCCGAAGCGTTCACGTCTACCGCAGGGAAAATGCGCTTGTCTGCCAACTGGCGGCTCAAGCGAAGCTCCATGTTTCCGGTTCCCTTGAACTCTTCGAAGATAACCTCGTCCATCTTGGAACCAGTCTCAACCAAAGCGGTTGCAAGGATGGTGAGCGATCCACCGTCTTCGATGTTGCGAGCAGCACCGAAGAAACGCTTTGGTGGGTAAAGCGCAGACGAATCCACACCACCCGAAAGGATACGACCCGAAGCAGGTGCGCTCAGGTTGTAGGCGCGACCAAGACGGGTGATGGAGTCAAGAAGAACTACCACGTCGTGGCCAAGCTCAACCAAACGCTTTGCGCGCTCGATTGCCAACTCGGCAACGGTGGTGTGGTCTTCTGCAGGGCGGTCGAAGGTGGAGGCAATGACCTCACCCTTCACGGTGCGCTGCATGTCGGTAACTTCTTCAGGGCGCTCGTCAACAAGCACAACCATCAGGTGTACCTCAGGGTTGTTCTTTGCGATCGAGTTGGCAATCGCCTGCAGAACCAGGGTCTTACCTGCCTTTGGAGGCGAAACAATCAGACCGCGCTGACCCTTACCAATTGGTGCTACCAAGTCGATGATTCGGGTGCTCAGCTTGTTTGGCTCGGTCTCCAGACGCAAACGGCTCTGCGGGTAAAGCGGGGTTAGCTTGCCAAACTCAACGCGGTTGGCTGCTTGCTCCTGGGTAAGCCCGTTTACGCTGTCGATGCGAACGATTGCATTGAACTTCTGACGACCCTGTCCTTCGCCGTCGCGTGGCTGGCGAATGGAACCAACCACTGCGTCACCCTTGCGAAGAGCGTACTTCTTAACCTGGCTCAACGAAACGTAAACGTCGTTAGGGCCTGGTAGGTAGCCGCTGGTGCGCACGAATGCGTAGTTGTCTAGCACGTCTAGGATTCCTGCTACCGGAACTAGTACGTCGTCTGGACCAACTTCTGGCTCTGCCTCTTCGCGGTCGTTTCCACCATTGCCACCACGACGACGGTCGTTGCGGTCGCGGTAGCGGTCGCGGTTGCGGTTACGGTTGCGGCTGTTTCCACCGCGACGTTCGTCGTCGAAATCACGGTCGCGGTCACGGTCACGGTTGCGATCGTTGTTGCGGCGGTCCTCGCGGTTGCCATCGTTGCTCTGGTCGTTGCCCTGGTTGTTGCTCTGGCCCTCAGCGTTGCCGCCCTCGCCATTGCCCTCACCGTTGGAGTTCGAACGCTCGCCACCGTTTCGGTTGCGGCCGTTGCGGTTGCGGTTACGGTTGTTGCCCGAACGCTCCTGGCGCTCGCCGCCCTCGCTGTTGCCTGCGTTGCTGCCCTCGGCGTTACCCTCGGACTTTGAGCCGGAGTTTGCGTCAGAGTTGGCCTCGGCGCGTGGTGCACGCTCGGCGCGCTCTGACGGTGCCGAACCCTCGGTTGCCGAAGCGACCTCGGCCTTTGGCTTGCGGGTGCGCTTTGCTGGTGCTTCGCCTGAAGCGTCTGCTGCAGGAGCGGACTTGGCCTGGGCTGGAGCTTCGTTTGGGGTGATTGAAGAATCGGTGGTTACGCGGCGACTGCGGCGTACCGGCTTTTCGTTCTGGATTTCATCCATGTTTTTGTTTTTACTCTCTCTACGAGTTTGGACGGCTTGTTACTTTTTGAAGGCCGCCACTTGATACGACTTAGTCGCGTGGAATCGCAATTTGTTTTTGCGAGGATTACACCAAAACCGTGGGACGCTAAGAGTTTGCGTCTTCTTTGTGGTGCGTTCCCACTGTAGCACCTTTAAAGTCCACAGCCAATAGCAGTGCTTTCCACTCGGGGTGTTTCTCTGCTACAAACTTTGCCGCTTCGAGCCTCTCGGCAGGGTCGCTGGCCAGAACCAGCACCGATGGACCGGCTCCCGAAACCACTGCGGCGTGACCGCGTTCGCGAAGTGCCTGGATAAGTTCGTCGGTCTTTGGCATGGCCGAAGCACGGTAACTCTGGTGGAGTCGGTCCTCGGTTGCGTCCAGCAGAAGTTCTGGGCTTTGAGTTAGTGCGGCGATGAGAAGTGCCGAACGAGACACGTTGAAAACCGCGTCTTCGTGCGGAACCGAGTCTGGCTGCAACGCGCGGGCCTTGGCGGTGGACATCTTGAAACTAGGTACCAAAACAAGTGGGGAAACGCCGCGGTGCACAAACAATTTCTTGTGATGTGGCCCCTTGGCGTCTTCCCAAGCGATGGTTAGTCCGCCAAAGAGTGCAGGCGCTACGTTGTCTGGATGCCCCTCAATCTCGGTGGCAATCTGGAGCAGGTCATCGTGGGTCATTTCAACAACGCCCTCAAGCAAACCCTTGGCCGCCATGATTCCGCTAACCACCGCGGCACCGGAAGAACCCATGCCTCGGCCGTGTGGAATATTGTTGTGCGCCTCAAGCTTTAGGCCAGGCAGTTCCTGACCGAAGTGCTTAAAGGTGTAGGCAATGCTGTGCACCACAAGGTTCTTCTCATCGGTTGGAACTTCTCCCGCGCCTTCACCAATTACGTGAACGAACGCGCCGGTTCCGGCAACTGCTTCAACGATGAGCTCGTCGTAAAAAGACAAAGCCATGCCAAGGGTGTCAAAACCCGGACCCAGGTTTGCGCTGGTGGCCGGAACGTGAACCTTTACCTTGCGACCCACCAAAGATGGTCCGCTAGTAGACATGCCAGAGGTTGCCATGAGGTTTAGGCCAGACCCAAACGCTCTGCAACCTCAGCGGCGTTCTTGCTAACGCTTTGTGGCTGAATGTCGTTGCCGTCTTCATCTTTTAGAGCCCACATTGGGTCCTTTAGGCCGTGACCGGTAACGGTAACCACAATCTTTAGGCCGGCGAGGTTGTCGCCCTGCTGTGATGCTTTGTAAAGACCTGCTGCACCGGTAGCCGATGATGGCTCAACGAATACGCCAACTTCCTGAGACAGGAATCGGTGCATCCACAGGATTTCCTTGTCGGAAACTGCGCCGAAGCGACCGCCCGAAACTTCGCGTGCGTTTAGAGCGAGATCCCACGAAGCCGGGTTTCCAATGCGGATTGCGGTTGCGATGGTCTCTGGGTTGGTTACAGGGTGGCCAACGGTGAATGGTGCGGAGCCTTCAGCCTGGTAACCCCACATCTGAGGAAGCTTCTTGATGCGGCCTTCAGCTAGGTCTTCTGCGTATCCCTTGAAGTACGCCGAGTAGTTTCCGGCGTTACCAACAGGTAGCACGTGTAGGTCAGGTGCAAAACCGAGCGAGTCAACAACCTCAAACGCACCGGTCTTCTGACCCTCGATGCGGTCTGGGTTCACGGAGTTAACCAGGTGAACCGCGTAGTTCTCGCTCAGGTCGCGAGCAAGCACTAGACAGTCATCGAAGTTTCCCTGAACCTGAAGAATCTGAGCCTTGTGAGCAACAGCCTGGCTGAGCTTGCCCAGTGAAATCTTGCCCTCGGGAATCAGAACAACGCTTTGGATGCCGGCTGCGGCCGCGTAGGCAGCGGCGCTAGCGGAGGTGTTACCGGTGGAAGCACAGATAACTGCCTTGGCTCCGTGGCCAACGGCCTTGGATACGGCCATGGTCATACCGCGGTCCTTGAACGAACCGGTTGGGTTCATTCCCTCAAACTTGAGCCACGCCTCATCGGCGCCTACCAATTTGGCCAGCGCAGGGGCTGGAACCAGCGGGGTGCCACCTTCGCCAAGAGTAATTACCGGGTTGTCGCTGGTGATGTCCAGACGGTCAATGTATTCGCGGATAACGCCGCGCCACTGGTGAGCCAACTTAGACCCCTTCTACTCGGATGACAGAGGTGATTTCTTCTACGGCATCCGTAGCCCGTAGAGCCTCAACAACAGCGGAAAGCGCGGCATCGGTGGCGCGGTGAGTTCCTACCTCGAGGGTAGCGGTGCGTGAAGGCTTTCCGGCTTCAACACGAACCATCTGCTCAACGGTTTCAATGCTCACTCCGTTTTCGGAGAAAATGTTGGCAATTTGAGCCAGCACACCAGGCTGGTCAATCACTTCGATGGTGATCTGGTACTGCGTAACCACTCGGTCGATTCCCAGAGTCACCAGGTTGGCGTGAACCGAATCAGCAAGACCTGGGCCACCGGCAACGTGACGCTTGGCAGCGGAAACCAGGTCTCCAAGAACTGCCGATGCGGTTTGGATGCCGCCAGCACCCGCTCCGTAGAACATGAGTTCGCCGGCAGCCTCAGCCTCAACAAATACGGCGTTGAACGCACCGCGCACCGCACCCAGTGGATGCGTTGCAGGAATAAGCGCAGGGTAGACGCGAACCGAAATACCCTCTGGCTCGGATGCGTTGGCGGCAATCTTTTCACAGATAGCAAGCAGTTTGATAACCAGGCCATCGCGACGAGCGGCTTCCATTTGCGCTTGGGTAATCTTTGTGATTCCCTCGCGGTATACCTTTTCAAGAGGTACCTCGGTGTGGAACGCGAGAGATGCAAGAATGGCCGCTTTCTGCGCGGCGTCATAGGCCTCAACATCTGCGGTTGGATCGGCCTCTGCGTAGCCAAGTTCCTGGGCCTTTTTCAGCGCCTCGTCAAAGGTTGCGCCAGTTGTGTTCATGCTGTCAAGAATGTAGTTGGTGGTGCCGTTCACAATTCCCATGATGCGCTTCACCTTGTCGCCTGCGAGACTCTCGCGAAGCGGGCGAATGATTGGGATGGCACCGGCAACGGCTGCCTCGTAGTAAAGCTGCGCACCAACCTGCTCGGCAACGTCGAAAAGTTCTGGGCCGTGGGTAGCCAGCAGCGCCTTGTTGGCGGTGATCACGTCTGCACCAGAGTTCAGTGCCTGAAGCACGTAGCTGCGAGCCGGCTCAATGCCACCCATTACTTCGATGACGATGTCTGCCCCAAGAATGAGCGACTCGGCATCGGTGGTTAGAAGTTCCGCAGGAACACCCTCACGCGGGGTCTTGAGGTCGCGCACGGCGATGCCGATGAGTTCAAGCTCCGCACCAACCCGGGCAGCCAACTCAACCTTGTTTTCAATGAGCAGGCGAGCCACCTGTGAGCCAACGGAGCCGGCACCCAACAGCGCGATACGCAACGGACGGTATTCGATCAAGATCTAACTCTTCTCAATTTTTGGGGCCTTGGCAGACTCCTGAAAGCGCACGTCGCGCGCAAAGAGGTCGGCTTCGGTTTCTCCCCGAACTATAAGTCTGGCAGAACCACCCCGAACTGCCACAACTGGCGGTCGGGTGAGCCAGTTGTAGTTACTGCTCAACGAGTAACAGTAGGCGCCGGTGGCGGCTACTGCTAGTAGGTCATTTGGAGCCACATCTGCAGGCAGGTAATCGTGGCGAACCACAATGTCACCGCTCTCGCAGTGCTTTCCAACCACGCGCGACAGAGCCGGTTCGGCGCTGGATACGCGAGAAGCCAAAACCGTGTGGTACTCGGCCTCATACAGTGCCGGCCGGGCGTTGTCGCTCATTCCGCCATCCACCGAAACGTATTTGCGAACCGCAGGCAGTCCCTTGGCATCAACCGCATCGCTCAACTTAACGTCTTTGATGGTGCCCACGTTATAGAGAGTTATGCCCGAGTTACCAACCAGCGCACGGCCAGGCTCAAACGCGAGAGCCGGAACCTTGATACCAAGACGCTGGCATTCCGCGGCAACCGCATCGGTGATGGCAAAAGCTACCTTGGAAACTTCCGGTGCGTTATCGGCCGGCTTGTAGTTGATTCCAAATCCACCACCGATGTTTAGCTCAGGGATCTCTCCCCCAGCCAACAACTCGGCGTGCATGGCGATCAGCCGGCGGCTGCTCTCGATGAAGCCCTCTGGCGAGTAAATCTGACTACCAACGTGCTGGTGCAACCCAAGGAACTTGAGGTGGCGGTCCGAGCGGATCTTGGCTACCAACGCAGGCACGTCGGCCAGCGGAACCCCAAACTTCTGGTCTTCGCGGGCTGTGGCCAAGAAGTCGTGAGTGTTGGCGTGCACGCCCGTGTTCACACGAAGACGAACCGGCTGAACCTTTTCCTGCGCCTGAGCGGCACTGGCGATTCGTTCGATCTCGATCTCGGAGTCCACCACAATCGCGCCAACGCCAACGGAAACTGCACGACCGATCTCGGCCAAACTCTTGTTATTTCCGTGTAGACCGATGCGTGCCGGGTTGATACCCCCGGCGAGTGCGGCAGCCAATTCGCCACCGCTTGCCACATCGATGGAAAGTCCAAGCTCGTCTACCCAGTGCACAATCTCGGTGCACAAGAAAGCCTTGCTGGCGTAGTAAACCTTTGCAGTGGTGCCGATGCGAGCGGCCGCTTCCTCGAGAGCCTTTTTGATGCCGGCCGCACGAGCACGGAAGTCGTCCTCATCAATCACATAAAGCGGAGTACCAAACTGGTTGGCCAGCTCGTCAACGGTGATTCCGCCATCGATGACGCCATTGGTAAAAGTTAGCTCGCCGTTGCTGTCGCGGCGCAGGTTGTGCGGCCAAACGCGAGCGTCAATTGCGTTGAGGTCCTTTGGAACCGCTAGCCACTCGGGAGCTACTGGTTCTGGTGTGTGTAGTGCCATGTTTTACATTCGCTCCGGGGCGGAAACGCCAAGTAGGTAGAGGCCGTTGCGTAGCACCTGGCCGGTTGCGTTGTTCAGCCAAAGGCGGGTGCGATGGATGGTCTCCACATCGGCTCCTCCCATTGGGGTAACGCGGCAGTTGTCGTACCAGCGGTGATACGAACCGGCAACCTCTTCAAGGTAGCGAGCAACGCGGTGTGGTTCGCGGTATTCAGCGGCCTGAGCCACCACGCGAGGAAGCTCGCTGAGCTTGGCAAGGAGTTCACCCTCGGCAGCGTGGTTCAACAACGCAGGTTCAAACTCGCTGGTTTCCACGCCCAGGCTGGCCGCGTTGTTTGCAACCTGTTTGGTTCGAGCGTGGGCGTACTGTACGTAAAAAACCGGGTTGTCGTTGGTCTTCTTGGAGAGTTGCTCTAGGTCTATGTCCAACTGCGAGTTGGCGCTGGAACGAGCAAGCGCATATCGAGCGGCGTCTACGCCAACCACATCAACCAGGTCTTCCATGGTCACAACGGTGCCGGCACGCTTGCTCATTCGTACCGGTTCGCCATCGCGCATCAGGTTCACCATCTGACCAATGAGGATCTCTAGATTGTGCCCCGGCTTGTCTCCGAACGCGGCACATAGCGCCATCATTCGAGGCACGTAACCGTGGTGGTCTGCACCCAGCATGTAAATGCACTGGTCAAACCCGCGCTCGCGCTTGTCTAGGTAGTAAGCCAAATCACCAGCGATGTAGGCGTGGTCGCCGTCACTCTTCACAACTACGCGGTCGCGGTCATCGCCAAATGTGGTGGAGCGCAGCCAGATTGCGCCGTCTTCTTCAAAAATGTGACCGAGTTCACGCAAACGAGTGATTGCTCGCTCAACGGCTCCGGATTCGTAAAGCGAGTTCTCATGGAAGAACACATCGAAGTCCACACCAAAGTCGTGCAGGCTCTGGCGAATCTCGCCAAACATAAGTTCAACGCCGTATTCGCGGAACTTTTCTTGGGCCTCGGCTTCTGGCAGCTCAAGCAGGTTCTCCGCGGTACCCGCGAGAACGCGGTCTGCGATGTCCTGAATATAGGCGCCACCGTAGCCGTCTTCTGGAGCCGCCTCACCCTTGGCGCGTGCCAGAAGCGAACGAGCGAAACGATCAATCTGCGCACCGTGGTCGTTGAAGTAGTACTCACGTGTAACTTCAGCACCCTGCGCCTGAAGCACACGAGCTAGCGAATCTCCCAGCGCCGCCCAGCGAGTTCCACCCATGTGAATGGGTCCGGTTGGGTTCGCCGAAACGAACTCCAGGTTGATGTTCTGCCCAACCAGGTCTGAGCCACGGCCAAAAACCTCGCCGGCTTCAACAATGGCTTTCGCCAACTCGCCAGCGGCGGCGGCATCTAGCGAAATGTTCAGGAAGCCCGGACCCGCAATGTCCACCGCGGTAACACCAGGAACACCGCCAAGTTCGGCAGCGATTAGCTCAGCTAGCGCACGCGGGTTGGTGCCAAAGTTCTTTGCCAACTGAAGGGCCGTGTTGGTTGCCCAGTCGCCGTGTTCGCGATTCTTTGGGCGCTCGATGACAACCTCGGCAGGAAGCTGGCCAGCAGAAAGTGCCCCGGTGGCTTGAAGGCCAACCAGGATCTTCACAATGGCGGCAGAAAGGTCTGCAGGAGTCAAGGTGTTCCTAACGGATTTTGAAGCGAGAAAACTTGGATTTTGGGGGCAGGGGCCACACCCAACGCACCCTTAAATCATACCGAACGGCACCAGCCCGCCGATAGCGACGCCTCTGGTTAATCCCAGTGAATCAGCGGGTTAAAGCGAAACGGCGGCCGCGTTTGCGACCACCGCCTCTTTCCCAGGAAAGGTATTGCCCAGGTTTACTTAACCGCACCAGAAGAAATACCCGAGATGAACTGCTTCTGCAACACCAGGTAGAACGTGATGATCGGAATAACTGCTAGCACAAGGCCAGCCATAGCCTGACCATACTCGGTTGAGTACTGACCGTAAAACAAGTACGTGGACAATGGCAAAGTCTGAGTTTCGGGAGTTAAGACGAGTCTTGGCAGCAAGAAGTCATTCCAAATCCAAAGCGCATTGATAATCGCAACAGTTGCAGTCACCGGGCGAAGCATAGGAAATATAATTTTCCAAAAAATAGTGAAATCACTCGCACCATCGATGGATGCGGCTTCATCCAGCTCAAGAGGAATGTTGGAAATAAAACCGTGGTAAAGGAAAGTGGAAAGCGCTACACCAAAGCCGAAGTAGAAGAAGATGAGTGCACCCAAATTGTTTATAGAAACAAATTGGGCGAACAAACCCATGAAAGGAATCATGAGAGCCTGGAAGGGAACAATCATCGATGCAACCAAAACCAGGAAGATTGCTTTGGAAAGCTTCGACTTGGTTCGTGACAGGTAGTACGCAAGCATTGATGAAATCAGAATTAGCCCCGTAACACTGATTACGGTAACAATCACAGAATTGGTCAAGGAAACAAAGAAATTCATCTTTGTGAGGGCCTGGTTGAAGTTATCCCAAGTAAACTCCACCGGCAGCGACAATGGGTTGGCCAAAATTTCCGGCTTTGCTTTGAAAGAGTTTACAAATACCAAGAAAAATGGCATTACGTAAACCAGAGAAAAGAAAGCTGCAACAACAAATATGACTTTCTTGCCCATGTTTCGCTTCTTCGTTGCCATTATCGCTGAACCTCCATGCGCTTGCTAACGCTTACCTGTACCAGTGCCGCCACGGCTACTAGCAAAAACATAATTACGGCCTTCGATTGACCAGTTCCAAAATTTCCAAGTGCGAAAGCGTCCTGGAAGATGTGCATCGATATTAGCTCTGTGGTTCTAAATGGCCCACCGCCTGTAAGGGCTACGTTTACGTCGTAGGCCATAAATCCTCCGCGAAGAGTCAAGAAAAGTGCAATCGTAAATGCCTGGGCCATCAATGGCATCTTCACTGAAATAAGGGTTCGAAGTGGACCGGCTCCATCAATACGCGCAGCTTCAAGAACTTCATTCTCAATGCTGATCAAACCAGTTATGTAAATGATCATCATATATCCGGAAGACTGCCACACAGTAACAATTACCAATGCCCAAAACGCAGTATCGGTTTTGTTTAGCCATGATTCTTGAAGAAATGGGATGTTAAATTTGGTGGCGAGGGAAGTCAACGCACTGTTGAAGATGAACTGCCAAATGACACCCAATACAACTCCGCCAATAAGGTTCGGAACAAAAAAGAACGTTCTAAAAATGTTGGAACTGCGAAGTTTGGCAGTCACCATGAGCGCAAGGCCAAACGCTACAACGTTGATTGCCACTAGGGATACGACAACGAAGGCCCCCGTGAACTGAAGGGTCGACCAGAAGGTTGGATCTTCGAAGGATTTTGCATAGTTTTCAAATCCAACAAAATTGTTGAACTCAAAGCCATCCCAGTTAGTGAAGGTCAGAAATAAACCTTGGCTGAATGGGACAACCAGAACCACGATAAATATTGATAGCGGGAGAGCCGCAAACATGAGGAATTTACTAATACTTTTTCTGGGTGAAGACACTTTGCGCTCCCTGACTAAAACTTGTTGAAACGATTTGTAAATGAGAGTTGTCCTGAGGCGATTGTGGCCGCCTCAGGACAACTCTACTTTTATTCAATCTGGCTTGAAAGGATGGAAACTAGTTTCCGACCTTTGCACCGCGCCAGGTCTTTACAGCGCCCTTCCAGGCATCCTGCAGCTCCTGAGCGTACTGTGCACCAGTGATGGTTCCAGTGATCAGCTTCTGACCTGAGGCACCATACTTGTCCTGGCCACCGGCTGGGTAGTAAGTGTTCATCCAGTCGAGAACCTTGTTGGCCTTCACGTAACCAGCGATTGCCTTCGACATGAAGGTTGCAGGCTGTACCTTGAATCCCTTGTAAACAGGGATAAAGCTCATGCCGCCCTTTGCAACCGAATCAGCAACATGGTGCTGACCCTTCTTCGAGGTGTAAAGCCAAGTTAGGAAGTCAACAGCACCTGCGCGCTGCTCCTTGGTGGACTGCTTCTCATCAACCATGAAGTAGCCAGGAACACCGACAGAGATCGAGTCGTTGCCATATGCTTTTGCATCGTTGCTGATTGGTAGTGGCATGATTCCGAAATCGGTGCCAGGTGCAGCAGTCATTAGGTTTGGCTCTGCCCAGTTACCCATGAACCAGAAGCCAGCCTTGCCAGCAGCTAAGTCGGCAACAGAAGCGTCATATTCGGTGTCGGTAAGGTTTGGCTTAGCCTGGTTGTACTTCTTTAGAAGTTCAAAGGTTGCTAGGTAGTTCTGGAACACTGGGTCAGCCGACAAGTTCTTGGTGCCGTCTGCCATCTGGTCTAGAACCTTTAGGCGTCCCTCGTGAGTCTTGGCTGCGTTAGTGAAGTAGATGTTGCTGAAGTGCGCGCCAAGTGACCACCAGATGGCCGAGAATCGAACAGCGCCTGCTCCGGTTCCCTGTACGGCCTTGAATGCAGCCTCGAGGTCCGCACGGGTCTTGATCTTCGCTGGGTCTACTCCGGCCGCTGCAAGTACCTTCTTATTGTAAAGAAGTCCAAATGCCTCAGCGGTAGAAGGAACACCCGCAAGCTTCTTACCAACAGTTGCACCTGCGAGAAGGTTGCTTGGGACTAGCTTTGCAAGCTTGGTTCCCTTCCAGTCCATAACCTTGCTGGCCATGTTTGGAATCTCCTGAAGGGTGTACATGATGGTTGGAGCGTGGTGTGCCGCATACATTGGGGTCACGTTCTGAAGGAAGGTGAGCTTGCGGTCACCAGGGATGGACTTCAGGGTGTAGCATTTCTGGCTCTTGTTGTAGTCCTTCACAGCGGCAAGGAACTGGTCCTGAATTTCAGGCTTGATAGTTCCTAGCATGGTGACGGTGGTCTTCTTTGAGCACGATGCACCAGCAGCGTGTGCTGGAGCAATGGTTAGCGAAGCGGCTGCAAGTGCTGCTGCTGCAACAACTGCGCCGAGGCGGATGCCCTTCTTCATATGTGGTTTCCTTTCCTAAGAACACCCAACAACAGGGCGTCTAAGTCAAGACTTTAGAACAGGTTTTACCGATTTTGGGCTACTTTGTTCAAGCGTTACCAAATCTTTGTAAACGCTTGCGGTTTGTTGCAAGAATGCGGCGGCTGATGCCTGCTGATACCGCTAACATCCCCGTTATTATTCCGTTATAGCCGTTTAGTTGCTACTGCAACCGCTTAGGGAAACGGGGCACTAAACCCTCATCCACGGTTGCGGTCACGGGAATTGGGTCGCTAAGTTCACCAACGAACTCACCGTTTACCTCGTTCACGAAACCGATGAGATTCCAGCCACCGTCTCGCCCCTGAATCAAACGGGCGGCGTACACCAAATTCTCTTCGAAAGCCTTGGCACGGTTGAAGTCGATTCCGGTTAGATCGGCGTTCACCGCAACGCTGTAACTCGCGTCGCGCTTGCCGAACGCCTTTTGGCGTTCCGGCGAAAGCTCGCGCCAGCCGCAACAGAAGAGCACGATGGGCACACCATCGATGATTTCAAACTGGAAAACTTCAAGCTGGCCAAATCCCTGACCGGGTTCACTCAGAGGTGGCTGAACCGTCCAGTTGAGCAGATCGGTGCTGGTAGCGTGCCCCATAACTCCGCGGGTCTTGGGGTCTCCGGTTTTGCTGCGAGCTGTGACCAACATGTGCCAAAGGTTCTGGCCCTCAAAACCGGCAACGGTATTGGACTTGAAAACCCAAGGGTCTCGCCAGGCTTGGTCATGCCAGATCTCGCGGCTCAACTGCTCGTACCAGATTGGGTCGGCCTGAACCAGCGGCTCACTGGACACCTTTTCCCAAACCAGCAGGTCTTTGCTGGTTGCCGCACCGATGGTTTGTATGTCGCCGCCACCAGCTTTCGCATCGGTTGAGCGAGACGTACCCGTGTAGAACATCCACCACGTGCCGTCTTCGGCGCGAATCACGGATCCGGTCCAGGTGGTCCAGGAATCAAAAGCCTCCGGGTCATCGCTCACGATTAGCGCATCGCGAACCACTGTCCAGTTGACCAAGTCTTCGCTAACCGCGTGCCCCACGATTGGATTTCGGTGCCGGCGAACCGGGTCTCCCAGTGCGCGACTGGCGTGTAGGTAGAACGCGTGATACTTTTCGCCGTCGAACGCGTACCAGCTGTCCCAAATCCATTTGTCCGGAAGTGAAAGTGCCATGGTATTTCCTTGCTCTGAGTAACTGAAGCCCGCCCCCAGCCCGTGCGCTGGCGGTGGCTGTTAGGCTTGAAACTACCCTAGCCCCCATAGCTCAGGGGATAGAGCGCCGCCCTCCGAAGGCGGGTGCGCAGGTTCGATTCCTGCTGGGGGCACATGTTTGGAATAACTTGGCTCGACCCGGCAACGCTCATTCAGTCTCTGAATGGAGTTGCCGTTCTGGTGATTCTTGGCATGGTCTTCATGGAGACCGGCCTTTTGGTGGGGTTCTTCCTGCCTGGTGATTCACTTCTTTTCATCACCGGCTTGATGGTGAGCACGGGAGCCGTCCAAATTGGCGGGTACATGGTGCCAATCTGGCTCATGTGCATCCTGATTTCGGTAACAGCCTTTATTGGCGACCAAACCGGCTACTTCATTGGGCGCAAGGCAGGCCATGCGCTCTTCAATAAGCCAAACTCCAAGTTGTTCAGCCACAAGAACGTGGATCGCACTCACGCATTCTTCGAACGCTACGGTGCTCGCGCGGTTATCTTGGCCCACTTCGTCCCTGTGATGCGAACCTTTGTTCCAGTGGCCGCGGGAATTGGTGAAATGGATTACCGCAAGTTTGTTCGCTACAACGTTTTTGGAGTGGTTGGCTGGGGTACGGGAGTAACCCTCATGGGCTTCTTCCTTGGAAACGTGCCACTGGTGCACGACCACGTTGAATGGTTCACTCTCGGATTTGTGGTCATCAGCACGATTCCGATTGCCGTCGAGTTTTTGCGCGCGCGCAAGGAAGACAAGGCGCTTACCAACGAGCAGGCGCTAAAAGACGCCGGCCAGCAGGTTGTTAGTAACGACTAATTCCACTCGCAGCTCAGAGTGGGTTAGCGGCTAGGTAACTGGCCAGCTGCTCAAGAGCGAGCGATCGGTGGCTAAGCGCGTTCTTCACCTCAGGCTCAAGTTCCGCCGCGGTAACCTCAAAGCCCTCAGGGATGAAAACCGGGTCGTAGCCAAAACCGTGCTCGCCTTGTTCCGCGGTGGCCACTCTACCCGGCCAGATGCCGGTAAAACTCAGTTCGGAATCGGCCGTTACCAGCGCTATGGTGCAAACGAAAGCCGCCGCGCGATTCTCCTCGGCAACATCGGCAAGTTGCGCCAAAAGCAGTTGGCGGTTGGCAACATTGTCTCGCCCACCAGCCCAGCGAGCACTGAAAATGCCTGGTGAACCGCCAAGAATCTCCACCGCGATTCCAGAGTCATCAGCCATTGAAGGCAGACCGGTGTGCGCGAATGCTGCTCGAGCCTTGATTAGTGCGTTTTCCAGGTAGCTGGTTCCGTCTTCGACTGGCTCTGGGCCGTTGTAACCGAGCACCTGCAGGTTTGGCAGGGTTTGCGCCAGAATGGCACCCACCTCCTGCACCTTATGAGCATTATGAGTTGCAAGAACCAACTGCATGCGCTTGCCTCTCAAAAACCTAGTTGGCCAGTTGTTCGGCTAATGCCGCGCGCTGGATTTTGGCAAGATCAACGTTGCCCTCAAGAGCTAGGTCTAGAAGCAGGTTGAGTTCGTCACGGTCGAATGGCGCGCCTTCTGCGGTTCCCTGAACCTCGATGAACTTGCCCGCACCGGTTACCACCACGTTCATGTCGGTTTCAGCACGCACGTCTTCTACGTAGGCAAGGTCGAGCAGGGGCACCCCATCGATGATTCCAACCGAAATTGCGGAAACTGAATCAATCAGCACCTGCGACTTTGCAGGGATGTGCTTGTTTGCCTTACCCCAGGCGATTGCGTCGGCGAGCGCCACGTATGCGCCGGTGATGGCTGCGGTGCGGGTTCCGCCGTCGGCCTGGAGCACGTCGCAGTCAATCACAATGGTGTTTTCGCCGAGACCCTTCACATCGACCACGGCACGAAGCGATCGGCCGATGAGGCGGCTGATCTCGTGGGTGCGTCCGCCGATCTTGCCCTTCACGGCTTCACGGTCACTCCGGGTGTGAGTTGCGCGAGGCAGCATGCTGTATTCGGCGGTTACCCAACCCTCGCCCTTGCCAACCTTCCAGCGTGGAACACCGGCGGTGAAGCTTGCGGTGCAGAGAACCTTGGTGCCACCAAAGCTGATGAGAGCCGAACCTTCGGCGTGGTCGCTCCAGCCGCGTTCAATTGTTACCGGGCGAAGCTGGTTGGCAGCGCGGCCGTCTGCGCGGTTGTGAGAGTCAGTCATTGGGTTGGTCCTTAGTCGAGGTGGTGCTGTGTTTGAAGTTTTAGTGGTCTGCCGCTTTAGTTGCTGCTGGCCGGAACGCTCTCAACGCTCACAACCTCTGGGCCCAAGAAACGGCGGGCAAGTTTGCCAAAGGCTTCTGCGTTTCCGGTGGCCTGAAAACGGTGAGTTGGTGCCGTGGTTTCGGTGCGCAACAGGTTGTGAGCAACCAAGGTGCGATAAACGTCTTTTGCGGTTTCCTCGGCGCTGCTCACTAGCGTGACGTTCTCCCCCATCACGTAGCTGATTGCACCGGTGAGCAGTGGGTAGTGCGTGCAGCCGAGCACCAGGGTGTCTACTCCGGCGGCCTTGATTGGTGCAAGGTAGCGTTCGGCCGCAGCCATGAGTTCGGGTCCGCTGGTGATGCCCTTTTCAACGAACTCAACAAAGCTTGGGCAGGCAACGCTTGAGATTTGCAGATCTACGGCGGCCGCAAAGGCATCATCGTAGGCCTTGGAAGTGATGGTGGCATTTGTGCCAATAACGCCAACGTGGTGGTTTCTGGTTGCGGCAACAGCACGGCGAACTGCAGGCTGGATAACCTCAACCACAGGAATGCCGCGCCCAACGGTGTAACGCTCGCGGGCGTCTCGCAGCACAGCGGCACTGGCCGAGTTGCAGGCGATGACCAGCAGCTTCACGCCTTCGTCAACCAACCGATCCATAACGGCTAAGGCGAGCTCGCGAACCTCCGGGATGCTCTTTGGGCCGTATGGGGTGTTAGCGGTGTCGCCAACGTAGATGATGCTCTCGTTTGGAAGCTGATCGATTATGGCGCGGGCAACGGTGAGCCCACCCACTCCCGAGTCGAAGATTCCAATAGGTGCATCGTTCACGTTAGAAGTTTATTCGGTAGCGCCGTTTCCGCCCTTGTCGGCAGGTGGTTCTGGGCGGAGGCCATCGTAGATTTCTTTGCAGGTTGGGCAAACCGGAAACTTCTGCGGGTCTCGGCCCGGCACCCAAACCTTGCCACAGAGCGCAGTCACAGGCATACCAAGCACTGCGCTCTCCACAATCTTTTCCTTGCGCACGTAGTGTGAGTAACGCTCGTGGTCGCCCGGCTCAATGTTCTCTTGAACCTCGCGCTCGAGCAGCGTGCTGTTAGCGGTCTGCCCGCCAATGTCACTGCCACCCAGGTCGCCCTGGAGTTCGTCAAGACTGGAGTTAGTCATTTGATTTGCCAACGAGCACTCGATTCTTAATTGAAGTTTGATTTCGGACGTTACTTTAGGTTGACCGCGTCGCCCAATGTCACATCGATGGTTAGAACCTTGCCACCGCGCTGCACCTCGAGCGTTGCCTTGGCACCGGCTGCCATCAAACGAATGGTTGCGGTGAGGTCAGACGATGACTCGATGACCTTGCCGTTTACCTTGGTCACGATGTCTCCCACCTTTAGGCCGTACTTGAGCGCTGGACTTCCCGGCATGATCTTCTCGATCTTGGCACCTACCGAGAAACTGGCGCTGCTGCTGGAACTCTGGGCGTCTACCACGTAGGCACCGAGCATGGCGTGACTCGCCTTGCCGGTGGCCATAATCTCGTTGGCAACTCGAAGCGCATTGTTCGCCGGAATCGCGAAGCCCACACCGATGGAACCCGACTGGCTGGTGGAATCAGCGGCAGACGCAATCGCAACGTTGATGCCCAGCAGGTTGCCGCTTTCATCGATGAGCGCACCACCGGAGTTGCCAGGGTTGATTGCGGCATCGGTCTGAATCACGTTGATGTTGATTGGGGCCGAACCGCTGCCGTTGTAGAACTGAAGTCCGCCAGTTGTGCCCGACTTGGAGTTTTCTGGTGCGGCGCTATTTGCCAACTGAATGGTGCGGTCCAGCGCACTCACAATTCCGCTGGTCACCGTTGCGTCAAGGCCGAGTGGTGCACCGATGGCAATCACGTTCTGGCCAACGTTCACCTTGCTGCTGTCTGCAAAGTTGATTGGGGTTAGCTTGTTGAGCGGGTTGATTTTGATCACCGCTAGGTCGTTGGTTGGGTCGGTGCCGATCACGGTAGCCGCAAACACCATTCCATTTGAGGTCTTAACCTCAATCTTTGGAGTTGCGGTGGCACCCTCAAGAGTCACAACGTGAGTGTTGGTGAGGATGTAGCCACTTGCGGTGAGCACAACGCCCGAACCACTTCCTCCTGTTCCGCTTCCAGAAACCTCGATGGTAACCACCGATGGCGAAGCCTTTGCGGCAGCCGCTGTAACCCAGTTAACGTTGGCCGCGTTGTTCACAATCATCACGCCACCGGTTCCGGATAGCGCGTTCACCGCGAAGCTGGTTCCCGCCACAACCACTCCACCGATTAATCCGGCAGCAATTGCAACGCCAGCGCTTGACTTGGTGAATGACCCCTTGGCCTTTTGAAGCATCGATGGCTTTGCCTGCGGCGCCGCGACCGGGGCGTCAAACAAAAACTGTGCGTTGTAGTGACTCTTGTTTGAGGTTGGAGTGGTGTTGTCTGTGCTGCTCACGATTTGCCTTTCGAAACTCGGTTTCGGGGAAAGTTTCCCAACCGAGCCTGAGTTAATCCTGATAACAGCCTAAGGCAGAGCTGAAGGCCGCCCTAGTGAACAACCAGTTGCGTACCCCCACTTGTGGCCGAGCCGCCGCCCGAGCCAACGCTTAGGTTGAGCACGTTGCTGAGCAACCAGATGGTGTCGGGATCGGCAAGCCACGAGCCACCCTTCACGCGATACGCCACCGCGTATTCAACTCGCACAAATGCGCCGTAGGTTCCAGCATTTGGGTAGCTGTGCGAAGTTGCCGCGGTGAGATCTAGGCTGGCGTTGGCTGTGCCTGCCGAACCCGCGCTAGATGTAGTTGAACCATCGCCAAACTCCCAGAGCCACTGCTTGGGCGTGAAGCGAACCTGAACCAGGTTTCCAAAAAGCACGGCGGTGCCGTATTTCACCGCGAGTTTAGAAGAGAAGTTAGCGGACTGACCCGGATTCAGTTGGTTACCAGGGCTTACGGAAGCCATCGGCTTGGTTGGCCTGAAGACAGCCGAGTTTGCCTTGTTTCCCGTGACCTTCTTCTTGGTGACCTTTACCTTGGGCTTTGGAAGAACTACCGGCTTGATCTTGTAAATGGTGTTTGGGATCGTGACGGGTTTCTTGACCACGGGCCTGGTTACCGGCTTCTTCACCACGGGCGGCTTAGCCGGAATCTTGATGCTCTTTTTGAACTGTTTCTGGAACGCCTTGCTGGCGCAGATGGTCACCAGGTCGCCAGTCACCTGAGAGCCAACGGTGATTTGTTTGTTACCTCCCCCGCTGTGCTTACAGGCGGTTGCGGTGGCAACCTCGGCAACTGAGGGTTTGGCGTTTGCGGGTGTGGCGGGAACGGCGATCGCCGATACGGACAGGCAGAAAATTGCAGCCATGGATGCGAAACCGCGGGCCAGTTGCCCGGCGTTGAATTTGTTGGATTGGTTTGGATTCATGCCCAAACGGTAATCAAGCAAGCGTTTTGCCGTGAAAACTTTTCAACAGGAATGGAATACGGATGGCTTGGTTAGCCAGGGAAAAGCGAAACCCCCTGGAGCACAGGGGGTTTCTATTGGTTGCGGGGGCAGGATTTGAACCTACGACCTCCGGGTTATGAGCCCGGCGAGCTACCGAACTGCTCCACCCCGCGGCGAAGTCTCAACTATACCAGAAAAAGCACAGGCAAGCCAATCCACCCAAAAACTACCCAAGCGGGCCTAAACGAGCAAAGCCACCCTCGGCAACCGCCGGGGTGGCTCTGCTCTAAACGCGTTACTTAGCGCCGCTTGCCTTCAAAGCCGCTTCGATGGCCTTGCTCAGCGCGGCGTCTGCCTTGCCGTATGCGGTCCAGTCACCGGCGGTTAGGGCCGCTGCCTTGTCGGCGAGCGCCTGCTTGGCAGCGTTTAGTGCAATCTGAAGTGCGTTGTTGGTGCCGCCTGTGCCGGTGCCAGTTCCAGTGCCGGTTCCGGTGCCCGAGCCCGTTCCAGTTCCGGTACCCGAGCCATCGCCCGCGGTTGCGCCGCTCTGCCCACCAAAGAGTGTGTTGAGGGCACCGTCTAAGGTGTCCTCAAACGCGATCTTGTCACCAAAGGCAACCAAAACCTTCTTGAGCAACGGGAACGAGGTTTCGCCCGTGGACTGAATGTAAACAGGCTGAACGTAAAGCAAACCGCCACCCACTGGAAGGGTTAGCAGGTTGCCGTTGAGCACCTTGGTGCTTCCCTGACGCAATAGGTTGAGGAGCTTGCTCACGTCACTGTCGGCGTTGAAGTTATTCTGCACCTGACCGGGGCCGGGCACCACGGTTTCACGCGGCAGAACCAGCAACTGGAGCTTGCCGTAAGTGCTGGCTTTCACACCGTTCTTGGAACCCGCATCGGAGTCCGCAACCAGGTAACCGGTGAGCACGTTTCTGCTGCTCTCACCTGTGGAACGAGGAATAAACGTGGTGTAGAGGCTGAAGGCAGGCGACTTCTGTAGCGGAGTCTGCATAGTCAGGTAGTAAGGAGGTTGAGCGGTTCCAGCACCCACAACGCTCGAACCTACTGGGTCGTTTGGAACCATCCAGGCGTCCTGCTGGCTATAAAAAGCGCCGGCTTCGGTCACGTGGTAAGCACCCAACATGTTGCGCTGAATCTTGAACAGGTCCGATGGGTAACGAACGTGGCTCAGAAGAGCACCCGACATCTTGCTCACAGGCTGCAACGAGCTTGGGAAAATCTTCTGCCAGGTCTTGAGAATTGGATCCTTAGTGTCCCAGGCGTAAAGCTTTACCGAACCGTCATACGCGTCAACGGTTGCCTTCACCGAGTTGCGGATGTAGTTGATGTTTCCGGAGAACTTGCCCTTTACGCCACTCGAATCATCGATGGCCTGGTTTGGGTTCTCGGCTCGCGAGTAAGGGTAGTTCTTGCTGGTGGTGTAGCCGTCTACAATCCAAACCACGCGCCCGTTCACAATGGCCGGGTAGCTATCGGAATCGATGGTGAGGTAAGGCGCAACTGCCTTCACGCGAGCCATTGGGTTTCGGTTGTAGAGAATCTGGCTCTGGTTAGTAACCGAGTTGCTGAGCAGAATCTGCTCGCTGCGGAACTTGATGGCGTATGCCAAACGGCTCACCACGTTGTCTAGCTTCGGGCCACCGTTGCCGGTGAAAGTGGTGTAGGTCTGCTGACTTGCACCCTTACCCGCCGGGTAATCCATCTCAAGTGGCTTGGAGCCCTTTGGCCCACCAACGATGGAGTACGAAGGCGAGGCCTCACCAAAGTAAATCTTGGCGTTGTACTTGCCTAGAGCTCCGGTGCTCGGAATTCCGCTCTGCAGGAATACCGGCTGGCCATCAACGGAACGCTGGTTTCCGTAGGCCGCAACCACGCCATAGCCGTGGGTGTAAACAATCACGTTGTTGATCCAACTTTGGCTGCTGCCAAGACCGCTCTGGTTTAGCTCGCGCACCGCGATAACGGTGTCCTGACTCTTACCGTTGAGGTTGTAGCGGTCTACATCGAGGTGATTACTGAAGTTGTAGTACTGACGGTACTGCTCAAGCTGACGGAACGAGGAGCTAACTAGTGCAGGGTCGATGATTCGAATTTGCGCGGTGGTCTGGGCGTCGGCTCGCAAAGCACCCTCGGTTGCAGTGGTCTTGGCGTTGTAGTTCACGCTCTCAACGTTGTCTAGACCGTAGGCAAAGCGGGTTGCCTCAATGTTGCGCTTGATGAACTCGCTCTCTAGGGTTCGTTCGTTTGGAACCACCTGGAAGGTCTGAACGATCCAGGGATAAAGCCCACCCAATAGCAACGATGTCACGAGCATTAGGCCGGTTGCCAAAACCGGCAAGCGCCACTTGCCGATGAACGCAGCCACCAGGAAGAGTGCGGCCACGAGAATGCCAATGCCCGCCAAGATCTGAAGCGCAGGGATGCGAGCGTTTACGTCGCTGTAGGTGGCACCCGTGTAGAGGCCACTTGCACTGGTCATGGTCTGGAACTGCTGCAGCCAAAGGCTGAAAGCCTCAAAGGCAACAAACAACGCCGCCGAAACCGCGGTTTGCACTCGCGCCGCCTTGCTGAAGGTAACGGTGCGACCGCTGAATCGGATTGCTCCGAAAACCAGGTTTACTGCGAGACCAAGCAACAGCGCGATGAACGTCACGCCGCTTAGGAATCCATCGATGAGGTTGTAAAACGGCAAGTCGAACATGTAGAACGAAACGTCTAGGTGGAACTGCGGCTCAACCACTCCGGCGCTGGTTTTGTTGAGGAACATGAGCACGGTCTTCCAGGTGCCGATGCTGGCCACACCTGCAAAGAGTGCGAGTGCGATTGGCGCTACCGTCATTACTAACTTGCGAATCTGGGTGAGAAGGTCGCGGTAGGCACCCATGCCTGGGCGGTCACTTGCCACGTACTGGGCGTAAACCGGGCGGTTGCGGAACGCGATGTAGAGCGCCGCCCAGCTGGACGCCCCCATCACTACAAAGCTAAGCGCGAAGATGCCAACGTTGGCCCAGAGCTGGGTGGTGAAGACGTTGCTGTAGCCCAGCTGCTTGAACCACAGGAAGTCTGTGTAGAAGCCCGCCGAACCCACAAGGATTGCGGCGATCACCACAACGATGATGGTTGCGATTGCTGCTGGAGAGAGCGGCTTTTTCATGTTTCCTCTTTTAGAACGGCTATTTGAAACTGGGGATTACTTGGAGCAGGTTGGCAGGCCGGCGGCAGACTTGGTGGAACCAATCTGCTTCACGGCTGCGAGGGCGTCGCTAAATGTTTTTACGCTCACAACGGTGAGGCCAGCTGGCACGTGACCAACCACCTCGTTGCAGTTTCCGGCCGGAGCTAGGAACCAGGTGGCTCCGCTTCTAACAGCACCGTAAAGCTTCTGACGGATTCCGCCGATGATTCCAACGTTTCCAGTTTCATCGATGGTTCCGGTGCCAGCAATCAGCTGCCCGCCGGTAAGAGAGCCAGGTGTCAGCTTGTCGTAGATGCCGAGCGCAAACATGGTTCCTCCGCTGGGGCCACCCACATCCTGAAGCTGCAGTTGCACGTTAATTGGGAAGTCGTATTTGGTTCCCACGTAAACGCCCAAGCGGTAGGTTCCCGTTTCTTTGTCTTTAAAAGGCTTGATGGTTGCGGTGTGAACCGTTCCCTTACGCAAGTAGGTAAGGGTAACTGGCTGGCCCTTTGCAGCCTGCACCAGCTTTCTCAGACCAAGAATTCCGGAAACCTTTTTTCCATCGATGGTTTGAATCACGTCGTTGGTCTTGAGGAACTTCTTGGCTGGTGAAACATCGCCAAAGCCAGCGGTGTAGGTGATTTTTCCGTATCGATAACCGAGTGCGGTTAGTGCCACCGCAGTTGCCTGCTGCTGGCTGTCTTCAAACATGAGCGCGTTTTGCTTGTCCACCTGAGCGGTTGAAGTGGACGGCGGGAAAACCTCTTCTAGCGGAACGATGTTCTGCGAGGAATCGAGGGCGGCACCGAATAGGTCGAACCACGACGGGGTCTGCGTTGGATTGCCGAGCAGGTTTACGGTGAGCAGGTCGAGCGCGCCATCGGTGGGATAGGTTTCTGCACCCGACACGGTGATCACGGGCACGTTGCCAGACGAACCAAGCACGTTGAATGCCGGGCCAGGCCGTTCGATCACGTAAGGCGTTGGCAGATAACTAGCGGCGAGAACTCCAGCCAAGAACAATCCGAGCAAAGTAAATCCAAAGGCCTTGCGCGCGCGATTCGCGCGTGCTGGCTGCTCGCCAAATGCGGTCTCTGGTAGGTCGTCTGAAAAGAAAGTCAACTTGATTCCTCTGCTAGTGCGTTAAGCCTATTGGAGTGGGGTAAATCGGCGGCATCTGCGCAACAGGTAGCCCAACGCTTAGGGCGAACAAGCTGCGAAATGCAGGTTTCTCTCAGGGTTACGGGCCACGTTGGGGATTAGCGTTAAACCAGAGAGGGGCCGCATGAGCAGCTTTGATGAGGGTAGTGACTTCAACTCGGGAGAATCCGAGGGGGATTTCAACGCCGACGAGTTCCGCGAGTTTTTGAAGAAGTTCATGGCCAACCCAACTGCTTTTGATGCAGCCGAGCTTGCCAAGATGGCTGGTTTGCCCAATGACCCGGAACAGGTGAAGCAGCTTATTGGCATGCTCACCCAGGCAATGGGAAGCGCTTCGTCCGTGGACGGCGTGGACTGGAACATGGCAGCGCAGCAGGCCAAGACTGAGGCCCGCAAGCACAACCTTGGAGTGACCGAAAAGCAACGTGACGACTGGCGCCAGGCGATTTCGATTGCAACCCTGTGGCTGGATCAGGCCACCAACGTTAGCGACCTCACCACCGAGCCCAAGTTCCTCACCCGTGATTTGTGGATTGATGATGCCATGCCACTGTTCAAGGTTTTGAGTCAGCCGGTAGCCGACAGAATGAGTGCGGCTCTGAGCGAGCACCTGGCCAACAACTCCCCCGAGGAACTTGCAGGAGTAATGAAAGACGCGGCCCAGATGCTGCGAAACGCTGGCGGTGCCATGTTTGCCATGCAGTTGGGTCAGGCCATTGGCAAGCTGAGCGGGCAGGTTTTGAGCGGAGCCGACATTGGGCTTCCAATTTTCACGGAGCAGCGCGCGGCGTTTGTACCGCAAAACGTTGACGAGTTTGTGCTTGGCTTGGACATCGATGCTCGTGAAGCGCAGATTTACCTTGCGGTTCGCGAGCTGGCTCACGCCCGTCTCTTCAAGCACAGCAAGTGGTTGCGAGACCACGTGGTTTCGCAGATCACCAACTACGCGGCTGACATAAACATCGATGACAGCAAGATTCAGGATGCGGTGAGCAACAACGACCTGAGCGATCCTTCGCGAATGAAGGAAATGCTGGAAAGCGGTGCGTTGCTGGGCGACAAAACAGAGGACCAGAAGCGCTCGCTCGAAAGCATCGAAACCATGCTTGCGCTGATTGAAGGCTGGGTGGATGCGGTAGCCGAAGATGCCACCAAGTTGCTGCCAAAGCAGGCTGCGATTGCGGAAACCGTGCGTAGGCGCAGGGCAACCGGCGGACCGGCGGAACTTGCTTTTGGAACCCTGGTTGGCTTGGAACTGCGCCCGCGCAAGCTTCGCGAAGCCACCGAGATGTGGCGTCAAGTTGGTGCAACGCTTGGCACCGAAAAGAGGGACTCGCTTTGGGATCACCCAGACATGCTCCCGAGTGCCGCCGACATTGAATACCCAGGCTTGTTGATAACCCGTTTGCAAACCGGCGGAGACGACATGGATGCTGCGCTGCGAGACCTTCTAGGCAACTAGATTCCAACACTTCGGCAGGCTATGAGCTCAGGCTCCGCTATTTCTTTGTCGGTTGTGGAGAACTAAACGCAACTTGAGGGTGCCCGTTGAAACAATCGGCGCATGACTCTAAAACTCAACTCAAACCACCAGGTAGTTTGGCGTGACCCAAACACAATGCAGATTGGCCTTGACCACCGAAAGGTGGTGCTTTCGGAGGTGTCCGCGGGCCAAGAGAAATTCATCGATGCCTTGTATTTTGGGCTGGCACCGAATCAGCTTGAAGCCGTGGCTCGGCAAAGCAAACTTCCGCTGGAGCAGGCTCAGGATTTGGTGACACAGCTAGACGGACTGCTTGAGCGAGACGTGAATCCGGTGCGTAAAGCCGGACCAGCGGCAGGGCAACCCAACCCCGGCCCCATAAATGTTGATTCCGCGTTTGCCGAGATTGTGCGAGCCAGTTTGCGCCACTCCAGCAATGGGCGGGCTGTGCTGCTGGAACGCGGGCGGCGAGCGGTTCACATCGATGTTTTGGATGGCACCGGAGTTTTGCTGGCGCAGGCTCTGGTGGCCGCGGGTGTGGGCACAATCGTTTCGCACGACCCGCAAGTGGTGACGCAGTTTGAGGTGGGGGCAAACGCGTATCCGCAGGGGTTGATCGGGCACGCCAGGATTGACGCGCTGCGTTTGATGTTGGAAGCCGGGGCGCCCGGTTGCCGGGTTGTGGCGGGTGGCAAGTTGCGGCAGGCACAGCTTGATGCGGTGGACGCGGCCGTGGTGGTTGGGCAGCAAGTGATTGAGCCCAAACGTTACGGGCGTTGGTTGAATCGCGGGGTGAGCCATTTGGGCATTCGATACGAAGCGAACTTTGTGGAGGTGAGCCCGCTGATTGTGGCCGGAGTTACTCCGTGTCTGCACTGTCAGCAGCTCTGGATTCAAGAGGCAGATGCGCAGTGGGCGGTGATGAGTTCGCAGTTGCAAACCAGCGAGGTTCGGTTTGATGCAGGGACCAATCGATTGTTTGCTTGCGGACTTGCTGCGCAGACCCTGTTGGCTGGCCTGGACGCCGTGGCAGGGTTCAGCATTGAACAGCATGAGGTGACTGGGTTTAGGCTGGACCACCGGTTGCGAACCATCAGTCCGCTTACCTGGGAGAGCCACCCGAGCTGCACTTGTTCGCTAGTTGGGTTGCAGCAACTTCAAAAAGCGTGATGGCTCGCGCAGGCGATGCTGCTGGCCAGGTTGGGGTGCGCGGTCCTGCTTTGCCCAGGTGAGCATTAGGGTCTCTTTGGCTCGGGTCACACCAACGTAAAACAGGCGCTGCTCTTCGGCAATCTCGGCCTCGGTTTTGGCGTGACTGATTGGCAGATAACCCTCCACCAGGCCAACAATGAACACGTGGGTCCACTCCAAGCCCTTCGCGGCGTGCATGGTTGCCAGCGTCACTGCGGCTCGTTCCGGTTCGTGCTGACCCCGGGAACGCTCTTCGAGTTCGGTGTAGAAATCGGCGGTTGAAATGCCTTCGGGCATTTCGTCGAGGATGCCCATGAGCGCGTTCAGGCTTTCCCACTTTTCGCGGGCAGCGCCGGAAACAGCGGGCTGTTGAACGGTCCAACCTAGGCCGCGACAGATTTCGTCGAGCAGCTTGTGGGTTGGTTTTTCGCTCTTACCAACCAGCTCGGCACGCAGGGTGCGCATGGCGTTCTGGATTTCGGGGCGGCTGAAGAAGCGCACGCCACCCTTGAGTTGATACTCAACACCAACCGCCGTAAGCGCGGCTTCCATCGGTTCACTCTGCCCGTTGATTCGGTAAAGCACGGCAACCTGACTGGCCTTTACACCGGAATCCAACAGGCGCCTGATCTGGGCGGCAACGTAACTGCACTCGTCTTGCGTGGTCTCAAAATTCTGTATGCGCGGTGCGGTGCCAACCGGCCCTGTGCTCACCAGCGGACTTAATGCGGTTTGGCTCACCCGTAACCGATTTGCCGACTGCACAATCTGCTGGCTACTTCGGTAGTTCTTGGTTAGTTCCACAACGGTGGCGTTCTCAAAACGGCTGTTGAAGGTTTGCAGGTAACTCGAGGTCGCACCGGTGAAAGAGTAGATGGTCTGGTTTGGGTCACCAACCACGCAAAGGTCGTTTCGGTCTCCAAGCCAGGTGTCTAGCAAGGCGTGCTGGAGCGGAGAGATGTCCTGGTATTCGTCCACTGTGAAGAAACGGTACTGCTGATGAACGTGAGCTAGTGCGCGCGGCTCGGACCGCAGGAGCCCAAGGCAAAGCACCAAAACGTCTTCCCAGTCGATTTGGTTGGCAGCCGCCTTCGCGTCCTCGTATGCGGTGAGCAACTCAACCAATTGGGGCGTTGCCAAACCGGCTGGTGGTTTCCGGTTTGCGGCAACATAGTGCGTGAGGTTAAGCATTGAAAACTTGCGCCATTCAATTTCGGCAGCCAGGTCGCGAAGCCCGGCGGCATCGATGCGCAGCCTGCGGTCCTCTGCCAATTTGGCCAATAGGCGCGTTTTGCTCTCCAGTACGCGCGGGGCATCCACTCCCGTGAACTGCGGCCAGAAAAACTCCAGCTGACTCAGCGCCGCCGCGTGAAAAGTCTTAGCGGCCACGGTTACGGCACCCAACGCCCTGAGCCTGGTGCGCAGTTCGGCCGCTGCCTTGTTGGTGTAGGTGAGGGCAAGAACGCGATTGGCCGAGTAATAACCCTTGGTGATTCCGTAGGCAATTCGGTGGGTGATGGTACGGGTTTTACCCGTGCCCGCGCCCGCGATGATGCAGGTTGGCCCAATCAAACTTGTTGCGGCTTCGCGCTGCTCTTCATCCAGATTCGCCAACAGCGGATCGATTGCAACCGAGCCGGTTGGAGTTTCCTCAGCTGCCTGTTCTTCAGATGCCATCAATGTCTCCACCGAACCAGCGATCGATGATGTGGCGAGCAATGGTGAGTTTGCCAGGCAAAATCAGGTGGGCGCGTTCCGCCGCAATCTCTTCGCGCGTGAACCAGCGCAACTTCTCTATCTCCATGCCATCCGGCACAATCTGCTGCTGGCCGGCAACCGGATCCAGTTTGGCCGTGAAGCCCATCATGAGCGAGTACGGAAACGGCCAGGCCTGACTTCCCAGGTACTCAACCTCGTGAATGTGCACGCCGGCTTCCTCGTAGATCTCGCGAATCACCGCGGCGGTCAGGCTCTCTCCCGGCTCAACAAACCCGGCCAAAATGCTCCAGCGATTTTCTTCCCAAACGCCTTGACTGCCAAGCAGAATGCGGTCCTGGTCGTCGATGACCGACACAATGATTGCCGGGTCTGTACGCGGGAAGATATCGGTGCCGTCTGAATAACAGGTGCGCTTCCAGCCGCCTTGAGCAACCGTGGTTGGCATTCCGCAGCGCGGACAAAAGGTGTGGTTCTGGTGAAAATTGGCAATGGCGAGCGCCTGTGCGTATAGTCCCGCGTCTCGAGCCGAAAGCCCCGCACCGGTTTTGCGCAGTCCGTGCCAGTTAGCCGAATCCGCCTCAACCTGGTTGGCTGAGTTCTGCCCCAGCACCGCCAAAACCACAGGTGTGCCGGCAGGTTCATCACCCTGGGCCACAGTGGTCTTGCCAAGGTAAACGCGCAGCTGTGCGCTTGGAACCGCATCGATGGGGAGCAGGCGCAGCTCAGGCAACGCCACTTCGCCCTCGCTCTGTGGGGCCTCCTTGAGCAGAACCTCGCCCTCAAACATGGCCAAAACGCGGGTCTGCGGGTTCTCCCAAAGGTGGTCAAACAGGTCTGGATCGTCGCGCTGCAGGTAGTCGCGATCCACTGCGGATTGAGCCAACGGCAAGTTCAACGGGACGGTCACCTTGGACATCCCTTCTACCCATCGATGGGTCTGTTTTTGAGCACTTCTTACCTTGGCAGCGTGGCATTACCGCCGTTTCACCCATTCGCTCAATAACCTAAGAGGCATGGGTAGATCTCCCTTGATTTTAGCGGCGCTTGCCAAGGCCGCCGTTCCTGCGCTGAACTTTTCGCAGGTGAAGCCACAGAGCTTCAACAACGATGGCCACTACGACTCCGCGTTGCTAACCGCAACAAACGGAGATCACTATGTGATCAAGATGCCGAGCGCACCTAGATTTGCGCTGGATCTGGACACCGAGATGGTGGCGATTCGCTCCATCAACGCGGATTTGCGAGCGCGCCTGCCTTTTGAAATCACCAAGCAGATTGGCGAGACCAAAGACGAGCGCGGCAACCGCGCCATTTTGCTCAGCTACGTTTACGGCAACTCGGTTGACCTCACTCGCTTGCACGGAACCGATCCGGTTTTGGGCAGCCTGGCCGGCGCACTTGCCGCAATCCACTCGCTGCCTTTGAGCGTGGTTGAGAACAGCGGACTTCCTACTTACACACCTGCCGAACTGATTCGTGAAAATGTTGCCCGTCTCGACCGCGCGGCACAGACCGGCATGGTTCCACCTGCTCTACTTTCCCGTTGGGAAGAGGCGCTTGAAGACGTGAACCTGTTCCGCTTCAACCCTTGCGTGGTTCACGGCGACTTTGTTGGTGAGACCGTTCTTGAAATCGATGGCGCCATCAGCGGCGTGCTCGGCTGGCGTTCGCTTCGCATCTCAGACCCGGCTCTCGA
>Ga0228703_1000312_pt1 | contig 37832 bp, 35 predicted proteins | sample McNCre217_Aug_MG_3_FD_178020 | JGI IMG/M metagenome (GOLD analysis project Ga0228703, IMG submission 178020) | Freshwater microbial communities from McNutts Creek, Athens, Georgia, United States - 29-17_Aug_MG | ecosystem: Environmental > Aquatic > Freshwater > Creek | place: USA: Georgia...
TCGCCATATTGGCGGCTGTAGAAACGGTGAACCCCAGCATGCCGTCTACGCTCGACGCTGCTGCGCTTTGCAAGATGGCTGATCGTGGACAAATTAAAGGCGGTGTGCTCGATGGCCCTTTGGCTTTTGATAACGCCATATCAGCGCATGCGGCACAAATCAAACATATTGATTCACCCGTCGCTGGGCAGGTCGATATCTTGGTGGCACCGCACATTGAAGCGGGCAATATGATGATCAAGCAAGTCGAAATATTGGCGGGCGCATCTGGTGCAGGTATTGTTTTGGGTGCTCGTGTGCCAATTGCTTTGACCAGCCGTTCAGACACAGCCATGGCGCGCAGTGCATCGGCCTTATTAGTCAAATTAGTGGTTCACCACAACCGCAAACAACAAGCATGAGCATTTTGTCCGTCAATGCTGGATCGTCCAGCTTGAAGTTTGCCCTCTATCCTGTTATTGCTTCATCAGCCAAAGTTTCTGAAGCTGAGATGACAGGCAGTATCGAAGGCTTAGAGCCTTCCGGCAGTCCCACCATAAGCTGGGAGATAAAAGGACAACAAAAAACCAAAGATGCGGTTGTGGTGCCAAAAGGCACAGAGCCTTTCGATGCCGCGCTTCTTACACTCAAAAATTTACTTGCAACACACTTCTCGCATATTGCTTTACAAGCTATTGCGCATCGTGTGGTGCACGGCGGCTCGCTTTATTCAGCCAGTGTGAAGGTGACTGCCGAAGTATTGGCGCAATTGGCAACGCTCAATGCTTTAGCGCCTTTGCATCAACCGCATAACTTGGCGGGCATACAAGCGTTTGCAGAATCATTTCCGCATCTTCCACAAATTGCGTGTTTTGATACCGCTTTCCACCGAACCCTGTCGCCTTTAGAAACCACTTTTGCGATTGACAAAAAGCTCACCCAATCGGGAGTGCGTAGATTTGGCTTCCATGGTTTGTCTTACCAGTTTGTCAGCCAAGTGTTGCAAGATGTGTCGCCCCGATCAGCAGGGCGCACAGTGATGGCGCATTTGGGCAATGGTGCAAGTTTGTGTGCCACAGTCGCGCACCAGAGTTGCGCCACTACGATGGGCTTTTCTGCTTTAGATGGTTTGATGATGGGTTCACGCAGTGGCGCGTTAGACCCTGGCGTTTTGCTTTACTTGATGGAGCAAGGGTGGACGCACGATGCTATTCAGAAAATGCTGTACAAACAAAGCGGACTTCTTGGTGTGTCAGGTGAGAGCGCCGATATGCGTACTTTGCGTGCATCGCATTCGCAAGATGCTGATTTTGCGATTGATTTATTCACCCACCGCGTCGTTCGCGAGATCGGTGCCTTGACGGCTTGTGCGGGCGGTTTGGATGTTTTGGCTTTTACTGGCGGCATAGGCGAGCACGACGCCATATTGCGTCAAAAAGTGGCAATCGGCTTGGGTTACTTAGGCATATCGGTGGATGTGGCGCTCAATATGGCTGCTCGAGGTGATGCCGTGCAGGCCATCCATGAGGACGAAAGCTCCGTTGAAGTTTGGGTGATACCCACTGACGAAGGCCGCGTTGCCGCGCAAGAGGCCTTGGCTTTGTGCATATGATTCGCGCATGACACTGATTGTTATTTTGATAGGGACCATGGTGGCTGGCGTGGGCAGCGTATGGTTAGCTGCCATGCTTGCTTATGCATTGTTGTCCCGCTTTACCCAGCATTTATTGAGTCTTGCAGCCGGTGCGCTATTGGCCACTGCTTTCATGCGACTCTTGCCTGAGGCCTTTGAGCAATCAGTATCAGTTGGAGTTTCCGCGCAAATGTTATTCGCTGTATTGCTAATGGGGTTGGTATTTTTCTTTTTACTAGATAAAGCCGAGTTATGGCACCACGGGCATGAACATGGGCATGCCCACGACCCAATGCATGAACACGCGCATGACCACACGCATGCGCATCACAACTACAACCATTCAGAAGCGCATCATCACCATCACCACTCTGGCGGAAGTTGGGCGGTTTTACTCGGTGACAGTGTGCACGCGTTTGGCGATGGAATTTTGATAGCAGCCGCTTTTGTTGCCGATACGCGTTTAGGTGTCGCGGCTGCTTTGGCTGTGATGGCGCACGAGGTGCCGCACCATGTGGGCGATCTTGTGGTGCTGCGTCAATCATTGGGCAATGCCAAAGCCGCTTTAATCAAGTTATCCCTGTCGGGAAGTGTGACGGCTCTGGGCGGCTTGGTTGGCTATTTACTCGTGGGTGCCTTGCAAGAATATCTGCCACTATTTTTGGTAGTGGCTGCTAGTAGCTTTATTTATGTAGCTTTGGCAGACTTGATTCCGCAATTACAAAAACGCTTGTCACCGCGGCAGACTGCTGCGCAAGTGGCCTGGTTGTTTGCGGGTATTGCTTTAGTGGTTGCGCTAGGAGAGTGGGCGCAACATTAAGCAGAGGCTGACTTCTCGCAAGGCAGGCCTGGTGTGTTGCACCATTCGCTCCAACTGCCTGCATAGAGTCCGGTCGGTCCCATGCCTGCAATTTCCATAGCCAATACATTGGGTATGGCGCTCACACCACTCCCGCAGTGGTGCACCACGGTATTGGGTTGTCTGCCATTCAACAGCAAAGTAAATTCTTCACGCAACTCTGTTGCACTTTTGAAAAAACCTTGTTCGTTCAGGTTGGTGCTGTAGAGGCGGTTAAGCGCACCTGGAATATGTCCTGCCACAGGATCTAAGGGTTCTACTTCGCCACGAAATCGTGCAGGTGCTCGGGCATCGATCAATGTTTGCGATGTTTTTAAATTGGCTGCGACAGTGGCCGTGTCTACCAACGGAAGCAAAGGCGTGCGCACAGAGAAATTTCCAGCGTTTGAATGGCTTGCTGTTGATTTGCCCGTAGCTACTTCGCCACCAGCAGCATTCCACGCTTGCAAACCACCATCGAGCACAGCCACAGCCGCATGGCCGCACCACTTGAGCATCCACCACATACGCCCGCAATAGTTCACGCCGTTGCGGTCGTACACCACGACCTGTGTGGTGTCGTTGACGCCCATGCTACGTAACCATGCTGCAAATACTTCTGGTTTAGGAAGCGGGTGACGACCTCCGTTGGCGCGGTCAGCATCGTTGTGCGTTGACAAATGGGTGTCTAAATCTGCGCGTAAAGCACCAGCGATGTGTTGCTCCCAATATTTCTCATTGCCAGCACTGGGGTTGGTAAGTTCGAATGTGCAGTCAAACACCAAACAATCGGCATGGCTGTTGCGCAAATTTTGTAAGTCTTTGACAGAAATTATTGTGGTGAACATATTGCCTTGTGTGTGTTGGCTTTAGGGCGCGTGTACGCCCATTTTTCGGCGATACCACTCATGGAAATGTTGCATTCCGTCTTCCATGGGGCTTTGGTAGGGACCGACTTCGTTGTCACCACGTTGCATCAAGGCTTTACGACCTGCATCCATGCGTTCCGCGATTTCGTCATCTTCAATGCAAGTTTCCATGTAAGCGGCTTGTTGCGCTTCGACAAACTCCCGCTCGAACGCGACGATTTCTTCTGGGTAGTAAAACTCCACCATATTGAGGGTTTTACTCGGGCTGATGGGATGCAAGGTGGACACGGTCAATACATGCGGATACCACTCGACCATGATGTGTGGGTAGTAGGTAAGCCAAATCGCACCGCGATCAGGCAACTCGCCATTGCGGTATTTCAACAATACGTCGTGCCACTTTTGATAGGTGCTGGAACCTGGTTTGCCAAAACTTGATGACACACCAACGGTTTGTACAGAGTAGTTTTCTTTGAATTCCCAGTTCAAGTCATCGCAGGTTACAAAATGGCCAAGGCCAGGATGGAAGGGGCCTACGTGGTAATCCTCTAGATAAACCTCGATAAAGGTTTTCCAGTTGTAGTTGCATTCGTGCAGTTCTACGCGATCTAGCGCAAACCCCGTGAAATCTAGAGCACTACGCGGACCCATATGGGCTAAATCTGCTTGGATGTCTAAACCGTTGTCTTCAAATAACAAGCTGTTCCACTCGCGCAAAGGGTAATTCTTTAGATTTAAACAAGGGTCTTGCGCGAAATGCGGGGCACCCAGTAGTTCGCCAGAGGGCGAATAGGTCCAGCGGTGCAAGGGACACACAATATTTCCGCCGCCTGAACTTTGCGCCTGTTGGTGGAGAGAACCCCTGTTTTTTAAAATTACGGCTTGGCGATGGCGGCACACGTTGGACAACAGTTCTACGCCATTTTTCGATCGAACGAGAACCCGCCCTTCGTTTTCTTGTGGAAGCGCAAAGTAATCGCCCAATTCGGGCACAGCAAGTTGGTGACCCACATAACGTGGGCCAGACTGAAAGATGGTCTCCAGTTCGCGCTGAAATAGCGCCTCGTCAAAGTAACTGGTAACTGGTAGTTGGGCTTGCGCCTGCTGCAGTTGAAGACTTAAATCAGACATGGGGGACCTGACCTAAAGACTCCCCACAGGGAGGTGGATGAAAAATAAATCAGCCGAATGGCTGACAGGGGACAGGCATTGTACCCATCTCAAAAGCGCGCTTAGACCCTCTAAAATGAACGCCAACTTACTAAAAATAGATACAAATAGATATGCCCAAGGCAAGCCCCACCCCACCAACAGATAAAACTGACCCAGTCAGTTACGAGGCCGCATTAAAAGAACTTGAAACTTTGGTGGCAGACATGGAAGCTGGCCAATTGCCTTTGGCCCAGTTATTGATAGGTTACCAACGGGGTGCCGAACTTTTAACTTACTGTCGCGCCCAACTCGATGCTGTGGAGCAGCAAATCAAAGTGCTCGACAACGGAGCACTTAAACCTTGGACCCCGACGTGAGCACCGACGTAGTTGTCTTGACGCCTGCTGAACTGGACCTTTGGTCGGATCAGCGCTTGTTGTCTGTAGAAGAGGCTCTATCACTTTGGATCAATCCAGACGCGCCTGCTGGTTTGGGTCAAGCCATGCGCTATGCCGTTTTAGATGGCGGCAAAAGATTGCGTCCCATGTTGGTGCTGGCTGCGCGTGAAGCTGTAGCCAATGGTGTCAAAGACGATGTGCTCGATGCGGCCGCGCTGCGTGCAGCTTGCGCAGTGGAGTTGATCCACGCGTATTCGCTGGTGCACGACGATATGCCTTGTATGGACAACGATGTTTTGCGACGCGGCAAACCCACGGTGCACGTGCAATTCGGCGAAGCACAAGCCTTGTTGGCGGGCGATGCTCTGCAAGCCCTGGCGTTTGAATTGCTGACGCCTGAAAATCAATCCCCATCTTCTTCGGGTGTACTTGCAAATATTCCTGATGGTGTGCAAGCACGCTTATGTCGGTTATTGGCCAAAGCCGCAGGGTTTAATGGCATGGCCGGTGGGCAAGCCATTGATTTAGCCAGCGTAGGGCTGGCATTGGATGAACACCAACTGCGTGAAATGCACCATCTCAAAACCGGTGCTTTGTTAGAAGCCAGCGTGATGATGGGCGCAGCCTGCGGGCACACAACCGATCACGCGTGGGAATGTTTGCGGCGCTTTGGGCGCGCAATAGGCTTGGCGTTCCAGGTGGTAGACGATATCTTGGACGTGACGGCTGACTCTGTCACATTGGGGAAAACAGCAGGGAAAGATGCTGCGAACGACAAGCCTACCTATGTATCCTTGATGGGATTGCACCGCGCCCAAGAATATGCCGAACAATTGCTAGCGGAGGCTCTAAAAGCCCTGCGCGACAGCGGTTTAGCGTCTGCATATACCCTTGCTGCTTTGGCGCAACGCGTGGTGAATCGGAAAACTTGAAAATGTCAAACTTACTCAACACGGTCAACTCGCCCGCAGACTTGCGTGCTTTGCCACGACAACAACTTGGGCCACTGGCAGATGAACTGCGCGATTACCTTTTAAAGAGTGTTGCGCAAACAGGTGGACATTTGAGTTCTAACTTAGGCACTGTGGAGTTGACGGTTGCTTTGCACTATGTCTTTAACACGCCGCATGACCGCATCGTGTGGGACGTTGGACACCAAACCTATCCGCACAAAATTTTGACTGGTAGACGCGACCAAATGTCTACCTTGCGTCAGCGCCATGGTTTGAGTGGATTTCCACGACGCAGTGAAAGCGAATTCGACAGCTTTGGAACTGCGCATTCCTCCACCAGTATTTCAGCCGCCCTTGGCATGGCCATGGCTGCGCAACAAAAGGGTGAATCTCGCCATTCCATTGCTGTGATCGGTGACGGCGCGATGACCGCTGGCATGGCTTTCGAGGCACTGAACAATGCGGGCGTCACCAATGCACGTTTGTTGGTGATCTTGAACGACAACGATATGTCGATCAGCCCGCCTGTGGGTGCTTTGAATCGTTACTTGGCACAACTGATGAGCGGGCGTTTCTACTCAGCGGCCAAAGAAGTTGGCAAACAAGTGCTCAAAGGCGCACCACCATTGTTTGAATTGGCGAAGCGCTTTGAAGAGCAAGCCAAGGGCTTGGTCGTGCCAGCCACTTTGTTTGAAAAGTTTGGTTTTAACTACATCGGGCCTATCGATGGTCACGATTTGGATTCGCTCATTCCGACTCTTCAAAATCTGAAGAATCTAGAGGGCCCTCAGTTCCTGCACGTGGTGACTAAAAAAGGCCAAGGCTATGAATTGGCTGAGGCCGATCCCGTGGCCTACCACGGACCAGGCAAATTTGATCCTGCTGTCGGATTGGTGCCGTCGACTTCGGTAGCAAAAACAACGTTTACACAAGTGTTTGGCCAATGGCTTTGCGATATGGCTGAGCATGATCCGCTGTTGGTGGGTATCACGCCAGCCATGCGCGAAGGCTCAGGCATGGTGACGTTTCACAAACGTTTTCCAGATCGGTATTACGACGTGGGGATCGCAGAGCAACATGCTTTGACATTTGCTGCTGGCTTAGCCTGCGAAGGTGTGAAGCCAGTGGTAGCGATTTACTCGACGTTTTTGCAACGCGCCTATGACCAACTCATACATGATGTGGCATTGCAAAAGTTACCCATGGTGCTGGCGCTTGATAGAGCGGGCATCGTCGGTGCAGATGGTGCAACCCATGCGGGTGTGTTTGATATTCCTTTCCTGCGCTGCGTGCCCAATGTCAGCGTGGCTTGCCCTGCAGACGAGAACGAGTGTCGGCAACTATTGACCACTGCTTACCAACAAGACCATTGCGTAGCTGTGCGTTATCCCAGAGGTGCTGGTGTTGGTGCGGAGGTAGATCCTGGCTTAAACGCATTGCCATTTGGCAAAGGAGAAATTCGTAGGCAAGGTCAACGCATTGCTTTGATTGCGTTTGGTACTTTGTTGTATCCGGCACTTGAAGTTGGTGAATCACTGAACTTCACGGTTGTGAATATGCGTTGGGCAAAGCCGCTAGACAACGAATTACTCGCCCAAGTTGCGCGCAGCCACGATGCGCTGGTGACTTTAGAAGAGGGTGCGGTGATGGGTGGTGCTGGTAGTGCTGTGCTCGAGGCCTTGCAGGTTTTAGACATTCAAAAACCAGTAATGACCTTAGGAGTCGCAGATGTATTCACCGAACACGGTGATCCAGTCAAACTCTTGACTGAGCTGGGATTAGATGCAACAGGTATTCGTGCATCGATCACGCAAAGATTTTCCCATTTAGTGGGCTGATACAGGGGAAAACCCGTGTAAACCCTAGTAAATGGGTGCATACAATCTCGCCATCTTTTGACTTTCACTTAAACAGGAGTTCACATGGATCGTCGTTCCATTATTAAAAATGCAGGTATTGCCGGCATCTTGGCTGCAGGTGCAGCACCTGCTGTACATGCGCAAGCAGCTATCCGCTGGCGCTTGGCTTCTAGCTTTCCTAAGTCTTTAGACACGATTCACGGCGCAGCTGACACTTTTGCCAAGGCTGTGAAAAATATGTCTGGCGGCAAATTCGAAGTGTCTGTGCATGCACCTGGTGAAATCATGCCTGCGTTTGGTGTGGTCGATGGCGTACAGCAAGGCTCTATTGAAGCAGCACACACTGCTCCCTATTATTTCTTTGGCAAAGATGAAACTTTTGCCTTGGGTTGCGCCATTCCTTTCGGCTTGAACAGCCGTCAAATGACTGCTTGGATGTACGAAGGTAACGGTTTGAAACTCATGCGTGAGTTCTATGCCAAATACAACATGATCAGCTTCCCTGGTGGTAATACTGGTGCGCAAATGGGCGGCTGGTTCCGTAAAGAAGTCAAATCGCTTGCTGATTTGAAGGGCTTGAAGTTCCGTATCGGTGGATTCGGCGGTAAGGTACTTGAGCGTTTAGGCGTTGTTCCACAAAACATTCCTGGTGGCGATATTTACCCTGCCCTCGAGAAAGGCACGATCGATTCTGCTGAGTGGGTGGGTCCTTATGACGACTTGAAGTTAGGCTTCAACAAGGTTGCGCCTTTCTACTACTATCCAGGTTTCTGGGAAGGCGGCCCTCAGTTGGACTTCTTCATCAATGAAAAGGCGTTCAATGCGCTGACACCTGAATACAAAGCCATCGTGGAAGCTGCTTGTGCACAAGCACACTCTGACATGCAAGCCAAGTACGACGCCCGCAACCCTGCTGCTTTGAAGCAGTTGGTAGGTTCTGGTGCCAAGTTGCGTGAGTTCCCCAAAGACGTGATGGCTGCTTCATTCAAAGAAGCGATGGCCTTCTACGAAGAGATTTCAGCTAAGAACGAAAACTGGAAAAAGGTCTATGCTGACTACTCCAAGTTCCGTGCTGATTCCAACTTATGGTTCCGTTTCACGGAAGCTAAGTTTGACACGTTCATGCAAGCGCAAAAACTGTAATAGTTTCTCTCTGCAAATGAAAACCGCGCCTAGTGCGCGGTTTTTTTATGTCTGAATTTCTTAACACAAATAACGACTGTCGACGTCCATTACATCTGTCGAAAAGCCTTGAGTTCTTGGCTTAGTCTGTCCATCTCTAGCATGACAGTAGCATCGGATACATAAAAAACGCTGAATTTGCCAGCTAGGTTCCTTACATAGAGACGCGGCGCTATGAGCCACTCGAATCCGCGTATGCGTATGAGTTGGACGACAGCTAAATCATCAAAATCGAAGTGTTTGGTCCACATCCAGGTTTGGGTAATACCAGAAGGGTCTAGCCGAATACGGCTAATCACCACAAACCAAGCGGTACAGGCTAGCAAACCCCAACCCAAAATAAACCAACCCGCTGTGCGCAGTCCTTCAAGGTCGGCGTTCCCGCCAAATTTTCCTTGTAACCAAAGGCTCAAAAGCCAGTAACCACAAAATGCAACAACAGCACAGGTGAGGGTTTTAAACGCGACTGAAAAAGCAGGCCCTTCAAGCTTTTCGGCCTGTAGTTCAAACCGAAAAGGCGCGGGCCCAAGCATCACTTCTTGAACAAGTCGTCGATTTTCTTTTGCTCAGCGGCAGCATCTTCTGCAGCGCTAGGTGCTGTGCCATCGGGTTTCAAGTCAATGACAGGCACCTCTTGTTCAGACGGCATTTCAATCACGACCTTATCTAGATCAACTTTCTCTTCTTTGTCTAAGAACATGGTGACTGTTTCAGGGACAAAGATCACGATGACTACCAAGATGAGCTGCATGATCACCCATGGGATTGCACCAAGGTAAATATCGCTCGAAAGAACTGGCTTTTGAATGCGGCCTTCTTTGAACAAGGTGTCGGCAATGCCACGTAAATAGAACAAAGCAAATCCAAAGGGCGGATGCATAAAGCTAGTTTGCATGTTCACGCAAAGCAACACACCAAACCACACCATGTCGATGCCCATCTTGTCGGCGACGGGCCCCAACATCGGCAAGATGATGAAGGCGATTTCAAAGAAGTCTAGGAAGAAAGCCAAGAAGAATATAAAGACGTTGACGGCAATCAAAAAGCCAACCTGACCTCCAGGCAAACCAGAGAGCATCTCTTCTACCCACTTCGCGCCATCCACCCCTTGGAAGACCATGGAGAACACGCGTGAGCCAATCAAAATAAATACCACCATGGCTGTGAGGCGCATCGTGCTGTGCATGGCTTCCCAAATCAGATCTTTGTCTAAACGCTTATGCATAGCCGCTAAGACTAAGGCGCCTACGCAACCCATAGCGCCTGCCTCAGTGGGGGTCGCAATAGCGGTATTGATGCCAGGTAGTCCGCCCATAGAACCAAGCACCGCAAAAATCAAGAATGCAGAGGGAATGATGCCGCGCAAACATTTGAGCCACAAATGCAACCCGTCCATAGTGCGGGCTTCTTTAGGAATACCAGGCACATGGTGCGGTTTGAATACGCCTAAAGCAAAGGTGTAGAGCGCAAAGATGGCGACCTGCATGATCGAAGGGCCCCATGCGCCCTTGTACATATCACCAACAGAACGACCAAGCTGGTCGGCCATGACCACCAAGACCAATGATGGGGGTACCAATTGTGTGATCGTGCCAGATGCAGCCAACACGCCAGTGGCGTAGCGCATGTTGTAGCCGTAACGGATCATCACAGGCAAAGAGATCAAAGCCATAGCGATCACTTGACCGGCGACCGTACCCGTGATCGCGCCCAAGATAAAGCCCACGATGATCACGGAGTAGCCAAGGCCGCCTTTGACAGTACCAAACAACTGGCCCATCGAGTCGAGCATGTCTTCAGCTAATCCGCACTTCTCCAAAATGGCGCCCATGAAGGTGAAGAAAGGAATGGCCAATAAAAGGTCGTTGCTAAGAATGCCAAAAATATTGAGAGGCAAGTTAGACATGAAACTGGCGGGGAACCAGTCAAGGCTAATAGCCAAAAACCCGCAAGCCAAGCCTAAGAAAGACAGCGAGAAGGCAACGGGAAAGCCAATGAGCATGGTGAGCACGAGGCCCGCAAACATAATGGGTGCGAAATTTTGCATTTCCATAGTCGTATTCCTTATTGCACCGGTTTTTCGTAATGGGTGTCCATCTCATATGTGCCTTGAAGGTAGGACACACGTTTGATGATTTCGCTGATGCCTTGCAAGGTCATCCAAAAGAAGCCCACAGGTAACAACAACATGGCGGGCCAACGGACCAGTCCACCTGCGTTGCTAGACATTTCGTTGGTCACCAACATTTTGAGAAAGAGGGGAAAGCTGAGCCATGACAAAAGAATCATGACTGGCAATAAAAATAAAACCAAGCCGAGCAAGTCAATGTAGACAGGGCCATTGCCTTTGAGGCGACCATAAAAAATATCAACACGAACATGCTCATTCATTTTGAGAACTAGGGGAGCGCCCAACATGACGGTGGCGGCAAACAAATACCATTGAATTTCCAACCATCCGTTGGAGCTAATGTCTAGGCCATATCGAATAAAAGCATTGCCAGCAGAAATCATGGCAGCAGCTAAAACCGCAAATGCAGCAATATGCCCAAATTGCGCGCTAATTTTGTCTACGCCCAAGGCGAACTTTAGAAGTTTAGACACGGTGTGCCTCCTTTTTTTGACAACCGGCTATCCTACCAAAAATCAGTGGTTAAACGCTGATTTTTAACCCTGCGCCTGACTGTATCTGCCCAATGACAGCGGCTTTTTCAAAGCCGGTTGTGTGAAATATACGCAGTACATCTGCAGCAGTATCTGGCGCGCATGTGACTAGCAAGCCACCAGATGTTTGGGGATCGCTCAATAACGCACGGTGGACTGCGTCAAACCCGTCAGGCAAAGTGACTTCTTCGCCATAACCTATCCAATTACGACCAGACGCGCCTGTGATGTGACCCGCAGCAGCCATCTCGCAAACACCATCAATCAGCGGTACTTTTTTCCAATCGATATGGACCTGCGCTTGGGCGCCGCGCGCAATCTCTAAAGCATGACCCGCTAAACCAAAACCTGTGACATCGGTCATCGCATGCACACCATCTAGCGCTGCCAATGCAGCGCCTGGTTTATTGAGTTGTGTAGTGAATTGCATGAGTGACTGGTAACCCTCAGCATTCAATTGTTCTTTTTTCAGCGCAGCAGACAAAATGCCCACGCCCAATGGTTTTCCCAAAACCAACACGTCGCCAATTTGCGCAGAGCTATTGCGCTTGATGCGCTTGGGGTGCACCAAACCCATGACCACTAATCCGTAGATGGGCTCTAACGAGTCGATGGAGTGTCCGCCGGCAATCGGAATGCCGGCATCGCGACATACATCTTGACCACCTTGCAAGATGCGACCAATCGATTCAATCGGAAGCACATTGATCGGCATGCCGACAATGCCCAAGGCCATGATGGGGGTGCCTCCCATCGCATATACATCGCTGATGGCATTGGTAGCCGCGATACGACCAAAGTCATACGGGTCGTCGACGATAGGCATAAAAAAATCGGTGGTGGCAATCAAGGCTTGCGCATCATTGAGTTGGTATACCGCCGCGTCATCAGCGGTTTCAATGCCAACCAATAACTCTTTTGGCAATGGCATGCCGTGTGTATTTTTCAAGATGTCACGCAGAATATGTGGCGCAATCTTGCAACCGCAACCTCCACCGTGCGAGAGCGAAGTAAGTCTTGGAATTTGAACTGTCATCCTTAGATTATCGGCGCAAGGGTGATTGCGGACCCGTTAATGTCTTATTACACGCTACGATATTGAAGAAGCTTCACTAACCCCTATGTCCTCCATAACAGACAGCGCATTCGCCGCCATTGATCTCATTACCCAGCAAGACCCCATGCTGTGGAGTGTGGTCGCGCGTTCCTTGTGGATCAGTGTGTGGGCGACGGCCATAGCCAGTGCCCTGGGAATTTGTTTTGGCGCTTTGTTAGCAGTGACCCGTTTTTATGGAAGAGGTGTGCTGCTGACTGTGCTCAACACCTTGTTGGCTTTGCCTTCAGTTGTGGTCGGCCTAGTGGTGTATTTGCTGTTATCACGCAGCGGGCCTTTGGGGTATTTGGGTTGGTTATTTAGTTTGAAAGCCATGGTGTTGGCGCAGGCTGTGTTGGTATTTCCTGTGGTGGCAGCACTTACACGTCAATGCGTAGAAGACGCTGACCGACTCCATGGCGAACAGCTGCAATCGTTAGGAGCAGGCACGGGTTTAAGAAGTTTGTTATTGGTATGGGATGAGCGCTATGTATTTCTGACGATCGCCATTACTGCATTTGGACGCGCTATTTCAGAAGTGGGTGCTGTCATGGTGGTTGGTGGCAATATCGAGGGCTTTACGCGTGTTATGACTACAGCCATTGCGCTAGAAACCAGCAAGGGTGATTTGCCACTTGCATTGGCGCTGGGGTTGGTTTTATTGGCTGTGGTGTTGTTCTTGAATATCTTGGTTGCATCATTAAGAAGTTGGCGTTTGCGTGTGGACGGATCTGCCTCTGACCCTCTGCGAAAGGCGTGGGTATGAATGCGCAAATAACCCCCCACTTGCCAACGCATACGAAGCATGCACTACAACTCCAATTGCAGGGCGTAGATGTTCAGTTTGGTAATCACTTAGCCCTCCAGCATATTGATTTAAATGTGTATGCAGGAGAACGTGTCGCTTTTGTAGGCGCCAACGGTTCTGGCAAAAGCACTTTGTTGCGGGTTATACATGGCGTGCTGCCAGTTAGCAGCGGCCAAGTAGATTGGCAGCCAGGTGTGCAGCAGGCTATGGTGTTTCAACGTCCGCATATGTTGCGGACATCCGTTGTTAATTTTGTGGCTTTGGCATTGTGGTTGCGAGGCGTGACGTGGCGCTCTGCCAAAGAGCAATCTCTGTTGGCGTTGCAGCAAGTGGATTTGCAAGACCTAGCGCACCGTAATGCTAAAACCTTGTCTGGTGGTCAGCAACAACGGTTGGCGTTTGCGCGTGCATTGGCCGTGCAACCGCAATGCATGTTGCTGGACGAACCCACTTCGAGCCTAGATCCACATGCCAAGCGAGAAGTTGAGCGCATCATGGAACACTGGATTAAAGACAATGCGGCTACCTTGCTTTTTAGCAGTCATAACTTAGGCCAAGTCAAACGTTTGGCAACGCGGGTGATTTATTTGGAGAATGGTCGCATCTTGGCTGATTTACCTACTGAGCAATTCTTCCAACACCCATTAGAAAAATCGCATCCCGAAGCGCATTTGTTTTTAAGAGGCGAGCGCGTGTAGCAAAGCCTTATTTGAAGAGTAAGGCGATGGTTTTTAAACCTGCCAACGTCATTAGCAATGACCCGATTAAGTGCAAGCCAGCAGTTGCCATGGCCACACCGATACGCCCTTCAGACAACATCGCCACCACCTCTGCAGAGAAGCTAGAGAAGGTCGTCAGCGCGCCTAAAAAGCCAGTGACAAGCAACAAGCGCCAAGCGGGGTCGAGATCTGGTTGCGCTTGAAAAAACGCCACGCAACAACCCACTAAATAGCCGCCAATTAAATTGGCCGCCAAAGTGCCCCATGGTAAAAAAGCTTCTTGTGTGTTGAGCCAGATACCCAATTGCCAACGTGCTAAGGCGCCAATACAAGCGCCAATGCAAATGGCAATGACGGCGGTCATTTGTCGATGCCCATCACCACATCCGGCAGATAGGTGACGATTTGTGGAAAAACGGTTATCAACACAATGCAAACCACCAAACACGCAAAGAAGGGAAGTGCGGCACGTGCAATGGTGTTGCTGTCTTTGCCTGTCATGTTTTGCAACACAAACAAATTAAAACCGACAGGCGGTGTGACCTCGGCAATCTCAACTAGCAAGACAATAAAAATTCCAAACCAGATCAAATCAAAGCCTGCTTTTTGAATCATGGGCAAAACCACCGCGCTGGTCAACACGATCATGCTGATGCCGTCTAAGGCAGTGCCCAAAATCAAATACACCACGGTAAGCACTGCTATCAAAGCCATGGGCGAGAGTTGCATCGCGTTGACCCATTCTGCTAATTCACGCGGAATGCCTGTGAAGGCCATGGTCTTTGTCAAAAACGCTGCTCCCGCCAAGATGAACATGATCATGCAACTGGAACGGGTAGTGCCCATCAAGCCTTCCCAAAAATTGTCCCAAGTCAAACTTCCGCCCCATGCCGCCAAGGCCAAGGCACCAACTACGCCATAAGCCGCACATTCTGTTGCTGTGGCATAGCCTGTGATCAAGACCCAGCAGACAAAGATGATCAGCGCGCCGCAAGGTATGAGATTACGTGAGAGTTTGATTTTCTCTATGAAGGTGGTGGGCGGGTCTGCAGCAGGGACTTGGTCTGGATTGCGAATACTCCACCACATGATGTACCCGCTAAAAAGTGCCATCAATAAAAAGCCTGGTAAAAAGCCTGCCAAAAAAATGCGAATGATCGATGCGTCGGCTGCAACGGCATAGACCACCATGGTGATCGATGGCGGTATCAAAATGCCAAGCGTGCCTGCAGTGGCCAGTGAGCCCAAAGCCAATTTTTCGCTATAGCCACGTTTCATCAATTCAGGCAAGGCTACTTTGCTGATCGTGGCGCATGTTGCAGCCGAAGACCCAGAGACAGAGCCAAAGATTCCGCAACCCAAGATAGTGGTGTGCATCAAGCGGCCTGGAACGCGGTTCAACCAAGGACGCAAGCCTTCGAACATTTCTTCGCTGAGTTTGGTGCGAAACAAAATTTCGCCCATCCAAATGAACAAAGGCAGTGCTGCGAGTTCCCAGCTGGCATTGCTTTCCCAGAAGGCGCTGAACAGGTTTTTACCAGGTTGGGTGCTGGTGAAGAATGCTTGCCCGACCCAACCGCAAATAGCCAAGGTCATGGCAATCCACACGCCGCCTGACAGCAGGACCGTCATGATCAGTAAGAGTAAGCCGCCGACGAGAAGAATATCCATGAAAACCTTAAAGGCTAAAAAATCAAACGTCGGAAGAAAAATCGCCCCGCGCATGGCGCTCTTGCACTTCGCGCACGTAGGTAGGGGTTTGGCCTTGGAGTACCAAGATCAATTCGTCTAAGAGGGCGATCCATAAAAGAACAGACCCAAGGGCAAAGCTCATTTGAGGAATCCATAAAGGCATGGGCAAAAGTCCTTGCGCCACTTCGTTGAATTCCCAGCTCTCGTAGGTAAATTTGCACGCCCACCAAGCCAAATAAGCAACTGCAATATTGCCCACTAGCAAGGCGGCAATCTCAAAACGCTTGCGCCAAGCCTCACTCAAACTCTCAAGCAATAAAGTGACGCGCACAAAATCACCATGTTTAAAAGCATGCGCCATGCTAAAAAACGATGCGGCCGCGCAAAACCACGCCACCACATCGTTCACAGCACCTGTTCGAACGCCAAACTCACGCAAGACGCTTTGGGCAATCATCAAAGCGCAAAGCGCCAAGATGAAAAAAGCACCCAAAGCGCCAGAGGCGTAATACAGCCGATCTAAAAATCGGCGCATTATTTTTTCGCTTTGGCTGCAGGCTTAGCGGATTGGTTGAAGGCGGTGATGATGGCTTCCCCGTCGGCGCCTGCACGTTTTTGCCAGTCAGCCAGCATGATGGTGCCAACTTGTTTCATGTCTGCCATGAGCTTGGGCGATGGAGTGACAATTTGCATGCCTTTTTCAGCCAAGGATTTTTTGTAGAACCCGTCTTTTTCTGCACTGACTTTCCAGCCACGGGCTTCAGCCTCTGCTGCAGTCTTAACTAAAGCGGCTTGCGTCGCAGGGTCTAGTGCATCAAACGCCTTTTTGTTCACGATCACAGCGTTCTTTGGTAACCAAGCCTGTGTGTCGTAGAAGTATTTCAAGCTCTCGTAGGTTTTGGTATCGAAGCCTGTTGAGCCAGAGCTCATATAGCTCTCGATCACACCAGTGGCTAAGGCTTGTGAAAGTTCGGCCGCTTGAATCGTCACAGGCTGTGCACCAATGAGTTCTGCAATTTTTGCAGTCGCAGGGCTGTAAGCGCGCCATTTGATGCCACGCAAATCAGCGACTGAATTGATTTCTTTCTTGGTGTAGATACCTTGTGAAGGCCAAGCCACCGCAAACAACAGCTTCATGCCTTGGGCGGCCAAGAGTTTGTCTAAAACAGGTTTTTGCGCGTCATACAAGCGCTTGGAGTCTGCGTAACTAGTAGCTAAGAAGGGAATACCGTCTGCGCCGTAGATGGGATTTTCGTTTTCAAAATTCACCAGTAACACTTCACCAATTTGCGCTTGACCACCTTGCACCGCGCGTTTGATTTCATTCGCTTTGAAAAGCGATGCGTTGGCGTGCACGGTAATTTTGAGTTTGCCAGCAGTAGCGGCATCGACATCTTTTGCGAACTGGATCAGGTTTTCTGAGTGGAAGTTCGTCGCAGCGTAAGCAGCAGGCAGGTCCCATTTGGTTTGGGCGAATACGCTGCCAGCAAATAGCGACAGAGCCAAGGCGGAAATTGAAAAATAACGACGTTGCATAAGAACTCCTAAACAGGTAAGACCAAAAAGCGTGGCTTTTTCGCGCCAAAAGGTGAACTATAGCCAGTATTTGGGGCGCTTTTGAAATTCATACAATGGTCTGCAATAGCATCAGCCATCCACACAAAAACCAAGCCGGTACCCTAGAAACGGAACACCCCATGAAAAAACTTTTACCCTTTATTTGTGCACTTTTGGTTCTGGCCGGGTGCGCGACTTCCGCCAATTACCAAAAGAACCTCAATGCCTGGGTGGGTGAGGACGAGTCAGCCCTGGTGGCCAAATGGGGCAAGCCCAATAAAACCTATGACGTCGATGGCTTCACGTATTTGGTCTACACCACATCGGGCGAAGTGTCGTCTCCCGGTATCAATACAGAATCACAAAACACAGTGGCGGGTACTTCTATTTTTGGCGGCGCCAACGGTTGGATTCCTTCGCTGACCTTTTGGAGCAGTTGCCAGACCACATTTGAAATTCAAAAAGGCAAAGTGGTGACGTTCGAGTTCAAAGGCGCAGATTGCCGATCTAGTGCAAAGTAATTAGTCAATGTCTATGCGTGATGGTGTGCAAGATAAAAAATGGCAATTTTGGATTGATCGAGGCGGCACCTTCACCGATATCGTGGCCAAACGCCCTGATGGCCAGTTAGTTACCCACAAATTACTCAGCGAAAACCCAGAGCAATACCGGGATGCGGCAGTAGCGGGTATCCGCCATTTGTTAGGACTTGCCGCAAATGCCCCCATCACAGCGGCGCAAGTGGAGTGCGTCAAGATGGGCACAACTGTGGCTACTAACGCTTTGTTAGAGCGCAAAGGTGAGCCCACGCTGTTGGTGACTACCCAAGGCTTTCGCGATGCGCTACGCATTGCCTACCAAAACCGTCCGCGCTTGTTTGATAGGCGTATTGTTTTGCCGGAGTTGTTGTATGCGCGGGTGATCGAAGCCAAGGAGCGCATGGGAGCGCATGGCGAATTAGTTCAAGCCTTGGATGTAGAGAGTTTGCGCAAACAACTACAAGATGCATTCGATGCTGGATTGCGTAGCGTGGCCATCGTCTTTATGCACGGATACCGGTATACCGACCATGAAGTGCAAGCAAAGGAACTTGCCGAACAAATCGGCTTCACACAAATCAGTACCTCGCATGGCACCAGCCCTTTGATGAAGTTTGTCAGCCGAGGCGACACCACGGTGGTGGATGCCTATCTGTCGCCTATCTTGCGACGCTATGTGGATTTGGTCGCTGCCGATATGCCGGGCGTGCCTTTGTATTTCATGCAGTCGTCTGGCGGATTGACGGATGCCCATGCATTTCAAGGCAAAGACGCGATTTTGTCGGGTCCTGCTGGTGGCATCGTAGGTATGGCACGCACGGCGCAATTGGCTTTCGCCAATATGGCGAACGATGAGCCCGTGCAAGTGATTGGTTTTGACATGGGTGGCACTTCCACCGATGTCTCGCATTTCGCTGGCACGTTCGAGCGCGAGTTTGAAACGCAAGTGGCCGGTGTGCGCATGCGCGCGCCAATGATGAGTATTCACACCGTGGCTGCAGGCGGTGGATCCATTTTGCGGTTTGATGGTGCCCGTATGCGTGTCGGCCCGCAAAGCGCAGGAGCCAACCCAGGGCCCGCAAGTTATAGACGCGGTGGCCCCTTAGCCGTGACGGACGCAAACGTGTTGCTCGGGAAAATTCAACCCCATTACTTTCCGCATGTGTTTGGTCCAAACGCTAATGAACCACTCAACAGAGATGTGGTGCAACAGCAGTTCGATGCATTGGCTAAAGATGTGCAGCGACCTGCGGAAGCCATCGCCGAAGGTTTCGTGCAAATTGCGGTGCAGCAAATGGCCAATGCCATCAAGAAAATTTCAGTCGCCCGTGGCTATGACGTGACGCGCTACACCTTGCAATGTTTTGGCGGTGCCGGTGGTCAACACGCTTGCTTGGTAGCCGATGCACTGGGCATGACGCGCGTCTTGGTGCATCCAATGGCGGGAGTGTTGTCTGCCTATGGGATGGGCTTAGCAGACCAAAACGTGATGCGTGAACAAGCGATTGAACAATTGCTTGGTGCCGAAGTTTTGCCGCGCTTACAGCAAACGATAGATGCATTGACCAAATCTGCGCAAGCAGAGTTCAACCAGCAAGCCATCATGGCTTCCGATCTGGAAGTACACCAACGGGTCCATGTGCGCTACCAAGGTAGTGATGCTGCATTGGTCGTGCCTTTTGGAAGTTTGCAAGAGATCCAACAAGCTTTCGAAAAAGCCTACCAACAGCGCTTTGCTTTTTTGATGACGAACAAGCCATTGATGGTGGAGGCTGTCTCCGTCGAAGTTTTGCTCAAGGGCGAGGCTCTCGCAGAGCCAGTACACGCCTTGCACCCTTTGCGAGAGGTGCCACAGCGCGAGACCGTTAAGGTGTATGCCAATGGTGCATGGCGTGATGCAGCTTTGGTTGTGCGAGAAGATTTGCGCCCGGGAGACTTGGTGCAAGGCCCTGCCATCATCGCGGAAAAAAATGCCACGACGGTCGTCGAGCCCGGTTGGCAAGCGCGCGTGTCTGCGCTAGACCATTTGGTTTTGGAACGCTACCTCGACAAAGAAGCGCAATTTGCGGTTGGCACAAAAGTAGACCCTGTGCTCTTAGAAGTATTCAACAACTTGTTTATGAATATTGCCGAGCAAATGGGCCTGCAATTACAAAACACGGCGCATTCGGTCAATATCAAAGAGCGTCTCGATTTTTCGTGTGCGCTGTTTGATGCGCAAGGTAATTTGATCGCCAATGCGCCACATATGCCTGTGCATTTGGGTTCTATGGGAGAGAGCATTAAGACTGTGATTCGTGAAAACGCCCAGTCCATGCAAGCGGGCAATGTCTATGTGTTGAATGACCCGTATCACGGCGGCACGCACTTGCCAGACATTACTGTCATCACGCCTGTGTACCTAGACGGCTCAAAGACGCCAGATTTTTATGTGGGTTCTCGCGGCCACCATGCCGATATCGGTGGCGTGACACCTGGATCGATGCCACCTTTTTCAACTCGCATCGAAGAAGAGGGTGTGCAGATCAACAATGTGTTGCTGGTGGAGCGTGGTGTGTTGCGTGAGGCAGAGATGGTGGACTTGCTGCAAAGCGGCCAATACCCCAGTCGCAATCCCGCACAAAACATGGCAGACCTCAAAGCCCAAATTGCCGCCAACGAAAAAGGCGTGCAAGAGTTACGCAAGATGGTGGCGCAGTTTGGTTTGCCTGTTGTCAAAGCTTATATGGGCCATGTGCAAGACAACGCTGAAGAGTCCGTGCGTCGCGTCATCACCCATTTGAAAGACGGCGCATTCACCTTGCACTTAGACAATGGTGCACAGATCCAAGTGGCGATTCGTGTCAATGCAAAAGCACGTACTGCCGAGATTGACTTCACGGGCACCTCTGCGCAGCAAACCAATAACTTCAACGCGCCGACTGCGGTGTGTATGGCCGCTGTTTTGTATGTGTTCCGCTCTTTAGTCGACGACGATATACCGCTCAACGCGGGTTGCTTGAAGCCTTTGAAGGTGATCATTCCTGAAGGCTCGATGCTCAATCCATTGCCACCTGCATCTGTCGTGGCGGGTAATGTGGAAACATCGAGTTGTATTACCAATGCTTTGTATGGTGCGCTAGGTGTGATGGCCAGTAGTCAGCCTACGATGAACAATCTGACCTTTGGCAATGCGCAATACCAGTATTACGAAACCATCTCTGGCGGAAGCGGCGCAGGCGAAGGCTTTGACGGAACCAGTGTCGTGCAAACGCACATGACCAACTCGCGCTTGACAGACCCTGAAGTCTTGGAGTTTCGCTTTCCGGTGCGCTTGCAAAGCTACGCCATACGCGAAGGGTCTGGCGGTGCAGGGCGTTGGCACGGCGGTAACGGAGGTATCCGTCGCATTGAATTTTTAGAGCCTATGACGGCCAGTATCTTGTCGAATGCGCGTGTGCATCCTGCGTTTGGTATGGCAGGTGGTAGCGCTGGGGCTGTCGGTATTAACCGCGTCGTGCGACAAGACGGAACGCACCAGGATGTGCCGCATATTGCCCAAGTGGACATGCAAGCTGGCGATGTGTTTGAAATTCATACGCCGGGTGGTGGTGGTTACGGAAAGCTTTGACCATTCACCAAAACACCTTGCTCTGAAAACTGTTGTGCCTTGGCTTTGCCAATACCAGTTACGCGGGTCATCAAATCTTTCCAGTTTGTAAAAGGCTTATCAGCGCGTGCTGCCAACACCTTACGTGTCATTGCAGGCCCCATGCCTTTGATGCTGTCGAGTTCTGCTTCGTTGGCTTGGTTGATCTCTAGTGCAAATACGCTCAAGTGTGCGCAAACCAAAGCGCCCACTACCCACTGTTTAAGCAAGTAACGCTGCCATGTACTGCGTGACACCAGATGTGACATCTGCAAACGCATGGTTGCAACCTGTGCTGCGTAAGTGGCTCAAGTCGGCTTGGGTGTAGCACTGGTATTTGCCACGCAATGCATCTGGGAACGTAATGTATTCAATCAAACCCTGTTGCACTGCTTGCGCCAAGTCCAATGCAGGTTGGCCTTTTTCACCGCGCAAAGCATTGACAACTGCAAGTGCAACATCGTTAAAGGGTTGTGCGCGTCCGGTGCCTAGGTTGAAGATGCCTGATTTGCTGGGGTTATCAAAGAACCAAAGATTGACAGCCACCACGTCGTCTACAAAGATGAAGTCGCGTTGTTGGTCGCCTGCGCTATAGCCACCGTATTCGCCAAACAACTTGACGCGTCCTTCTGTGTTGAATTGGTGGAACTGGTGAAAAGCCACGCTGGCCATGCGTCCTTTGTGTTGTTCACGCGGACCGTAGACATTGAAGTAGCGAAAGCCAGCTACTTGAATACTGAGGTTGCTAAAGTCATTGCTATAGGCGCGGCGCACATATTGGTCAAACAAAAGTTTGGAGTAGCCATACACATTGAGTGGATGCTCGAATTCTGGGGTTTCGCGGAAAGTGTCGCTGCCACCATACGTGGCAGCAGACGACGCATACAACAAGCGCGTGCCAGTTTGCTGACAGGCTTTGAGTAAGCCACATGACAGACTGAAGTTGTTGTCCATCATGTAGCGGCCATCGGTTTCCATGGTGTCGCTACAAGCGCCTTCGTGGAAGATGGCTTCTACTTTGCCGTAAGCACCGTCTGCAAAGAGCTCATAAAAAAGATCTTGGTCAACGTAGTCGGCAATCTGCAAATCGGCCAAATTTACAAACTTGTCGCCCTGCGTGAGGTTATCGACCGCAATGATGTTATCAATGCCGCGTGCGTTCAAACCTTTGATGATGTTGCTACCAATAAATCCGGCAGCTCCGGTGACGACGATCTTCATGCAAATAACTCCTCGTAGCTGACAGTAGCTGTACCAAATTTACCCACCACCACGCCACCGGCGCGGTTGGCCCAAGGCATGGCCTCGCGCAGTGACATTCCCGCAGCCACCAAGGCTGCGAGGGTGGCAATCACGGTGTCACCCGCGCCCGTCACATCAAATACTTCGCGCGCTTGGGCTGCGATGTGGGCTGCACCTTGGGCATCGAACAAGGTCATGCCTTCTTCGCTGCGTGTGAGCAACACGGCGTCGAGTTGCAAATGCTTGCGTAAGTTGTGCGCTTTGGTGCTGAGTTCTTCTTCGCTATTCCAGCCACCTACGACTTGTTGTAACTCAGCGCGATTCGGTGTGATGCAAGAAGCACCTGCATAGCGTGAAAAGTCACTGCCTTTGGGGTCAATCAGCACGGTTTTGCTGGCTTTACGCGATGCTGCGATCATGTCGGTGATGTGGGCCAAACCACCCTTACCGTAGTCAGAGAACAGCACGACAGGATGGTCGGGCAAGAGTTGCATGAACTGTTGCGTTTGTGAAGACAGCACTTCGTTTTGTGGCGTGTTCTCGAAATCAACGCGCAGGAGTTGTTGTTGCCGTCCGATGACGCGCAGTTTGACGGTGGTTTTGAGTTGGGCGTCACGACCGAAATAGGGCGTGATACCGCTTTTGGCGATCAGGTCTTGCAACAAATGGCTGGCTTCATCGTCACCGACAACAGATAGCAATGCAGCTTGAGCACCGACGCTGACAGCGTTAAACGCCACGTTGGCGCAGCCTCCCAAACGGTTTTCTTCGCGGGTGATGCGCACCACAGGTACAGGCGCCTCGGGGCTGATGCGGTCAACCGCGCCATACCAGTATCGGTCGAGCATGACGTCGCCGACCACCAATACTTTGGCGTGTGCGAGTTGCTCTTTGGAGAGGGGAGGTTTTTGTGCGTTCATAGTTCTTCAATGCGCTTAGGCGGATAACTGTCCCAAGCTTGGCATCCAGGACATTGCCAGAAATGTTGCGTCGCTTCAAAACCGCAAGCGGCACAGCGATAGCGTTGCAAAGGTTTGGCAGCGCGCTCAAGCGCACGTTGCACTTGTGGGTGGAATTGTTGGTGCTCAAATTTTTCGTTGGCAATCCATTGGGTGGCGGCCACCAAAGAGGGCTCGCGTTCTAAGTGTTTGGCAAACCATTGGCTGGTATCGGTCTCGCCACGTGCTGTGCGCAAAGACACGATGGCTTGCAACACATCGAGCGAAGCCGTGTGTTGGTAGAGGTGTTCTAAAAACTGCAATGCGTCGTCAAAGCACCGCAGTTCTTGTGCGAGCACGCTCAAGCGAGGTGCTAAGAGCGGAACTGCAGAGGGCGCGGTATGGGCCAAACGTTTGAGCGTGTCGTAGGCCGCTTGTGGTTCGCCTGATGCATGTAGCACTTTGGCCATCGCTAAGGGCGCTCTCGCTGCGTGGGGCGCTGTGTCGATGGCTTGCTGCAAGAGACGGATTTTGCTGGCGTGGTCTTGCGCTATCTCGGTGCTTTCGGCTTGCTCGCACAAATAATGCGCCAAGCGTCCTTGAAAACTGCCATTGCCAGATGCATTGAGCTTGTGCGCGATGTCAGTGGCTTTGGCCCAGTCGCGTGAACGTTCATAAATGCTAAGCAACGCCAAATGTGCTTGTTCAGCAAAGGCAGTGCCTTCTAGTTTGGATAAGGAGTCTTCAGCCCGATCAATCAAACCTGCTTTTAAAAAGTCCAAGGCCAGCGCATGTTGGGCGCGGTCGAGATCGGCTTGGCTCAAGTCGCCGCGTGAGAGCAGATGTTGGTGCACGCGCACCGCACGTTCGTATTCGCCACGGCGACGGAACAAATTACCCAGAGCGAAATGCAGCTCAGATGTGTCGGGGTCGTGTTGCACGGCCTCAATGAAAGCGTCGATCGCCTGATCTTGTTGCTCATTGAGCAAGTAGTTCAAGCCTTTGAAGTAAGCGCGTGGGGTTTGGCGGTTTTCAAAACGCAACTGGCGCAGGTCAACCCGAGAGGCTAACCAGCCGAGACCGAAGGCTAAGGGAAAGCCAAATAAAACCCAGCTGGTATCAAATTCCATGTGCGGTGTCCGGTAGGGCAGGCTTATCGTTGGCGTTGGTTGAGGTGGATCCTGTGGCTGTCGTTGCGGTGGAGGACTTTGCCAAACGGCGCAATTTCCACCAGCGAGGCAGCATGCCCATCACACCCACTGCGACACCCAATACAAACACGCTCAAGACGACCACGATCAAAGGCGCACGCCAAGATGCGCCAAAAAAGAAATGCACCAAGATGTCTTCTTGGTTATTGAGTGCAAATGCGAACAGGGTAAAAAAAATGGCTGCTTTCAATGTCCATTGAAGCAGCCACATGAGGTTTTTCAAAGTAACTCCTCAGTGACTGAAGAGAATTTTAGCCCCGAGCCTTGGTTTAACTTTTAGGTTTGGAACCAGCCAATATTTCTTGTGTGCGTGCATCCACCGCTTCGCGCAAGGCTTTGCCTGGCTTGAAGTGGGGCACACGTTTTTCTGGAATCGCGACACTCTCGCCGGAACGCGGATTGCGTCCCATGCGAGGGGGACGACGGTTGATCGAAAAACTGCCAAAACCCCGCAATTCAATGCGGTGCCCGCGCACCAGCGCTTCACCCATCGCGTCAAGAAGCGTCTTAACAGCGAACTCTGCGTCGCGGTGCGTGAGCTGGCTGAAACGTGCAGCCAGTTCTTCGACCAAGTCGGAACGGGTCATCCGTTGTTGTTGTCGTCAAGCTTGGCACGCAACAAAGCGCCCAAACTGGTGGTGCCAGTGTTTTCGCGTGACGATTGCTGTGACAAATTAGCCATGGCTTCTTGTTGGTCCACAGCGTCTTTGGCTTTGATCGACAACTGGATGTTGCGGGTCTTGCGATCCACATTGATGACCACCGCAGTGACTTCGTCGCCGACTTTGAGCACGTGGCTCGCATCTTCCACGCGGTCGCGTGAAATTTCGCTGACGCGCAAGTAACCGACGATGTCTTCGCCCAAATCGATTTCAGCGCCTTTGGCGTCGACGGTTTTGACCTTACCTGTGACAGTTTGGCCTTTGTCGTTGACAGACACGAAAGTGGTGAAGGGGTCGGAATCGAGTTGCTTGATGCCCAAAGAGATGCGCTCGCGCTCGACGTCCACTGCCAATACCAAAGCTTCGACTTCTTGGCCCTTTTTGTATTCACGGACAGCGTTTTCGCCGGTCTCGTTCCAAGACAGGTCAGACAAGTGCACCAAACCGTCGATGCCAGCAGCCAATCCGACGAACACGCCGAAGTCGGTGATGGATTTGATCGGGCCTTTGACGCGGTCGCCGCGCTTGGTGTTTTGTGCGAAGTCTTGCCATGGGTTAGCTTTGCACTGTTTCATGCCGAGGCTGATACGGCGCTTGTCTTCGTCGATTTCGAGGACCATGACTTCGACTTCGTCGCCCAAGGCCACGATTTTGGAAGGTGCGACGTTCTTGTTGGTCCAGTCCATTTCAGACACGTGGACCAAGCCTTCGATGCCGGGTTCGAGTTCGACAAACGCGCCGTAGTCGGCGATGTTGGTGATCTTGCCGAACAAGCGGGTGCTTTGTGGGTAACGGCGGTTGACGCCCATCCATGGGTCGTCGCCCATTTGCTTGAGGCCCAAAGACACGCGGTTTTTGTCGGTGTCAAACTTGAGGATCTTGGCGGTAATTTCTTGACCGGCTGTGACCACTTCAGAAGGATGACGGACACGACGCCATGCCATGTCGGTGATGTGCAACAAGCCATCGATGCCGCCGAGGTCGACGAATGCACCGTATTCGGTGATGTTTTTGACCACACCATGCACCACAGAACCTTCTTTGAGGTTGTCCATGAGTTTGGCGCGCTCTTCGCCCATCGACGCTTCGACCACGGCACGGCGTGACAACACGACGTTGTTGCGCTTGCGGTCGAGCTTGATGACTTTGAATTCCATGGTCTTGTTCTCATAAGGAGACAAGTCTTTGATCGGACGGGTGTCGATCAATGAACCAGGCAAGAAGGCGCGGATGCCGTTGACCAACACGGTCAAGCCACCCTTGACTTTGCCGCTGGTCGTGCCAGTGACAAATTCGCCAGATTCGAGGGCTTTTTCCAAGCTCATCCAGGATGCCAAACGCTTGGCGGTGTCACGGCTCAGAATGGTGTCGCCGTAGCCGTTTTCAACGCTACCGATCGCGACGGAGACGAAGTCGCCAGCTTGGACTTCGAGTTCGCCCTGGTCGTTTTTAAATTCCTCGATGGGTACATAAGCCTCAGACTTGAGGCCAGCGTTCACGACGACGTGGTTGTGTTCAATACGCACCACTTCAGCAGTGATCACTTCTCCCGTGCGCATTTCAGAGCGCTTCAAGGATTCTTCAAACAGGGCGGCAAAAGATTCAGACATGTATTTTTGTGTGGCGTGTGCCACGGGTTAGGTTATCGATCCATTTGGCCAGTGCGCCAATGCAGCGCGAGGGGAGCCAAATGGGCCAGGGTGCAGACTAGGGATTAGAAAGGCTGCTTTGCTTTCCACCAAGCCAACACTTGGTCCACCGAGGCTTCGATGGACAGCTGGGAGTTGTCTAGCCGGAGAGCGTCTTGAGCAGGTTTTAAGGGTGCAACGCTGCGGTTGGAGTCGCGGGCGTCACGTGCCTCTAAATCGGCGCGAAGACTAACGAGTGTAGTCGAAATTCCCTTAGAAATCAACTGCTTATGGCGTCTTTCTGCTCTTTGCGCGGCGCTGGCGGTCAAAAACACCTTCAACGGCGCGTGGGGAAAGATAACAGTGCCCATGTCGCGCCCATCGGCCAACAGACCTGGCAGACGCTGAAAACTGTGTTGCAAGGCGACCAAAGCTGTGCGCACGGCGGGCAACACCGACACTTTGGAGGCGTTCATGCCAGCTTCTTCGGTGCGGATGGCGTCGCTCACGTCTTGGCTGCCCAGCCACACAGACTCGCCCTCAAATCGCACAGGCAGAGTGCGAGCAAGGTCGGCGATAGCGTTTTCGTGCGCGGCGTCCAGTTGCAGGCCCGCTTGAACCGCGGCCAAGGCCGTGATGCGGTAGAGCGCACCTGAATCCAAATAGTGGTAGCCCAAGGCTTGCGCCACACGGCTGGCCAAAGTACCTTTGCCCGACGCGGTGGGGCCGTCGATACAGATGACGGGAATATGTTGTGTGTCGGCTCGAGTGATTGAGAACAGCGCCTCGAAATAGTCGGGGAAAGTCTTCGCAACGCATTTGGGGTCTTCGATACGCACGGGGATGTGCGCTGCATTAAAGGCCGCCAAAGAGAAACACATGGCGACGCGGTGGTCGTCGTAGGTGTGGATGGAGGCGGGTAGCCATTGACCTATTTTTTGAGCCGCATGTGAGGCATTTGCAATGGCAGGGGGTGTAGTTGTTGAAGAACTTGTTTGCTCTGTTGGTAACGGATATACCCTTAACCAGTCCGCCCCTTCTTCCACCTGCGCTCCGAGCTTTCTGCATTCGGTTGCCATGGCGTGGATACGGTCTGTTTCCTTGACGCGCCAACTCGCGATGTTGCGCAAGGTGGTGGGGCTGTCGGCATACAGCGCCATCACGGCCAAGGTCATGGCGGCGTCGGGAATGTGGTTGCAGTCGAGTTCAATCCCTTTGAGCGGCCAAGCGCCGCGACGTACCTCTAACCAATTGGGTCCACTGGTGATCTGCGCGCCCATTTGCGCGGCGGCATCCATGAAGCGAATGTCGCCTTGGATCGAATCCGCGCCAACGCCTTGGATACGAACCGGTGACCCATCTGCGGCAATCGCACCCAGCGCAATGAAGTAACTGGCCGACGATGCATCGGCTTCTACGTGGATAGTTTTTGGGGACTGGTAAGACGACCCGGCAGGGATGGTGAAGCGTTGCCATCCATCGCGTTTGACTTGAATGCCAAAGCGCTCCAAGAGGTTAAGGGTAATATCGATGTAGGGTTTGCTGATGAGCTCGCCCACCACCTCAATCACGATGGCGCGGTTTTTAGCGGCGAGGGGCAACGCCATCAATAACGCTGTCAAAAACTGGCTCGAAACATCGCCCCGCACTTGGATGGGGGCATCCAAAGTGAGCGAAGGTTTGCCAATGCGCAAAGGCGGAAAGCCGTCGTTACCGAGATAGTCGATCTGGCAGCCTAGCAAACGCAAAGCATCGACCAAATCGCCAATCGGCCGCTCGTGCATGCGCGCCACACCTTTGAGCGTGAAATCTCCTCCCAGCACAGCCAGAGCGGCGGTGAGAGGGCGCATCGCAGTGCCTGCGTTGCCCATGAAAAACTCGATGGGTTGCGTGTGCTGTAACTGTCCGCCCAAGCCAGTGATGGTGACGGTGGTGCCAGCCTCATTCACGCCGCATCCCAGTTGGCGCAAGGCCGCGAGCATGACGCGGGTGTCGTCTGAGTCGAGTAAGTCGTGGACGACGGTCGTGCCTTGGCAAAGGGCCGAAAGCAAAAGCACGCGGTTAGAAATGCTCTTAGAGCCCGGCAGAGTGATGGTGCCCGAGGCGCTGTGCAGGGGGGGGAGGTCTAAAAAGTTTGTTGTAAACATTAAATGAAGTCACTGAATTGGCTCAAGCGTCAGAAGCCAAGTTAGTCGCATCCGTCGCCTGCAACTTCCAAGCGCTGCGCACTTGGCTGGCTTGGGCGATCAATGTTTGAAGCGCTAGGGTGTCTTGGTTTTGTAAAGCCTCTTCCAACTGCGCCAAAGCCTGTTTGAAATGCGTGATCTGGCTGAGCACTTCGGTGCGGTTAGCGCTCAAAATATCGCGCCATACCGCTGGGTCGCTGCCTGCAATACGCGAAAAGTCCCTAAAACCAGGACCCGCCATGCGCAAGAAATCTTCGCCTTCGATTTGCGCCATCAGTCCGTTCACCGTGGCAAAAGCCAGTAGGTGGGGCAAATGGCTCACGGCGGCAAATGTTGCGTCGTGGGCTTCGGGGGTCATGGTGAAGACGGTGCTCCCCAAGGCTTGCCAAACCGCTTTGGCTTGGCTAATTTGATGCGCACCTGTTTCAGCCAATGGCGTGAGGATGGTGCGTCGGTTTTTGTAGAGATCACCCTCGGCATGGTCGATACCCGCCACCTCTTTGCCTGCAATCGGATGCGCTGGCACAAAGCAAGACAATCGCTCGCCCAAGGTTTGGCGGGCGGCGGCTACGACGTCGCATTTGGTGGATCCCACGTCCATCAACAATGCGTTGGGCGACAAGGTGGGCACGATAGCTTCCAGGCTTTGGCGGGTAGCACTGACAGGCACTGCAAGCAAAACCAAATCTGCGCCTTGCACAGCTTGCGCCACGTTGTCGCAGGCAACGTCGATGATCTGCAATTCTTGCGCGCGATGGCGGGTTTTTTCAGATGCACTAAACCCTGCAATCGTTTTTACCCAGCCCGCTTGTTTCAAGCCAAGCGCAAGCGAGCCGCCCATCAGGCCACAGCCGATCACCGCAAGTTTTTGGAAGGTCATAGCTTAAAAAAATCTCAAGCAGGCAACAACGGGGTCGTACATCTTGGCGAAAAGATGTTCAAGACTCGGAAATAGGGTAGGAGCCCAACACTTTATAAAACGCGCACAGGCCTTGCAACTCTTGCAGTGCAGCGGCTACGTGGGGTTGCGACACATGGCCTTGGATGTCGATATAGAAGTAGTACTCCCACTGTCCAGACTTGGCAGGACGCGACTCAAAGCGCGTCATCGACACGCCATTGTTTTTGAGTGGCACCAGCAAGTCGTGAACGGCCCCGGGGCGGTTGGGCACCGACACCACCAAGCTGGTGCAGTCGTGTCCCGAAGCGGGAGGCGTAGCCAAGGTCTGGGGCAGGGCGATCACCGCAAAACGGGTGCGGTTGTAGGCCTCGTCCTGAATGGCGTGGTGGACGATATGCAAACCAAACTGACCCGCCGCACGCTCACTCGCCAAGGCAGCCCACGCGGGGTTGGTGGCGGCAAGGCGCGCACCTTCCGCATTGCTAGAGACAGCGCGCCGCTCAGCCAAAGGCAAATGTTGCGACAACCAGCCCTGGCATTGGGCCAAGGCTTGGGGATGCGCCAAGATCACGTCAACGCCTTGGTCGCTGTTGATTTGACGCAGCAAGTTGTGGCGCACCAACAAGCTGACTTCGCCCACCACATGCACGGGCGAGCGCAAGAACAAATCGAGTGAACGGGCGACCACGCCTTCGGTTGAGTTTTCCATGCCGACCACGCCGTATTGCGCAGTGCCTGCGGCGGTAGCGTGGAAGACTTCATCGAAGTTGGCGCAGTAAATTAAGTTAGCGGCGCTACCAAAAAATTCGATCGCCGCTTGCTCACAAAACGTGCCTTGAGGGCCAAGCACCGCAACGCGTTGTGGCGATTCAAGTGCCAGACACGCTGACATGATTTCGCGCCAAATCGAGGCCACGTGTTCGTTTTTCAGCGGACCTGCATTGGCTTGGGTGATTTTTTCGATGACTTGCGACACCCGGTCTGGCCTGAAAAACGGCGAGCCTTCAGCACGCTTGATATCGCCCACTTCTTGCGCCACTTTGGCGCGGGCGTTCAATATGCGCAACAACTCGGCATCGAGTTGGTCGATCTGCACGCGCAAGGCGGCCAAAGCGTCTGACTGGATAGGTGGGGTGGTCATGGGCAGATTGTGGGTCAGGCTTGGGTTTTCTCAAATTCGCGCAAAAAGTCGACCAAGGCCTGCACGCCAGCTAGCGGCATGGCGTTGTAAATGCTGGCGCGCATGCCGCCGATTGACTTGTGGCCTTTGAGCTGTAACAGTCCCGCCGCTTTAGAGGCCGCCAAGAATGCGTCGTTGCGCGAATCGTCTGCCAAAAAGAAAGGCACGTTCATGCGCGAGCGGTAGTTTTTATCGACGGGGTTGTTGTAGAAGCTAGAGCTGTCTAAAAAGTCGTATAGCAACTGCGCTTTGGCGATATTGCGTTGTTCCATCGCGGCGACGCCTTGCAGAGCGCCTTCTTTCTGGCGTTTGAGCCATTGGAAGGTCAAGCCCGCCATATAAATACCGTAAGTTGGGGGCGTGTTGTACATCGAACCGTGTTCCGCCACGGTGGTGTAGTTGAACGCACTGGGGCATACCGACATGGCGTGTCCGAGCAAGTCTTCGCGCACGATGACTAAGGTCAGGCCAGCGGGGCCAATGTTTTTTTGTGCGCCGCCAAAAGCGAGGCCTACTTTGGACCAATCCACATTGCGTGATAAGACATGCGAGGAAAAGTCGATCACCAAAGGTGCGTCACACCCCAATGCTTGGAGGTCTGGCAGTGTGTGGAACTCGACACCGTGGATGGTCTCGTTGGTGCAAACGTGCACATAGCGCGCGTCTGGGCTGAGTTGCCACTTTGTTGGCGCAGGCACAGTGGTGAATTGCGAGCCTGCGCCAGAAGCTGCCAAATGCATATTGCAAAACTTAGCAGCCTCTTTGTAAGATTTCTCACTCCAACTACCCGTCACCACGATGTCGGCTTTTTCGCCGCGCGAAAGGTTGAGCGGCACGATGGCGTTTTCGGCAATGCCGCCACCTTGCATGAACAAAATTTTGAAGTGGCTTGGAAGCGCTAGCAGTTCGCGCAAATCAGCTTCTGCTTGCTCGTAAATCGAGATGAATTCTTTGCCGCGGTGGCTCATCTCCATCACGCCCATGCCACTGCCGTGCCAGTCGGTCATCTCGGCTGCGGCTATCTCCAGTACTTCAAGCGGAATGGCCGCAGGTCCCGCAGAGAAGTTGTAGGGGCGTGACTTGGTCAAACTGCTTCCGTCGTCAAGATGGCTTTAAGCGACGCCGTCCGTGGGGCTGTCGTTGTTGGCGTCGTTGCCTTCGCCAGCTTCGCCTTCGTTGTCTGCGCCGTTTTCTGCGTCGTTTTCGACAATGCGTTGCAAGCCGCTGAGTTTGGCGCCTTCGTCCAAGCCAATCAAAGTCACGCCTTGCGTGGCACGGCCCATTTCGCGGATTTCTGCGACGCGGGTGCGTACTAACACGCCGGTGTCGGTGATGAGCATGATCTCGTCTTCGGCTTGCACCAAAGTGGCGGCTACCACTTTGCCGTTGCGCTCAGATTGCTGGATGGCGATCATGCCCTTGGTACCGCGACCATGGCGCGTGTATTCAGAAATGCTGGTGCGTTTGCCGTAGCCATTTTCGGTGGCGGTCAGCACGCTGGCGCGGGGTGCGTCGGTGGTGTCTGCGTCTTCGACTTCTTGCTCGGCGACCAACATGGCGATCACGCTTTGGTGGTCTTCGATCATCATGCCGCGCACGCCACGGGCGCTACGACCCAAGGGACGCACATCGTTTTCGTCAAAGCGCACGGCTTTGCCACCGTCGCTGAACAACATCACGTCGTGTTTGCCATCGGTGAGGGCAGCGCCGATCAGGAAGTCGCCCTCGTCTAAATTGACAGCGATGATGCCGCCTTTGCGTGGGTTGTCGAATTCGTCCAACGAAGTTTTCTTGACGGTACCCATCGAGGTCGCCATGAACACATAGTGGTCGGCTGGGAAGGTGCGCATATCGCCCGTTAATGGCAAGACCACGTTGATTTTTTCGCCTTCGATCAGCGGGAACATATTGACGATCGGGCGGCCGCGTGAACCGCGAGAACCCTCTGGCACTTCCCACACTTTGAGCCAGTACAAACGGCCACGGTTGGAGAAACACAAGATGTAGTCGTGCGTATTGGCGATGAAGAGTTGGTCGATCCAGTCGTCTTCTTTGGTGGCGGCGGCTTGCTTACCGCGACCCCCGCGCTTTTGCGCGCGGTATTCGCTCAAAGGCTGGCTCTTGATGTAGCCGCTGTGGCTGAGCGTGACGACCATGTCGGTTGGGGTGATCAGGTCTTCGGTGCCTAAATCTTGGGCGTTGTGTTCGATCACGCTGCGGCGTGCGCCGATTTTGGTTTGACCGAACTCTTGTTTCACGACAGTCAGCTCTTCGCTGATGATGGTTGAGACGCGCTCAGGCTTGGCCAAGATGTCGAGCAAATCGTCAATTTCGGCCATCACGTCTTTGTATTCGTTGACGATCTTGTCTTGCTCAAGGCCCGTCAAACGCTGCAAGCGCATTTGCAAGATTTCGTGGGCTTGGGTGTCGCTCAAACGGTAGAGGCCATCAGCGCCCATGCCGAATTCTTTTTCCAGACCGTCGGGGCGGTAGTCGTCGGAGTTGATCGTGCCACCGTCTGCACGACTTCGGGTCAACATTTCGCGCACCAGTTGGCTGTCCCAAGAGCGGGTCATCAACTCGGTTTTGGCGACAGGTGGCGTAGGTGCATTGCGGATGATGGCAATGAACTCGTCGATATTGGCCAAAGCGACTGCCAAACCTTCTAGCACATGGCCGCGTTCGCGGGCTTTGCGCAGGGTGAAGATAGTGCGGCGTGTCACCACTTCACGGCGGTGCTGCAAGAAGACGCTGATCAGGTCCTTCAAATTGCACAACTTGGGTTGGCCGTTGATCAGCGCCACCATGTTGATACCAAAGGTGTCTTGCAGCTGGGTTTGCTTGTAGAGGTTGTTGAGCACCACCTCGGGCACCGCGCCACGCTTGAGTTCGATCACCAAGCGCATGCCTGATTTGTCGGACTCGTCTTGGATGTGGCTGATGTCTTCGATCTTCTTTTCGTGCACCAGCTCGGCCATGCGCTCTTGCAAGGTCTTCTTGTTCACTTGGTAGGGCAACTCGTCGACGATGATCGATTGCCGTTGGCCTTTGTCGATGTCTTCAAAGTGGCACTTGGCGCGCATCACCACGCGGCCACGGCCCGTGCGGTAACCGTCTTTGACGCCGCTCATGCCATAAATAATGCCGGCGGTCGGGAAGTCCGGCGCGGGAATGATTTGCATCAAGTCGTCGATGGACGCATCGGGGTGACTCAGCAGGTGCAAGCACGCGTCGACCACCTCGTTCAAGTTGTGTGGCGGGATGTTGGTCGCCATACCCACGGCAATACCGGACGAACCGTTGATCAGCAGATTGGGAATGCGGCTGGGCAGGACGAGCGGTTCTTTTTCTGAGCCGTCGTAGTTGGGGCCGAAATCGACGGTTTCTTTGTCGATATCGCTCAACATCTCATGCGCGATCTTGGAGAGGCGGATTTCGGTGTAACGCATCGCCGCAGCGTTGTCGCCGTCGACCGAGCCGAAGTTGCCTTGGCCGTCCACCAACATGTGGCGCAAGGAGAAATCTTGCGCCATACGGACGATGGTGTCGTACACCGCGCTGTCGCCGTGGGGGTGGTACTTACCGATCACGTCACCGACGATACGGGCAGACTTTTTGTAAGGACGGTTCCAGTCGTTGTTGAGCTCGTGCATCGCGAACAAAACGCGGCGGTGCACGGGCTTTAAACCGTCTCGGGCATCGGGGAGGGCGCGGCCGACGATGACGCTCATGGCGTAATCTAGGTAGCTTCGGCGCATCTCCTCTTCTAGGCTGATAGGCAGGGTTTCTTTAGCAAACTGAGTCATAGAAGAGGCATCAAACAGGGAAACCGCTGATTTTAGGCTGTTTAGATAGTGAAATCCCTTGTGGCAACTCAGCAACAACCCGTGTTTATTAATTTATTAGTTTTTGGGGGATTTCTGAGCCAAGGCATGGGTGTGGCACAATATTTACCAAGCGTTTGGGTGTTCCACCTTGAATGCCTGGATCCGCAGAGCGTTCTGCGTTGTACATATCCCTCAGAGGTAAATCATGAAAAACTTGAACAAATTGGCAGCCTTGGTTGCTTTCTCTGCTTTGGCAAGCTTGTCTTCTGCCCAAACCATTGACAACTGGCGCAATGCCAACGGCGACGTATGGAAAAACGCTTCTGGCGATTGCTGGCGTAACGCTAGCTGGACTCCAGCAACTGCAGCCCCTGGTTGCGGCGGCGCTCCTGTAGCACCTAAAGCAGTGGAGGCTCCTCCTGCACCTAAGGCTGCTCCAGCTCCAGCACCCCAAACGCCTGCAGCTTCTAAAGTCACTTACGCTGCTGACGCATTCTTTGACTTCGACAAAGCCACTTTGAAGCCAGCTGGCAAAGCCAAGTTGGACGACTTGGTCGGCAAAGTCAAAGGCATCAACCTTGAAGTCATCATCGCTGTCGGTCACACCGACTCTGTTGGCTCTGACGCTTACAACCAAAAACTGTCTGTCAAGCGCGCTGAGTCAGTGAAGGCTTACTTGGTGTCTAAAGGCATCGAGAAAAACCGCATCTACACAGAAGGCAAAGGCGAGAAGCAGCCAGTGGCTGACAACAAGACCAACGAAGGCCGTGCTAAGAACCGCCGCGTTGAGATCGAAGTTGTTGGTACACGCGCTAACTAATCTCTCGTAGATTGAGATCACTGAAACCCCGCTTCGGCGGGGTTTTTTATTTCCCAAGCGACAATCCGCTTTATGCAAATCACAAAAGACAACGTCGACCCCGCCGAGTTGGCCAAATTCTCTGAACTCGCCCACCGCTGGTGGGACCCCGAGAGCGAGTTTCGTCCCCTGCACCAAATCAACCCTTTGCGTTTGGACTGGATAAAAAGCTTGGTGTCTTTGCAGGGAAAAGAAGTCGTCGACATCGGATGTGGCGGTGGCATCTTGACCGATGCCATGGCCAGAAGCGGAGCTCATGCATTGGGTGCCGATTTGGCGACCAAATCGCTCAAAGTCGCCCAGCTCCATGCGCTGGAAGCCCAAACACCGAACGTGCGCTACCAAGAAATCAGCGCAGAAGCTTTAGCCGCCGAGCGCCCAGAGAGTTTTGACGTCGTCACCTGCATGGAAATGCTCGAACACGTGCCAGACCCTGCGTCCATCGTGCGTGCCTGCGCAACATTGGTGAAGCCGGGTGGTTGGGTGTTTTTCTCGACCTTGAACCGCAATGCCAAATCATTTTTGTTTGCCATCGTGGGCGCTGAATATGTGTTGAACTTATTGCCACGTGGCACCCACGAATACGCCAAATTCATCCGCCCCAGCGAGTTGGCGCGCGATTGTCGTGAAGCTGGTTTGGAATGGAAGCAAACGCGTGGCATGGAATACAACCCACTGACACGCCGCTATTGGATGAGCCAAGATACCAGCGTCAACTATTTGGTGGCAACACAGCGTCCGGTTTAATGGTCGCTGCATTTGTTTCGCTACTTATTTTCCTTTAACCATCCAGTTTGAGTCGATTGCATGCTTCAACATATTCGCGCCGTTTTGTTTGACCTAGATGGCACCTTGGTCGATAGCGCACCAGACCTCGGCGCAGCCGTCGACAAGATGCGCGTCGCTCGCGGCTTGCCTTCTTGGCCGTTGGAGGTGTATCGCCCGCTGGCTGGCGCAGGGGCGCGCGGTATGCTGCAAATTGCATTCGATATGACGCCAGAGCATCCTGAATTCATCGCCATGCGCGACGAGTTTTTTGACAACTACCAAAACGCCTTGGCCGTCAAAAGCAAACTGTTTGACGGCGTGGAAGACGTGATCCGCCATATCGAGTCACGCGCTTGGGGTTGGGGGGTGGTGACCAATAAGAGTTCGCGTTTTACAGACCCCATGACACAGGCCATGCCGCTCTTTAAAAACGCCGGCGCCATCGTCAGTGGCGACACCACGCCCCATGCCAAGCCGCATCCAGAACCCATGTTTGAAGCCGCCCGCAGATTGGGCTTACCACCGGAAGTGTGTTTGTATGTGGGTGACGACGAGCGCGACATCGTCGCGGGCCGTGCCGCAGGCATGAAAACCGTCGCCGCGACTTACGGTTATTTGGGTGAAAAGAACGATTTCACCCTCTGGGGCGCAGATTTCCACATCCATGCCCCGAAAGAGCTATTGCAATTACTCGCAAAAGCCTAAAATAGAAGACTTGGGGCTGCACTGGTTTCGACATCGGTTCGGACGCGTGGCAGGGCATGTCGAGGTTCTGTTACCTCGTAAAACAGCAGAAAAAAAACTAACTGCAAACGACGAACGTTTCGCACTCGCCGCTTAATCCGGTGAGCCTTGCAACAGTTGGCC